>Ga0326597_10014193_pt1 | contig 10446 bp, 9 predicted proteins | sample RVTome_12_FD_203789 | JGI IMG/M metagenome (GOLD analysis project Ga0326597, IMG submission 203789) | Soil microbial communities from uranium-contaminated site in the Upper Colorado River Basin, Wyoming, United States - RVT100D185 | ecosystem: Environmental > Terrestrial > Soil > Contaminated >... | reverse complement strand
GCCTGCAATCGACGAAAACAGAAAATACGGATCGACGGATCGGCCGACCACACCGGGAGCACGCGGGCTCTGATAGACCTCTTCGCCATCAAGCGACACATGAAACTCAGCGCTGCCAATCTTGGCGATCGCGTATCGCCACGACGCGGTCTTCTCGCCGCCAACTGCTTCGACCAGGAGCGCGAGTTCCGGATTCACGCCGTGGGCGAACAGGAACACGCCGCCATCGAGCACGCCGGCGGATTCGTCGGAATGAACCAGCACCGGCCGCGGTGATAGGCGAAGTTCGAACCGCTGGTTGTCCGGGTTCCAGAACTCGTGGGCGTTGAATCGCCGCGTGAGTTCCCGAAGTTGCAGGCGGCGTCGCGACGATGTGGAATCCGGTGGGCGGGCGTCGAGTAGCGGGCGGTATTCGATTCCGGACTTCCGCGGCGTCCACACGCCACGGCCGCTTTGTTCGGCGCGAAGCGGGTTGGCCGACAACGACGCGACTGCGTGCGACCAGCGTCGCGTGTTTGCGTTCCTCGTGGTGCAAGTAATCAAGGCAACGGGTCGGCCGTTCCGAGTGAAGGCCCACAGCGTACCGTCCACGTGCCCACGAACATTGTCGTCGAAATGAGTGACGGGCTGATTGCCGCGAGTGAGTTCCACATCCTCGCCATCGATGCTTTCGAACATGCGAATATCGCCGATCAGCTTCGACATGATAGCCAGACGCCGTTCGCGTTCGGCCGTCTTCGATTTATCGTCGTCCTGCGCAGCAACCCGGACGTTCAGAGCGGCGATGACGGCGAAAGCGAAACAGAAGACCGATGTTCGAATCATGGACTCGCTCTGCGGTAATTGGTCACATCGTTGGCACGACCATCGTTAATTAATCGGTGATTCCGTTTCCCAGTGGAGCTTATGCGATTCATATTAAAGACATTTTGTCTGACTTGCAAGCAAGCGAGCATGTCGAGTCCCGTTGCGCGCTTCGGTCGACAACACCGAACGCATTATTACTCTTTAGTCGCCGTGCGCGTTGCTGCCGCACAGACGCAGCATCGCGGCATTTGGGCTACAATTCTGCCATCGCCCCCAAAACTCCTAACACGGCCGAAAAGTAATGCCAAACAACGACAATCTTATCGACGCCTACGCCGCCAAGCGGACAGTGTCGGCAAATTGGTTCAGACGCGCTCGTGCGGTGTTAGGAGGCGGCGTCGGCCACGATCTTCGTTATTTCGAGCCGATGCCGTTGTATATCTTACGTGGATCCGGCGGCCGAAAGTGGGACGTGGATGGCAATGAGTACATCGATTTCCTAGGCGGAAACGGCGCGCTGCTGCTGGGTCACGCTCCGCCGGAAATCGTGGCGGCGATCGCGGAAGCCGTGGGACGCGGCACGCATTTCGGGAACGACCATCCGCTGCACATCGAGTGGGCCGAACTTGTCCAGCAACTGGTTCCTTCGGCCGAACGCGTGCGATTTGTCAACTCGGGGACCGAGGCGACGCTGTTGGCGATTCGCTTGGCCCGAGCCTTCACGGGTCGGAACAAGATTCTCCGCTTCGAAGGTCACTTTCACGGCTGGCACGACGACGTGGTCCACGGTTTCCATCCGCCCTTCGACGCCGACGGTTCATTGGGCGTGCCGCCACGCGTGCGCGATCAAATGGTCGCGATCCCGGACGGCGACTTGAATCTGGTCGAGGACGTGCTTTCGCGCGAAACCGACATCGCCGCCGCGATCTTGGAACCATCGGGAGCGTCGTGGGGGCGAGTGCCGCTCGATCCGGCGTTTCTGTACGGACTGCGTGAAATCACGACTCGCCACCAAGTGCCGCTGATCTTCGACGAGGTGGTGACGGGATTTCGATTCAGCCCGGGCGGCGCGCAGCAACTGTATGGCGTACTCCCAGATCTCACCTGCTTGGCGAAAATCATCGCCGGAGGAATGCCGGGCGGGGCGGTTGTCGGCGGCGCCGAGATCATGTCGTTGTTCGACATCACGGGCGACTCGCACCACGACCGGCACCAGCGCGTGGTCCATTTCGGCACCTTCAACGCCTCGCCGCTCGCCGCGGCTGCGGGGATTGCGATGCTGCGGCGAATTTCCACTGGCCAGCCTATCGAGCAAGCCAACGGCACCGCGCAAAAACTGCATGCCGCGTGGAATCGGGTTCTCGAGCAGCAAGGAGTCGCGGGTTACGTGTACGGTCCTTCTTCGACGATGCACGTCTATTTCGAAACCGACGTGGAGCGAGTACGCAACGCATCCACACGGGACGATCTGCACACGACCGACGCCGCTCGGCTGAAAGGCATGCCCGCCGAGTTGATCCTCGAATACCAGCGGCAGCTGCGCTATCGTGGCGTCGACATCATGAGTTCCACAGGCGGCGTTGTCTCAGCCGTTCACACAGAACTGGAGGTCGAACAGGCAACTGCCGCGTTCGAACAAACGATTGCGGCGCTGCGCGAGCAACAGCTTGTCCTGACGATTGTGTAGGTCGGGTTGCAGCTTTGTGCCTAGGCGTCTGTCCGCGCACCCATGTACGATGGTCTTCCAAGGCCGTCGTTCACGCGCACCGCAAGGAATCGACGGCCTTGGAAGGCCATCGTACGAACGGGAACGCAGTCTCCGGGCGGGCTCCACCTCGTTGCGTCGTGGATGCATCAGAAGGCGGCCAACATTCCGCAAAGTTGCTCCATTGGCAATCCGATGACATTCGACTCACTGCCGGCGATGATCTTTAACCAGTCCGGTCCCTCTTGATACCCAAACGCTCCGGCTTTCCCTTCCCAGGCCTCTGAGTCGAGATACCGCTCCAATTCGTCGCCGGCGAGTTTGTCCATCCGTAGTTTAGTAACGTCAACCCGCTCCACCACGCGATCCGCCGGACGCTCCCACAGGCAAACGCCGCTATACACGTGATGAACGCGGCCGCTTAGAAGCTGGAGCATCTGGCGGGCATGTTCGATATCCCGCGGCTTGCCGAGGATCTGGCCTCCACACTCGGCGACCGTGTCGCACCCGAGTACAATGCCTTCGTCGATGCGGGATGCAACGTCGGCAGCTTTCTGTTTCGCGAGACGTGCCACCAATTCGTTCGGCGTCTCGCCGCGGCGGATTCCGCACTCGGCGCTGGAATGGGGTGCGATAACCTCGAATGAAAAGCCCGCGTCTTCGAGCAGCTTTCGCCGCTGGGGCGATTGGCTGGCAAGGATTAAGCGAAAGGATTGATTGGTCATTTTGTCGTCACGCAGAGAGGTCGGAACCACGGTGAAAGTACCAAAGCTGCAAGTATTCTACGAGGATAACCACTTGCTCGCCGTCGCGAAGCCCCCTGGCATAGCAACGATGGGAGTTCCGGCTGGCAAGCTGAGTTTGCTGGACGTTGCGAAGCAGTACATCAAAGAAAAGTACGAAAAGCCAGGGAACGTCTACCTGGGAATCGTCAGCCGATTGGATGCCCCGGTGACTGGTGTCCTGCTCATCGCGCGAACGTCGAAAGCCGCGGCGCGGCTGACCGAGCAATTCCGAAGCGGGGCCGTCGACAAAGTTTATTGGGCGGTCGTGGAAGGGACGCCGGACAGCGCGGAAGGCACGTGCGTCGATTGGGTGCAGAAAGACGAACGGCATCGCAAGATGCACATTGCCGCGAAATCGAACCCCCAGGCGAAGGAAGCGCGGCTGAGCTACCGCACGCTGCAAGCCGTATCTGGTGGGACGCTTCTGGAAGTCAGGCTTGAAACCGGTCGCAAGCATCAGATTCGATTACAGCTTGCGCACCGCGGTTTGCCGATCGTTGGTGACCGGAAATACGGTGCGACGCGTTCGTTTGACGAGGGGATCGCGTTGCATTCTCGTCTCCTTCGATTGCAACATCCGGTCTTGAAGACGGACCTCGAATTGACCGCCGAATTGCCGAACAGCTGGCGTGTGTTCGGCATCACGCGATAGAGGCAGCTGCGGCTAAGTCAGATAGCAGGGTGGCTGGGGTCGAGTCTTCGAGCCCCCCAGTGGCGACGATCTGGGGGCTCGAAGACTCGACCCCGGCCACACAGCATTCGCCTAAAGTGAACTGTGGGGACGCAGCCACCCAGAACAAAAACGCTCGTGTTGATCCTTGTTGAGTGCCGACAAGATTGGGGAGCGAGCGGAGAAAGACACGCTAGCAGGCTGTCTCCCACTGTCGTCACCCTTTACTTCTCGTCGCTGACTCTTCCTCCGTCGCAACACTTCTGACATGAGCGATTTCCAAAGCTTACCGCGACTTGAACGACAGGCCGTACAAGAGCCTGCGCGCCGCGATGTTGTGAAGGCGTCAGGCCAACGCCCTTCGACCGCGAGACCGGCGGTGTGGGCCGTAGCGAATTACTTGTGGGGCGTGCTCATCAATCTGATCGAAGCATCACGACGCTGGCAGCGCGACGATGCGGGATTGCTAGCGGCCTGCGTTGCCTATTACGCGACGATTTCACTGTTCCCGCTATTGATGGTCTTGATCGCTGGGCTCGGTATCTTCCTGCGATTTACACCGGTCGGGCAGAGCTCGGAGACGTTTGTGCTGACGGTGATTGCTCAGGAAACCACTGACGACGTCGCCACGCAAGTATCTGCGGCGTTCCAGCAAATCGAGCGGCAAGCGTTGCTTAGTGGTCCGCTGGCCATGGTTGGCCTGATTGCCGCGGCGATGGCGGTCTTTGCGCAATTTGACCGCGCCTTCGACAAGATCTGGAAGATCGATGCACCGGCGTTCGACGGCTATCTTTCCGCGGCGCGGCGCGAGGTCGCTCACCGGATCAAGGCGTTCGTCGTACTCTTCAGTCTAGGGTGTGTTGTCGCGTTGTTCTTCTTTGCCGGCCTCGCATTGGGCGCGGTGATGAACCTCAGCAGCGAACATGTGCCTGTCGCATGGCAACTCTGGCGGCTCGTGGAAGTTGCACTCAGCATCAGCCTCAACGCTCTCGTGTTTACCGCGATCTATAAGTGCTTGTCAAAGATCCCGGTCGGCTGGCTGCATGCGGCGCGTGGCGGGCTGTTGGCAGCTGCGACATGGGAGGTTGGACGCCTGCTTCTGGCAACCTACTTTACGATGTCAGACTACAGCGCGTACGGGGTCGTTGGGTCGGTGCTGGCTGCGATGCTGTGGGCCTATTATGCAAGCAGCGTTCTTTTCCTGGGTGCAGAATATGTCCAGGTGATTCGCGAACAGGCACAACGGGAAAGACGAGAGGCCGCGTTTCACCGTGCGCTGGCGGCGCAATACGTGTCGCCTATGAAACTGCGTCCGATCGGGCGTCGGGTTTCCGCTCGACGCGCGGCGTGAATTACACTTCCGAAGTTTTTGAAACTTCGGAAGTGTCGGCCATACACGTCGCTTCGACACGCTGCGTGACTCAGCCCGGTTACAATTCGCTCTGCGACTCGTCAGCCGATTCCTCTTCCGGCGGAGCAGGATCTTCCGGCAGCGCGGCCACGACGGCTGCTTCCGGCTCCTCCACCTCCGACGGCGCAACAAAAGCCGGCAGCCTGCGTTGGATGCGGTCTTCGAGCAGCTTCATGACAACGCGAGTCTGCGGCTCTTTCGTCGCCTGACAGCGACAGACGAGAGTCGTCACGGTGCCGTCAGCTCGCTCCTTGTGATGGCACTCGGGGCATTCCCAGACTCGGCGCAAGTCATACTTCAGCCGTTCAAACGGACCCTTCATGAGAGACTAGTGTCCCTGAGCTGCATAGTACGGATTGCGTCCCGCGGCGTGATCGGTGACGTCCAGGATGGCGCCAATTTCGGGGATGGCTTGGCGAATCGCGGCTTCGACACCGTACTTGAGAGTCACTTTGGCTTGGCCACAGCCCTGACAACCTCCACCCATCTGGATGAACAAGTTGTTCTCGCGCACGTCGAGCAAATGCACGACACCGCCGTGGCTGGCGACGGACGGATTAATCTCCGATTCCAGAATCTCCTCCACACGGGCTCGGATCTCGGCGACGGGCGGAATGCTACGACGAGCCTCGTCGCTGACCGCTGGCTCGCCGGACGCGATGTGTTCGCGAATTGCGGCACCAATCTTGGGGCCGACGACTTGCCAGGGACCGTGGGCTCCCTTGTTTACCGTGATTTCGTCGTGCGAGATTAAGATCGATGTCACGCCTTCGATTGCGAACAACCGGCTTGCCAGGTCAGATCCCTCGGCCTTTTCTTTCTTACCAAAGTAAAAGGACGATTCTGGATAAACAGGTCGATCGACCGTAAAGCGGCACGAGTTGTCGGTGATTGGGGTCGCCGTAATGCGGATTGGGGCTTGAGTCATGGGTTGGGTCTCCTTGTGGATCGCGTTCTAGTTAGTATAGCAGCTGCCCAGCTACAAGAGTAAGGACCGGTATGTGGGGAAGTGCCCTAATTCTCTGTTGTCTGTACAAGCACGACGCGCAAGCGAGTGAGTGAGTGAGTGAGTTTCAACGTTCGCGAACCGACTCGCTTGCGCGTCGTGCTTGTATGCCCCCGCCCCTTCAATCCGACTTACGAGCTGACGTGTGGTGCCGAGGCGATAGCGAGCGGCTGGGGGAGCGAATTGAGCCAGTTTGCGAGAACATGCACGACATCCAGGTCGGCGGGAACTTGCTTCAGAACGACCAGTTCGCCCGCGCGCAAAGCGCCTTGCAGCAGATTCAGGGTTGCGGCGGCAAGTTGCAGGAATTCAGACGTTTGCGCATCCGAAAACTCATGCCGAACAAGCTGTACCTCGGCATCGGTTCGCCGACGCTCGAGTTGAACGAGCCGTCCGCCCTCGGCCTTGACGAGGCGTCCGTTCCAGAATCCCCGTCGCAACTCGCCAGCGGCGTTGAACTGAAATACCGGGTCGGCCCCAACGAAGACGCTCGCCTCGCCACCTCGCCGAAATCCGACGAGGCAAGTTTGCGGGTAGCCCGGCAACCGCAATTCCACGCGCCGGATCAAGGCAGTCGCCTCGTGCATCAAGTCTTCTCGATCTTGTGCGTGTCGCGCCATGTCGAATCCCTTCTTGAGAATACGTCTCACGACAAGTTAGACGATTTGCGGACGTCTGCAACGTGGGGCATCGAGCACTCGACTTGTCGATTCTCTGGTCAGCCCCTACGATCAGTCGTCAGATGCCAAATACAAAATCAATCACACATTAACACAGTGGAGCGACGAATGGCTGCACCGAATGAAGAAGTGATCCAAATGCTCAAGGAAGCCTATAGCATGGAACTTGAGACGGTCATGAACTACTTGGCCAACAGCACGAATCTTGACGGTGTGCGAGCTGAAGAGATCAAGAAGTCTCTGGCCGCGGATATTACCGAAGAGCTGACTCACGCGCAACTACTCGGTCAGCGAATCAAGCAGATCGGTGGAGTTTTGCCGGGCTCGGCCGAAGTCAAAACCTGTATCGGTGGGCAACAACAGCCGCCCGCTGACACGACCGACGTGATGGCCGTGATCGAAGCCGTCATTGCCGCGGAAAAAGCCGCTTGCAGCCAATACAAGAAGATCATTCGAGCCACGGACGGCGAAGACTATGTGACGCAGGATCTTTGCATTCGACTGCTTGCCTCCGAAGAAGAGCATTTGGTCTTGTTCCGCGGATTTTTGAAAGAGTATTCGAAGGCGTAGGAATCGAGTCCTGGTTCCCAGGCTCCTGCTTGGGAACCCCATGTGCGCCCGGCTCTGCCGGACGTGTGAGGCAGAGCCTCAAGGGGCAGTTCGTTCCCAGGCAGGAGCCTGGGAACGAGGTGTAGCCTGGGAACGAGGTGTGCGGAGCGTGATGGCTACGAGCGATTCCGCGGCGCGGGGAGCGTCGTTAGGTTTTGCACAGGCGTTGATTGAGGGTTTCCACTGGCGGGCAGCCCGCGTCGTGTCATCAGACGCGGTTCACTCAGGACGCGTATCACGACATACCACAGCACCAGCACGACCGCGATCACGCCCACCAGAGCCCAGATTCCCTCGTGTTTCAGCTTCGCGCCGAGATTGCGGACCGGCTCCATCGCTTTGGTGTAGCGCTGCTGAACCAAGACAATCATCTGTTGCCCGTGCTCGGGGTCATCCGGCAGTCGGACCCATTCGGTCGCCGGTATCCAGTCGCCGCGATAGGCTTCCCCCCCCTCGGCTTGCGCGACGGGATCGCGGTATCGGTAGTTCGCGTCTGACTGCATCTGCAGCAACTGATTCTTGTCGATTCGAAAGTGGCTGGCAGCACCGGTGCGGGTCGCCGCGAGCTGATCGAACAGCGGATGCTGCAGGATCACTCCGTAATTCCGCCCCTGGCGACCATCGATCAACACGGCAAATTGATCGGGATCATAATTCGTCCGCAGATAGGCGAAGTCGCCCAAGTTGACGGTCAGCGCAAGGACACCAAGGATTTCGGCACTAGGATCATCACTTTCAAGAATGGGCGTCGAGATGGCGACTTTCCAGATGCCGGTCGTCGTTGATTGGAAGGCCGCTGAGAAATGTGTCTTCGTGATTGGGCTCACGTCTCGCAATTCTCGATCCTGCCAGTCGACATGGCTGTCGCTCAAGTCCGCGGGCCCGCCATGGAAATAGGTCCGGTACGAGTAATTCCAGCCCGCGGATCGATTGACCGTCGCGGGATCGTCGTAGGCACCGGCGAGCATCCGGCCATGCCTGTCAACGACGAACATACTGGCAAGCTTTAGATCTAGAGAATCCTCGTTAAGGCCCCGTAGATACGAATCAACCCGCTCCTGAAGATAGTCGTGCAGCGGCTGTCGCTGCGGATCGGAAAGGAACGACTCGCGGAGTTTCTCAATTGTTTCGGACGTAGTTCCCGGCTCGTTCATCTGTCGAACGATGTCCGATGTTTCGAGCACGTCGAACGTCTGAAGTAGCATGGGCCGCCCGGCTTCGCTTCGCACGACGCGGAAGTACTGGCGAATCTCGGCTTCGATGGAGTCAGCGGCGTAGTCCGCGGTCAGCGCGCTCGTCTGCCGGGCTTTCAGTGTAGCGATCACCTCGGACTCGCTCAGCGCGTCGTCGTACCCGCGCAGTCCGAACAACGCCATGACAACGAACAACAGCAGCGGCCCCACAAAGCCTAAGAACATCAACGGCCGACGTACCTTGGCCAGGTCACGAGCATTCAAGGCGTCAAGGACGGCCTGAACATTAGGGAAGCGACGATCGGGACTGACCGCCAGACATCGATCGACAACGTCGGCCAGCGCCCGATCGACTCCGGAAATGCGCCGATGTTCGGTCGGAACGGGCGCGGTACGGATGGCGTTCTTGTAGCGCGCCAGTCGCGCTTCCAGATCGTGGGCGGCTTCGATTCCTTTCACATGCGATTCGCCACGATACGGCGGGCTGCCCGTCAGCATGCAGAACAAAATCGCGCCCAAGGCATACACATCCCATTGGGCATCCGGCATGGCCGTCAGGTCCGCCTGCTCGGGAGCCATGTAAAACAGCGTTCCGAGCGATGGCGACTGTTCGTGCGAGAGTCGCGATTGCCCGAAGTCCGCGAGCCGCGGTTTGTTGTCTTGATCGAGCAGGATGTTCGCCGGCTTCAAGTCACAATGCAGCACGCCCTTGCCGTGCGCGTGCATCAAACCGATGGCCACTTCCGCAAAGATGTCGGCCGCTTCGCCGACTGACAATGGACCACCCTGTCGAAGCAAGTCCTCGAGCGATCCGTTTTCGATGAACTCCATGACGTAATACGGCGGCTCAGCATCCCAGCCGACGTCAAGCAACTGCACGACGTAGCGATCGGCGGACAGGTAAACCAACTTTTCCACCTCACGCGATAGGAGTGTCCAATCCACTCCCGAGCGGTGGGCGAAGAATTTGATGGCAACTTGGCGGCCGGTGTTTTGATCGACTCCGACCCACACCTCCCCGTACGCGCCCCGCCCCAGTAATCGCTGTGCGTCGTACCCGGGCACGTCGACAGGCGGTCGAGTAGTCTTTAGACTCAGCTCGCGCGCCTGTCGCTCTTCTTCGGTCGATTGGTGTTGGGTGCGGTCCATCGTCATGATCTAGTTATCGTATCACTCTTGTCGATTGCTGAGGAGACACGCGATGCGCGACCTATCGCTGCTGCTATTGATCTTGTCGCTGGCCGTCTGGACGCCTTTGTTGCCAGCACAGGAGAACATAACGCCCGAATTGGACGGTCGACAGGGCCGTGATCTGCTGCTGAAAAACTTCCGGCCCAAGACGAAGCTCCGAGTCCAGCAGACCGATCTGCAGCGCGCCAAGTTCCCGGTCGTTGACGTTCACACTCACTTTCGCTTCCGCTTTCGACACTCGCCCGAGCAACTGGACGCCTTTGTCGAGCTGATGGATCGGAACAACATCGCCGTTTGTGTGAGCTTGGACGGGCAGCTCGGGGACGACTTTCGCGAGCACGCGGCGTATCTGTGGACAAAGTTTCCGAATCGTTTCCTGATCTTCGCCA
>Ga0326597_10014192_pt1 | contig 10446 bp, 4 predicted proteins | sample RVTome_12_FD_203789 | JGI IMG/M metagenome (GOLD analysis project Ga0326597, IMG submission 203789) | Soil microbial communities from uranium-contaminated site in the Upper Colorado River Basin, Wyoming, United States - RVT100D185 | ecosystem: Environmental > Terrestrial > Soil > Contaminated >... | reverse complement strand
CCGATGTCGTCGTCGACGACGCGCCATGAGCCATCGCGCGCCTCGACCTCGAGCGATGGCGGCGCGAGCTCTATGCCCGCCTGCGCCGCCGCGAGCGCCGACGCCGACGAGTTCCACGCGGTCCAACCGTCCAGGACGAGCACGTCGCGTGGTCCGTCGCGCGCGTCGGGCAACTCGAGCGTCAGCGTCCACTCGCGCGCGAAACCCTTGAGCCCGAGGAGCTCGACCGGACCGGCGCTGCGTCGATCATTCTCCGCGAGCCACGCGGTGACGTCGCGACCCGCGCTGTCGATCGCCCGGCGCAGCGGACGCAGCCGCCCGAGCGCGTGGAGGCGCGCGGGGCGTCGTCGCGATGGATCGCTCGACATCGACTCGTTCGGATGGACTTCGACGTCGCCGGGGTGATCGATCGCGAGGAGCCGCGCGCGGTCGAGGAAGGTCACCTCTTCGAGCGCGTTGACGAGACGCAGCTCGAGCCAGCGCTGCGTTCCGTCCCGTGTCGGCTCTTCGCGCGCGACGAGCTGGCGGCCGTCGATGCGCAACCACTCGTCGGGATCGGGCTGCCAGTAGACGCCCGGTGCGATCTGCTCGCCGAGGATGCCGGCCGAGATCGTGTCGGTGACGAGCTCGAAACGCGCTCCGCTCCACGCGAAGAGCAGCGGACACGAGTTTCCCGGCAGCGCGGGCTCTTCGATGGTCACGATCTGCCGCACCGGCACTTCGGTGAGCGACCAGCGCACGCCGGACGGGAAGAACCCCTGCACGTAGTCGAGCGTCTCGACGTCGCCGAGCTCCAGGTAGACCTCGGCCGCGTCGCAGCCGAGCCGACCGTTGCCCGCCGCGAGCGTCGCGCGCGTCCACAGCCCGACCGCACGCGCCTCGACGAGACCGCCGATTCCGGAGCGGTTGCTGAGGTCGTTGCCGGCTTGCTTGCGCCCGAGGAGGCGCACGACGAGCCAGTTTCCGCGCGGTGTTGCGCGGCGCTCGATGCGCAGAGTTCCGCCGCTCTCGACGACCACGCGGTCGGACCAGCCGTCGCGGTCGAGATCTCCGTACGCGGTCGCGACACCGAGGATCGGCGCCGGCGCGAGCGCCGCGATGTCGCTCGCGTGCGCGTCGAGCCATTTAGCGTCGAACGCCTCGAAAGTACCGTCGCGGAGGTTGCGCAGCGCACGCGGCGGTCCGGCGTGAGCGAAGACGAGCGCGTCGATGATCCCGTCGTCGTCGAGATGGGTGAACAGCGCGCCGATCGTCCGCTTGCCGGCGCCACCGAGTCCGCTCTCCGACGCGGCGTCCACGAAACGACTGCCGCCGAGGTTGCAGAGCAGCCGATCCGGCTCGGCGCGGAAATCCGCAGGGAAACGCAGCGTCGCGCCGGACGCCTCGTCCTTCGGCCGTGCGAGATCGACGAATCCGGCGATCCAGAGGTCGAGGTCGCCCTCGAAGTCGAAGTCGACCAGCGCAGCGCCGAGGAGACAGCTCTCGGCGCTTACGCCGGCGGCGATTCCCGACTCCTCCGAGACGTCCTCGAACCCGACACCGGTGTTGCGCAGGAGGCGCAGTTCGCCGAGGCCGGTCACCAGGAGGTCGGGCCAGCCATCGTTGTCGTAGTCGCCGCTCGCGCACGACGTCGCGACACGCAACCGCGGTACGATGCCGGCCGCCGCGGTGACGTCGGTGAAGCGACCCGACGTCTCCTGTCGCAGGAGCACGTGACCGCCGTCGACGCCGACGACGAAGATGTCGAGCCGCCCGTCGCGATCGTAGTCGAGCACCGCGACACCCGCGGCGAGCGCGCGCACCAGCCGCTCGCGGTTCGCGCGCTCGTCGAACCACGCGCGCGCGATCGACTCGCCCGCGAGCACGCGCGCGAGATCCGCGTCGTCAGGACGGCCACCGTGACGGACGGCGACACCGCGCTCCGCGCTCACGTCGACGTACTCCGGCTCGCTTCCACGGCGCAGCGCACGCGGCACGGCGATCGGTCGCAGCGCGGGCGGCACGTCGAGGTAGCGCTCGAAGCGACGGCCCGGTGCGAACGGCTGCTGCGGCAGCCGCTCGCGCGCCAGCGTGTACTCCTCGATCGCGACGCGCCGCTCGCCGGCGAGACCGAGCGCGCCCAGCGTCCTCACGCGGAGCCAGTAGTCGCCCGAGAAGACGAGCGGTCCGTGCGCGCCCGCGTCGAGCAACTCGAGCACCGCGTCGAAGTCGCCGACGGCTTCGAGCGCGCGCGCGTAGTGGTGGCGGAGCGCCGGACTGCGCTCGCCGTCGTCCCACAGTCTCCGCAAGTGCTCATGCGCCGGTGGCCAGCGCTCGCGTTCGATCTCGACGCGCGCGAGCGCGAAGCGCGCCGGGCGATTCTGCGCGTCGGCGTCGACGATCCGTTCGAACGCGTCGGCTGCCGCATCGAGCTCGCCGAGACAGAAGAGCGCGAGCGCGCGGTCGTGCTCGGCCTCGACGGACCCGGGCAGCGCATCGAGCGCCGCCTCGAACTCGGCGCGCGCCTGCGGGAAATACGTGGGATCGATGTAGCCATTCTCGAGGAGCGCCATCCCGAGATGGACGTGATGCTCGGCGCGACGCTCGAGGCTGCGCTGCCACAGCCGAACGCCGGCGACGGCGCCGATCGCAAGTGCTCCGAGCGCCGCGGCAGTAACGAGCAAGCGCCTCCGTGTCACTCGCTCCACGTCGTCACTCCGCCATCCGATTCCCGATCGGGGTCGCGCCGCGAGACGTTTCCGACCACGTCCCACCGGCCGCGTGCAGCACAAGACATGCCAGCGCTCCGATCGTGTGCTCTGGCGCCGCTACGCGCTCCCCGGGAGCCGCGTCGACGCGACGACTCGTCGAAATCCCGCACGCCGCCGGAAGATTCACGACCCGCACCGCGGATCGCCGGCGGACGCGCCGAGGGAACCGAGCGTAGCCCGCACTGGCGCCGAGCGATAGCGTGGATGCATGCGGCTGGCGAGCAAGATTCTCCGCGCGACCGCAGTCGCGAGCGCCGTCACGCTGAGGGCCCTGACGATCGCGTCGGCCGGCGGTGATCCGGCGGCGAGCGGCTGGCATTTCGTCGACGTCACCGACGCGGCCGGCGTCGGCCTCCCGCATGGAATCGCCGCGCCGCCCGAGTTCTTCGACCTGGGGCTGATCGCCGGTGGGGTCGCGGCCGGCGACTACGATCGCGACGGACACGTCGACCTCTTCGTCGTCGCCGGCGATGCCGGTGCCGATCGACTCTACCGCAACCTCGGTGACGGCCGCTTCGACGAGCGTGCGGAGGCCGCCGGCGTCGACCTGCGCGCGCGCATCGGCTGCGGGCCGCTCTTCGTCGACCTCGACGGCGACGCTTTCCTCGACCTCGTCGTCCTCGGTGTCGCGGGCGCGAAGCCGATCGTCTTTCGCAACCTCGGCGACGGGACCTTCGAAGACGTGACCGCGCGCACCGGCATCACGGTCGCGCGCAATGGCGTCTCAGCCGCCGCCGGCGACTACGATCTCGACGGCGACCTCGATCTCTTCCTCGCGCAGTGGGGAGGATTCGACAACCGCGGTCACCTGTGGCGCAACGACGGCGACTGGCGCTTCACCGACGTCGACGAGGAGTCCGGCGTCGCGGCGGTCTTCGCGGGTGTCGTCGACTGGAGCTTGAGCCCGAACTTCGCCGACCTCGACGCCGACGGCTGGCCCGACATCCTCGTCGCCGCCGACTTCGGCACCAGCCGCGTGCTGCGCAACCGCCGCGACGGCACGTTCCGCGACGTGACGACGGCGGCGATCTCCGACGAGAACGGCATGGGCACCGCTCTCGGCGACTTCGACGGCGACGGCGACCTCGACTGGTTCGTCTCGAGCGTCTTCGACGCGCGCGGCGCGGCGATCGACCGCTCGTGGGGCCAGAGCGGCAACCGTCTCTACCAGAACCGCGGCGACGGGCGCTTCGACGACGTCACCGGTGCTGCCGGAGTGCGCGCCGGCGGCTGGGGCTGGGCAGCGAGCTTCGCCGACCTCGACCTCGACGGCCGACTCGATCTCATCCACACGAACGGCTACGCGAGCGACGATCCGGACCTCGCGCCGTTCCGCGACGACGCGACGGTGCTCTTCCGCAACGCCGGTGACGGTCGCTTCGCGGAGATCGCTGCTGCAATCGGCGCGGACGACCGCGGCGACGGGCGCGGCGTCGTCTGCTTCGACTACGACAGCGATGGCGACATCGATGTCTTCATCGCGAACCGCGACGCCCGGCCCGCGCTCCTGCGCAACGACGGCCTCGAGCGGCGCGCGTGGCTCAGTGTCCGGCTGCGTGGCCGCGCGCCGAACACGGAAGCGATCGGCGCACGCGTGATCGCACGCACGGGAGCCGCTTTGCAGATGCGCGAGCTGCGCTGCGGCTCGAACTACGCGTCGCAGGATCCGGCGGTCGCGCACTTCGGCCTCGGTGACGCGAACGTCGTCGATGAGCTCGTCGATGAGCTCGTCGTGCGCTGGCCGGGCGGCGCCGTCACCCGCCTCGAGCGTGTCGCGCCACGCCAGAATCTCGTGCTCGACGAGCCGGCGCCGCCGCGGTTCGTGCGCGGAGACGCGAATGCGGACATGCGCATCGACCTCGCCGACGTCGTCGCGCCGCTCGCGCACGTCTTCCTCGGCGAGGCGCTCGCGTGCGCCGACGCCGCCGACGCGAACGACGACGGCCGCCTCGAGATCGCCGACGCGGTCACGATCGCGGCATTCCTCCTCGGCGGAGGCCGACGACCCGCCGCGCCGTTCCCCGACTGCGGCAGCGACCGTTCGATCGACAGCCTCGAGTGCGCCGTGGAGCTTTCGGAGAGCTGTCGGTGATCCAGACGCGAGGACCTGACGGTGCATTCCTGCGAGCTCGGAGGCGCTGCGACTCCACGATCCGGGTGTCGGCGCGGACGCGACATCATCGCGCTCCGTGGTAAGATCCTGGCGTCGCACTCTTCCGCCGATCCGGACCAGCCATGTGATGATCGGACCCACCGAACTCCGCCGATACCAAGAGATGACCGTGGACGAGCGACTCCGCGAGTTCGATCGTCTGATGGACGCCGCGTTCGAGTTCCTGACCTCGCTGCCTCCGGACGAGCAGCGACGTCGGTGGGCACTGTGGACGAGCGGTGACGAAGCGGCTGCGAGTGCTCTCGCCGATCTCCTCGCAGAGCGCGGTGGATGAACCCGGTTCTCAGGACTTTCCATTCCGTGCTCGACGAGCTCCAGTCGGCGAGCGTCGGACACGAGCCTATCACGGAACCACGAGCAGGCGCCGCGGGCCCTCGTCGCCGGGAATACCCGCTCACGCGAACAGCTTCGTGATCACCTCGCCCTCGTTGACCGTCGCGCGCTCGACGCGGCCGCCGTGGAGGTAGGTCAGGCGGCGGTGGTCGAGTCCGAGGGCCCAGAGGATCGTCGCGTGGATGTCGTGGACGTGCGCGCGGTCCTCGATCGCGTGGAGGCCGACTTCGTCCGTCGCGCCGATCGTCCGCCCAGCGTTCACGCCGGCGCCGGCGAACCACATCGTGAAGCCGTACGGGTTGTGGTCGCGACCGTCGCCCTTTTCGCTCATCGGCGTGCGGCCGAACTCACCGCCCCAGACGACGAGCGTTTCGTCGAGGAGCCCGCGTTGCTTGAGGTCGCGCAGCAACCCTGCGACCGGCCGGTCCATCGAACGGCACACGTCGCCGTGGTTCTTCTCGAGTCCGGCGTGCGAGTCCCACTTGCTACCCGCGCCGCTGTAGACCTGAACGAAGCGCACGCCTCGCTCGACGAGACGGCGCGCGAGGAGGCACGCTCGGCCCATGCCCTCGGTGGGCTTCTCGTCGAGACCGTAGAGCTCGCGCGTGCGCTCGGTCTCACGTGAGATATCGACGGCCTCCGGCGCCTCGGCCTGCATGCGAAACGCGAGCTCGTACGACGCGATGCGCGCCTCGAGCAGATCCGTGTCGGCACGGTCTTCTAAGTGGCGGCGGTTGAGTTCGTCGAGGAAGTCGAGCTTCGCGCGCTGGCGCGACGCGCCGGCGCTCGACGGAGCCGCGAGGTTCCTGATCGGCTCCTTGCCCTGTCGCAAGAGCGTCCCTTGGTAGCTCGCCGGCATGAATCCGGTGCCCCAGTTGCGCGGACCACCGGCGACGGTGCCCTGGCGATCTTGCAGCACGACGAACGCCGGCAGGCTCTGGTTGATCGTCCCGAGGCCGTACGTGACCCAACTCCCGAGGCTCGGGCGGCCGGCGAGCGTGATGCCGGTGTTCATCTGGCACACGGAGCCGACGTGGTTGAGCCCGTCGCACCAGCACGAGCGCAGCATGGCGACATCGTCGATCACCTCGGCGATGTGCGGCACCCAGTCCGACGCCCACTGCTCGCTCTCGCCGTGACGCCGGAACGAGCGCCGCGAGGCGAGGAGCGGACTGCGCTGCTCGCCCATCGGCAGGATCACCTGCCCGAAACTCTCCGGCAGTTGCTGGCCCTCGAGCGGCTCGAGCGCGGGCTTCGGGTCGAAGAGGTCGATGTGGCTCGGACCGCCCTCGAGGAAGACGAAGATCACGCTGCGCGCGCGCGCCGGCACGTGCGGCCCGCGCGCCGGCGTCGCGACCGATCCGCCGAGCGCCGAGTCTTCGGCGAGGAGATGCGCGAGCGCGAGCGCGCCGAAGCCTCCACCGGCGCGCGACAGGAAGTCGCGGCGCGAACGCGCGAGCTCGCGATGCGGCACCGCGGTCGCCGGGACTCCGTCGGGATCGCGGCGCTCAGTCGACATGCAAGAACTCGTTCGAGTTGACGAGGGCGTGGCAAAGGTCGACGAACGCCTCGAGCTCCGCCGAACTGCCGTCTCCCGCCGCGGCCGCCCCCTGCCGCGCGATCGAGACCGTCGACTGCGTCTCGACGAAGCGTCGCGCCGCCTCGAGCTCCTCGACGCGTGGCGGCCGCGCGTAGGCGATCGTCCACGCGCTCGCTATCCGCGCGGCCGTCCGGGACGGCGCGTCGCCCGGCAGCTCACGGAGCAAGCGCGCGGCCATCGCGCGCGCCCGCGCGAGCGTCCACTCGCCGTTGAGGAGCAGCAGCGCCTGCGGCGCGGTCGTCGTCTCGTTGCGCCGCGCGCAGCTGTTGAAGCCATCGGGTCCGTCGAAGGTGTCGAGCAGCTCGGGTGGCTGGTTGCGCAGGATCTTCAGGTAGACCGCGCGACGCGTCGCTCCATCCTCGACGCCGGGACCACCGGCCCGCAGATCGATCTCGCCGGAAGCGACGAGCATCGCGTCGTGGAGCTGCTCGCTCGACAGACGCTGGACGCGCATCCGAGAGAAGCACCGATTCGCGGGGTCGGCTTCGACCGCGCGGGTCGTCAGAGCGCGCGACGACGCCTGCCGGTAGGCTCGCGAAGCGAGGATCGAGCGATCGAGATCCTTGAAGCTCTGCCCGCGCGCGAGGAACTCGGTCGCGAGCCAGTCGAGGAGCACCGGGTGCGTCGGAGGCGTACCCTGTCGCCCGAAATCGCTCGGCGTCGCGACGATGCCGCGGCCGAAGTGGCGCTGCCAGATCCGATTGACGATGACGCGCGACGCGAGCGCGTTGACGTCACTCGTCAACCAACGCGCGAGCGTCGAGCGGCGTCCGCTCGAGCTCGCCGCCGTGTCCGGCACGTCGATCCGCGCGGGCTCCGGCGCGAGGATGGTCGGCAAGCCGGGCGCGATGTCGCCACGGTCCTCGCGACCCGGAATCACGTTGCGCGGCGCGACGGGGCCGACGTCGACGACCGCGTCGATCGGCGCGAGTGGCGGCGGCTTCTTCGCGTCGAACTTCGCGAGCTCGGCGAGAAGCTCCTTGCGACGCTCCGCGTCCTTGCCGGCGACCGCCTTCTCGATCTCGCCCGCCTCCTTCGCGACTTGCCAGTGTCCGACGAGCCAGAGCTGGCGCTCGAGCGGCGGCAGGTCCTCGTAGCGCGACCGCAGGACCGGCTGGAAGCCCTCCGGGAAACGGATGATGCTCTTCTCGGCCGGCCCGGCCCAGTGCTTCGCCTCGATCGCCGCGATCTCGTCGCGGATCGCGACGGTTGCGTCGATCCACGGAGCGAGCCGGCGCGCGTGGTCGTCGCGCTCGCGCCGCGAACCGATCGTCAGCGAGGGATCCGGCAGAACCGTCGCGACGAACGCGCGCAGCCGGTAGTAGTCCTCTTGCAGGATCGGATCGAACTTGTGGTCGTGGCAACGCGCGCAGCGCAGCGACATGCCGAGGAAGACCTCGCCGGTGACGTCGGCGAGGTCGTTGACGATGTCCTCCCACTGCCCGCGCACGTTCTTCTGGTTCGACTCGTACGGCCAGAGGCGCATGAAGCCGGTCGCGACGCGCGCGTCGGAGTCCTCGGGGCACGCCTCGTCGCCCGCGAGCTGCTCGAGCACGAAGCGATCCCAGGTCTCGTCGTCGCCGAGAGCGTCGATCACCCAGTCGCGATAGCGCCACGCGTTCGGCCGGAATTCGTCCGCGCGGTGGCCGTTCGACTCCGCGTAACGCACGAGGTCGAGCCAGTGGCGCGCCTGGCGCTCGCCGTAGCGTGGCGAGGCGAGGAGACGGTCGACGAGCTTCTCCCACGCGTCGGGCGAGTCGTCGGCGACGAACGCGTCGATCTCCTCCGGCGCCGGCGGCATTCCGGTGAGGTCGAACGTGACCCGGCGGATGAGCGTGCGGCGGTCGGCCTCGGGCGCGAGCTCGAGACCCGCGCGCGCGAGTCGCGCGTCGAGGAATGCGTCGATCGCCCCGAACACGTCGCCGTCGTCGGGCGATGGTGCTTCGCTGCGCGCGAGCGGCTGGAAGAACCAGTATGCGCGGTCCTCCGGCGAGAAACGCTCGGACGAAGCGACGACCGGTTCGACGCTCGCCGCGGTGACGGCCCCTCGATCCGCAGCCGCCAGTTCCGGCGCGCCGCTCTCGACCCAGCGCCGCAGGATCGCGATCTCCTCGTCCGGGAGTCTCGACTTCGGCGGCATGCGCAGATCGCGATCGTCCCACGAGACCGCGACGAGCAGACGGCTCACGTCCGATCGCCCCGCGACGATGACCGCGCCGCTCTCCCCGCCGCGCGCGATCGCGGCGGCCGAGTCGAGCCGCAATTCGCCCTTCTGCCGCTTCTCGCCGTGGCACTCGACGCAACGCGCCGCGAGGAGCGGCGCGACGTCGCGCTCGAACACGACGTCCGTTGCACGGAGCCCGACCGACGAGAGCAACGCGAGCGAGGCGACCCAGCAGCGCGAGACGACGACGCCGATCAGCCGGCGCTCGGGCCCCCGCTCGCAGTGCGATGCGCGTCGGAACACGGAATCCCTCCGGGACGAACCGAGGGGCGAGTATAACGCGACCGCCACGCGCCGATCCACATCCGCGTCGCGCGACGCCCGCGGTTCAATCCGCGCGCACCGCGTCGCGCAGCTCGGCGAGCGCCCGCTCGAAGCGCTCGGACTCCGCGGTGCGGATCCACCGGCGCGAAACGAGGAACTTCCGCAGACCGGAGAGCGGCGACGCGAGCAGCCTCCTGCGCCCTTCCGGCAACGAAGTCCGTCCGCCACGGACACGCTCGATGTACGCGCAGATCGCGGCGACGACGCTCGCGTCGTCCGAGTCGCCGTTGCGCGCGCCGGTCGAAACCGCCCCGCTCGACAGCAGGTCGTCGATCTCATGGCGATACGCCGTGTACGTGCCGGCGGCCTTCGTCGCCCGCACCTCCTCGAGGTACGCCGCGCAGACCGCGCTGAGCGAGCGGTCGCGTGGCGCGAGATCGCCGGATGGGGGACGCGCGGGCCCGCGGGTCGGAGCGTCGCGAGCGCGATCGCGCGTGGCCCGCGCGCGGCCCCGGGGCCGCGAGGTGCCCTCGGACGCGTCGGAATCGACGTCGTCGTCCGACTCGCTCCCGCACGCCGACGCCTTCACGCCCTCGCCGGTGCGAATCAAGTCGATCAGCTCCGCGGTCGACAGCTTGCCGGAGCTGTCGGTGCCGTCGAGCAAGCCGCCGGCGAGATCGCGTTTCTTCTCGTGGAGCGCGAGGATGCTCTCCTCGACCGTGTCCTTGACGACGAAGCGGTAGACGGTGACCGCGCGCGTCTGGCCGATACGGTGCGTGCGATCGGTCGCCTGGTCTTCGACCGCCGGGTTCCACCACGGGTCGAGATGGAGGACGTAGTTCGCCGCGGTCAAGTTGAGCCCGGTGCCGCCGGCGCGGAGCGAGATCAGGAAGAGGTCGCCCTCACCGCGCTGGAACGCGTCGACGCTCTCCTTGCGCGCGCCAGCCGGCGTCCGGCCGTCGAGATACTGGTAGGAGACCTTCCGGCGATCGAGCTCGTCGCGCAGGAGCCCGAGGTGCCCGGTGAACTGGCTGAACACGAGCGCTCGGTGTCCCTCCTCGCGCAAGCGATCGATGGTCTCGAGCACGCACGCGAGCTTCGA
>Ga0326597_10014191_pt1 | contig 10446 bp, 7 predicted proteins | sample RVTome_12_FD_203789 | JGI IMG/M metagenome (GOLD analysis project Ga0326597, IMG submission 203789) | Soil microbial communities from uranium-contaminated site in the Upper Colorado River Basin, Wyoming, United States - RVT100D185 | ecosystem: Environmental > Terrestrial > Soil > Contaminated >... | reverse complement strand
AGCGGCTGGGGGGGTAAGGGGGCCGGATAGTCGCCGAGCCGCTCGCGCCAGCGCAGGGGGTCCTGCCGCCGCGCCAGCAGCAGGCCGAGGGGCAGCAGCAGCCGGATCAGCGTGCGGTAGGCGCCGCGCTGCAGCCGCAGCGACAGGCGCGTCACGGCGCCGGGGTCTGGCCGGCCATCAGCCGATCGAGCGTGGCGATCACCGCCTCGACCCGGATGCTGTCCATCACGTTCGGATCGCGCACCCGCTTGCCCCAGCTGATCTCGCTGACCTCGGCATTGAACGCCCGGCGCACCTGTTCGGGGTAGCTGTTGATCACCCATTGGCGACCTAGGTAGGGGCCGGTGCGGTCGGGGTTGGAGCTGGCGTAGAGCCCCAGGGTCGGAGTATTGGTGGTGGTGGCCATATGCATCGGGCCGGAGTCGGGGCCGATCACCGCCACCGCGTTACCGATCAGCGCCAGCAGCTCTTTGAGGGAGGTCTGGCCGATCAGGTTGATCACCGGGCTGTGGCTGCGCTGGCCGATGTCGCGGCCGTACTGCTGCTCCAGCTCGCTGTTACCGCCGGTCAGTACGGTGTGGATGCCGTAGCGGGCAAAGGCGTGGTCGATCACCGCGGCGTAGCCTTCGACCGACCAGTTGCGGAAGTTGCGGATGCGCTGGCTGGAGCAGGGGCTGATCACCAGGTAGGGCGCATTGGGTGCCCGTTCGGCGGCGCGCTCTCGGTCGGCGGCGGGAATCGGGATGTTCCATTCCAGCGGCTCGGGATCGGCGCCGAGAGCGCGGACGAAATCCTGGAACCCTTCCAGAACATGGCTGCGTGGATGGGGGGCGATCTGGGCGTCGGTGAACAGGGTCTGGCGATCCTTGGCGCGGGCGCGGTCGAAGCCGAGCTTCAGGCGCGCCGGAATCGCCAGGGAGACCAGGCTGGCGCGCAATGCCGCCTGCATGTTGAGCAGCAGATCAAAACGCCGTCCGGCCAGCTGGCGACGCAGGGCGAGAATCCCCTTGAGCCCGCTGCGCTTGTCGTAAGTGATAAACTCCACCCCCTCCAGACCATCGAGCAGCAGCCGTTCCACCTTGCCAATGACCCAGGTTATGCGACAATCGGGCCACTGTCGTTGCAGGGCGCGCACCGCCGGCACGGCGTTACATACATCACCCAGCGCGGACAGACGCAGCACGCAGATCGATTGAGGTGCTTCGCGAAGCGGCAGGTCAACAGACATCAGACTATGAATTTCCAGGTCATTGAGCGGGATGGATCGCTGCTGCTGGCAGCACCGGAACTGGTTGAGCATATTACCCCATCCTGGTTTGATCTCAACTGGTGGCGGGCGCAGGGGCAGCAGGTACGCTCGGCGCCGGGACGTGGCGAGAGCTATTTTCTCAGTTATCAGCAGTGGTCGCTGGTGTGGCGCCACTACCGCCGTGGCGGGCTGATCGCGCGCCTGTCGCCGGACCGCTACCTGTGGTCCGGGCTGGCCCGCACCCGCGCCTGCGCCGAGTTCAGCCTGACCCAGCAGCTGCTGGATCGGGGGCTGCCGGTGCCGCGTCCGCTGGCCGGGCGGGTGGTGCGTGACGGTCTCTATTACCGCGCCGATCTGATGACCGAGCGTCTGGCGGGCGCGGGCTCCCTGGCCGATGTGCTGGCAGCCGGCAAGCCTCTGCCCTGGGCACAGGTCGGTGCCACCATCGCGCGCTTCCATCGCGCCGGGTTGGACCATGTGGATCTGAACTTGCGCAATATTCTGCTGGATGATCGCGGGCGGGTGTTTCTGATCGATTTCGATCGCTGCCGTTTGCGTCGGCCGGCCCGCTCCTGGCAGCAAAGCAACCTGGCGCGCCTGCGTCGGTCGCTGCGCAAACTGTTTCCCGCCCTCGATCGTGAGGATGACTGGCAACTGCTGCTGCAAGGCTACGGCAGCGACGTCGCCTGAGGACGGCTGAAAGGCTATGTCTGAGTGAACTGTTGTTGCATAAGTCCGGCCGAATCGAAGACCGGTTTCGGCGTAGAGCGGACACTCCCGCGCCAATTTCCGATTGGTTCGCCGTAGATGCTGAAGAATGAAGCCCAACAATCCCGCCCCGCCGTGGCTGGCGTTGGGCTTCGCTGCGCTCGGCGCCAACCTACCAATGCCCAACGGCCGGCCGCGAGGCAATCGTTGGGTTTCGCTGCGCTCAACACCAACCTACGGTGTCTCCTGCCGGTTGGTCCGCTCTGCGCCGTAAGCGGCGCTTGGAACAGCACACGTATCGCATCCTGCGATCGGCCCATCAACGGCAAAACTCAACGCAACAACGAACTCAGACATAGCCGGCTGAAAGGCTGCGCGTTGGCAATTCCCTTTTCCCGGGTTGGTGATTACAATCCATGGCTCCTTTTTTATTCCGCTAGCCACGGCGTATTCCACAAAGCGATGGGGTGGGGGAACGCGCCAGTCGTCATGAAGGTGGCCTAAGGCGGATCAATTCATAGCTCGTTGAGGTCGCTACATGTCTGCTTTCGGTACCGTTTTCATGCCAGAGATGGCAATCGCGTGGTTTGATGGGGCTGCCTGGAGTCAGCCCGAAGTGGTCTCCAGTCACAGCATTCAACTGCACCCCGGTGCCCATGTGCTGCACTACTCCAGCACCTGCTTCGAGGGGCTGAAAGCGTTCCGCCACGCCGATGGTTCGGTCAAGGTGTTCCGCATCGATCAGAACATGGCGCGTTTCGCCCAGAGCAGTCGCCTGCTGGCACTGCCGGAGATCGATACCGCCATGACCACGCGGATGATTCTGGATATCGTGACCCGCTTCGCAGCCGATGTACCGACCCCGCCGGGCTCCCTGTATATCCGCCCGACCCATATCGGTACCGAAGCGGCCATCGGCAAGGCCGCGGCACCGACCACCCAGTCCTGCCAGTATGTGTTGTTGTCGCCAGTGGGCGATTACTTCGCCGGCGGCGACGCCTGTCTGCGGCTGCTGCTGGACGATGACGGGATGCGCTGCGCGCCGCACATGGGGATGATCAAGAGCGGCGGTAACTACGCCAGCGCCCTGCGCCCGATCATGCAGGCGCGCCAGGCGGTCAAGGCGGACCAGGTGCTGTTCTGCCCCAACGGCGATGTGCAGGAGACCGGCGCCGCCAACTTCCTGCTGATCGATGGCAACGAGATCATCACCAAGGCCCTCGACGAGAGCTTCCTCCACGGCGTGACCCGCGATTCGATCCTGACCCTGGCCCGCGACCTCGGTATGACCGTGTCCGAGCGTCAATTGACCGTGAGTGAGCTGCTGGAACGCGCCGCCAAGCCCGGTTGCGAAGCGGCCCTGTCCGGCACCGCCGCGGTGCTGGCGCCGGTCGGCACCCTGATCCATCAGGGCCAGGAGATTGCGGTCGGCAACGGCAAAGTCGGCGCCACCACGGTCAAGCTGCGCCAGGCGCTGAATGATATCCAGTGGGGCAAGGCGGAAGACCGCCACGGCTGGCTGACCAGCGTCTGCTGAGCGATCAGGCGTCGCACTGAATCAACTCGTTGATTCAGTGGCAGAGCCATTAGTTGCCGCCTTAAAAAGCCTCACCTCAGCGTGAGGCTTTTTCGTTAGCGGCGGGGGCGCGATCGCACTCGCCCCCCATCACCCGCTGCCAGATCTGCGCCACCGCTTCGCGCTGGTCGCGCATCTCCGCGTCGGCGATCACGTTAGGCTGCTCCTGCAGTGCCAGGCGGTGGCCTACCGAGCGGTAGGCCTTGTAGGTCTCACGCAGTAGCTCGGTCTCTGCGGCGGGGAGCAGGTCCTCCGCTTCGATCGCATCGAGGATGCGGATATTGTCGGTGAAGGTGATCAGGCTGGGGCGCTTGCAGGCGTGCGCCAGGGCAAAAAACTGCACCAGAAATTCGATGTCGACGATACCGCCCCGATCCTGCTTGAGGTTAAACACGGGGTTCTCCGTGGCGCTGCTGTTCTTGCTACCCAGGTGCTGGCGCATCTTGAGGCGCATCTCGCGCACCTCCTGCTGCAGCGTGGCGAGTTCGCGCTGCCGTCCCAGCACCTCCGCCCGCGCCGCCTCAAAACGGGCCTTGAGCGCCGCGCTGCCGGCCACCACGCGGGCGCGCACCAGAGCCTGCTGTTCCCAGGTCCAGGCTTCGTTGAGCTGGTAATCGCGGAACGCCTTGAGGGAGCTGACCAGCAGGCCGGAGTTGCCGGACGGCCGCAGGCGCATATCCACTTCGTAGAGCTGGCCCGAGGTGGTGGCGGTGTTGAGCAGGTGGATGATCTTCTGGCCGAGGCGGGTGAAGAACACCTGGTTGTCGATCGGTTTTGCGCCGTCGGTGCTGAGGTTGCTGCCGCCATCGTGGATAAACACCAGGTCCAGGTCGGAGCCGTAACTCAGTTCGATGCCGCCCACCTTGCCGTAGCCGACGACGATGAAATCGGGATCGCAGGGAACCCCCGCTTCGCGTTGCGGCTGGCCGTGTTTTTCGGTCAGCAGGCGCCAGGCGATGGTCAGGGCGCCGTCGAGGACCACCTCGGCGATAAAGGTTAAGTAATCACTCACTTTCATCAGCGGTAGCGCACCGCTGATCTCGGCGGCCGCGACCCGCAGTACATGGGCGTTCTTGAAATAGCGCAGGGCGTTCATCAGCGCTTCCACATCCTCCTCGGGGATGCGCAGCAGCTCCTGGCGCAGCTCATCCTCCAGCGCCGCCTTATCGGGCGGGCTGTAGAGGGTGCGCACGTCGATCAGCTCATCCAGCAGGATCGGCTGGCGCGCCAGCTGCTGGGCGACCCAGGGGCTGGCGCCGCAGAGTTTCACCAGCTGGGCGAGGGCGTCGGGATTTTCGATCAACAGCACTAGGTAGGCGCTGCGGCGCAGCACCGAGTCGATCAGCAGCAGGCAGCGTTCCAGGGTACGGGTCGGACTCTGCTCCGCACTCACCGCGGCCAGCAGCAGCGGCATCACCTTGTCCAGCCGTTCGCGGCCGATCTGCTGCAGGGTGGTGACCCGACGGCTGGCGCGCAGGTTGTCGAGCAGGCGCAACGCTTCGGTGGCATCCTCGTGGCCCTCGGCGCTCAGCAGTTGGCGGGCCGGTTCGTCATCGATGTTGCCGCGCCAGAGGGCGGCCCAGCGATCATCGTGGGTGCTGTCGGTGGGCTCCTCGTCGGCGGCGATCACGTCGGCGAAATGACGGCTGACGTGGCGGCGGTGCTGGTCGAGGGTGGTGACGAAACTGTCCCAGTCGCTGAAGCCGAGGTTGAACGCCAGGCGCAGTCGCTCGTGGTCGTCGTCCGGTAGCTCCTGGGTCTGCTGATCGGCCACCGCCTGAATGGCGTGTTCGGTGTTGCGCAGGAAGCGGTAGGCGTCGAGCAGTTCGGTGACCGCGCTGGCCGGCATGCCGACCGCCTGCGGCAGCAGCGGCAAAATATGACGCAGTTCGCGCTGCTGCAGCTGGCGGTCGCGGCCGCCGCGGATCAGCTGAAATGCCTGGGCGATAAACTCCACTTCGCGGATGCCGCCCGGTCCCAGCTTGACGTTATGCTGCAGCTGGCGCCGGCGTACCTCGCGGTTGATCATGGTTTTCATGTCGCGCAGGGAGTCGAAGGCGCCGTAATCGAGGTATTTGCGGTACACGAACGGGCGCAGGGTCTCCATCAGCTGCGCCCCGGCCCGCTGGTCGCCGGCGACGATGCGCGCCTTGATCATGGCGTAGCGTTCCCATTCGCGTCCCTGGTCCTGGTAGTACTCCTCCATGGCCGCAAAACTGGGGCAGAGGATGCCGCTCTGGCCGTAGGGGCGCAGGCGCATATCGACCCGGAACACGAAGCCGTCGACGGTGGTGTTGTCCAGCACCTGGATCAGGCGCTGGCCGAGGCGGTTGAAGAACGCCTGGTTGTCGACGCAGCGGCGGCCATCGCGGGTCTCGCCGCCGTGGGGAAAGGCGAAGATCAGGTCGATATCGGAGGAGAGATTGAGCTCCCCGGCACCGAGCTTGCCCATGCCGATCACCACCATGCGCTGCGGCGCGGCCGGCTGGTCGGGGCGTTCGCGCGAGTAGGGGGTGCCCCATTCGCTGCAGAAACGCGGATAGAGCCAGTCGAGGGCCTGGTCGATGCAGGCGTCGGCCAGGTCGCTGAGATCCTGGGTGGTCTGCTCCATGGCGCTTATGCGGCACAGATCGCGCCAGATGATCCGTACCATGGCGCGCTGGCGAAAGTGGCGCAGGGCCTGTTCCAGGACCGGGTCGTTATCCACCGCCGATAGTTGGCTGGCCAGGGCCTTGGCATAATAGCCGGCCGCGGTGGGCTGCTGCAGCTCGGCCGCCAGCTCGGCCAGCAGTGGCGGTCGGCGGCAGCACTGCTCGGCCACGTAGTTGCTGCCCGCCCAGACCCGTCCGAGCTGCTGCCAGAACAGCGGCTCGGCGTGGGCGAGGGTGGTCTGCACGGCGGCGTCCGCCTGCTCGACAAAGCGCTGCCAGTGCTGTTCGACGGCGGGGCGGAGGGGGGCGGGGATCAGGTCGTAGTGCGGGCCCTGCATGGAATAATCCTTGGCTGAAAACGGGTCTACTGATTAGAGGGAAAACGGCGCCGCGCTTCAAGGGGTGGCGTGGAAGAATCCCTCCGCGGGGTCAGCGTCCGGCTGCCAGGGGCGGTGATAGAGCAGGCTGCTCAGGTCGAGCAGCGCCTGTCCCAGGGCGATGCTGTTGAGCCAAGCGTTCAGTTCGGTCTCCAGCCGGGCAGAATGCCGCTCCAGCCGCCCGTCGCCCCCCCAGCGCCGGTGGACCAGCAAGGGCGCGATCAGCCGTCTGAGCTGATCGCTGAGGCTGACCAACTGGGTCGCCAAGGGGAGCGCCGCCGCATTCTCGCTGTCGGGCAGGTGGGCCGCGTAGGCCTCCAGCAGCAGCACCAGCTGTTGCAGGTCGTCGTAGAGCGGCAGCAGCAGCTCCGGGTCGCGCAGGAACTCGAACCCCTCCATGGCGCACTGCAGACGCTCGGTGAGGGTGGCCAAGAGCCGATACAGCGGCTGCGGATGGCTGGCGGTTGGCGGCAGTGGCGGCAGCGCCGGCAGTTGCCGCGCCCGTTCCGGGCAGCCCAGGCGATAGCCCCGCTCCGCCTTGCTGATCCGGCAGATCCGCAGCGGTAGGGTGGCGGCCAGCTCCCGCGCGAAGGCGATCAGGGCCGCCGCCGCGCCCCCTTTGAGCTCCAGTTCCACCTCGCGGATCGGGTCGCGTTGCTCGCCGGCCTTGACCCAGCCCTCATCCAGCACCAGTTCGATCCGTGCGGCGGCGCCAGCGGCGCTATACTCGAGCAGCCAGGTGGTGCGCTGAAAGTCGGTGCTGAAGGCGGCTCGCAGCTGCTGCGGATCGATCGCGTCGGGCAGGCTGCCCGCCGCGATCAGGCTGAGATCGAGTCGATCGGCGGGCAGTTGCCACTCCCATTCGTTGCGCTGATGCAGGCCGCCCTGGCTGCTGCCGCGAGTTTTCAGGGTCTGAATGAATTCGTCCTCCTGGCGCCGAATGCGCAGCGCCACTGCATGGCGGTTGAGGGCCTGGTCCGGGGTGTCGAAATAGCGGTTGTAGAGTGGCCGCTGGCGGGGTTCGTGCAGCTGGCAGGCGCGCAGCAGCGGGTGCGCGCGCAGGGCATCCAGGGCCTGTTCGGGGAGGCTCAGTTTGAGTTCAATTTCGGCGGCCATCGGCGGGTTCCCGGTGCGGTTGGCGGTAGGTCAAAGGTGCACGAAATGCACACAAATATTACATTTTTGTGACAATACGGCGCAAAAAAGCCGTACTTTATGTGACAAAAAAGCTACAAAGGCGACAGGCGGGCCTTTATACTTCGCCCAAATTTTTTGCCTATAAAGGTGAGCAACCATGGTCGCAAACAGTTCGTTTATGCAGATGTTTGCCAAGTCGCCGGTCAAGCCTATGCAACAGCATATTGAAAAGGCCCACGCCTGCGCAATGGAACTCATACCCTTCTTCGAAGCGGTACTGGCCAAGGACTGGCAGCAGGCGGAGGTGATCCAGAAGCGGATTACGACGCTGGAGCATGAAGCCGACACCCTCAAGCGTGGTGTCCGTGCCCACCTCCCCAAGAGCCTGTTTATGCCGGTGCCGCGTACCGACCTGCTGGAGTTGTTGCGGATGCAGGACCGGATCGCCAACAAGGCAAAGGATGTGGCCGGCATTATGTTGGGGCGCCGTATGGAGGTGCCCGACGCCATCGCCGAGCTGATGCTGGCCCACGTGACCGGCGCTGTGGCGGTGAGCCAACAGGCGGTGACCGCCCTCAACGAATTGGATGAACTGGTTGCCACCGGCTTTCGCGGCCGCGAAGTCAGCGTGGTCGAGAAGATGATCGACGACCTCGACCAGCTGGAGCACGAGGCGGATGTGCGCGAGAAAGAGCTGCGCCATGCGTTTTTCGCCCTCGAAAAAGAGCTGCCCCCCATCGATGCCATGTTCCTCTATAAGGTGATCGACTGGGTTGGCGAAGTGGCCGATCGTGCGCAACAGGTCGGTAGTCGTCTGCAGCTGTTGCTGGCGCGCTAATCCTCATCTACCAACGGAATATTTCACATGACTATTATCGCTGAATACGGCACGGTGCTGATCGCGCTGGCCTGTATCTTTGGATTTTTCATGGCCTGGGGTGTGGGCGCCAACGATGTGGCCAACGCCATGGGGACCTCGGTGGGCTCCGGTGCGCTGACCATCAAGCAGGCGATCATGATCGCCATCGTGTTTGAATTCGCCGGCGCCTACCTGGCCGGTGGTGCGGTGACCGCGACCATCCGCAAAGGGATCATCGATCCCGGTATTCTGGTGGGCACGCCAGAGCTGCTGGTGTTCGGCATGATGGCGTCGCTGTTGGCGGCCGGGGTCTGGCTGCTGGTGGCGACCCACTACGGCTGGCCGGTCTCCACCACCCACTCCATCGTCGGCGCCATCGTCGGTTTCGCTGCCGTCGGGATCTCGGTCGAAGCCGTGGCCTGGGGCAAGGTGGGCAGTATCGTTGCCAGTTGGGTGGTCTCACCGGTGATCGCCGGCGGTTTGGCGTTTATGCTCTACCGCAGTGTGCAGAAACTGATCATGGATACCGCGGACCCCTTCGCCAACGCCAAGAAGTACGTGCCGTTATACAGCTTTCTGGTGGGGTTCGTGATCTCCATGGTGACCTTCACCAAGGGCCTCAAGCATATCGGCCTGGAGCTATCCTACGGCGAAAGCGCGTTCTATTCGATCGTTGCCGGCGTGGCGGTGGCGCTGCTGGCCAAGTACCTGCAGCGTAACATCACTCAATCCAAAGAGGAGAACGTCGACTTTCACTTCACCAGCGTGGAGAAGGTGTTCGGCGTGCTGATGATGTTCACCGCCTGCGCCATGGCATTTGCCCACGGTTCCAACGACGTGGCCAACGCGGTCGGTCCGCTGGCGGCGGTGGTCAGCATCATCGGTGCCGGGGGTGAAGTGGCGCAGAAATCCTCCATGCCCAGCTGGATTCTGCTGCTGGGTGGCGGCGGCATCGTGGCCGGTCTGGTGATGTACGGCCACAAGGTGATCGCCACCGTCGGTACCGGGATTACCGAATTGACCCCGAGCCGCGGTTTTGCCGCCACCCTGGCGGCGGCCACCACGGTGGTCATCGCCTCCGGCACCGGGCTGCCGATCTCCACCACCCATACCCTGGTAGGGGCGGTGCTGGGGGTGGGTATCGCTCGCGGCCTGGGTGCGCTCAATATGCAGGTGGTGGGCACCATCTTCATGTCCTGGATCGTGACCCTGCCGGCCGGTGCTGGACTGGCGATCCTGTTCTATTTCATCCTCAAGGGGATCTTCGGCGGCTGAGTATCAGCGCACTGATCGAGCAACGGCGGCCTCTGGTCGCCGTTTCTGTTTTTTCGCTACACTGAGCTGACTTGTCCTGTGGTAACCCCGAGGTAATGCATGGTCCGTCCCCCCGAACTGCTCACCCTGATGCAGCAGCTGATCGCCACCCCATCGGTCAGCTCGACCCGGCCCGACTGGGACCAAAGCAATCTGGCGGTGATCGAAAAGCTGGAACTGTGGCTCAGTGGCCTGGGGTTTCGCACCGAGGTGCAGCCCATTGCCGGCTTTCCCGGCAAGGCGAATCTGCTCGCGGTACTGGGCTCGGGCCCCGGTGGGCTGGTGCTGTCGGGACACACCGATACGGTGCCCTTCGACGGCGAGCTGTGGCAGAGCGATCCCTTTCGCCTGACCGAGCGCGATAACCGCCTCTACGGACTGGGCACTTGCGACATGAAAGGGTTTTTCGCCCTCGCCATCGAGGCGGCGCGCCAATTTGTCGACCGGCCGCTGCGCCAGCCCCTGATGATCCTCGCCACCGCCGATGAGGAGACCAGCATGTGCGGCGCCCGCGCCCTGGCGGCCGCCGGCCAGCCGCGCGCACGTTACGCGGTGATCGGCGAGCCCACCGGCAT
>Ga0326597_10014190_pt1 | contig 10446 bp, 9 predicted proteins | sample RVTome_12_FD_203789 | JGI IMG/M metagenome (GOLD analysis project Ga0326597, IMG submission 203789) | Soil microbial communities from uranium-contaminated site in the Upper Colorado River Basin, Wyoming, United States - RVT100D185 | ecosystem: Environmental > Terrestrial > Soil > Contaminated >... | reverse complement strand
TGCCAGCAAGCTGGCGGAATGCGCTTCGCTTTTCCGCCCTACCCTGATTTCGAGGAGCGTGCGATGACCCAGCCGATCTGGAACAGGTTTCTGACCGAGCGCGACAAGGCGGTGTTCGCCGCCGGAGGGTTCGGCGCCCGCGCCGGGTTCGGCAAGCGGCCGGCCTTGCTGGTGATCGACGTCAACTGGGCCTTCTGCGGCGAGCGGCCGGAGCCGATCCTCGAATCGATCAAGAAATGGCGCACCTCGTGCGGCGAGGAGGCGTGGGTCGCGCTCGACTACATCAAGCGGCTGATCGAAGCGGCGCGGGGAAAGGGGCTCCCGGTCATCTACACGACCGGCGAGGGGCGCGCCGACAAATGGGACCGCGGCAGCTGGGGCTGGAAGAGCAGCTACAGCGGCGCCGCGCCGGGGGTCGCGCGTCCCAATCGCGACGGCAACGAGATCGTCGCGATGATCGCCCCCGGTCCGCGCGATATCGTCATCAGGAAACAGAAGCCGTCGGGGTTTTTCGGGTCGAACCTCGCGTCGTATCTGACGCTGCTCGGCGCCGACAGCGTGGTGGTCGTCGGAACCACCACGTCGGGCTGCGTGCGGGCCACCGTCGTCGACGCATTCAGCCTTAATTATCGGGTGATCCTGGCCGAGGAAGGCTGCTTCGACCGCAGCGAGGCGAGCCACGCGGTGAGCCTGTGCGACATGCACGCGAAATACGCCGATGTCGTGCCGAGCGCAGAGGTCATCGCCTATTTCGACCAGCTGCCCGCCGGCCTCTTCGATCTCCCTTCCGGCAGCCCCGCCGCGCCGATCCGGGAAGCCGCCGAATAGAAGCGTAGGATGGGTTGAGCGCAGCGAAACCCATCCTTGCTCCGGGCGCCCCTGCCGCTGATGGGTTTCGCTGCGCTCAACCCATCCTACAAGGAGCTGGCGATGAGCGACACCGGGCCTCCTTACGTTGGCCGCTCACTCTTGCGGCGCGAGGACCGGCGGCTGTTGACCGGCCAGGGGCAGTTCATCGCCGACCTGGTGCTGCCGCGGATGCTGCATGCCGTCTTGGTGCGCAGCCCGCTCGCCCATGCCCGCATCCGCAACGTCGATCTGGCGCGTGCCGCGGCGGCGCCGGGCGTGGCGCTCGCGCTCAACGGGGCCGACCTCTTGCAGATGCTGCCGCCGGTGCCCGAAGGCCAGATCTCGTTGCCGAGCAAATGGACGACCGTCGTCCAGCACAAATTCCTCAACCCGCGGCAGCCGCTGCTCGCGCACGACAAGGTCCGGCATGTCGGCGAGGCGCTCGCGATCATCGTCGCCGAGACCCGCTACCAGGCCGAGGACGCCGCCGAACTGGTGAGCCTCGACCTCGAAGAGCTGGCCCCCGTCGTCGACCCGGAAGCGGCGCTGCGCCCGGGCGCGCCGATCGTCCACCAGCGCTTCGACACCAACCTGATCGGGGAATTCTCGGTCGGCAAGGGCGACGCCGACCGGGCACTCGCCGACGCACCGCATCGGTTGAAACGCCGCTTCTACCACCATCGCTATGCCGCGGTGCCGATGGAGTGCCGCGGCGTGGTCAGCGAATACGACCGGCGCACCGACTCGGTGACGATCTGGTCCTCGACCCAGGTGGTGCATTGGGTGCGCCGCGAGGTCGCCACGACGCTCGGCCTCCCCGAGGCTCGGGTGCGCTGCATCGCGCTCGATGTCGGCGGCGGGTTTGGCGGCAAGGGCCATGCCTACCCGGAAGATTTGCTGGTCCCGTTCCTCGCCAGGAAGCTCGGCCGGCCGGTACGCTGGATCGAGGAGCGGCGCGAGCATTTCCTCTCGGCAACGCATTCGCGCGACCAGTTGCACGATGTCGAGTTGGGGTTTGACGGCGACGGCCGCATCCTCGCGATCCGCGACGACTACATCGTCGATTGCGGCGCCTGGAACCCGATCGGCTCGGGCGTCGCGTACAACACCGCGGTCCACCTGACCGGCCCCTACAAGATCGAGCATCTCGCGGCGACCGGCCGGATCGTCGCGACCAACAAGGTGCCGAACGCCCCCTATCGCGGTGCCGGCCGGCCGGAAGCCGCCTTTGCGATGGAGCGCTCGATCGACCTGATTGCCCGCCGCCTCGGGCTGGAGCCGGCCGAGGTGCGCCGGCGCAACATGATCCGCGCCGACGAGATGCCCTACGCCGCCGGCATGCTGTATCGCGACGGCGAGCCGATCGTCTACGACAGCGGCGATTATCCCGGCGCCCTCAATAAGGCGCTCGACGCGGCGGGCGGGGTCGCGGCGTTCCGCCGGCGCCAGGCCACGGCCCGGCGCGAGGGCCGCCATCTCGGGCTCGGCATCGGCTGCTATATCGAGGGGACCGGGGTCGGACCGTTTGAGGGCGCGGTAATCCGCATCGACCCGTCCGGCAAGATCCACGCCTCGTCCGGCGCCTGTCCGCAAGGCCAGGGCATGGAGACGATTTTCGCCCAGATCGTCGCCGATGCCTGGAAGGTGACCCCCGAGGATGTCGTGGTCTCGCTCGCCGATACCGCGGCGATCCCGATCGGCTTCGGCACAATGGCGAGCCGCAGCACGGTCACCGTGTCGGCGGCGATCCACCACGCCAGCCTGCGGCTGCGGGAAAAAGCCTTTGCCATCGCCGCCAATATGCTGGAGTGCGCCCCGGCCGACCTCGAGCTGCGCGATGGCGGGGTCGGCGTGGTTGGGGTGCCCGGTGCGCCAGGAGCCTATGTCAGTCTTGCCCGGCTGGTGCAGGCCGCGCGCCCCGGCTGGGACCACGGCCGCCCGCAAGGAGTCGCGGCCGGGCTCGAGGAAACCTATTACTGGGAGCCGCCGACCGTCACCTGGAGCTATGCCGTGCACGTCGCGATCGTCGAGGTTGATCGCGACACCGGAAGGTTAACGATCGATAAATATGTCGTGGCGCATGATTGCGGGGTCGTCGTCAATCCGATGCTGGTGGAGGGACAGGTTATGGGCGGCACGGCGCAGGGCCTGGGCGGCATCCTGTGCGAAAGGATCGCCTACGATGCCGGCGGGCAGCTCCTGTCGGCGACGCTGATGGATTACGCGCTGCCGACCGCGAGCGACATCCCGCCGATGCAGGTGATCCATCAGCACATCCCCTCCCCGCTCAATCCGCTCGGCGTCAAGGGCGTCGGCGAAGGCGGCGCGGTGGCTCCCCCTGCCGCGATCGCCAATGCGGTATGCGATGCCCTCGCCCCATTCGGGATCGAACTCAACGCGACGCCGATCCGCCCGGCCGAGATCGTCGGCAGGCTTTTTGGGAGGTCGTGATGCTTTCGTTCGAATGGCGGGAGTTGGAGGGGCTGTGCGACCGCCTCAGCGACCTACGCCATCGCTACGCCGCCGCGCGTCGCTCGAAACATGCCGGGCTTATCGACGGGATCAAGACGGAGATCGCCAAGTTGCGGCGACAGCGCGAGCAGCTGGTTCGGCACATTGCCGTGCGGCTCGGTGCGGCTGCCGGGGAGTGTAGCTATCCGTCTGACAGGGCGGAGGCGGCGGATCACCGCTTGCCGGAACGGCATCCTTCCGACGCAGTGCATCAGACCGGTGGACGTGCCCAACGCGGGGAAGGCTTGCCGCTTCTATAGTGCGCGCGGTTCTCCTCATTCCGATTGCAGACAACACCCGGGCAGCCCGGTCGGACTTGATCTGGGCCGACCATCACCCAGCTTTCACAACAAAGGCGGAGTTGCGCCAGCGCTCGCTGTGATCACGCTCCCTTGGGCTCCTCGTCGTTTGGTGAAATCGCGAAAATGAGAACCAGCCTCGCGCCGTTTCGGGTGACGATCTGCGGCATTCCGGAACTCGGCGAGCACGGCGCCGCCGGGGTCACCCATGTCCTGTCGATCCTCGACCCGGAATGGCCCGACCCGCCGGCCTTCGCGGAGTTCGCGCCGCATCGGAGGCTCGCCCTGCGCTTCCATGACGTCATCGAGCCGATGCCCGACCGGCTCGCCCCGTCGCGCGGCGATGTCGAGCGGCTGCTGGAATTCGGCCGCGAGCTGCCGGGACTTGGGCGCGAGCCAAAGGCGCCGGCCGAGAGCCATCTATTGGTGCATTGCCATGCCGGGGTGTCGCGGTCGACCGCCGCGGCGGTGCTGATCCTGGCGCAGGCGTATCCCGGACGGCCCGCCCGGGACGCGCTCGACGCGGTGGCCCGCATGCGGCCTCGCGCCTGGCCCAACCTGCGGATCCTCGAATTCGGCGACGCCCTCCTGGGCCGCAACGGCGAGATCGTCGCCGCCGCCGGCGCGATCTACCGTCGTGTGCTCGATCGCGAACCGTTCCTAGAGGAGGCGATGATCGACGGCGGCCGCGGCCGCGAGGTCATCGCCGCGCTCGGGCCCCCCAGACGTTAGCTGGCGGCGCTGGCCGCTAGTCGATGTCGTAGGCGACGCGGAGCACCACGAACCACGGGTAATCGGGGTCGACGACCGCCCCATCGGGGCCGGCAAGGCGGCCATCCGGGGTGACCGGGATGCGCTTCATCGATACCGAATTGTCGACATTGCCGCCGATCACATCGATGACAGCCGGCACGTCGATGAGGCCCGGACGCGGCTCGACGACGATGTCGCAATGCCCGGGGAAACGCCCGGCCGGCAAATCGTCAAAGCGGATCGGCTGGCGGGTGCGCGACATGCAGATCAGGTCGCCGCGCTGGGGGGCATAGCTTTCCGGCCGCTCGGCGGTGATTGCGATGGTGGAGTTTCCCGCCGCGTTCTGTCGTGCCGCGTTGATGTAATCGGCATGGGTCGGCGAATAGGGGAAACGCCGCCCCGCCCCGGCCATTCGCATGACGTAATCGATGAACGCCGCCGACCACGCGAAATTGCCGTCCTCTCGCGCCGCGAAGACCCGGCCGTTCTGGTCGTGGATGCCGGTAAGGCCCTGCTCCGACCAGCCGATCGGCAGCCCCAGCCACCAATACTCGCCAATCCGCTGCCACAACCCCTCGGCGCGCTCGTTGTCGAACGGCAATTCGCTGTGCGGCAGCACCACCGGCTGGCCGAAGGCGCGCCATTCTCGCAGCGCGATCTGCACCGCGGCGGCGCGCGAGAAGCGCTGGTACGGCCAGCGCGCGAACTGCGGAATATGCGCATCGTCCGGCTGGGCGCTCGGCCCCGGGCCGGTCGGCGAGGGCCGTATCTCGCACGCCGAAACCATCAGCGCGAGGATCAGCCCCAGGATCAGCGCCATTGGGGCCAAACACTCAGGCCAATCCGTCGCGTCAACAAAGCCTGCGACCCCGCCCTAGCGTCCCGCGCGCCGTCTGCCGCGCTATAGCGCTCAGAAATCGTACAGTCGCGCCGGGTTGCCGACCAGGATCTTGCGGCGGATCGCCGCGTTGGGGGCCCATGACCGCAGCTGGTTCAGCGCCAGCCCGTCGTCGATATCGTAGGACGCGGTGATCGTATCGAGCGCCGCGCCGGGCGCCGCAGCGTGCGGGTGCGGCCAATCGGTGCCCCAAAGGATGCGGTCGGGGTTGGCGGCGATCAGCGCCCGCGCCAGCGGCGCGACGTCGTCATAAGCGGGCGCCTTCTCGGAACTGCGATACGCCGCCGAGACCTTGACATAGGCGTGGCCCGCGCCGACCAGCGCCAGCAGCGCCGCGAAGCCCGGCTGGTCGACTCCGCCCACTGGCCCGCCCGATGCCTGGGCGCCACCGAAATGATCGAACACGATCGGCACGCCGAGGCGCGGCACGTCGTCCTTGAGGGCGGCGATGACCGACAGCTCGGTATAGACCTGGACGTGCCAGCCGAGCGGCGCCACCTGCGCCACCGCGGCGGCGAGGTTGCGGCGGGCCTGCGCCGGGTCGGATTGCCCTGCCGTCGCGAGGTTGACCCTGACGCCGCGGATCCCGGCCTGGTGCATCTCGTCGAGCGCGGCGTTCGAGGTCTTGTCGTCGATGACCGCGACCCCGCGGGCGCGGTGGCGCCCAAGCCGGCGCATGCCGGCGAGCGTGCGGGAATTGTCGCTGCCGTAGACGCTCGGCTGGACGATGACGACGCGCGACAGATGCAAGGCCTCCTGCAGGGCGAGGAGTGCGGCCGCGCTTGCCGGCGGCGGGGTATAGCCGCGCCGTGCGGCGAACGGAAACCGCGCCGCGCGGCCGAAGACGTGGACATGGCAGTCGCAGGCGCCGTCCGGCACCGCGAACGACACCGCGGTCCTGGGCTGCGACGGCTTTATCGTCCGGGCATGCGTCTCATGCGTCGGGCCTGCCGCGTCTACGCGCGCCGGCGCACGCCGCGTCGCGGCAGCTGCACCGCCGGTTTCCGGCTTGGCGACCGGCATCGCCGCGGCGGCGTTGACACGGCCGCGCTGTGGGGAGGAACCGCGCGCCTCGTTGCCGCATTCCTCCTTGCCGCCAACCCTTCCGGTCTCGGGGTGCGCCACCGCCTCGGCGCGCCACAGCGCGATGCCGCCGGTCAGCCCGTCGCTGTTGGGAACGATCGTCACATCGGGCGGCAAGGCGAAATCGATCCGCCGGGCATTGCCGCCGCCGATATACAGGTGATCGAAATTGACCACGATGCGCAGGATATCGACGACCCGCGCGACCCGCTTGTTCCATTTCTTCCGGCCGACCTTCTCGAACGCCGCCCGGCCGACGTATTCGTCATAGGTCTTGTCGCCGCGCACCGGGTGATGGGCGAGCTCCAGATGCGGGATGATCTGGCCGTGATTAAAGATCGCAGTGCCGGCCCCGGTGCCGAGCGTCAGCACCATTTCGACGCCTTTGCCCGCGATCGCGCCAAACCCCTGCACATCGGCGTCGTTCATCACCCGCACCGGTTTGCCCCAGCGCTCCGCCAGCGTCTTTTGCAGATCGAACCCGACCCACAGCTCGGTGCCGAGATTGGGCGCGGTCAGCACCCGCCCGTCGCGCACCGCGCCGGGAAACCCGACGGAGACCCGGTCGAAATCGCCCAGCCTCGCCGATGCCGAATCGAGCGCGGCGGTGACCGCCTCGGGGCCGACCGGCGGGGCCGGGGTCGGCACGCGCACCCGCTCCCCGATCATCTGTCCGGCGCCGTCGAGCAAGGCGAGCTTGAGGCCGGTGCCGCCGATATCGACGGCAAGCGTGCGAGGATCATCCATGGCCGGCCTCCCTGTCCGTGCGGCGCACGATAGCGCAGCCCGCCGGCGGCAGCCATTGCGTAAGTCACCGGCCGGTCTGCTGGCGCCGTCCCCCGACCGCCCCGGTTGGTTCACCCAGGTGCTCGGCCAGGTGCCGTTAACGAGGCCGACGAATACCGCCCCGGCTGGCAGATCGAGCTGGATCTCGGCTACATCTGGCAGCCGCGCATGGATCTCTCGCTGTCGCTGCAGGTCAATACGGTCCGCAAGGACCGCGACGCCAGTCCGGAGGCCGAGCCGGAGACGCCGGGTACTGGACCGTGTCGCTGAGCCCCGGGATCACCTATGCTATTCTCGACAACGTCAACGTCTGCAGCTTCGTGCAGGTGCCGATCTATCGCCAGGTAACCGGCATCCAGCTCACCGCCAACTGGTCGGCTCTGGTCGGGGTCAGCACCCGCTTCTGAGCCGTACCGCAACGCGGTCACGGGGAAGCCGCCGCGTTCGTGGCTGGAACTCAGCCGTTGATCGCGGCTGCGGCGCTCACCGGGCGACTGTTGCGTCCGGGTTCCGGCTTGCACGGCGACGATGCTGAGACCATAGGTAGTGGGAAATGCGTGTCTGGGCGATCTTTGGCGGCTTGATCGCAGGGCTGTTGGCCGCGGCTGCGATCGCTGTGCCGGCGCGTGCCGCCGGTCCGGCCGCGCTTGACCCCGTCGCGGCGCGGCTCGTCCCCGAGACGGGCGCCGTCGAGCCGGGCGGCACGCTGTGGGTCGATCTCCATCTCGATATCGCGCCCGGCTGGCACACCTATTGGCGCAACCCCGGCGATTCCGGCCTGCCGACCGAGATCGCCTGGGTGCTCCCGGCCGGGTTCAGCGCCGGCGAGATTGCCTGGCCGGTGCCGGAACGCTTCGTCATCGGCGGGATCGGCAATTACGGGTATGGCGGGTCGGCCGATCTCCTGGTGCCGGTCGCCGTGCCGGCAAACCTCACCCCCGGCGGCACCGTGCAGCTCGAAGCGAACGCCAACTGGCTGGTGTGCTCGGAAATCTGCATTCCCGGCGAGGCGAAGCTGACGCTCGACCTGCCGGTCAGCGCCGTCCCCCCGGCTGCCGAACCATCGGTCGCGGCGCTGTTCGCCACAGTGCGCGAACGCCTGCCGAAACCGGCCGGGTTCGAGACCCGCTTCGCGGTCTCCGAGCGGGATCTGCGGCTGGCCGTTCCGGCTGCGGCGCTGGCCGGCATCGAGCGGCCGACCGCCTCATTTTTCCCGCTTGACGGCAATGTAATTGATGCCGCGGTAGAGCCGAAAATCGAGCGGCGTGGCGACGGGCTCGAATTGGTCCTGGCGCGCGTCAGCGGCCCCACCGCAATCTCGCCGGCGACGCTCGGCGGGGTGCTGGTGCTGCGCGGCGACGAAGGCCCCGGACAGGCGAATTCGCCGCGGGCATTCTCCGTTGCCGCGCAGCGTTCCGCGGCGACGCCGCAGCCCAGGGACGTGGCGGGGGGCACGGCGGGTGAGGCCGACGTATTGTGGTGGCAGGCGTTGGTGCTGGCGCTCCTCGGCGGCATCGTGCTCAACCTGATGCCGTGCGTGTTTCCGGTGCTGTCCTTAAAGGTGATCGGCCTCGCCGAGGCGGCCCACCGCGCCGGGCAGTGGCGTCATGGCATCGCCTATGCCGCTGGCGTCATTCTCAGCTTCGCGCTGCTCGGCGGCCTCCTATTGCTGATGCGCTCCGGTGGGGCCGCGATCGGCTGGGGCTTCCAATTGCAATCGCCGGTGGTGGTCGGGCTCCTCGCCTATCTGTTGTTCGCGATGGGGCTGAGCCTCTCGGGGGTGGCGGAATTCGGCGCCGGGATCACCGGGGTGGGCAGCCGCTTCGCCGGCGGCACGGGGCTCGGCGGCGCCTTTGCCACCGGCATCCTGGCGACGATCGTCGCGACCCCCTGCACCGCCCCCTTCATGGGCGCCGCGCTCGGCTTTGCGCTGATCGCGCCGGCCCCGGTCGCGCTGGCGATCTTCATCGCGATCGGAGCGGGGCTCGCGCTGCCCTTTGTCCTCGCCACCGCGATCCCGGGGGTCGCCCGCCGGCTGCCGCGGCCGGGCGCCTGGATGGTGTGGTTCAAGCAGCTGCTGGCCTTCCCGCTGTACGGCACGGTCGCCTGGCTGATCTGGGTCCTGATCCAGGAGGTCGGCCCGGGTGGCGCCTTCGCGGCGCTGCTTGGCCTCGTCGCGGTCGGCTTTGGGGTATGGATCTATGGCTGCACCCGGTTCGCCGGACCGGCGGGCCGCCACATCGGGGCCGGCCTGGCTGCGGCCGGGATCGTGGCGGCGGTGATCCTGGCGGCAACGCTCTCGCCGGCCGATTTGCAGCTTGCCGGCGCACCGCCCGGCGCGGCGGCGGCTGCCCGCGGCGAGCTCGGCTACGAGAAATTCAGCGTGGCCCGGGTGGCCCAGCTCACCGCCGAACATCAGCCGGTCTTTGTCAACCTGACCGCGGCGTGGTGCATCACCTGCCTCGTCAACGAGCGCACCTCGCTCGATCGCGCGGCGGTGCGCCGCGCCTTCGCCGATCGCCATATCGTCGCGCTGAAGGGCGACTGGACGCGGCAGGACCCCGAAATCACCGCCTTCCTGCAAAAGTTCGGGCGCAGCGGCGTGCCGCTTTACCTGCTTTACGACAAGGCAGGTAATCCGACGGTCCTGCCGCAGATCCTGACCGAGGCGCAGATGCTCGAAGCCGTGGGAAACATCTAAAAAGTCAGACTATTGCGCCGGGGAAACAGCGCAACCCCTTGCAGTTATGCCGGCGGATGCTCCATGCTGTCTTTGGGCATCTGCGATGCGCGAACCGGATTGCCGCGTGCGCGAATTTTTACCGCACAATCGAGTCTTCCGTACCGGGCATGATAAAAGATATCGCCGTCGACGACATCCTGGCCACCCTGGGCGACGCGAAGACGGTCTCGTTGAAACCGGGCGAGATCCTGTTTCGCGAAGGCGACGAAGCCCTCTCGATGTACATCGTCAAACAGGGGACGCTGCGCGTCCTGAGCGGCAGCACGATCCTCGAGACGGTGCGCGACGGGGGCCTCATCGGCGAGATGGCGATCATTGAGGAGCACATGCCGCGCAGCGCGACGGTGATCGCCGGGACCCACTGCGACCTGGCCGAGATCGACGTCCCGCGATTTCTGGGGCTGGTGGCGAACACCCCGGCTTTTTCGATCACCGTGCTGCGCGTCATCTCGCGCCGCCTGCGGGTGATGAACCGGCGCTACCGCGACACCGCCCGCCACCTGTAGCACCGGTGCCGGTAGGAT
>Ga0326597_10014189_pt1 | contig 10447 bp, 8 predicted proteins | sample RVTome_12_FD_203789 | JGI IMG/M metagenome (GOLD analysis project Ga0326597, IMG submission 203789) | Soil microbial communities from uranium-contaminated site in the Upper Colorado River Basin, Wyoming, United States - RVT100D185 | ecosystem: Environmental > Terrestrial > Soil > Contaminated >... | reverse complement strand
CGAGTCGAAGAGGAAGCTCGCGAGCGCCTTGCACAGCTCGGTCTTGCCGACGCCCGTGGGGCCGAGGAACAGGAACGAGCCGTAGGGGCGATTGGGATCGGACAGCCCCGAGCGCGAGCGCCGGATCGCGTCCGCGACGAGCCGCACGGCCTCGTCCTGGCCGACCACGCGCTCGTGCAGCTTCGCCTCCATCTTGATCAGCTTCTCGCGCTCGCCCTGCATCATCTTCGACACGGGAATGCCGGTCGCGCGCGATACCACCTCGGCGATCTCCTCCGCGCCGACCTGCGTGCGCACGAGGCGCGTCTTCGCCGCCTTGGCGTCGGCCTTCTCCGCGCTCTTCAGCTGCGCTTCCAGCTGCGGTAGCTTCCCGTACTGCAGCTCGGCGAGCTTGTCGTACTGGCCTTTTCGCTGCAGCTCGGCCATCTGCTGGCGCACGCGCTCGATCTCTTCCTTGATGTGCTGCGCGCCCTGCACCTGAGCCTTCTCCGCCTTCCAGATTTCCTCCAGGTCGGAGTACTCCTTCTCCAGGCGCTTGATCTCGTCCTCGATCAGGCGGAGGCGCTTCTTCGAGGCCTCGTCCTTTTCCTTCTTCACCGCCTCGCGCTCGATGCGGAGCTGGATCAGGCGCCGCTCCAGCCGGTCCATCGACTCGGGCTTGGAGTCGATCTCCATCTTGATGCGCGAGGCGGCCTCGTCGATGAGGTCGATCGCCTTGTCGGGCAGGAAGCGGTCGGTGACGTAGCGGTGCGAGAGCTCGGCCGCGGCGACGATCGCCGGGTCGGTGATCTCGACGCCGTGGTGCACCTCGTACTTCTCCTGCAGGCCGCGCAGGATGGCGATGGTCGCCTCCACCGTGGGCTCGCCCACCAGCACCTTCTGGAAGCGCCGCTCGAGCGCGGCGTCCTTCTCGACGTACTTGCGGTACTCGTTCAGCGTGGTGGCGCCGATGCAGTGCAGCTCGCCGCGCGCGAGCGCGGGCTTGAGCATGTTGCCGGCGTCGATGGCGCCCTCGGCCTTGCCGGCGCCGACCATGGTGTGCAACTCGTCGATGAAGACGATGGTGTTGCCCTCGTCCTTCGCGAGGTCCTTCAGCACCGCCTTCAGGCGCTCCTCGAACTCGCCGCGGTACTTGGCGCCGGCGAGGAGCGACGCCATGTCGAGCACCAGCACGCGCTTGTTCTTGAGGCTCTCGGGCACCTCGCCGTTGATGATCCTCTGCGCGAGCCCTTCGACGATGGCGGTCTTGCCGACGCCGGGCTCGCCGATCAGCACCGGGTTGTTCTTGGTGCGCCGCTGCAGGATCTGGATGCAGCGCCGGATCTCGTCGTCGCGGCCGATCACCGGGTCGAGCTTGCCCTGGCGAGCGCGGTCGGTGAGGTCGAGTGTGTATTTTTCGAGCGCCTTGCGCCGCGACTCGTCGGCCTGGCCGGAGACGCTCACCCCGCCGCGTATATCTTCGATTGCCTTCTCCAGGCCCCTGCGGTCCACTCCCGCCTGCTTCAGGATTTTCCCAATCTCGCCCTTGTCGGCGGCCGCGGCGAGGAGGAACAGCTCGGAGGCGATGTACTGGTCGCCGCGCTTCTGCGCTTCCTTGTCCGTGACGTTGAAGAGCGCCGCCAGCTCGCGCGAAATGTTCACCTCGCCCGCCGTGCCTTCGACCCTGGCGATGCGGCCGAGGGACTCGGTCAGGGCCTTCTTCAGCGCCCCCGGGTTGCCCCCGGCCTTGGCGAGGATCGAGGCCGCGCCACCGTCTTCCTGCTCGAGGAGCGCCGCGAGCAGGTGCTGGGGCTCGATGTACGGGTGGTCGCGCCCCACGGCGAGGCTCTGGGCCTCGGCCAGGGCTTCCTGCAGCCGGGTGGTGAATTTGTCGATGCGCATGTGGGGGAATTGGGGGCTGGCGAGGCGATTTCAAGGATCGCACGACGGCGTACAGGGCGACATTGACCGCCCAGCAGACCCAGGCGGTCCACAGGCTGTGCGAGACGAAATGCGCGCCGCGCGCGACCTGAACCGCCCCCGCCACAAGGCCGAGCGTCCAGGCCAATGCCAGCGCCGCGCGCGCCAGGCGCGGGTGCGCGTCGCGCAGCGCGAAATACAGCGCGAACAGCGCGAAGCCGCTCGAGGCGTGACCCGAGGGCAGGCACCCGCCCGCCCCCGGATCGGCGGGGACCTCGCCGAAGAGCAGAAACCCCTGTGCGCTGCCGCCGAACGCGGCGAGGTCCCAAGGGCAGGAATGCGCGCTCCAGCCACGCAGCACCGACACGGCGGTCGCGGCGAGTGCCGCGCCGAGCGCCGCGTGCAGGGCTTCGCGCCGCCATGCGCGCGACGCAAGCGCCGTGCCCAGCAGGCCGAGCCACAGCACTTCGCTCAAGTACTTCAGGCCCTTGTGGCCCACCGCCGAGGTCAGCCAGGCGTCGCGCAGCGGAAAGGCGCGCGCGTCGGCGGAGTACGCGAGCGCGCTCAGCCGCAGGTCCAGCCCGGTGCGCGCGAATACGAGCCAGAGCGCGAGCGCGGCGAGCGCGAGCCCCACGCCCTGCGTCAGCAGCCAGCGCTTCAACGCCGGCCGCGCGCCGACGGCGGCACCTGCTCCTCGTCGCGGTACAGCCCCGAGTCGAAAACGTGCGCAGCCACCTGGTAGAAGGCGATCGCCTCGCGCATCAGCTGCGCATCGCCAGCCACTCCGGCCGCGCGTGCCTCGCCGAGCAGGGAAAGAAACGCCTTCGCGCGCCTGGGTTGCAGCACCGCGACCCTGTCACCCTTGAGGTAGCCCAGGGTCTCGTAGTTGGCGACGAAGGCGCGGTCGGACGCGGGCGCTGAATGCAGCAGGTCGCGGCCGAGGAATTTGCTGTAATAGTCGAAATCGAGCAGTCCGAGCAGCGTCGGCGCGACGTCGATCTGCGACATCAGCCGGTCGACCCGGCGCGGCGCGACGTGGCCCGGCGCATAGACGAAGAGCGGGATGCGGTACTTGTCGACCGGGATCTGCATGCCGCCGCGCGCGTTGGCGCCGTGGTCCGCGGTGATCACGAACACGGTGCTGCCGAACCAGGGCCTGCCGCGCGCGCGCTCGAGGAAGCGGCCCAGGGCGTAGTCGGAGTACTTGACCGCACCGTGGCGTCCCGTTCCCGAGGGGATGTCGATGCGGCCGGCCGGGTAAGTGTAGGGCCGGTGATTGCTGGTGGTCATCACGTGCGCGAACAGCGGCCTTCCCGGATGCGCGGCCAGCTCGCGGTCGAACTCGTCGATCACCTGGTCGTAGAGGTGCTCGTCCGCCACGCCCCAGATGTTCTCGAACGCGATGCGCGCGGACGGGATGCTGCGGCGATCGACCGAGCGGTAGTCGTTGGCGTCGAAGAACGCGTTCATGTTGTCGAAGTAGCCGTAGCCGCCGTAGGCGAAGAGCACCCCGTAGCCCTTGTCCTCGAACACGCTGCCGAGCGAAAAGAGCGCGCCGTTGTTGGGCCTGCGCACGATGGATTGGCCCGGCGTGGGCGGCAGTGCGAGCGACACCGCCTCCAGCCCGCGCACCGTGCGGTTGCCGGTGGCGTAGACCTTGCTGAACCACAGGCTTTCGCGCGCGAGGCGATCCAGGTTCGGCGTCAGGCCGCCCGGATGCCCGTAGGCGCCGAGAAATTCGGCGCCCAGGCTCTCCACCGTCACGATCACCACGTTCAGCTTGCGCTCCGCGCCACCGCCGCGCACGTGGCGCTCGACTCCGCCGCGCCCGGGCTCGACCCAGTCGGCGCCCGGGAACGTGTCGCGCACCAGCGCCAGCGCCTCCTCGAAGGGCAGCGTGGCGTAGAAGCGCTCGAAGCTCAGCTCGTTGCGGCGCAGGGCGGCGAAGAACTCGAACAGGCCGTTGCCGGCGAGCTCGTTGGCGCTGTCCTGCGCGGAGAAGTTCTTCTGGTCGCTGTCGGCGAAGCCCAGCGCGCAGCCGAGCAGCGATGCCTGCACCAGAAGCGCCACCAGCGCCGCGCGAGCGCCAAGCGGCGCGCCGCTCGCGCGCCACAAGCGGCGCCCGAGCAGCGCGGTCGTCGCCGCGGCGGCGAGCGCGAGCGCGCCGAGGATGCGCCCGACCGGGTAGCTCTCCCAGATGTTGCCCAGCACCTCGTGCGTGTACAGCAGGTAGTCCACGGCGATGAAGTTGAAGCGCGCGCCGAACTCCTCCCAGAAGAGCCACTCCGCCACCGCGAGCAGCAGCAGGCCGAAGCAGGCGCCGAAGAAGGCGGCCACGGTGATGCCGCGGTAGAGCCGGGTGCGCGCGAGGCGCGCGGGGGCGAGGGCGAGCCACAGCACGAGCGGAGTGACGGCGAAATTCGCCGCCGCCAAGTCGAACCACAGCCCGCGCGCAAAGATCTGCAGCAGGGTGCCGGCGGGCAGCGCGGCTTCGGCTTGCGCGGCGAGCAGCGCGCGCACCAACGTGGCGAGGAGGACGAGGCTCACCCCCACCAGGGCGGCGGGCAGGAGGCGCGTCGGGACGGGCAGATTGCGCAAGGGGCTCCGATGCTAGCCCCGTCACATTAACGCAGCCTTACGTGGAGATCCTCAGACCTTGCCCGACGCAGGCATCATCAGAATCACGGCCAGCATCGAGAATCCGGCGCCCGCGATGAACGTGGCCGCCGGTCCGAGCAGGTCCCACAGCAGGCCGGCAAGAACGCTCGCCACGAGCATGGCGAGGCCGCAGGCGAAGTTGAAGACGCCGAACGCAGTTCCTCGCAGATGCGCCGGTGCCACGCCGGCGATCATTGCGGCGAACACGCCTTGCGTCAGCCCCATGTGCAATCCCCATGCCGCAACGCCGAACGCGACTGCCGCCAGGTCCTGCGCGAAAGCGAGAATCACGTCGGCGGCGACCAGGACGAGCAGGCCCATGCCGAGCAGTACGCGGCCGCTCATCCGGTCGGCGAGCTTGCCCGCGGGGTAGGCGCAAAGCGCGAACACGACGTTCATGAGCACGAAGACCAGCGGCGCGAGCGCATCCGGCAGCCCACGCTCCTGGGCGCGCAGCACGAGAAAGGCCTCGCTGAAGCGCGCCAGGGTGAACACGCCGCCGGCGATCACCACCAGCCAATAGGGGCGAGGCAGGTTGCCCAGCGAACGCCATTCAATCGGTACCGGCGTTGCGCGACTGGCGGCGCCGTGGCCGCGCTCCTCGACGCCGAACACCAGCAGCAAGACGGCGATCGCCGCGGGAATCGCCGCGAACCAGAACACGGTGCGGAAATCGCCGGCGTAGAGCAGCATCAATCCGATGCCGAGCAGCGGCCCGAGAAATGCGCCCACCGTGTCCAGCGACTGGCGCAAGCCGAACGCCGCGCCGCGTATTTCCGGCGGCGCCAGATCCGCCACCAGCGCGTCGCGGGGCGCGCCGCGAATGCCTTTGCCGATCCGGTCCGTGAATCTGGCGACCAGAACCCCGTTCACGGTAGTCGCGAGGGCGAACAGCGGCTTGGACAGGGCGCCGAGCCCGTAGCCGATCACCGCCAGCGCCTTGCGCTTGCCGACGTAGTCGCTGATGGCGCCGGAGAAGACCTTGACGATCAGGGCGGTCGATTCGGCGATCCCCTCGACGGCCCCCACCGCGAACGCCGTGGCGCCGAGGCTCGAGACCATGAACACGGGCAGCAGGCTGTGGATCAGCTCGGAGGAGACGTCCATGAACAGGCTGACGAAGCCGAGAATCCAGATGCCGCGCGGAATCCCGGGCGCTGCGTTCACGAATGCGCGCACGCCGCGCGTCCGGTCGGCGGCACGGAGGTCACCGCACCACCAGCACTGCCCGGTCGGCGTATTGCACCACCTGTTTCGACACTGAGCCGAGCAGCAGGCGCGCGAACTTGGAGCGCCCGCGGTCGCCGACCACGATCAGGTCGACCTCGTGCACATCCGCCTGATGCATGATCTGCTCGGCGGGATGACCCACCGCCACTTCGTAGTGCGCCTTCACACCTTCTTTCGAGGTCTCGGCGCGCAGCTCCGCGAGCAGCGCGCGGTGGTGGTGGCGCGAGTTCTCGATCACGGCCTCCGTCTCGACGTCGTCGCCGATCTCCGGCGGGCGCGCCACCGAGAGCACGTAGAGCTCGGCCGCGTCGCGCCTGGCGAGCTCGAGCGCGGCGTCGAAAGCCTTGCGGCCCGCCGCCGAGCCGTCGTAGCCGACCAGTATCCTGCGGTAGGGCATCAGCCTTCCTTGCGCGCCGCGGGGGCGGGCGCTACCGGCTCGAGCTCGTCCGCCGCCGGCAGCAGGTGGCGCGGCAGGAACCAGGCATTGGCGATCAGGGTCGGCACGACCGCGCTCGCGACCACCGCCGCCACCAGGGCCGAATACTGCGCCCGGTCGACCACGCCGTGCGACAGGCCGAAGAGCGACGAAATGGTGCCGAAGGTGAGTCCCGTCGACATCATCAGCGTCGTGTACATGCCGACCTGGTGCGAGGAGCCGAACGACCGCGTGACCGGGTAGACGCCCGAGGATTTCGACACGAGCTTGAGCGCGAGCATCGCCAGGAACGCCGCCGGCGCCGCCACCAGCGCCGGGAGCGAGACGAACGAGCCCGCGCGCAGGAAGTAGAAAGGCGTCAGCAGGCCGAAGGTCAGCGTGCGCAGGCGCCGGATGAAGGCATGGTCCCTGCCCACCGTTCCCGCGAGCATCATGCCGATCACATAGGCGGGCAGGACCGCTTCGCTGTCGGCCCAGCCCGCGAGCGCGCCCAGACCGAGCAGCGCGAGCAGCAGGAACTTCGTTTCGATCTCCGCCGGCCGGCCGCCGTAGCGCCGGAAGAAGCGCGGCGCGAGCCAGGGCAGGGCGAGCGCGGCGAGCGCCAGCCCGCCCACGAAGGCGACTGTCTTCAAGGTGAACGGCGCGAAGATCAGGCCGAGGCCCACGACCGTGCCGAGGTCGGTGATGAAGCAGGCCGCGAGCACCATCTTGCCGTAGTCGGTGCGGTTGAAGCCGAACTCCAGCATCACCGCGTACACCACGGCGACCGAGGTGGTGGACATGGCGATGCCGGCGAGCAGGCTCGCCTGCGTGCTCCAGCCGAGCAGCCAGTGGGCGCCCGCGGCGCAGCCGATGAACGGCGCGAAGAAACTGATCAATCCGATCGCGGTCGCTTCCTTCCACTGGCGGCGAAAGGCGTCCGGGTCGAGCTCGGCGCCGGCGAGGAAGGTGAGCACGATGGCGCCCGCGCCGGCGAGGAAGCGGATCCAGGTCTCGTCCACACCGAGCAGCGCGGTTCCCAGAAACACGCCGGCGATCGTCCCGACCACGATCTCCGAGAGCGCGTTCGCGATGCGCAGCCGGATGGCGAGCAGCGCGGCCGCGAGCGCCAGGCCGATCCACAGCGCCGCGAGGGCGTAGATGTCCGTCATGCAAGCACCTCCAACGTTCTTGTTCTAGCCGAGCTTGCGCGTCCCCGGCAACCCGCTCCAGCGCTCGGCCGCCTGGTCGTCCGAGGCGCGCGCCTCGACCCAACCCGCCGCCTCCTTCTTCCAGAATGGCGCCTGCGTCTTCAGGTAATCCATGATGAACTCGCACGCGCCGAAGGCGTCGCCGCGGTGCGCGCTCGCCACCACGACCAGCACGATCTGGTCGGTGGGCGCGAGCTCGCCGTAGCGATGGATCACCGTGCAGTCCATCACCTGCCAGCGGCCCTTCGCCTCCGCGACGATTCTCTCGAGCGCCTTTTCCGTCATGCCGGGATAGTGCTCGAGCGTCATCGCCACCTCGCGCACCACGCCGACGAAGCTCGCCACCGCGCCGACTTTCGGGTCGCGCGAGAGCGCGCGCATCTCCGCGCCCGCGTCGAAGTCCTGCGTCTGGACGGAAACCTTCATCCGCCGGTCACCGGGGGGAAGAACGCCACCTCGTCGCCCGCCTTCAGCACCGCCGTCGGCGGCGCCATGTCCTGGTTCACCGCCATGCGCACGAGCCTGGTCTCGGCGAGCGCGAGCTCCCAGGCGCCGCCGCGCCCGCGCAGGTGCGACCGGAGCGCCGCCACCGTGCCGACGCCCGCGGGCAGCTCGATCTCCTCGCCCGGGGTGCCGAGCTGCTCGCGCAGCGCGGCGAAATAGAGCACCTTCACTTTCATCCGTAGAGCTCCGCGTAGGGCAGGAAGCGCACCGTGTCGCCCCGCCGGATGGCGTGATTGGGCGGGTTGTCCACGAGGCCGTCGGCCCAGGCCGTCGAGGTCAACACCGCCGAATCCTGCGTCGGGTAGATCTCGAGGCCGCCTTGCGCGTTCCATTTTACGCGCAGGTACTCGCGCCGCGGATCGGGCTCCGGCCAGTCGAAGTCGGCGCGCGCGCCAATGGCGCGCGGCCCGACCTCGGCGATGCCTTGCGTCTTCAGCAGGAACGGGCGCACGAAGACGAGGAAGGTGACGAAGCTCGAGACGGGATTGCCCGGCAGGCCGATGAACGCCGCCCTACCCACCTTGCCGAAGGCGAGCGGCCGCCCCGGCTTCATGGCGATGCGCCACATGAGGAGCGACCCCTCGGCCTCCACCGCGGGCTTGACGAAGTCGGCATCGCCCACCGACACGCCGCCCGAGGTGACGATCACGTCGCACTCGGCGGCGGCGCGCTTGAGTACCGCGCGCGTCGCCTCCAGAGAATCGGGCACGATGCCGTAATCGCGCACCTCGCAGCCGAACGTGGCGGCGAGGCCGTTCAGCGTGAAGCGATTGGAGTTGTAGATGCGCCCGGGCGGCAGCGGGTCGCCCGGCATCACCAGCTCGTCGCCGGTGAAAAAGAGGCCCATGTGCACGCGCCGGAAGACGGGCAGCGCCTTGATGCCGACCGAGGCCGCGAGCCCCGTGTCCTGCGGCCTGAGCCGGATCCCCGCGGCGAGCACCTGCGCGCCCTGCGCGATGTCGCTCGCGCGGCGGCGGACCCAGGCGTCCTGCTCTGGCACCTTCTTGATCACCACGGCATCGCCGTCGGCGGCGCAGAATTCCTGCATGACGATGGCGTCGGCCCCGGACGGAATCGGCGCGCCGGTGAAAATTCGGGCGGCGGTGCCGGGCGCGAGCGCCTGGCCCACCGATCCCGCCATGATGCGCTGCGCGATCCTGAGCCTGGTATCGGGCGCCTTCACGTCGGCGCTGCGCACGGCGTAGCCGTCCATGGCGCTGTTGTCGAGCGGCGGCACGTCCATGGTGGAGCGCTGCGCGCGCGCGAGGACGCGCCCGGTGGCCTCGAGCGTCGGCACCTCCTCGACCTCGGCGACCGCTTGCGCGCCAGCGAGCAGCACCTCCAGCGCCTCGTCTACGGTGAGCAGCCCCTTGTTCATGCGAGCTTCAGGTGCTTGAGGATGAACTCGGCGATGCCGGCGTCGTCGTTGAGATCGAGGAGCGGCAGCCTCGTCTCCACTTTCACGTCGCTCGCCACCGCCACGATATGCGCGTCCTCCGGGTGCAGCAGCCCTTCCTCCGTCGCCTCGCGCCACACCTCGAGCTTGGGAATCGGCGCGTGCTTGAAGCCCTCGACGATGACGAGGTCGCAGGGCGCGAGGTGCTTCACCTGATCCTCGAACGAGGGCTCGTGCGCGCCGCGCAGCTCGTGCATCAGCACCCAGCGCCGCGACGAGGTCACCAGGACCTCGCTCGCGCCGGCGTGACGGTGGCGATAGGAGTCCTTGCCGGGCTGGTCGACGTCGAAGGTATGGTGCGCGTGCTTGATGAGCGACACGCGCAAGCCCCGCTTCACGAAGCGGGGAATGAGCTTCTCGATCAGCGTCGTCTTGCCGCTGCCGGACCAGCCGGCAACGCCGAAGATCGTCATGCCAGCACCATCTTGGCTCCTGCCACTCCCAGAACGACGGCGAGAAAGCGGCGCACCACGGGATTGGTGAAACGGCGGCTGCCGTACTCCGCGCCGAGCCAGCCGCCGGCGAGCACCGCCGCGGCCAGCGCCCAGGTCGACGCCGGCAGCGCCGCGCTCCCGGCGACGAAGCCCGCCGCCAGGCCGGCGATCGAATTTACCAGAATGAAAGGCGCGGCCACGGCGGAGGTCTGCTTGGTTCCGGCCCAGCCGAGCATCAAGAGCAGCGGGCTGAGGAAGATGCCCCCGCCCACGCCGGTGAGGCCCGAGAGCAGTCCCATTGCCGCGCCGATCGCCATGGCGAGCGGCACCGCGGGCGCGCGCACCTCGCGCATCTCCTCGCCGGCGCGGAAGCTGCGCCACAACTGCCCTCCGGCATACACGAGCACCAGCCCGACGACGATCTTGTAGACCGGCCCGGGGAGCGTGATCGCGCCGCCGAGGTAGGCGAACGGAATCGACACCACGGCAAAGGGCCAGAACAGGCGCCAGCGGAAATGCCCCGCACGCCAGAATTTCCACGTCGCGAGCGAGGACACGAGGATGTTGAGCGTGAGCGCGATGGGGCGCATCTCCGCCGGCGCGACGCCGGCGAGCGCCATGGCCGCGATATAGGCCGAGG
>Ga0326597_10014188_pt1 | contig 10447 bp, 7 predicted proteins | sample RVTome_12_FD_203789 | JGI IMG/M metagenome (GOLD analysis project Ga0326597, IMG submission 203789) | Soil microbial communities from uranium-contaminated site in the Upper Colorado River Basin, Wyoming, United States - RVT100D185 | ecosystem: Environmental > Terrestrial > Soil > Contaminated >... | reverse complement strand
TATGCGTACGATCAAAATGGATATCGTTAGCGGTAAAATCGGCATCATGATCCACACCGTATGTGACAACAGGCCTTCCCACATCGAGGAGTATGTCCCTTACCCCTTTATCGTCCATACACAATACTGCCAGACCGTAAAATGGCAGGCGGTGGAGGAAATCCAGGAACGTACGGCTCAACCGGTTAAAATCGCCATCGTATGTTTCAAGGTGATCAGCATCAATGTTGGTCAGTATTGCCATCACGGGTTGCAGATGCAGAAACGACGCATCACTCTCGTCCGCTTCCGCCACCAGATATTTGCCGCTCCCGAGTCTGGCATTTGAACCGATGCTGTTAAGCTGACCACCTATCACAAAGGTTGGATCCAGCCCTGCGTCCGCCAACAGGCTTGCCACCAGACTGGTCGTAGTGGTCTTGCCGTGCGTCCCGGCTATGGCAATACCATGCCGGAACCGCATTATCTCGGCCAGCATTTCGGCCCTGCGTATCACGGGGATACGCAGTCGCCGGGCGGCATCGAGTTCGGGATTGCCGGACGACACCGCACTGGATACAACGACCACATCGCAGCCGTTTACCTGCTCCGCAGCATGCCCCTTTTTTATATTAATACCCAGTTTCTGCAGGTGTTTGGTCACGTTACTGCTCTTCAAGTCCGATCCGGAAATTTCGTAACCAAGATTATGGAGTATCTCAGCAATGCCGCTCATACCTGCACCGCCAATTCCGACAAAGTGGATATGCCTGACCCTGCCCATACTGGTTTGATTTGTCTCAAACATTGACTGCCTCCATGCATAGGTCCCCGATATCTGACGTCGCATTCGGAAATGCCTTGTTACGGGCAGTAATCGCCATTTCGATCAATTTGCTGCGTTCATTGTCAAACCTGCACAACAGGTCGACTATCTTCCCGACGCTTAATTCTGTCTGTGGAACCAGGATAGCGGCACCCGCTTCACACAGGTATCTCGCGTTCGCTGTCTGGTGATCGTCTACAGCATAGGGATAAGGGACCAGGATAGAAGCGATGCCAACAACACATATTTCACTGACCGTCAATGCGCCGGCACGACACATGACGAGGTCTGCCCACGCATAGGCTTCGGCCATGTCTTCGATATAAGGCACAACCTTGCAGGACTGCAGGCGAATATTATCGTAGCCTGCCTTGGTGGAAGCAAAATGGTCTCTGCCTGTCTGGTGCCATAGTTCAATATCGACCCCCTGCGGAAGACTGGTAATGATCCGGGGCAGGATTTCATTTAATGCCTGTGCCCCGAGACTCCCGCCGAGCACGAGTAAACGCAGGGGCAGGCTTTCACGGCCGGCTATTCTGTATTCAGGTGAGGTGACATTTAATATGTCCTTACGAACGGGGTTGCCGGTAGTCACCACCCTGGCACCCTTAATGGCGCCGGGAAAGCCCAACATGACCGCCCTTGCCAGCGGCGCCAACAGCCGGTTTGTCAATCCGGCAATGGAATTCTGCTCATGGATATATAAAGGTATCCGGAGCAGCCACGCCGCAACCCCGCCTGGACCACTCACAAAACCACCCAGACCTATCACCGCTGACGGCCTGTACTTCAGGATAATCCACAGCGACTGTACCAAGGCAACGACCAGGATAAATGGTGCAAAAAACCAGCGGGAAAGTCTTTTCCCTCTCAACCCGCGGATATTGATGGTAAGCAGACGGATTGTATTTTCAGGCACTACGCGAGATTCAAGACCCGATCGCGTACCGAGCCAGTACAACCCTATCCCGTGCCCGCGCAGATACTCCGCGACAGCCAGGGCAGGATACACATGCCCGCCTGTACCGCCCGCCATGATTAGCACCGATCTATGCGACATGGGGGCCAGGCCTTGATACGGGTGCCGATGGTTTCTTCGACATCCTGTTTTCCATCTCGACACGTAGCAGGAATGTAACCAGGACAACGGTGATAACGAGACTGTTGTTTCCATAACTTATGAGAGGCAACGTCAGGCCTTTTGTCGGCAATACCCCCATATTGACACCTATATTGATAAACGCCTGTATCCCGATAAGCAGACCTATGCCATATGCCAGATAGGCGGAGAATAACCTGCCATACTGTTGTGCCGTTTCCCCTATGAGAAAAGCACGCCATATTACAAAGAAATACAGGGTAATAATCAGTACCGCTCCGATCAGGCCGAATTCCTCTGCAAGGACCGCATAGACAAAGTCAGTGTGCGCCTCAGGCAGGTAAAACAATTTCTGTACACTGCTGCCCAGTCCCACACCAAACCATTCTCCACGACCAAAGGCGATTAATGCCTGGCTTAACTGGAAGCCTGTATTAAACGGGTCCTGCCACGGGTCAATAAAACTGGTCAACCTCTGCAACCGGTAAGGTGACAACACTGCAATACTTACCAGTGCCACACTGGCTGCGAGCACCCACAGGAAGAACCTGCTTAATGGGACGCCGCCCATGAACAACATACCCAGAGCAGTGGCAAAGATTACCACGGCAGAACCATAATCCGGTTCAAGCAACAACAGGCCGGCAACCAGTGTCACTACTGCGATGGGGCGTATGAAACCTGAAAACGTGGTCCGTAACCCTTCCTCATGCCGGACCATATACCCGGCGAGATATATAATTACGCAGAACTTTACAATTTCAGAACTCTGTACATTTAACGGTCCCAAATCTATCCAACGCATACTACCATTCACTTCCCTGCCTATTCCCGGGACCAGCACTGCGACCAGAAAAATTAAGCCGATAAACAGAAAATAGCTGCTCAGTTGTTGCCAGACAACCAGTGGGGTATTGATAATCAGAAATGCTCCACCAAGGCCAATCAGTACGGAAATTAACTGCCGCCAGAAATAGTAAAGTGGGTCCGAATACAGGTTTTCAGCAATAGTTATCGATGATGAGGCGACCATCACCAATCCGATCATCATCAGCAAAATACAAGCTGTAAGCAGCGAAAAATCATACTGGTAACCGGAACGGTTGCGTGCATGCGGATGTCCAATCGGGCGGGCCTGCGGTCTAGGCATCTGTTTCCCCCGCCAGCACAAGTCTGTATACAGCCTCCATAAACATCTGGCCACGTTCCTGGTAATCCTTGAACATATCCAGACTCGCACACGCCGGTGATAAGAGTACTTTATCTTGCGGACGGGCGAGCCTGGCGGCCATTTCAACCGCCGATTGAATCCCTGTTGAATAATATATTTCAGTCTTCCCTTCCAGTGCTGCCGCTATCCTGCCGGCATCACGACCGATAAGTACGACCGCATGCACCCTGCCTGTTACCGACTCGGCAAGCGGGGAGAAATCCGCGCCCTTACCATCACCGCCGGCTATCAGAACAATATCATTCAGACCTGACAGGCCTTCGACCGCCGCAATCGTTGCTCCGGTATTGGTCCCTTTAGAATCATTAATCCATACTACTTTATTGATCTCTGCTACCCATTCACATCTGTGCGGCAGGCCGGTAAATCTTTTCAATGTGCTTATCATAGAGACGGATGACAGGCCGATCGAACTACCCAGTGCCAACGCGGACAGTGCGTTCGAAATATTATGCCTGCCTTTGATACGCAATTCTGAACATGGCAACAGGACATCCGGCCCAAAGCAAAGCCACTCTATGTCATTCTGCTTTCTTATTCCAAATTCCCCCTGCTCTGGAACGCCGAGAGAAAACCTGATTACCTTTCTGTCAGGATGGGCCATGGCGGAGACACGTCCATCATCACGATTGATGACCATGCAACCTGAGCCCATATAAATCCGTTCCTTGGCGAGAGTGTACTGTTCAATTCCGGCATATCTGTCCATGTGATCAGGGCTGATATTCAATACTACAGAAGTCACAGCGTTCAGCGACCTGACGGTCTCAAGTTGAAAGCTGGACAACTCAAGCACAAAGAAATCAGGGGGTTCTGTATCCAGAAACGACAACGCCGGTGGGCCGAAATTCCCGCCCAGCGCAACACGAAATCCTGCCTCCTTGATCATGGCGCTGATCAACGCTGCAACCGTACTTTTGCCGTTTGATCCCGTCACCGCCACGATTGGTACCCTGGTATGGCGTGCGAACAACTCGATATCACCCACCAGTTCCGCACCATTGGCTACGGCGTATCGTATTTCCGGTAGTCCGGCGGACACACCGGGGCTGATTATCAATTGCCTTGCTGAACCCAAAAGGACAGGGTCGAGTTTACCCAAATACAAGGCAATACCGGGATACTCGCGTTTGAAGCTGTCGAGTTCCGGAGGTTGGTCCCTGCTGTCTGCGACAGCAAATGACTTGCCCTGTTTTGCCAGAAATCGGGCGCAAGACAGACCGGTCTTGCCCAGACCGATGACTACCGTATCGTACTGTCGTTCTCTTTTTGCCATGGACTCTATCGTGTTCCAGCCTGTCTGCATCTTGATTACCGTATCTTCAGGCTTGCAAGGCCAATCAATACCAGAATAAACGTGATGATCCAGAACCGGACTATCACCCTGGGTTCAGGCCAGCCTTTTAGTTCGTAATGGTGATGCAGGGGGGCCATTCTGAATATCCTCTTGCCGGTAAGTTTGTACGAACCTACCTGCAGGATGACCGAGACGGTCTCGATGACAAAAACGCCCCCCATAATGAACAGCACCAGTTCCTGCCGGACGACCACTGCAACAATGCCAAGTGCCGCACCCAATGCCAGGGCGCCTATATCTCCCATAAAGACCTGGGCAGGATAGGTGTTGAACCAAAGAAACCCCAGGCCTGCCCCTACCAGTGCCCCGAGAAATACACATACCTCTCCAACGCCGGGGACGTATGGAATACCAAGATAACCTGCAAACTGGATATTACCTGTTGCATAGGCGAATATCGCCAGGGCTGCGGCCACCATGACGGTCGGCAATATAGCGAGTCCGTCCAATCCATCCGTCAGATTGACGGCATTGCTGGAACCGACTATCACGAAATAAGTCAGGATGATAAATCCCCAGCCAAGATCAATACTCACTGATTTGATAAAAGGCAGTATCAATTGTGTCTCGGCCGGAATTTGCGCCGAATAATACAAGAAGATTGCCGCACTAAATCCTATTACAGACTGCCAGATATACTTCCAGTGGGCGGGCAGACCTTTAGGATCCTGGCGTACGACTTTCCTGTAATCATCTATATAACCAATAACGCCAAAAGCCAGGGTGACGACGCATACGACCAGGACGTAGCGATTTGCAAGGTCGGCCCAACATAATGTACCGAACGCTATTGAAATAATTATCAAGAGTCCGCCCATAGTAGGCGTGCCGGCCTTGGTCAGGTGTGATATCGGACCATCATCACGTACGACCTGGGCTACTTTATATTTACCCAGATAAGCAATCAGGCCGGGACCAACGATCAGGGCGATAAACAACGAGGTCAATGCACCCATAATGGTACGAAGAGTGATGTACTGGAATACATTAAACCCGCTGTAGAACTGCACCAGATATTCCGATAACCAGAGCAGCATGTCAGGTTTCCTCCATCAAGGAACGTACTACCCTGTCCATTGCCATAAACCTGGATCCTTTTACCAGGAGGGTAACATCAGGCACCAGATCAGACTTTACTGACTCAAGCAGTTTATCCACCTCATGGAAATGTCTGGCCCCGCTACCAAAGCCTTCCACTGTATATCTGCTGAAATCACCCAGGGCATATATCCTTTCAATTCCATGTTCCCTGGCCGCCTCACCTGCGTGCCTGTGCAGGTCCTCGGAATAATCCCCGAGTTCCCCCATGTCACCCAGGATCAACCATCGTTTTCCAGGATAGGATGACAGGACACCCAACCCTGCGTTCAGTGAAGCTGGATTGGCATTATAGGTATCATCAAAGATCCGGGCGCCGGCTTTTGTGTACAGCATCTGCATGCGCCCATGCACAGCGGACATATTTTCCAGTCCCCGTTTGATGTCATCGAGAGGTAAGCCGATTGCGATACAGCAGGCAGCGGCAGCGAGGGAATTTAAAACATTATGCCGTCCTGCCAGGGACATGTTTACGGACTCAAACCCTGCCGGAGTATGCAGGGAGAACCCTGTCATTCCGGTTTCAATATTGAAATGCACGTCCCTCGCACTGATATCAGCCTTGTTTTTCATACCAAAACTGAGCTGATTATACCGGGCGGCGGCGCCCCGCCAGAATTCAGCATACTCATCGTCAGCGTTTATCACAGCTGTACCATTGTCGATCAAACCTGAATATATCTCGGCCTTGGCCTTTGCCACCCCGTCAACTGAACCAAAACCCTGCAGGTGGGCCGGGGCACATTGTGTGATCAAGGCAACCGTCGGTCTCGCCAATTTAGTCAACCAGGATATCTCTCCTGGATGGTTTGCCCCCATTTCTATTACTGCATACTGATGCTCACTGCCGAGTCCGAACAGGGTCAACGGCACGCCGATATCATTATTAAGGTTGCCTTTATTCGATAACACAGTTGAGTTCAGTCCCAGTATTGAACTCAACATTTCCTTGACCGTGGTCTTGCCGTTGCTTCCGGTCACAGCCAGCAGCGGAATATTAAAACTGTTGCGCCAGTATCCTGCCAACCTGGCCATTGCCTGTTTCGAGTCTTTAATAATAAGCAGCGGTAATACATCCCTGTCATCGTCCTGCTCGACCATGGCTGCACAGGCACCGCTGACTTTGGCCGACTTCACATAATCATGCCCGTCAACTCTGGCCCCGCGGATCGCAATAAACAGATTGCCTTCCTGTAAGGAACGGCTGTCTATACTGCAACCGGTAAATTGCATATCCATACCCGACAATTTTCCGTTTAGGTGCGATGCGGCTTCGGATAAACGCATGGAGATCATCCCTGCCCCTCCAATATATTTCTCACCAGTTGCCGATCACTGAACGGCAGGCGTTTCGAACCGATCTCCTGATAGGTTTCATGGCCCTTGCCGGCTATCAGCACAACATCCTGGGGGGTTGAGGATGCAATCGCCGAACGGATAGCAAGGGCCCGGTCCGCCTGTATCTCAACGGGTACTGTCCCTTGCATCCCGGCAGATATGTCCCGGATGATCTGATCGGAAGGTTCATTGCGTGGGTTGTCACTCGTTAAAATCACACGGTCCGCATACTGCTCTGCAATTTTCCCCATTTCCGGGCGCTTGCCCCTGTCACGATCCCCGCCACAACCAAACACACATATGAGTTTTCCCTGACATAGCTCGCGCAGGGACTGCAACGCCTGCTGTAAAGCATCGGGGGTATGGGAATAATCCACAAATATCTTTGCCGTAGCTTTATTACCGAAAAACTCCATGCGTCCAGGAACGGTCCGTACCCGGGACAAGCTGTCCAGGGCGGTGTCAAACGATAACCCCCGCAAACATAAAACCACCAGGGCTGCCAGAAGGTTATAGGCATTGAACCGTCCAGAAAGCCTGGCCTGCAGATCTGCCCTGCCCCAGGGGCTGGATATATCCAGTACCAGTGAATCAATACCCTGGTGCTTTATGCTTGCTGTTACTGACGCTTTTGGTTTATTTCCACGAAAGTGCTCATCCTGAATACCATAACTAATCACGTTCAAATGATTTTCTAATTCGCCTGCCAGTTCCTGTCCGAATAGATCATCTGTGTTTATCACTGCATTTTTCAGGCCTTTTGCGGCAAACAGTCTTTTCTTCGCGCGGCCATAGACCGACATATCAGCGTGATAGTCCAGGTGGTCCCGACTCAGGTTGGTAAATACCGCACTGGTGAAGCAAATATTGTTGACTCGTTCCTGCTCGAGCGCGTGGGAAGAGACTTCCATCACCGCATCATGGATACCTCTGGACAGGAACCCGGACAACAACTGGTTTATTGTTATCACGTCCGGAGTGGTGTTTGCAGCAGGCGTTAGATTATCCAACACACCGTGACCCAGCGTGCCTATGATACCGACAGGCTGTGCATTGTTTTCGGAGAGTGCCTGCGCCAGATAATACGCAACGGATGTCTTGCCGTTGGTCCCCGTAATACCTACGATGTTCATGTCCCGGGACGGGTCGCCATAAAACCTGGCAGCTATCTGTCCTGTTTTAGATCTTAGATCGGTAACTGGGTATACCGGAACAGGGACCGAAGCCGGATGAATTCCGGTACCGGCTTCTGCAAGTACCGCAACGGCACCTCTCTGTATCGCATGATTAATAAAATTTGTACCACTGGTATGATGCCCGTCCTGGGCAATGAACAGATCACCCGGTTCCACCCTGCGGCTGTCGATACGGATTGCAGAGATTGGAAGGTCCGCACACACACCGGCATTAAACAATCCCTCTGTCAGGAAACCCAGAGTTGGCATAACCGTAAGCCTGCGCTTTGCCATCATCTTGTTTTTCCCTGGGTAACCGCCTGTCTGTCCGCCATAAGCATACTGGTTTCGGCTGCAGGTAAATTATCCGGAGCTATATCCAGAATTCGCAGCGCACCCTGCATTACTTTTGCAAACACAGGTGCAGCCACCAACCCGCCAAAGTGCTCGCCACCCTGGGGTTCATCTATGATCACAACCAGCACCAGTTGCGGGTCACGCGCCGGGGCCATCCCCGCAAACAGGGATAAATACCTGTCCTCTGCATACCCGCTACTGGTAGATTTATGTGCAGTCCCGGTCTTACCTGCAACCCGATACATGGGAACATTCGCTTTCTGCCCGGTACCACCCGACACCACGACCTTTTCCAGCATGACCCTGATTTTCGCGGTTATATCAGCCGGTAACACACGCTTCCCTTCGACATTACTCTCGGTCTTCAGGAAGGTGACGGGGCGCAATATCCCGTCAGACGCAATGACCGAATACGCCTGCGCCAACTGCAAGGCCGTCACCGCCATGCCGTGACCAAAAGCAATCGAGGCCAGATCAAGTTCCGTCCAGTTGGTATAGTTGGAAAGCATGCCCGGCGATTCCCCCGGAAATCCACTTCCAGTCTGCTCTCCGAAACCAACATCACGGATTATTTGCCAGAGTGGCTTTGGCCCAATAGACAAACCGATCTTGCCGGCACCTACATTACTGGATTTTTGAAGGATGCCTGTCAGATCAAGAGGGCCATAATTGGAGATGTCTCTGATAACATGATTACTGACTTTCAGATATCCCGGTTTTGTGTCAATTACAGTATCAAGATCATACAGTCCTGACATCAGGCCGGCAGCGATAGTAAACGGCTTCAGGGTAGAACCGGGTTCAAATACATCCGTTATCGCACGATTCCGGAAATGATCACTACGGAGACCTGTCCTGTTGTTCGGGTTGTATGAAGGCTGGACGACCAGCGCGATGACTTCCCCCGTGTTTGCATCCAGCAACACCAGAGATCCGCTACGTGCCCGATAGTATTCTACTGCCGTCGCCAGCTCACGGTATGCAAGATACTGGACACGTCGATCAATACTCAATGCCAGGTCTTTGCCGGGACTGGACGACTGTATGCTTTCAATATCACTGACCACCCTGCCCAGTCTGTCTTTCAATACCCTTTTTTCTCCCGGGACACCTTTTAACCAGTGATCAAAAGCAAGTTCAATACCTTCCTGGCCAGTATCATCAACATTCGTAAAGCCAACCATGTGTGCGGTGACTTCCCCTGACGGATAGTAACGCTTGAATTCCCGTTGCAGATAGATCCCGTAAATTCCCAGTTCATTGACTGTTTCCGCCTGGTCCGGGGAAACGTGTCGCTTCAAATAAACAAACTCCCTGCCTATACGTTCTTTCAATATCTGCATCAACAAGTCAGGCTCCATACCGACTGCACTTGCCAGCTGTGGTATTTGTCCCGGATTTTCCAGCACCTGTTTTGGAATTGCCCAGATTGAATCCACTGGCGTACTGATTGCCAGTGGCTCGTTATTCCGGTCAGTAATCATGCCCCTGTGCGCCGGGATTTTTACTACCCTCAGGGCACGCGCGTCTCCATGGTTACGCAGAAAATCCTTGTTTAATATTTGCAGGTGGAATGCACGCCAGATCAGCAGGCAGGAAGCTATTACAAACAACGATACTATCAGTCCGCGCCTGAATGGGTAAATGATCGGGGCGTCTTGTGTCTTCACTTGGCTAACAGTACGATAGTGTTGATATCTGGATCACTCATGTTTAACTCACTCCGTGAAATCTTCTCTATACGGTCATCAGTCGCCCATGTGCTCTGCTCCAATTGTAACCGGCCCCATTCTTCATTCAGATCATCACGCGCCTTTTCCAGTTTTTGCAACTCACTGAATGTTTTCCTTGCCTGGTGCTGGGTAATCACCACCTGCACCGCAGAGGTGAAAACTGTTACCGCCAGAAATGCAGTAAGCAGAATCTTCATACAGCCAGCTTTTCCCCAATACGTAAAACTGCACTGCGGGACCTTGGATTGACAGAA
>Ga0326597_10014187_pt1 | contig 10447 bp, 4 predicted proteins | sample RVTome_12_FD_203789 | JGI IMG/M metagenome (GOLD analysis project Ga0326597, IMG submission 203789) | Soil microbial communities from uranium-contaminated site in the Upper Colorado River Basin, Wyoming, United States - RVT100D185 | ecosystem: Environmental > Terrestrial > Soil > Contaminated >... | reverse complement strand
GAGGAAGGCGATGCGGGATGAGTCCGGGCTCCACCAATAGGCGTTCCACCGCCGGCCAAAGAGTTCTTCGAAGTAGACCCAGTCGGCCTTGCCGCGGCGGAGCGTGTCGCTCCCGCCCGTGGTCAAGGCTCGCTCGACGGCTGTCCGCACATCGACGACGAAAAGGTCGTCGTCGCGCACGAAGGAGACGAATCGCCCGTCGGGGCTGAACTGCGCGAGTTCCTCGGGCTGCGGAGTGCTGGTCAGGCGCCGCGCCGCCGAGCCGTCGGCAGTGACGTAATAGAGATCATTCTCATGGTTGAAGAACGCGCCGGTGCGGCCGCTGTCCATGCTCGATGAGGCGCGGTTGGCGAAGTTGCGGGCCGTGCGACGGTCCAGGGGGGCAAGGGTTTCGAGGGCCGCGGCGATGGGACCGGGGTCCAGTTCCGCCGGCGCCTGGTAGACCTCCGACCGGCCGGTGAGGGCGTGAACCTTGCGCTGGCTGCCGCCCTTGTTCACGAGATAATGTTCATCGTCGAGCCAGCGCGAGACATTGATGGGGCTGCCGCTGAAGTTCGGCAGGCCGCGGCGGGACTCAAGGAGGTCGTTGGTGATGACCTGGCCGAAGGTGCGCTCGTCATCGAGGGGTCGATGCTCGGTCGTAAGGAGGGGCTCATCATCGGAAGGGAGGCGGACGATGGGATAGTCTGCCGCTTCACTGACCCCCCGCACCAAGCCCCAGAGGGCCAGTCCATCTTCGCTCTGCGGCTCGAGAAGATAGGCGGCGAGGCGGCCCAGCGGCTGGTCGGTGCGGACGACAAGCGTGCCGGCAGGAACGCCCATCAGGCCCGAGCGGCGTTCGATCTCAAGGGTCAGCACCTCGCGATTCTGAAACTGGCGCTCCGACCGGCGGAGCGACGTGATCCGGTCCACTTCGACGTCGAGTTCGAGGTCCTCGCGCAGTTCGAGGACGGCCACGCCGTGCCACTGCAACTTGTGGATGACCTCGCGCTGCGCCGCGGGGATGAGATAGGCGGCGGGGAGGGAAACTTCGAGCGCCGCCTCGAAATCGTCAACGAGATCGACCTGATACTCACGGGGCTGCGCGGTCGGCCGGGGGCGATTGCCCTCCTGCTCTTCGACGAACCCGAGGATGGCGGCCTTTTCCTTGCGCGCGATGGCGCGGCTGCGCAGCGCCATGGTGTCCGAAGGGCCGCGCTTCTTCGCCCGATCGTCTCCCCCCTGAAGCAGCGCCTTGACTTCTGCGCGATGTTCGCGAATGTCGCGCAGGCACTCGCGGACGAACTCGAGAGTGCCGTGTACGCGGTCCTTGTATGGGGCGTAGGAGTACGCCTCTGACAGGATGCTCAGACGATTGCGTAAGCCGAAGTAAGTCGTGCCGTACCGAGCCTCCGCCGGAAACGTCTCCCACTTCGTGCGATCGCGATTGAAGTTGCCGTAGAAGAAGGACTCGTAGCCGGTGCGTGCTTTGAGCGACGCGGAGATGCGCGGCATCATGGTGTCGTGGGCGTAGTCGATGATCGCGGTGTCGCCGGCCGGCGCCTTGGGCCCGGCGTAGGTGATGAGGTAGCGGTGGTAAGAGCCGTTGGTCGTGTGCGTGTCGATGAAGACGTGCGGATCCCACTGGCGCATGAAACGGATCAGCGCGCGCGTCTCCGGCGCGTCCATCTTGATGAAGTCGCGATTGAGATCGAGGCCCTGGGCGTTGGGGCGAACGCCCATGCCCTGTTCCGGGCCGACCTGGCCGGGGCGGTTGTCGAGGCCGAAGCGCTCGTTGCCGTCAGCGTTGTAGATGGGGACGAAGCAGAGGATCAGGTGTTCGAGGAGATCGCGATCGTCCCCGGCGAGCACCTCGCGCGCCAACATGAGCAGCGCTTCCTTGCCCGCGACTTCGCCGGCGTGGATGTTGCCCAGCAGGAGCACGATGATCTTGTTCTGCTTGCGGGCCTCTTCGGCGGACGCGACCGGCGGGTCTGCGACAACGAGCATCGGAATGGCGCGGTTCTCGACCGTGGCGCCGAGGTCGATTCGCCGCGCCAGCGGCGAGGCGTCGGCGAGCGCGTCGATCATGGCCACGACATCGTCGTGTTTGGAGGTCGCCTTGAAGTCGCTCGACTCAGCCACGGTCCGGAGCCTGGCAACGGCGTCATCCTGGCGACCCGGCGCGGAGGAGACGACGACGAACACGGCGGCCATCGCGACGGAAAGAAGCGTTCGACGAATCATCTGGAGACTCCGGTAAAACGCAACGGTGTGACTCGAACCCACGATCATGGCCGCCGACGCGGTGCGGTCAACGCACGAGAGCGGACACCCCCATCATTAACCGACGGAGCCAGCGTCGGCTGCTCCTTCCCTACTCGCCACGGTCTCGACGATCCGGTCCGCCGCCCGGCCCAGGTAGCGGTCGATGATCGCGTGAACGACGTAGAGCAGCGGCGTGACGGCGATGGCGACGGCGAACTTGAAGATGTACCCGCTTGCCGACGTGTTGAGGAAAACGGCGAACGTGATTGGATCTTTGGACTTCGAGACTCCAAAGCGCCAAGGCAGGTACAGGCCGATGAAGCCGACCACGAACGTGTCGACCAACTGGCTCACCAGCGTCGAGCCGGTGGCGCGAAGCCAGAGGTATCGGTGTCCGGTGCGCCTTCGCACCATCCAGAAGATTGCCACGTCGATCAACTGCGCCAGCAGGAACGCGGTGATGGAGCCGACGATGATCCACTGGCTCTGGAGGAAGACCCGCTTGAAGGAGGCGTCGTCAATGGGCGAGAAGGACGGCGCCTTGACGAACTGGCAGAGCCACACGGCGAAAAAGGCGTAGGCAATGACGCCGGCGGCGAGGAAACTCAGCCGTTTCACGCCCGCGCGGCCGAAATACTCGTTGATGATGTCGGAGGTGACAAAGACGACGGGCCAGATGATCACGCCGCAACTGAGCGTGAAGGTGTGAAGGGGCGTCGCCACCTGGAAGAGTTTGCCCCCGACCATCTCGGCGATGAGCGCGTTCCCGAGAAAAACACCCCCAAGTATCATGAACAGCATCTGGCGGCGCTGCTCGACGCTGTGGAGCGGCGCGAGAGTCGCTTCGTCGATGGGCTTGCGATCCGTGGACATCTGCGGAGCCTCCGGCCTGACTGGGCAGTGTATCAGGGCCGCTCACGCCAAGTCCGGATACCCGCCTGCCGAATGCTACTCGGACCTCAAGGCGAAGGTGAAGGCGCAAGGGGCTCGCCATGCTCTTCGGCGGCCGCGTGCGTCTTCACCTCATGCTTTCCGGACAAATTGGTCCGCGTGCGGGAGTCGGAACATCTACTATGGTGGGTGGTGGTACAACGTCGATAGACAGCGGGATTCCCCGTTGTCAGTGAGAGATTGCCCGGGGCACCGTTTCACGTCCCGCAAGCGTGCAGGTGGCGCCGGGTTGGCGCGGCACCTCACGCCCTGCCCGGAGTCTCTTGCGATGGTCGGCTGGAACTGCCCTGGAGCCTGCGAGGGATAGAAGCACTCATGACCAGCGAGGCGCAGAAGGTGAGCGACACGAGCGGCGGCCGCCTCGCCGACCTGCTTCGTCCTCATGCCCGGCGCCTCGGACTCGTCGTCGGGCTGCTGGGTCTGCTGGTGGCCACCAACCTGGCGTTGCCCTACGCCGTCAAACTTCTCATCGACGATGTCTTCCCGCACGAGAACGGCTCGGGCGGGAACTGGGGTCTGCTCTGGGTCATTCTCCCTCTGCTCGGGCTGATCTTCGTCATCCGCAATGCCCTGTTCTATCCGAGCCGAATGCTCTCGGTGCGCGTGAGCGAGGACGTTTGCTTTGCGATTCGCCAGCGCCTCTTCGAGTACCTTCAGCAGTTGAGCATGCGCTTCTACAAGGCGCAGCAGCCGGGCAAGGTCGGCTCGCGCCTCCTCGACGACACCTTCAAGATCCAGTTCTTCATTCAGGACAAACTTCCGACGCTGCTGCTCAACCTGCTGCTCGCCCAGGTGCTGCTCATCATTCTCTATGCGGTGAACTGGCGGCTGGCGCTGGCGAGTTCACTCGTGTTGCCGCTGCACTTCGGCACGTACTGGTTCTTCAGGCATCCGATCAAGAGGCGGCACTCGGAAGCCCAGGAGAACGTCGCGGCGGCGTATGGGAACGTCGTCGAGAAGTTCCTGGGCATGGAGGTCGTCAAGGGCTTCACGGGCGAGGCCCGCGAGAAGGACCGGTTCCACCGCGCCATCGACGCCAGCCGCGACAGCCAGATCGGCACGCAGCGCTACGAGTTCATGCAGAAGGTCGTCGCCGACCTCTTTGTGGGCGCGGGGACCGTCTTCCTTTTCGGCTTCGGCGCCTGGCAGGTCATGCACGGGCACATGACCGGCGGGACGTTCATCATGTTCTTCGGCTACATCGGCATGCTCTACCCCGCCATGCAGGAGGTCATCACCGGCACCAGCCACCTCTCCAAGACCACCGCCTGCGTTGACCGCGTCTTCGAGATGCTCCAGCAACCCGGATCAGAGTCCGACTCCTCCCACTCGGACGACCACGCGCCCGACGTGCCGATTCTCGGCGCCATCGAGTTCCGCAACGTCTCCTTCGCCTACGGCCACGGACGGACCATCCTCAAAAACATCAGCCTCTCCATTCGCTCGGGCGAGCGCCTGGCCATCACAGGACCGAGCGGATCGGGCAAGAGCACCCTGCTCAATCTCCTGCCGCGCTTCATCGACCCCACCGCCGGGGAAGTGCTCATCGACGGGCACGAGGTGCGATCCATCCCCATCAACCGGCTGCGACGGGCGATCGGCATTGCCTTCCAGGAGGTCTTCCTTTTCGACGCCTCGATCTCGGAGAATCTGCGCTACGCCCGCCCGGAGGCCACAATCGAGGAACTCGCCGACGTCTGCCGCCTCACCGGCGCCGACCGCTTCATCGAGAAGCGGGCCGAGGGGTACGAGTCCCGCATCGGCCCCTACGGCAGCGATCTCTCACGCGGTGAGCGGCAGCGCATCAACATGGCTCGCGCGCTGCTCAAGAATCCGCTCATCCTCGTGCTCGATGAGGCGGCCGCGTCGATCGACAACAAGTCCTCCGTCGCGGTCATGCAGTCGATCTTCAAGCGCCTCCGCAACCGCACGATCATTCTCATCACGCACAAGCCGGAACTGATCGCTCTCGCGGACCGGGTGGTGGTGATCCGGGACGGAAAGGTCGATTTCGACGGCCCGCCGGGCGAGTCGGCGCTGCTGGATCTCCGAGAGACTCCCCTGACAGGATTCAAGGCTCCGCCCCCGCCCTCCGCGCTCGCGCTGAGGCTGATCAACCCCCTGCGGAATACAGGAAGCGAAGAAGTTGCGCCGCAAGTGCCGATAACAACCGATGCGCCACTGCAATCACAGGCCGCACCGGAGCCGATGGGCAGCGTGGAAGTCAGACCCCCCTCCATCAAGTCGCGTTCGATCACCACTTCGCTGCTCGCGCTGGCGTATGTCGCGGCCCTCCTGGCGCCCGCCTGTGTTTCCGAGAAGCAATCGACGCGCTCCTACGGCGTGAACGCAGCGCGATCGACCGGGGGATTGGTCATCTCCGATCCTGAAGCCGATGATGCGGGGCTCCTGCGCTTGGCCATCGATCGGAGCGAAAGCGCTGCGAATCGACGCCTGCCCTTTTCCGCCGACACCTCCGGCGGCTTCGCGCCCAGCCGCGAGCAGATCGCCTTCGCCGGCGAGATGCTCGGTCCGAAGTCACCTGCCCAGGTCGAGCGGATTGCACCCGTCGTGCGGGCCGATGCGGAGGAGGCGCAAGAGCAAGGCCTCGATGCCGCGGCCTGGCTTCCGCCCGAATCCGGACGGCTCATCGCCCTGCCCAGGGTGGCCACGACCGAATTGCGCGAGATGGTCTACAACATCGCGCTCGCCGCCACAACGGAGAACGGCTTTCAGGCGACCGATCCGATCGTCATCGCCGGATTGCCCGAGTTCCCCGAGGAGATCAATGAACTGACCTTTCTCCGTCGCCCCGGCGAAGCGGGCGGGGAGGTTTTGCTCTGCCTGGGATACCGCACGTTTCTCTCTCAGCCGCCGCAGTTGTGGGCCGTGAGTCTGGAGCGGCCCAGCGCGGAAACGCCATGGGCCGCCGGGGAGGATCTCCCTTACGTTGAGGCGCGAGTCGAGTTGCTCGTGGCCGGCCTGGCTCAGATGCGCGCCAACCTGACGCATGAGGATCTGGCCAGGTCGGTGCTGCAACTCAGTTACATCGACGGTCCTGGCGCGCTCAACGCCTTGCAGGGGCTGGGGATCAACGTCATCGCCGACGCCTCTCAGGTGCCGCAATCGATCGAGTACGCCAGACTCCCCCTGGTCATATCCATGCCCTCACCTTCGGCGGAGCAGACTGGCCTGGTGGGCGATACGGGCGCGGCGGTGCGCGGCAACTTCGGCAACACCGTGCTGCCTAACACTGCCACTCCACTGGCCCACAATCCTGTCACTTCACCCTCCTCACGACTGCTCATCCTCTACCACCCCGCCAATCCCGAGCAACTCGCCCGCGTTCGAAATCTCCTCAGCGACTACATCGACCGCCCGGCGCGGCAGATTTTCGTCGAGGGAATGGTCCTCGAAATCAGCGAGGACGGGCTCAAGGATCTCGGCATCGAGTGGCAGTTCCGTGAAGGGCCCATCGACCTGATCCTCGGCAAACTCACGGCCGGCGGCGCCCTCGACGCCCTTACCTTCTCCAACGTCGATTCGCGCAATGTGCCCCTCGACTGGTCCGTGAAGATCCGCGCCCTGGTGCGGGACGGCAAAGCCGAAATCCTCTCGCGCCCCGGAGTGCTCACCATCGACAACCGCCAGGCGACCATCCGCGTCGGCGAGGACATCCCCATCGCCACGAGTCAGGAAGGCACCGCGAGCGGGTCCAACAAACTCTCCTTCAACTTCCAGTACATTCCCACCGGCATCCTGCTCAACGTCCGCCCGCGCATCACCGAGCACGCCGACGAGGTCAGCATGTTGATCGACACGATCGTTTCGGCGGTGGTGCCCGGCCGCGATCTGGAAATCCGTTCGAGCGACGGCGAACTGCTCGCCACGGCCCCGACGATCTCGACGCGGCGGGTGCAGACCTATGCCCGCATCGACAACAACACGCCCTTCATCATCGGCGGCCTCGTGAGCCGCGACATGACCATCACGCGCGACAAGGTGCCATTGCTGGGCGACCTGCCCTTTTTCGGAATGTTCTTCCGTGCCGAGCGGACCGAGCGGACCAAGCGCGAAGTGATCATCGTCCTCACGCCCTACGTCCTGCCTGAGGAGACTTACACCGCGGGGACGATGCCCAAGGATGACGACCTCTTCGATTCCTTCGGCAATCAACTGTTCCGCGATTCGTATCGCATCCGGGCGGAGGATGTCTTCGACCTGCGCTTCCTGCCCGAGAACCGCCGGATCGTCACCTACAGCGGCCTGGCCTCGCGCGTCGTCCGAGGCGATGCGCGCCTCGCCGATGAGCCGCCCTTCCGCGATTTCATTCGCAGCCGCATTCCCGGCGAGGACATCCTCGTCCACCGGATGATCTACGAGGTCATCAAGCGCCTCGACGTCAAGGGCCAGCAGTACGATCTGCCCAAACTCATCGCCGCCGATCGTATTATCTTCCTCGAGTCCGAGCAATTCGGCGGCTACACGGTGCAGTTCATGGAGCGCATCATGTCGCGCCTCGGCGGCGGCGCCGATTACACATCCTTCTTCAAGAGGCAGCCCGACAAGGCCATCGCCTTCACCTTCCATTACGACCGCGAGTCCGATGATCCGCTGCACCTGGCGACGGAGCCGATCCCCGATGTGTCGGTCTACGACTGCCCGGACCGCAAGACGTGGGGCAAGTTGCTTTGGGATCTGAACCAGCCTCTCGAAGACGGGCGCAAGCGATTCAGCATCGTACTTAACGACGAATCGGATCTGACGCGGCTGCGGCGCGCCATCATGCTTAAGAAAGTCATCGCGGCCAACGGCGGGGCCGCGCAGGTCTCTCTCGCCAACTTCAGCGTCGGCAAGGTGCTCATGATGCCCGAGACCAAGGCGGGGCAGACGCACATTCTCGATGCCGACGTCGCTCGCCTCTTCTTTCACACCGAGCACTATTACTCAGCCGCGATCAAGGTCATCGAGCGAAGCATCGCCGAACTCGACGCGGCCCTGCGCACGCCGGAGATTCAGCCACTCCTCGACGGCGCCGATCTGCCATAGAACAGCCGTGCTGAGCAGCACTATCGGATCGGGAGTGTCGCTGACGCGACTGCTTCAGGTTCGTCACCGTGCGATCGACCGACCATCCGGTCACAGAGCCTGTTTCCGAGCCACGGCGCCCCCATTCCCCCCCCCCCGACCGGCCGAACTGATCGCTGGCGACTCAGCCCCAGTTCCGCGCCATCAGTGGCGACTCCCAGCCTCTACAGGCCATTCTCCATTTTCTTTGCCCGGTTTGCCATTTTTCGCTTGACGATCGCTTCCGGATGCGGTAGTCTGGTTAAGAGAGATGGCGGCGCCGGCAGGCGCCGGCAGGCGCCGGTAAACCGCCCACAGGGCGGAAGGAGGCAATCATGAGGACTCTGCGGAACAACAGGCTCGCTCTGGTGGGGTTGGGCGTGATGGCGATGTTCGCCGCGCCGGCGATGGCGCAGCCGGTGCTGACGATCGAAGGCGCGTGTCCGGGTCCGATGCGCGCGGAGGTCAGGGGGCATCGACCGGAGCGAGGACTTTGGCTGCTGTTTTCGCCGCGAGCAAACCCGTTCAGGCTTCCCAAGTTCCACTTCTGCTCTGGAGTCGAACTCGGCCTGGGTTATCGAGGCCTCCGCGAAGTTGGAAACACAGTCAGTGACGAGAACGGCTTCGCGTTCTTTGAAGGCGTCGCCGGACCGCTCGCATGCGGCGGCTACTTGCAAACGCTGAATGCTCCAAGCGGCGGATGCGAGACGAGCAATGTCGTGCAAATCCCGTAGGTCAGGCGCATCCCGGCGGCACTGGGGATCGTACACACTCTCCAAGGAGGAAGACATGAATACGAACCGAGTCAAAAGACTGGCCCTGGTGGGGCTGGGCGTGATGGCGCTGTTCGCCGCGCCGGCGATGGCGCAATTCGAACCCGTGCTAACGCTAGATGGCAGTTGTCCCGGAATGCTCCGGGCGGAGGTCTCGCGGGGTCGTCCCAACATTGGAGCCATTCTTCTGTTTGCATCAGAAACAGGCTCGTTTACAATTCGTCATCACTCCTGTTCGGGTACCCGCCTTGGTCTTGGGGGGCGCAATCTACGTGAGGTCGCAGTGAAGCTCCTCGATAACACCGGATTCGCCTTCTTCGAAGGGACGGCCGGTTCACGCGCGTGTGGCGGCTATCTCCAGATCATCCTTAGTACATGTGAAACAAGCAACGTCGTCCAGATCGAATGACAGTTATCGCAGCGTGCGAACATGATGACACCTCCGAGGAGAAAGCAATGACGAATGCAACCGGCGCCATCCACTGTCTCGCCGCAAGTGTCATCTCCGCCGTCGTTGGTTCACCGGGCGTCGTGGCCCAGGATTGTGGCGAACCCGTGGATTTCGGCCGCCAGGTAGCGGTATGGAATAACTACATCGCGGCCGATTGCGGAGTCGCGGTCGGCCCCAATCACGTCATGACAACCAACAAGTTGGGGCGATGGGCGTTTCCGCGGGGAATCGGGCAGCCATTCTTTGAAACTATGGAGGACTTCTTTGATCGGGGCGGACTCGTATTCATCGGCGACCCCGTGTGTATCTATGACCGCGCCGCGCAGGCGTACTTCGTTCTTGCTATGAGTTCATCAACAAAGCTCGCCATGGGAGTCTCGCAATCCTCCGATCCCGTCGAGGGCGACTGGTGGTTCCACGAGTGGAGTGAATTGTCGGGCATGGTTGATTATACCAACATCAGCGTCGGTGAAGACTATGTGTTCCTTACATACCTTCGACCTGGCGGGAACCCCGGGCGTGCGGCCATCGCCTTTGCCGCCAAGTCCGACCTCATGAGCAGCGAAACGCCTGAACTGACCATCCAGGAGATCGACCACATCAGCGGACAGGACAACGACTTCCGCCAGATCGGCTGCATGAAGATGTACGATCAACCATCGTCGTCCATAGGCTACTTCCTGACCGACTCGCACACGACCAGTGGTACGAACGACAAGATTCGCTTGTACGCGCTTGACGCCGCCGACAACACGCTTTCGACCTACGACCTGACGGTGCCGGAGTACCTGACGGTGCCGCAGTACCTCGCCATCCCCGGCGAGCGCACAGTCCTGTGCAACAAGGACTTCAAGTATCCCGTCTACCGGAACGGCTCGGCGTGGGCGGCGCACGCGATCGGCAAGAGCGGTGAGTCGGACACCGCGAAAGTGCGCTGGTACGAGATCGCGATGAACGG
>Ga0326597_10014186_pt1 | contig 10447 bp, 9 predicted proteins | sample RVTome_12_FD_203789 | JGI IMG/M metagenome (GOLD analysis project Ga0326597, IMG submission 203789) | Soil microbial communities from uranium-contaminated site in the Upper Colorado River Basin, Wyoming, United States - RVT100D185 | ecosystem: Environmental > Terrestrial > Soil > Contaminated >... | reverse complement strand
CCTCGCAAATGCCGCCCGCGGTATTCGACGAGACCATCGTCGAGATCGAGGCGGGGCGGTTCCTCCTGCGGGCCCGGGGCTCGGTGATGAAGTTCAACGGCTTTCTCGCGATCTACGAGGAAGGACGCGACGAGGAACCCGAAAAGAAGGAGACCACGGCACAGGCGAACGAGGACAGCGACGAGCCGGACAAGGACGACAGCTCCGGAAAGCTCCCGCAGCTTTCCGAAGGCGAGAAGCTCGCCCTTCTCACGCTCCGGCCGGAGCAGCACTTCACCCAGCCGCCGCCGCGATTCACCGAAGCCTCGCTGGTGAAGGAGCTCGAGGAGAAGGGCATCGGCCGGCCCTCTACCTATGCCAGCATCCTCTCGGTCCTCGTGGACCGGCAGTACGTGCACAAAGTGGAGCGAAAGTTCCTTCCGACCGAGCTCGGGTTCCTGGTCACCGATCTTCTGGTGGGGAGCTTCGCCGACATCATGGAGATCGAGTACACGGCGCGCATGGAGGAGCAGCTCGACGAGATCGAGGAGGGCCGCGCGAACTACCTCACCACCATCGACGGCTTCTACCAGAAGTTCAGCAAGGACCTCACCGAAGCCCGCGAGAAGATGACCAACGTCAAGGCGATGGAGATCCCGACTTCGGAAGTCTGCGACAAGTGCGGAAAGCCCATGGTCATCAAGTGGGGGCGCTTCGGCCACTTCCTCGCCTGCTCCGGTTATCCTGAGTGCCGCAACACCCGCGAGATCCAGAACTACGCCGACAAGGAGTCCGCGGATCCCGACGTCTTTCAGGACGAGACCTGCGAGAAATGCAGCCGTCCGATGGTGCTGAAGAAGGGCCGCTATGGACAGTTCCTCGCCTGCTCCGGCTACCCCGAGTGCAAGAACACCCGGCGGATCCTGAGAGGCAAGGACGGGACTCTGGAGACCAAGCGCGATCAGCTCCTCGACGAGAAGTGCCCGAAGTGCGGGAATCAGCTGGTCATCAAGCACGGCCGCTACGGAGAGTTCACCGCCTGCAGCAACTATCCCGACTGCAAGCACATCAAGCAGAAGGAAGTGGGCGTCGCCTGCCCCAAGGACAACTGCAAGGGCCAGGTGGTGGAGAGGCGCTCGCGCCGGGGGAAGGTCTTCTTCGGCTGCAGCGAGTACCCCAACTGCGACTTCACCAGCTGGTATCGGCCCGTCGGCGAGCCCTGCCCCGAGTGCGGCTACCCGGTCCTCTTCGAGAAATCGACCAAGCGGGACGGGACTTTCATCGCCTGCACCGAGGAAGGCTGTGGCTACCGGAGGAGCCCCGAAGCCGAGCCCGTGGCCGCCCAAGCTTGAGCCCGGTCGTCGTCGTCGGCGCTGGGCTCGCGGGCGCCGAGGCGGCTTTCCAGCTTTCCCGCCGCGGGGTGGAAGTCCGTCTCTTCGAGATGCGTCCTTCGAAGCGGACGCCGGTCCACAAGACTTCGTTTTTCGCGGAGCTCGTCTGCAGCAACTCCCTCCGCTCGGACTCGCTCACCAACGCCCATGGACTCCTGAAGGAAGAGATGCGGCGGCTCGGCTCGCTCACGATCGAAGCCGCCCTCGAGAGCCGTGTTCCCGCGGGCCAGGCGCTCGCCGTCGATCGAGAGGCCTTCTCCCGGCGGGTGACCGAGAAGGTCCGCGAGGCCCCAGGGATCGCCGTGGTCACCGAGGAAGTGACGGAGATTCCCGACGAGGAGATCGTCATTCTCGCGACCGGACCTCTCACTTCGGAGCGACTCTCCAATTCGATCCGCGCGTTCACCGGAAGCGACTACCTCTACTTCTACGACGCCGTGAGCCCGGTGGTCGAGGTCGAGAGCGTCGACTTCGAGAAGGCGTTTCGCGCGTCCCGCTACGGCAAGGGGGGCGACGACTACGTCAACTGTCCTCTGAACCAGGCGGAGTACCTGCTCTTCCACGAAGCCTTGCTCTCGGCCGCCACTGTCGACCTGAACGCCATCGACAACGCCCTCTACTTCGAGGGCTGTCTTCCGATCGAGGTCATGGCCTCGCGCGGAGTCGACACGCTTCGCTTCGGTCCAATGAAGCCGGTGGGGCTCGCCGATCCGCGCACCGGGAAAGAGCCCTACGCCTGCGTTCAGCTCCGCCAGGACAACCTCGCGGCGACGCTCTACAACCTCGTCGGCTTCCAGAACCAGCTTCAATGGGGAGAGCAAAAGCGAATCCTGCGGCTCATCCCCGGGCTCGAGAACGCGGAGTTCTCCCGCTACGGCATGATCCACCGGAACACCTACATAAACTCTCCGACGGTCCTGGAGCCGACGCTCCAGACGCGAAAACGCGAGAGCCTCTTTTTCGCCGGGCAGATCTCCGGGGTCGAGGGATACACCGAGTCGGCCGCCTCAGGGATCATCGCGGGAATCAACGCCGCTCGCCTCGTCCGCGGCGAGTCGACGATCGCTCCGCCGCGAACGACAGCGCTCGGGGCGCTTTGTCACTACATCTCGAACGCGGAAGCGGAGAGCTACCAGCCGACGAACATCGCCTTCGGGCTATTCCCTCCTCTCGACCCACCGGTCAAGAACCGGAAGGCGCGAAATCAGGCAATCGTCGAGAGGGCGCTCGCGGAGATGGAGGGATTTGCGCGCGCTACCGATCCCTAAGTTGTGATAGAAGTCCCCCTCGTCGCGAAAGGGGGACCCATGAACAAGATTCAGATGGGACGCGTGGTCGTAGGTGGCGTTCTGGCGGGGCTCATCATGAACGTCAGCGAGTTCCTCCTCCACGGAGTGGTTCTCGCCGGCGATGGCCAGAAGCTCATGGACGATTGGAACCAGCGGGGGTTGAGCATTCAGCCCGACGCCATGATGTTGGTGTGGTTGGTCCTGATTACGTTCGCTCTCGGCTTTCTCGCGGTCTGGACCTACGCCGCGATCCGTCCGCGTTTCGGAGCCGGCCCGAAAACCGCAATCTGCGCGGGGCTCGCGGTCTGGGCGATGTCGTATCTCTACGCGGGCGTTTACGTCTACGCGGGGATCGTCATCCTCCCCGCGAAGCTGGCGTGGTTTCCGGTGGTGTGGGGCTTGATCGAGGTGCCACTCGCGACCCTCGCCGGCGCCGGGCTCTATAAGGAGTGAGGTAGGAACGCATACGGCATCGGAATTCAAGAGAAAAATGAGGACGGCTTCATTTTTCCCTTGACGACTTCGGGATGGCGTCCTGAACGACATGCCGGTTCGAATCTAGAATGGTCACCATTGCGCATCAGAGGCGACGGGACCGGCGTGAAACGAACGAGACAGCTCAGAACGTCATCTTCGCCCCTGATCGTCGATTGTGCGGGCCCTGACGCAGTGAAAAAAGGGTGTGCTATACATGGAAAATGACGCACACACTTCAGCTCCAATCGCTTTCCGATGATGAACTGCTCCGTAAGCTCTCGGAGCTCGTGCAACAATCGCGCCGGGTCGAGGCCGCCCTCGTGGCACACATCGGTGAAGTGGATGAGAGAAGGCTATTTGCCAGGAGGGCCTGCTCGTCCATGTTCAGTTACTGCACAGAGGTGTTACACCTCTCGGAAGCGGAGGCCTACTTCCGCATCGCGGCCGCACGGGCGGCGCGCAAGTACCCAATGCTGCTCTCGATGCTGAGTGACGGGCGCATTCACCTGAGCGGCGTCGGAAAGCTCGCGCCCTATCTCACCGATGCCAACTGGGAGATGGTGCTTACGCGGGCATCCCATAAGTCGAAACGCGAGATCGAGGAGCTGGTTGCCGAGCTCGTTCCCAAGCCCGATGCGGCGCCGTCGGTGCGAAAGGTGCCTGTTCGCACCGAGACCGCTCGGGCTCCCGAACTGCGTCCGGACGCAGTTAAAATTGAACTGCCGTCTCGACCGTTTGTTCCGTCTCCGCTGCCTCCAGCTACTCCTCCAACCGTTCAGCCCCTTGCGCCGACGCGCTACAAGGTGACCTTCACCGCGAGTGCGGAACTCCGCGAGAAGCTCGAGCGTCTCGAAGCACTCATGCAGGGAGACCTGGCGGCGGTCATCGAGGCCGCGGTGACGGAGAAGCTCGAAAGGCTCGAAGCGAAACGCTACGGGGCGGCGAAGAAGCCGCGAAAAACCCTTGAGGAGATCGATACCTGGCCCTCATCGCGCTACATCTCCGCTCCGGTGAAGCGCATCGTGTGCCGTCGAGACTCAAATCAATGCTCGTTCGTAGATGAGCACGGAAGGCGGTGCACCGAGCGCCGAGGGCTCGAGTTCCACCACGACGACCCCTATGGCCGTGGAGGAGACCACGATCCATCTCGGATCAGACTGCTATGCCGATCCCACAATCTCCTACTGGCCGAACGGGATTACGGGAAGAACGTTATCGAGAGTTATCGGCGCAACGGAGGTCGTGTCTCCGAGCCCGCACCCATGTACTTCGCGCCGCGGGCGCCGTTTCCCGAGCAAAACCGCAGCCCCGGCTTCCTTACGCCGTAGAGCTCGCTTCGTCCCAAAGATCGGCCTGGTAGCCGAGCACGTCCTCGGCCTCTTCGTTCAGCTCTCTCGCGTTTGCGTTGATTGCTTCGAGGTCCTTTCGGTCGCGCTCGCGCCGGGCTTCGGGGGATTCGGGCACTAAACTCTCTCCCGCCATCAATTCTTGGCGCCGAGGAAGTACAGGTCGGCCTGGCCTGCGGGACGGGCATAAACGATGGTCGAAAGGTCGCGAGTGAAATCGAAGGCGGAGGCAAAGTAGCCGAGGAAAAGCGGAATGTGGAAGGGTATCTTCAAGGCGACCTCGGGCTGGCCGCCGAGTTTTCCATCCGCCCAGACAACTTTATCGAAAATCATCTCACCTCGGCCGGAAACGCCGTAGAGAATCGCTCCCCCATCCGGCATCGTCTTCGCGAAAGCCTTTACGGCCGGCGAGATATGGAAGCACGAATTCTCCTCGAGCGAGTACCCACAGATGCCCGGAGGCAGGTCCGCCGATGGTATGCACGTGCCGAGAAGGTACTTGCCGTGCGGCGCTCCACGCAATACGTCCAGGCAACCTTCGGCGAGCTTCTCCGGAGGTGACCCATCGGGCGCGAGTTTCCACAGAGCCTGCTTCGATTCGAACGCAGAAGCCACGTACAACCAGCGGCCGTCGGGCGACCACGTGCTACTCAACATCTGCCCTGGCATCCGTGCCAGGGCGCGCATATCTTGTCCGTCCGTCGTTACCGTGAAGGCCTTGCTATCCCCAACGCTGTCGTCCCAAAACATCACCCGGGAGCTGTCGGGAGACCAAGAGCCTGGAGTCAGACTGGCCGCGGAAAAGAGCTTGGTCTTGTTGGACCCGTCGAGATCTGAAATCCAAATCTCCTCGATGCGGCCGGGCTCCACGTAGCGCGTATACGTTATCTTTGTTTCGTCCGGAGACAAGCTGGGCATCGAAGCGGCTCCAGAGACGACTTCCGTAGACTTCCCACTCCGCGTGTCATAAGCCAACAAAGCCCCCGACCCCTTGCCGCTGGCGAAGAAAACGCCTTTACCAGGGCGCGCCGGCATCGGCCAGGAATCCGGCCCCGGGCCGACCGTCACACGCCGGAATCTACCGTCCATGAGGTGGTACTCCCAGATATTCGTCAAGCCGTCGGCTGTGCGACTCAGGAGGATGCTTCTGCCCGGCTCCGCCCACACCAGCTTCGGCCATAGCGCCAATCCAAGGGGCACGTCCACGCTCCCGAGATCCTCCGACGAGCGCTCCATCAGATTCAATCGATGCAGCGTCAACCCCGGGGAATACGGACGCTTTTTCGTCGCCAGCAGAACCGCGTCAGGATCCGGATAAGGGAGAATCGCCACCGGAAACCCCCAGGCCTTCTCGAATCGAATGACCTCCTCTTCGTTGATACCGGATTTGTCGGCGCGGAATATCGAAGCCACCGACCATTTCAAATAGTAGAGTGAGTTCGCATCGGAGGACGCCACGACACCGAATCCACTGAGTAAGCGCCGCGGCGTGCCGCCGAGGCTCGGAACCGCCCACTGCTCGTCGAGCCTCCAATTGCGATAGTAGACCTCCCGTCCGTCGGCAGAGAAGCTCTCGACGGCTTTGTCGCCTTCGTCGTGGGTGAGCTGGAGAGGCTCGCCCCCTGAGGTCAACATGACGAAAACTTGATACATCCCATCGATGGGAGAGCTGAACGCGACCGCGTTGCCGTCCGGGGAAAGGACCGCCCACTCCATGGGCTTGTTCCAGTGGCTTATCTGTCGCAGGTCGGTTAAAGCATTCTCTCGCGGCCGGACCAACCAATACGTCAAAACGCCGGCGGCCAGGAGCACTGCCCCCAGAGCCGGCACGAGCCAACTTCTGCGGCTAGCGGCTCGGGGTGACGCCACCGGGAGGAGACGCCCGGACTCCAGATCCCGCTTCAGCCGTTTGAGGTCGGCCTTCAACTCCGAGGCACTCTGATAGCGGAGGTCGCGGTCTTTCTCGAGCGCCTTGCTGACAATCCTTTCCACCTCCGTCGGAAGCGCCGGGTTCGACCGCGAAGGAGAAGGTGGAAAGCGGTTCAGCACCGCGTCGATTACGACTGCGTTCGTCGCTCCGGAAAACGCCTGACGGCCGGTCGCCATTTCGTACAGCACCGCTCCCAGGGAGAAGAGATCCGTGCGGGCGTCCACTTCCTCTCCCCGCGCCTGCTCGGGAGACATGTAGGCGAGCGTCCCCACGGCGGCGCCGGCCCCGGTGAGGTCCTTTTCCTCCATCGCGGTGGGAGATGCGCTGTCCGCCGGCGGCGGGACTTGGGGAGTCGCCAGCTTGGCGAGTCCGAAATCCAGAACCTTCGCGTGACCCCGGTCGGTGACGAACAGGTTGGCTGGCTTGATGTCGCGATGCACGATGCCCTTCCCGTGCGCGGCGTCGAGGGCATCGGCAATCTGGATCGCCAGCTCCAGAAGAGTGCCGATCTCGAGAGGCTTGCCTTCGATTCGATTCTTGAGCGTCCGCCCCTCGAGAAGCTCCATGGCGATGAAGTGCACGGGCGCTTCGCCCCCGGAGGAAACGGCGCGATCGATATCGTGAAGGGTTGCGATGTTCGGATGGTTGAGCGCCGAGGCGGCGCGGGCTTCCCGCTGAAAGCGCTCGATGGCCTGGGCGTCTTTCGAGAGAGCTTCGGGCAGGAACTTGAGGGCAACGACCCGCCCGAGCCGGGTGTCCTCGGCCGAGTAGACGACGCCCATACCGCCCCCGCCCAGCCTCTCGAGAATGCGGTAGTGGGAGATAGTCTGACCAGCGAGCACGGGAGGGCCTCCGCGTTTTGGCGGCAGTTTATGGAGAGGAAGCGCCTCGTGTCAAAGCGATCCTCTTCTCCCTTTTCCAAGCATTCGTCGGGCGATCACGCTCGGCGGCTATGCTACGATTCCGGGGAGCAGGTTCAAAGTTAGATGCAACGCGCGATCCGCGTTTTCCTCGACGACCTGAAGTATCGCCGTGGACTCTCGCCGAACACCGTTTCGAGCTACGAGTCCGACCTGATCCAATTCCAGCTCTTTCTCGAGGACGAGCTCGGGAGCTCCAAGCCGTCTTCCGTCGACGTGCTCGCTATCCGATCGTTTCTGGCGCATCTGCATGGACGAGGCATCGCCCGCGCCTCGATCGCCCGGAAGCTCGCCGCTCTCCGCACGTTCTTCCGGTTTCTCCTGCGCGAGGGAACGATCGCCAAAAACCCAGCGCGCCTGGTGTCGACGCCGAGGCTCGATCGAAAGCTCCCGCAGCGAATTGAGGAGAGCGAGGTGGAGCAACTCCTCGAAGCACCCGACAACACGACCCCATTGGGGCGGCGGGACCGGGCGATGCTCGAGCTCCTCTACGCTTCCGGCCTTCGCATCGGCGAGCTCACGTCCCTCGACCTCTCGACCTGCGATATGGACTCGCGCCTCGTGCGCGTGCGCGGGAAGGGAAACAAGGAGCGCATCGTCCCCTTCGGCGAGCCGGCGGAGGAGGCGATTTCGAGCTACCTCCGCGACCGGCGCGCGCTCGTGGCCCTGGGCGAGGGCACCGACGCGCTCTTCTTGAACCACCGCGGGGGACGGCTCACGGCGCGGAGCGTTCGAAGGCTCATGGACCGCTACCTGAAGCTCACGGCGCTGCGCTCGGGTTTATCACCCCATAGCCTGAGGCACGCCTTCGCGACTCACCTTCTCGAGCACGGCTGCGATCTGCGCGCCATCCAGGAGCTCCTCGGCCACCAGAGCCTCTCGACCACTCAGAAGTACACCCAGCTCTCGACCAAGAAGCTCCTCGAGGTCTACGAGAAGTCGCACCCCAAGGCCTGAGCCGGGAGAGGCCAAGAATCGACTGCCCAAATAGCTCAATCCGCTAGCTTTAGTCGAGATCCTTGACTGTTTTCTATTTTGGGAGCATTGTACTTGCAATCTATCTGGGAACAGAGCTACTATTTATGCGAATCATTGCCAAGAAGGCTCTTCGGGAGTTCTGGCATGTACATCCGGACGCGGAGGAGCCGCTTCTGGCGTGGTACCGGGAAGTTCAGCAGGAGGATTGGGACACGCCCGCGAGAATTAAGGAGAAGTACGCGAGCGCGAGCATCGTGGGAGGGAATCGCGTGGTCTTCAACATCAAGGGAAATAACTACCGGCTGGTAGTGAGGATCAACTACCCGTATCGCGTTGTGTACATCCGTTTCGTGGGAACTCACGCGGAGTACGATCGGATCGACGTGGAGGAGGTATGAGCCTGGGCAAAATCAAGGCGATTCGAAGCGAAGCAGACTACAACGCCGCTCTCGACCGCATCAACGCGCTCATGGACGCCGAACCCCGTACGCCTGAGGGCGAAGAACTCGATGTGCTAACCGATCTGGTAGAGCACTACGAGGAGAAGCACGTCCCGATGGGGTTCCCGAGTCCCGTTGCCGCTCTCGAGTTTCGTCTCGAGCAAGCAGGATTGACACAGAGGCATCTCATTCCCTTCATTGGCAGTCGCGCCAAGGTTTCCGAGGTACTCTCCGGAAAACGACAGCTGACGATGTCGATGGCACGGGCCCTCCACGAGCACTTGGGCATTCCAGCTGAAGTTCTTCTGCAGCAAGCTGGCGCTACATTTAGTGCGCCGCTAGAGGAATTGGAGTGGCACCGATTCCCGCTCAAAACGATGGCGAAGCTTGGATGGATTCCGGCCGCGGGGAGTCTTGCCTCTCGCGCTGAAGAACTAGTTGGCGGTCTCGTACGAAGAGCGGGAGGGGCAGAGGTCGCAGGTGCCGTCCTTTATCGCAAGAGTAACGCTGCAAGGGCGAATGCGAAAACGGACCCTTATGCGCTGAAGGCGTGGTGTTGGAAGGTACTTGCGGAAGCGAACGAGAATCGACCGTCGGTTTTCTATGAACAGGGAACGGTGACGCTCGAGTTCCTCCGCCAACTTGCGAAGCTAAGTTGGCTGGAAGAGGGTCCGCGGTTAGCCAAAGAGTTCTTGGCCAAGCACGGCATTCCACTAGTCGGCATTCCTCATCTGCCAAGAACCTACCTGGACGGAGCAGCCCTCAAACTTGGTGATGGAACCCCGGTGATCGGGCTCACTTTAAGGTACGACCGGCTCGATAACTTCTGGTTTTGCCTGCTGCACGAACTCGCGCACGTCGGACGCCACATGGACGTCGATGGTGAAGCCGCGTTTGTCGACGACCTGACGCTTCGCGGCGCCAAAGGTGGGCGTGAGGACCCAAAGGAGATCCAGGCCGATGAATGGGCGGAGGAGGCACTCATCCCTAGCGCCGTTTGGGAGACGAGCGCGGTGCGCCAACGGCCGACCCCGATGTCGGTAATCAGTCTCGCGAACGCACTTCAGATCCATCCCGCGATCGTGGCCGGAAGGATTCGCCACGAGCAGAGAAACTATCGTTTGTTGTCGCAGTTCGTGGGAACCGGCGAAGTCCGGCCCCACTTTGGCATGGTGGACTATCACTGAGTCAGATCATGGGACGTCCTGCGATTCATCCCGGCGAACATCTTGCCGACCTGCTCCACGAGCTTGACATGAGTGCGGCCGAGTTATCGCGCCAGCTCAAGGTACCCACCAATCGAGTCACTGCGATCATGAACGGCCAACGGGCGATCACCGGCGATACCGCGCTACGTCTGGGACACTTCTTCGGAACGAGCGCCGAGTTCTGGCTCAACCTGCAAAAGCTTTACGAGCTTCGAACGGCGGAGGAGAAGATCGGCGCTGAGATCGAGGCGCTTCCGAAGCTCTCCGCTGCGCGCAATAGGGCAAGTCGGTAGCAGCACGGGCTCCGGTATTTCCCGCGCGGCGGCTCCATCGTGACGAAGCGGATGCCTCCGCCTCCTCGATGCGCGCCAAGTCGCATTGACGCGAAGAGAGCGCCTGATTCCGCGATTCCCCTTTGCGCCTCTGCGCCTCTGCGTCTTTGCGTTTTCTTCTTCCCGCGCTTTACGTGAGCTCGGCAATCATCTCGAT
>Ga0326597_10014185_pt1 | contig 10448 bp, 9 predicted proteins | sample RVTome_12_FD_203789 | JGI IMG/M metagenome (GOLD analysis project Ga0326597, IMG submission 203789) | Soil microbial communities from uranium-contaminated site in the Upper Colorado River Basin, Wyoming, United States - RVT100D185 | ecosystem: Environmental > Terrestrial > Soil > Contaminated >... | reverse complement strand
GAAGTTCAAAAGTTCGGAACGCCGAGCGGGCTGCGCCACCTTCAAGCCCAGCGTTAGAGCCGCTTCCTTTACTGCGGGAGCCTGCGGACGACCTGAGCGGCCGCGGGGGCGATCCGGTCTGGTTACCACCAGGCCCACTTCGGAGATCGAGGCGAGAGTTCGCAACGCCGGAACCGCAGCCTCTGGCGTGCCCATGAAGACCGATCTCGGCAGAGTCATTCCGCTCCTGCGAGACCGAGCGCCTCATCGGCCAGATCGCGCAGGGCCTGCTTGCGCCGGCGACGATCGAGGCGTTCGAGCAACAAGACACCTTTGAGGTGGTCCAATTCGTGTTGGAGCACCCGGCCCATCAGCCCGATTCCCGAGTACTCCACCACGCTGCCGGACAAGTCAAGCCCCCGGACGTGGGCGAATTCGTGACGCGTTATCGGCCAGAAGTGACCGGGAACCGACAGGCATCCTTCTTCGAATTCCAGTTCACCGGTGGCATCCACCATCTCCGGGTTGATGAGAACCCGGGCGCCGCCTCCATCCTGGGCATCGAAAACCACCACCGCTCTGGCCACTCCGATCTGAGAGGCGGCCAGGCCCACTCCCGGTGCCGCGTACATCGTTTCGGTCATGTCCTCGACGAGACGATGAACCGAAGCGTCAATCTGCTTGACCGTGGACGCGGTCATGCGCAGGACGGGATCACCGAATGTACGGATGGGGTAGATGGGCATCTGTTGAGTCGGAAGTCGGAAGTCGGAAGTGGAAGTCGGAAGTACGCGTCGAAAACTTGGTCAGAGCGTACCGGGCTTCCGTCTTCCGTCTTCCGCTTTCCGCCTAGAGGTCCAGGGGGTCGCTGTCGATCCTCACCGTTGCGCCCGAGTCCCGCCACTTCTGGACCAGGGGCCGCAGGTTGTGGCGAAAGGCCGTGAGGTCACCGGCCTGAATCAACCAACGACGACCTCCATCCCGACGGGGCGCTGGCCCGAGCACCATTGCCCGATCGGCAGCCCTCTCAAGCGCGGAGTCGACCCCTGTCGGAATAGTTCCTCGCATCTCAAGGATGACCAGGTCGGCACTGGGCGGAAATCCCATCTTTCTTCTCTCCTCTAACTCCTGATGGAGAAAGGGAACCGGGTTGCCTCTCCGAAGGGCTTCTATGACAGGGTGAGTGGGGAGGCTGGTTTGCACCATCGCTCGATGGCCGCTCCCGCTGGCCACCCGGCCGGCGAGCCGGGCCAGAACCCTCAGGGCCTCTTCGGCCGCCCGGAAATGACTACCAAGGATCAGGCCGTCAGCATCGACCGCTACCGCCAGGCCCACCGGTTGCAGGGAGGCGAGGTCGGCTTCTGAACCGACCATGACTGGAGCGGCCGTTGAGGCGGATTCGACCGTCAATCCCCCGGCTCGTTTCAATTCCTCAAGTACCCGGCCCACTCCTGCTCCCATCGCAGTGAACCGATCGTGTCCGCAGTTGGTGCATGGCCCCAGCTGATACCTGCATCGCGGGCACGACGGATCGTTTTCGGGCCGGGAGCCGCAGTTGGGACAACGGCGGATGACGCGGCACCTCTCGCAGGTCATGGCCGGTGCGTACCCCCTTCGATGGGCGAATACGAAGACGGAATCTCCGGCGGCGGAGACGGCTCTGATGGCAGCCAGGGCCTGGTGGCTGATAACACCCGGCAGCGGTGGCTGTGAGTTGCGATCGACTACTTCCACGGCGGGCCAGGCCCGACGCGTGGAGCGGAGAACGGTCGACCCGGCGGCCAGGGTCTCCAGCGACGGCGTTGGTCCGACAAACGCGAGGGTGTGCCGGGCCAGCTGGGCGCGGGTTCGGAGAAGGTCCCGGGCATGGATGGTCGGCGTCTGTCGGTCTTTCATGGCGCGCCTGCCTTCTTCAACCACGATCCCCAGACCTGGCCGGCCCACTCGCCAGGCTGCCACTCTGGGTGTGCCAACCAACACGCGTCCGCCGGTTTGGGAGCCAGCCCAGGCGGTGGTGTTGTCGGCGTCCGTTTGATCGGGCGACACGACCAGGGTCCGGTCAGGCCCGACTGCGACGGAGACGGCCGCCTTGATAGTGACGGCCTCGTCTGCGGTTGCTACAACGATCATCAAGGTTTGGCCAGACGAGCAAATAGGTTCCGCCACCGCTGCCACCCACCCGAGATTGGTCCACCGTTCGATCAGCGCCACTGGTGGGCTCCGCTTGCCTGACTGCACCATCCGTGCCAGGTCTGAGAGGGGGTGGGTCGGAGTTCCCCGGCGTGTGTCTCCGTGAGTGGGGTCGGCGGGCAAGGTCCCGACCAGGTTCGGTGGGGCCGCCCTCTCAAGAAGCACCGACTGTGGCGCCACGTACCGGTGGGCGGCCCATTGCAGCGCGCCGAGCAGAGGCTGATCAAAGATCGGCAAGGCCATCGAGACCGCCGCCAGGGGCTTGAGGCCTTCCGACGACCTCTCGGCTGTCTCAACGACAAAGCCTCTAACCCGTCGGCCCCCCAGCGGTACCCGAACTATCGAACCCACCTCGACCAGCCCGAGGTGGGCATCAGGGACTGAATACCAGAATCCCTTGTCGACCAGGAAGCTTGGTATTGCGGGTACGACCCGGGCAGCCCGGGTCAGAAGGACTCCGCCTCCCTGCGCAGATCAGCCGCCTCCCGGGTCGACTCCCACGGGAATTCCGGTCGACCGAAGTGACCGTATGCGGCGGTGGGTCGATAGATGGGGCGACGTAGATCGAGCCGATTGAGGATGGCGGCGGGTCGAAAGTCGAAAAAGTCGGTGACGAGCTTCTCCAGCCGGTCCGGGTCGATGACTGAGGTGCCGGCCGTGTCTACATGTATCGAGAAAGGCGCTGCCCGGCCGATCGCATAGGCGAGCTGCACCTCGCAGCGGGTCGCCAACCCGGCCGCGACGACATTCTTGGCTGCGTGGCGGGCCGCGTAGGCGGCGGATCGATCGACCTTGGTCGGATCTTTGCCTGAGAAGGCTCCCCCTCCGTGTCTGGCGTAGCCACCGTAGGTATCGACGATGATCTTGCGACCGGTTAGCCCGGTGTCGGCATGGGGTCCTCCGACCTCGAAGTTCCCGGAAGGGTTGACGAAGAAGGGAACCTCGGACGGCAAGAGCGCCGGCGGGATCGCATGCTTCACGACATGTTCCATAAGATCCGAGCGCATTTGCCCTTCGACATCGATCCCGGGCGAGTGATGGGCCGAGATCAGCAGGCTGGTAACCCGGATGGGGGTCCTGCCTTCGTATTCGACCATGACCTGGGTCTTGCCATCGGGCCGCAGATACCCGAGTGTCCCCTGCCGGCGCACCAGCGCGAGGCGGGCGGCCAGACGGTGAGCAAGTTCGATCGGCATCGGCATCAGGTCAAGGGTTTCATCAATGGCGAAACCGAACATGATTCCCTGATCGCCGGCCCCCAGTTGGTCGTAGACATCGGCTGAGCCGTCCCGCGCCTCTTGAGCGGTAGATACCCCGGCGGCGATGTCGGGTGACTGCTGGTGAATCAGAACGGTGACGTCGATGTCGTCGGCGGAAAACTCGGAGTTGCCAACGTATCCGATCCCGGCGATGGTGGCCCGGGTGATCGCTTCGATATCCAGGTCAGCGTTGGTATTGAGCTCGCCCGCCACGACCGCTGTGCCGGTGGTGACCAATGTCTCGCAAGCGACCCGGCCATATGGGTCTTTCTCCAGCACGGCATCGAGCACGGCATCGGACACGGCATCAGCAACTTTGTCGGGATGTCCCTCGGTCACCGACTCCGACGCAAAGAACCAACGGCGCATTGGTAGCGGGAGCTTAACCCTGGTCACTGCGGCGCTCGATGATCAGATCCCAAAGTCTGGCGGCGACCTCCGTTTTGGGCATCAGTTCCCACGGCTCGGATTGGCCGTCCGGGCTGATCACCGTGACCTGATTGGTGTCGACTGAAAAGCCGGCGCCCTCCTCGGTGACGTCGTTGGCCACCAGCAGATCGACCTTCTTGCGACGTGCCTTCTCGACGGCCCGAGAAAGGTCACCCGTCTCCGCCGCGAATCCCACCAGGAACGGCCGCTCGCTCCGGTTGGCGACTGAGGCGAGAACATCGGGGGTCGGCTCCAGCAGCAGGTCGGGAGGGCCCTCGCTTCGAGTGAGCTTGTCGGTGACGGCGTTGATCGGGCGGAAATCAGCAACAGCTGCGGCCATGATCGCGATATCGGGGGTGATAGCGGCCACCGCGTCGGCCATTTCCTGGGCGGACTCGACCGTCACTACTTTCACCGCCGGGTGGCTCGGCAGGCTCGAGGCGGTCACCAGGGTGACGGCGGCACCGCGACGCGCTGCCTCGTCGGCGATGGCGTGGCCCATTTTGCCCGAGGAGCGATTGCCGATATAGCGGACCGGGTCGATCGCTTCCCTGGTCCCGCCCGCAGTGACCAGCACCTCAACACCCTCGAGAGGTCGCGGGAACATGGCAGCCGCTGCATCCAGAATCTCTTCGGGTTCGGCCATCCTTCCGAGACCGATGTCCCCGCCTGCGAGAGCACCGGACCCGGGCCCGACTATCCGAACTCCATCCCTCTCCAGGACTGCGATGTTGCGCCGGGTGGCGGGATGCTCCCACATCTCGGTGTGCATCGCCGGGGCAATGAGCACTGGAGCCCTGGTGGCCAGCAGGGTCGCCGAGACCACCTCTTCGGACATCCCCGTAGCGAGCCGGGCCACAGTGGCAGCCGTGGCCGGTGCCACGATCACCAGATCCGCCCAGCGGCCCAGGTCGGTATGAGGGCTAACCAGCTCGGACTCGAAGAGGCTGCGCACCACAGGATGTCCGGTGAGGGCAGCAAAAGTGGTGGTGCCCACGAAGTTGGTGGCGTCATCAGTCATGACGACGCGCACTTCGGCTCCCTGTTCGAGAAGCAGCCGGCACAGAAACGCCGCTTTATAAGCCGCCACTCCTCCGGTGACGGCCAGGACCACCCGCCGGCCGGCCAGGAGGCTCACCGGGAGCTTCAGTCCTCGGATCGCTCCACGGCGACCTTGCCCTGGGCGATCTCCTCCATGGCGATGGTCAGCGGTTTGCGAGAAAGGGTGTTGACCTGGGGCGGAACGTACTCCCCGATCCCGCCACCAAGCTGTGAGTAGTAGGCGTTTATCTGACGGGCCCGCCGGGCGGCCACCACGACGGTGGCGAAGCGGTTGCCGATGTTGTCAATGACTTCTTCGATTTTCAAGGTGTGAGTCCTTAGAGGTGAGACGTACGTGAGAAGCCAGTCTACCTGGTCTTACCCACGCCTCACGCCTCACGTCTCATGTCCATCAGCGCGTCCACCTCTTCAATGCAACGCTCCAGGTGGTCGTTGACGACGATGTGATCGAACAACCCGGGCGCCTGTTCCATCTCCTCGGCCGCGATCCGAAGACGCCGGGCGATGTCGTCCTCATCGGTGTCCCCCCGCCGGCGCAGACGCGCCTCCAGGTCGGCCAGCGAAGGCGGAACGATGAAGAACATCAGTGAAGCGAGCCCGCTCTCACGAATTTGACGGGCTCCTTGCACTTCGATTTCAAGGAGCACGTCATCGCCTCCTTGCAGACGGACGTGTACCGGGATCAACGGGGTCCCGTATTTGTGTCCGTTGTATACGGCCCACTCGAGAAATTCACCCCGTTCGATCATCCGGTCAAACTCCTCCGGAGCAACGAAGTAGTAGTGAACGCCATCGACTTCGCTGGCTCGTTGGGCCCGGGTGGTGGCGGATACCGAGAAATGGAGAGGCCGCCTTTGCCGGAGCCCCGCCACGACCGACGACTTCCCTGCGCCCGACGGACCCGACACAACAAACAGTCGACCGGGCAATACCTCAACCAAGCTCGGTCATCAGCGCCTGTCGCTGGCGGTCTCCTAGACCCCGGAGTCTCCTGCTCCCGTCGATGTCAAGGGACTCAAGCAAGCGCTTTGTTTTGATCTTGCCTAGCCCCGGGAGTGACTCCAGTACCGATTTCAGCTTGAGCCCCCCAATCATCGACTCGGTCTCTGCCCTGGTCAGCACTTCGCCGAAGGTGATCGTGCCTGTGCGCAGCAGCTCTTTGATCTCGGCCCTCACCCGTCGTGCCTCCGCAGCCTTTTCGAGGGCGGCTGCTCTCTGCTCGGGGCTTTGTTCGGGGAGTGGCACCAGCGAACCGTAGTAGTCATGCCAGTCACCCCCTGGAAATCTCCCGGACTGCCCCCGAAGAGGCGAGTTCGGCAGCGAGACGTTCGGCGGCGGCGTAGGGATCGGGAGCGCGAGTGATCGGGCGACCGATCACTAGATAGTCGGCGCCTCGCTGAAGTGCCTCCCAAGGGCTGGCCACCCGCGTTTGATCGTCCTTGCTGGCGCCCGGTGGGCGGATCCCCGGCGTTACACGGAGCAAGCCCGGCGCCACCTGCGCCACGTCACCGAGTTCGGAAGGAGCGCAAACCACACCCTCCACCCCCGACTGCGCCGCCAACCTCGTCAGCCGTGAGACCTGACGCCCGGGGCTGCCAGTGATTCCGGTGGCGGCAAGTTCAGCCGAGTCGAGGCTGGTCAGGACCGTGACAGCCAGGATTCCTGCAGGGTGACCGCTGGTCCCGGCATTAAGACCTTCGACGGCGGCCTCGATCATGGGGCGGCCACCACCGGTGTGGATGGAGACCCAACGCGCCCCCCAGCCCCCCAGTTGGCGGGCGCCGGCCCGGACCGTATTGGGAATGTCGTGAAGCTTGGCGTCGACAAAGATCGGAAGGTCAAGACGGCGTAACGCTGCCACCACTCCTGGGCCCGGTCCGGTGAGCAACTCCAATCCGACTTTGAACCCCCCTACTACAGGTTTGAGTCGGGTGGCCAGACGCACCGCTTCTTCAGCTGAGGACAAGTCGAGAGCCACCAGAACCGGGTTGGCACTCACGAGAGTTTCAGTTCTCCGATCAACTCCCGCACGCTCCCGGCTCCGATCTTTTGAAGCAGCCGGGTCAGCTCACGGTGGATTCGACGTCCCGCCTTGGGTTCGGCGAAGTGAACGGTGCCCATTTGTACCGCCGATGCTCCCGCCAGGAGGAATTCGACGACGTCCGCCCCGGTGGCGACGCCGCCGCAGCCGACGATGGTGGCGTCTGGAAACGACCGATGCACCTCGATCACACAGCGAAGGGCGATCGGCTTGAGGGGCGGACCGGAATAGCCCCCGATGCCTGCGTTGAGAGTGGGTCTGCGGTCCCAGAGGTCGACGCCCGCTCCCCACACCGTGTTCGTGAGGACGAGGAAGTCGGCCCCGGCTTGCAAGCATGCGCCCGCGACCGCCGCGACCTCGATCGTGTTTGGTGACAGTTTCGCTCCCACCGGCAATGACGTGGCCGATCTCACCGCCGCCACGACCTCTGCCGCCGAAGTCGGCATCAGGGAGAACATCTCACCGGCCAGGTTGGGGCATGAGAGGTTGACCTCAATGGCGACGATCCCGGCCGTTTCCAGACGGGCCGCGACCCGCTCAAACTCCCCGGGGCTGACGCCGACGGCGGATCCCCATACGGGTACAGGCAACCCGGTGAGGAGAGGTGAGACGTCGGCCACCCATCGTTCGACACCGGGGTTCTGGATGCCGATGGCATTGAGCATTCCCGCTCCGGCCGGTGCCAGCCGTGGTGGTGGCAGTCCAGCCCAGGGCTGTTCGCTAACGCTCTTGGCCACTGCAGCCCCGTAGACGCTGAGGTCGCCTACTCCCGCGAAGTCGACGACCGATCCGACGGTCCCTGAAGCCGCCACCAACGGCGACCGCAACTCCAAGGACGCCACCCTCGTCCTCAGGTCGGGCTCACGTCTCACGTCTGCTGGTGCCATTCCTGCAAGCTGCGGGGCCGCTGCAGTGCCCCGGGGCCCGAGTGCAAGCTGCGGGCGACCGCCAGCGCTCCGGCGATCGTGGTAACGCAGGGAACGTCGAATCGGCGGGCCGTATGACGGATGAGCCGACCGTCCCAGCGTGCCCGCCCTCCACGGGGAGTGTTGATGACCAGGTTCACCTCTCCGGCTTCGATGCGGTGGCGGGTGTCGTCGGGGCCTTCGCCAACTTTGTTGACGACCTCGGCATGGATGGCGTGATGTGCCAGGAAGCGAGCGGTTCCCCGGGTTGCAAGCAGCCGGAAGCCGAGCATGGTGAAGGCCTGGGCGGCCGCCAGACCCATCGGTTTGTCCCGATCGGCGAGGGAGAGAAACACCGTTCCCCGGTTGGGCAAGAGATGGCCGGCGGCGAGGAGTGCCTTGGCGTAGGCCACCCCCACGTCGGCTCCGATCCCCATGACCTCACCGGTAGAGCGCATCTCCGGCCCCAGAACGATGTCTTCTTCGGGGAAGCGATCCCACGGCAGCACCGCTTCTTTGACCGCGACGAAGTCATGTTGGCCTCCTTCCACCAGGAGACCTTCCCGACGGAGTTGGTCGAGGGTGGCGCCGAGCATGACTCTGGCCGCAACCTTGGCAAGGGGGATCCCTGAAGCTTTGGAGATGAAGGGGACCGTGCGCGAGGCGCGGGGGTTGGCCTCAAGCACGAACACCTCGTTGCCCTTGACTGCGAACTGAACGTTGATGAGACCACGGACCTCGAGCGCTCTCGCCAGTTCTTCAGTGGCGAAGAGGATCTCCTTCGAGGCTTCCTCCGTCAGCGTTGGAGGTGGGGTGACACAAGCGGAGTCGCCCGAGTGGACCCCGGCTTCCTCGACGTGCTCCATGATTCCCCCAATCAGGAGTTCGTGGCCATCGAACACGGCATCAACGTCGACCTCGGTCGCAGACTCCAGAAAGCGATCGATGAGCAGTGGCGACCCGGTCAGGTCCGCATCTGCCACGTCGCCATAAAGGTCGGTTAGATAAGCCGAGAGCTCGTCGTAGCTGTAGATCACTCGCATGCGGCGACCACCCAGTACGAAGGAAGGGCGGATCACCACGGGGAGACCAACCCGGTCGACCACCTCGCCGGCTTCAAGTGGCGAATTGGCAATTCCTTGTGGTGGAAGCTTCACGCCCAGCCGGCGACAGAGAGCCGAAAATTGCTCGCGGTCTTCGGCCATGGCGATCGATGCTGGTGAAGTCCCGGCGATTGGCACGCCGGCTGCCTCCAGATCGGCCGCCAGATTGAGCGGCGTCTGGCCGCCCAATTGCACGATCACCCCAACGGGCTGTTCGGCCGCCACCACGGCCAGCACGTTTTCGACTGTGAGCGGCTCGAAGTACAAACGGTCCGAGGTGTCGTAATCGGTCGACACGGTTTCCGGATTGCAGTTGATCATCACCGTTTCGAATCCCGCAACGCCCAGGGCAAAAGCGGCGTGGACGCAGCAGTAGTCGAATTCGATGCCCTGACCAATCCGGTTGGGTCCGGAGCCCAGCACGAGCACCCGGGGCCGGTTTGACGGAGGCACTTCGTCCTCGTCTTCAAAGGTGCTGTACAGATATGGAGTGTGAGCTTCGAACTCGGCTGCACAGGTGTCAACCGTCTTGAAAGTCGTCCGAATGCCGGCCGACAGCCTGCGAGCCCGGACCGTGCTCTCCGGAGTGCTCCAGAGGTGACCGAGTTGCCGATCCGAAAACCCGAATCGTTTGGCCTCCCGGAGGTCGGCCCGCTCCTGTCCTCGTTCTTCGAGATCGCGGCGCACGTCCACGATGTCTCCGATCTGGCTGACGAACCAGGGGTCGATGAAACTGGTCCGTGAGATCCGGTCGAGGTCGAACCCACGCCTCACGGCTTCACCCACCTGGAAGATCCGGGCGGGGCTGGGCACTGCCAGCTCCTCCCACAGCTCTTCGTCGCTCAAGGTGGTTTGGCTCCACTCCCCGGGATCGGCTCCGAGCCCCGCCCGCCCGTTCTCCAGGCTGCGGAGCGCCTTTTGGAGTGCCTCGGGAAAGGTCCGGCCGATGGCCATTGCCTCCCCGACGCTGCGCATCGAGGTTCCAAGACGGGTGGGTGCACTGGGAAACTTGGCGAAATCGAAGCGGGGAATTTTGACGACCACGTAGTCGAGTGCCGGCTCGAAAGAGGCGGGAGTCGCGCCGGTGATGTCGTTGGGAATCTCGTCAAGGGTGTACCCCACCGCTAGCAGCGCGGCGATCTTGGCAATCGGAAATCCGGTCGCCTTGGACGCCAGCGCCGAGGATCGGGACACGCGCGGGTTCATTTCGATGACCAGGCGGCGGCCCGTTTGTGGATCGACCGCAAACTGGACGTTGGAACCGCCGGTCTCAACGCCGATCGCTCGCAAAACCTTGATGCCATCGTTGCGCATTTCCTGGTATTCGCGATCGGACAGGGTCTGCACCGGAGCGACCGTGATGGAATCGCCAGTGTGGACGCCCATCGGATCGAGATTCTCGATTGAACACACCACGACCGCGTTGTCCTGGCCGTCGCGCATGACTTCGAGCTCGAACTCCTTCCATCCAAAGAGAGAC
>Ga0326597_10014184_pt1 | contig 10448 bp, 14 predicted proteins | sample RVTome_12_FD_203789 | JGI IMG/M metagenome (GOLD analysis project Ga0326597, IMG submission 203789) | Soil microbial communities from uranium-contaminated site in the Upper Colorado River Basin, Wyoming, United States - RVT100D185 | ecosystem: Environmental > Terrestrial > Soil > Contaminated >... | reverse complement strand
GTTCGCGTAGGTCTTCGTAATAGGTGGCCGGGGTCGACAGAAATCGGACACCATTTGCGCGCATGTGCCGAACCGTCTCGGCGATGTCGTCTGTCGCCAGAGCCATGTGCTGGACACCGGCCGACCCGTAGAAATCGAGATACTCTTCGATCTGGGACTTTTTCTTTCCGGCGGCCGGTTCGTTGATGGGCAGCTTGATTCGCCCGTTCCCGTCCCATAGCACCTTCGACATTAGAGCCGTGTAGTCGGTTGCGATCGCTTCGTCATCAAAATGGTGCAGCTGACTGAACCCCATGATGTCGGCGTAGAACTTGGCCCAACGATCCATTTGACCGAGTTCGACGTTGCAGACGACATGGTCGATGAAGCGGAGCCCGGTCGACATGGCCGGCACCTGATGATTGGTGGCGTGATAGCCGGGAGCGTATACGCCTGAGTAGTTCGATCGATCGACAAACGTATGAATCGTGTCCCCGTAAGCCCGAATCGAGGCCCGGACGATCTTGCCGTGATCGTCTTCATCGACGTATGGCTCCTCATATGCCTCGGCACCGCGCCGGATGGCCACATCAAACGCCTGCTCGGAGTTCGGAACCGAAAAGGCCACGTCTCTGACGCCATCGCCGCGCAAGGCTTGATGCTGAACGATGGCCGAGTCCGGACCAAGGCCCGCAGTCACGACAAAGCGAACGGCACCCTGCTCGAGGACATAGGAACAACGGTCGCGAGAGCCATGTTCGGGCCCGGCATAACCAGTGACCTCGAACCCGAAAGCGGTGCGGTAGTAGTGGGCTGCCTGCCGGGCATTGCCAACATAGAACTCAATGGCGTCATAGCCGAGAATCGGCATAAGGTCAGTCACGAATGAGGCCTTTCTGTGACGGTATTGTACCCCGATTGATAGCTGATGGCCCGAACTTGCGCAACAAGAACTCAAATGACTAATCATTTTGTACAACCGGACCGGTAGGATGCCCTTATGATCTCTCAATCTGTGCATCATGTCGATCAACTGGACCAACGCCTTGTCGAGTTGCTGGCATCGGTACCCCGGCTGGCGGTCCTGGAGATGTCGCGACGACTCGGCGTAGCCAGAGCGACCGTCCAGAGTCGACTCGACAAGCTCGTGAAGTCAGGGGTGATTACGGGATTCGGACCCGACGTCGACCCAAAGGCACTCGGCTACGCCGTGACGGCGTTCTGTACCATCGAGATGACGCAGGGCCGGATCAGCGAGGTGGTCGGACCGCTTCGGGCAATTCCCGAGGTCGTGGAGGTTCACTCCATCGCCGGACAAGGAGATCTGTTCGTGCGGGTCGTGGCCCGATCAAACGACCACCTGATGGCCATCCTGGAACGAATCTTACAGATCCCCCAGGTCGACCGCACGTCCACCGCCATCGCCCTGGCCTGCCAGGTCCCCTACCGGACCCTTCCGCTGATCAGACAATCCGATTAGCAAACCGACCGCATTGCTCTCAGTCAACACGAAATCTCGAGGGCTCTTCCCCGTCGCTGCCGGCTCAGAGATGTCTCGCTTTTCGATCTCACCGGCCGGGAGGCGGCGCTAGCGTTTCGCTCATGAGCGGGGCACTCGTCATAGAAACCAATCTCCTTCCGAGCGGGAGACCGGCAACCTTGTGGATCGACGGTGGGCGCTTCGTTGAAGGCCCGCTCGACAGGGCCATACCCTTCTCAGGTGGATACGCCGTCCCGGGATTGGTGGATTGCCATGCCCACCTCGCTCTGGCGAGCCCGCTATCCGACGGCGGCGAAGAAGAAGCGGTGAGGGCATCGGCCCGGGCGCACCTCGCTGCCGGCGTCCTGACGGTGCGGGAACCAGGAAGCCCCAACCGGGCTTCCGCCGGCATCAGGCACGAAGAGGGCCTACCCGCCGTGATCACCGCCGGACGGTTCCTCGCGCCACCCGGCCGGTACTTCCCCGGCCTGGCACGAGAGGTTGACGACGCCCAGCTCCCGGCTGCGGCTGCCGAAGAGCTGACACACTCTGGCGGATGGGTCAAGGTGATCGGGGACTTCTTCGACGGGCACGGCCGGTTCACAGCCAATTACCGGCTTGAAGCTCTCGCCGAGGCCGCCGCCGTGGTCCACGAAGCCGGCGGCAGGATCACGATGCACGCCATGATCGCCGACTCGATCCAGCAGGCCATCGACGCCGGGTTCGACGCCATCGAGCACGGGTCGGTGCCCGAGGCGGGGCAAGTGAAGGAGATGGCCGACGCAGGGATGACCTGGATTCCCACCGCCGTGATCGATGCACTCATCTCCGAATCGGCCGACGAGATGCTGGGAGCGGACGGGGCCCTCTGGATTCGCCAAGGACTCGAGCGGCACGGGGAGGCAATCCGCCTCGGCCACGATCTCGGAGTTCGCATCCTGGCCGGAACCGATGCCGGAATGACCGCCCATGGGGTCGTCGCCGACGAGATCCGGCTACTCCACGCACTCGGTCTCCCGGCCGAGGCGGCACTGGCCTCCGGTTCATGGGACGCCCGCGAATACCTGGGCCTGCCCGGAGTCGAAATCGGTGCGCAGGCGGATCTGGTCGTCTTCTCGGACGACCCGCGGGACGACCTCGAGGTTCTCGATCATCCGGCGCTGATCATGCTTCGTGGAACAACCGTCACTAGCCGCTCTGGTCGGTGAGGCGCGCCTAGGGGCATGGCACGGAAGTCGTCAGATCGAGCTGACCGATCCCCCCATGGCTAGGTGTCCGACTGTGCCGGGCCGGTAAGCAGAATGGCAACCCCTGCCAGGATCACCAGAACCGGCCAGAAGTACCGCCCCTGAAGGGCGACCCACCCGAGCGCGTCAGCGAGATAGGCGGCACCTATGACAAAGAAGGCCGCACCGGTGATGAAGCTACCCGGGTTTTTCATCGTTCAATCTCCAGCTCTCCAATACCCAGTTCTGCGTCGATGTGGACCGTTGGGCCCGGACCTGCCGGGGTCCGATCGAGCGAAAGCCCCAGGCCGTCGACCACCCTATTGAAGACCGTAAGCCTTCCGATGCCGGTTTCGGCATGCACAACGACGTTGGCATCCCTCGGAACAATGATCCGGGCGGCACCGACGCCCATGTTGAACGAAACCGTCTGATCGTCTGTGAACGACACCGCACCAAGATCAGGCCGATAGTCGCCGATCCCGTGTTCATATACCTGGTTCACGTCCGCCACAACCCGGGGCGTTTCGCGGACCTGACCGACTCCGTTCCAGGGACCGATGAATGACACCGCACCAGAGATGACAGTCAGAACTGTGAGCATCACGCCGACTGAAACCAACCCGCCCACGTCTTGGCGGCCAGATCCGTACATCACGCCGACGCCAACGAACATCAAAGCAGCAGGGAGTAGTTGGCCCCAGGCCAGCGCGGTGTCAGTCGTCAGATCCACCATCCATCCGATGCCAACGAGTACAACCAATGTCCCGGTGATGATCCTGCCCATAGCGGCCGGAGGCCGCTTTGGTTCCGGTGGCGCGAGTACCGGGGGCTCCTCCAGGCCGATCATTTACGACCTCCCAGCATGATGAAGGCACCGATCGCGACGAGCCCAATCGGCCAAACGTATTGGGACAATCCGGGCATGAATTCAGACATCAGAAGAACTGAGCCAACCGCAATGACGGTGGCGCCGATGACGGTGCGTCCGGCTAGAGCCGAGCCGCTGGGGATCCGAGCACGTCGTTTGGTTGCTCTTGTGGTATCGCAATCCAGCCGATGATGTACAACAGCACCCCCGAACCGCCGGATAGCGCGAATAGCACAAACGCAATACCGAGGATGACGGGGTCAATACCAAGGTAGCGGCCCAATCCGCCGGCTACACCCGCAATCACTTTGTCCGTGGTACTTCTCCGAACCCAAACGGGCTGGGGATGTTGGGTCAACTGGGTGTCCATATCGATGCTCATCCATACCGTCCTTTCTCGAGGCCCCAGACCCACCGTACGCCCCCGGGCTCCCATCGTTCCAGCGGTCAATAGTCCGCGATTGCTGGAAGGCCAGGGTTGGCAGATGGTGCACCGCCGGGATGGGCAAACCCGTCACACGTGACCTTTTCCTCCAGGAGCGGCGCGTTCGATGGGATGACGCTAGAACCGAACGACGTCCTTAAGGTCAGAGAAGGCGGGCCATGACAGCCGTTACAACGGGAACCAATGTAATGACCAGCGCTTCGAACCCGGCCGAGACGAAGTTCAGTGACCCGATGAAGAGCATCGGAGCGATTCCGATCCGAAGGACACCGATGGGCCGAGCCCCGGCGCCAGGCCTCCCGGTCTATGACGGTTTGCCCGACCGGGCCGTACCCCACGATGGCAACCGTTGCGAACAGGATTCGAAAGACGACGACGGTAAACGTCGTCAGCGCCCGGACTCCAGCCCCGGCCAGGCCCCATCCAAACGATGCGGCACCCAGGGCCGCGATCGATCGCGGGTGCATTCGTTCAAGCTAAACCCCGCTGACGTTTCAAAGAAACCACTCAAGCCTCGAATCGAACGTGCCGATGAAGCTGGAAGCAAGCTTCTCAGCGGAGGCTGCGGCGGAGATCCCCTTCTCTCGTTGCCTACCCCTCTGTGGAGAATTATGAAGAGGCCCCCCTTGGGGGGCCTCTTCTCTATGGAACCACCAAGGGACCCGTTAGGTTGTTGAGTACAGCAACCCTCGCGGAGGAGACAGATCGTGGACATAGCGTTATGGGTAGTCGCCGGGCTTTTGAGCACCATCTTTTTGATGGCAGGAATCATGAAGATGACTCAGACCAAAGAACAACTCGCCGAGAAGATGGGTTGGGTCGAACACTACGAGCCCCGGGCCATCAAATTGATCGGTCTACTTGAGGTCCTCGGAGCGATCGGTCTCATCCTCCCGGCAGTGACAAACACCATCCCCATCCTCACCCCGTTGGCGGCGATCGCCATTGCTCTCCTAATGGTCGGGGCCATGTCCCGCCACCTGAGTCGAGGCAATGAGACCCAGATGGTCGTCATGAACATGGTCTTTCTGCTCATGGCACTGTTCGTGGCCTGGGGCCGCTTCGGCGACTACGCCTTCTAGGCGATTGCACAGGTAAACGGCGGCGGCGCCGCCCTGGGCACTCCGTTGCCTGGCCGTCTGGTTGAACTCGTGATCGTGCGTCGCCTCCCGGTGCTTGCCCTCCCTCTGCTCTTGCTGGCAAGTTGTGGAGAAACCAGCCAGGCGCCGGTCTCCCGTTCGCCAGCCGAGCTCATCGAGTTCGGATCAACCTCGTATCAGACGTTCTATGCCTCCTGTTACGGTGTTGATCTCCGGGGGACTGACCAGGGACCGTCATTTCAATAATCTACGAACCGAACCACCACAGCGACTTCGCCTTCACGAGCGCCTTCAAGAACGGCGCGGTTGCCCACCATGGGGAGTTTGGAGATATGCCGCCCGTTGCGGTCATCACCGACGATGAGATTGTGGTGATCACCGCCTACGTTCGAAGCGTTCAGGAAACCGAAGGGTTCGACGAATAGTCGGGTTCCCGAAGTAGAATTGTCGGGTCTGGTCAAGCAAACACCGACCTACGAGCAATAGCCTCCTCCCATGTTGTCTTCCGCACCCGGGGTTTACCTCTCGCTCACGACCGTCGTCATCTTTTTTCAACTGGACTGGCGGTTGGCCTACCCTGGGGATTGGTCGCCATGGGAGGCCGGTATCCCGGCAGGTTTCCCCACCACATGCGTGGGGCGGCCGTGGTGCAAGCTCTGATCCTGGCGGCATTGGCGGCTATAGTTCTAACGAGGGCCGGCGTCATTTTGCCCCAATGGCTCGTTACCTCGCGGATTCCCATCTGGTTCGTCGTTGCCTTCGGAATCATCAGTGTGGTGCTCAACCTCTCAACACCAAGCAAGTGGGAACGTCGAATCTGGGGACCGGTCACCATCTTGATGTTTTTAGCAGTGTGGCCGTGGCGGTGGCCTGACGGCCCTGATCGCGCTTGACGGGACGAACCGGAACTACGGAACCGGATGTCGGGTAAGGTCGGCAAACAGCGTGAACTCGGGTAGGAAGTTCATCTCGACCCGGCCGGTGGCACCGGCTCGATGCTTGGCGATGATGACCTCAGCCAACCCTTTGCTCTCGACCGCATCCGGGTTGTAGTACTCATCCCGGTAGATAAACATCACGATATCGGCATCCTGCTCGATGGCACCCGATTCACGCAGGTCTCCAAGCCGGGGACGTTTGTCCTCTCTCGCTTCCAGGCTACGATTGAGCTGGGACACGGCCAGGACCGGACATTCCAGTTCACGGGCCAGGTTCTTGAGATTTCGGCTTATCTCGGCGATTTCTTGTTGACGATTCTCCCGGTTGCGACCCTGCATCAGCTGGAGGTAGTCGAGGACCACAAGGTCGAGGCGTCCCTTTTGGCGCTTCAGGCGGCGACACTTGGCCCGTACGTCGGTGACGGTCGTGTACGAGCTGTCATCGACGAAGATCGGCGCCGGGTACAGCCGGCTCGCCGCGTTCGTGACCTTTTGCCACATCTCAACGGTGAGCTGTCCGGCTCGCAGTTTCATTGAGTCGACCCGACCCATCGAGCATAGAATTCGTTGAATGATTTCGTCTTTGCCCATCTCCAACGAGAACACGGCGACCACCCCGCCACTGACGGCAACGTTGGTCGCGATATTCAACGCTATGGCGCTCTTGCCCATCGCCGGTCGGGCGGCGATGACGATGAGGTTGGCCGGTTGGAAGCCGGCCAGCATGCCATCGAGATCCCGGAAGCCGGTAGACAACCCGGTGATCTGCCCGGCGTTGGCTTCGAGCGCTTCGATGTTCTCGAGTGCGGGTTTGAGCATCGTCGACAACTCCAACAAGCCGTCCCCGACCCGCCGCTCGGCGACTCCCAGGACCGTCTGCTCGGCGTTATCAATGACGTAGTCAATTTCTTCGTCCGTCTGATGGGCCAGGTTGGTGATCTCGCCACCCGCCCGAATCAGGCTTCTCCGCAGCGCGCTCTCTTCGACGATGTCGGCGTAGTAGTCGACCCGCGAGGCCACCGGCACGGCGTTCTGGAGACGGGTGATGAAGGCCGGTCCGCCAATCTTGTCCAGCTCATCTTTGCGGCGGAGCTGGTCTGTAACGGTGACCGCATCAATCGGCTGACTCGTGTTGTAGAGCTCAACCATGGCTTCATAGATGGCCTGATAGGCAGGAACATAGAAGTCGTACGACGACAGGCGGTCGATGACCGTGTTGGCGGCGTCAGACGACAGCAACATGGCGCCGAGGACCGACTCTTCGGCGTCTGCGTTATGGGGCGGAGTTCTGATACCGCTCGCCCGGGCCGGCACCCGTAGAGGAGCATCAGGTACCGGCGGCGCGTACGAATCATCGGGTGGCTCGTACGCGCCGCCGTCCGCCATGCGTATTTACGCCGGGATGACGTCGAGCGTCAACACAAACTGCACGTCCTTGTGCAGCTTGATTGGCACTTCGTGCAGGCCGATGCTCTTGATCGGCTTTTCCAGGTTGATGGCATGGCGGTCGAGGGCGACGCCGGCAAATTTCTGCACGCCTTCGACGATGTCACTGACCCCGATCGAACCGAACAGCCTGCCCTCGTCGCCGGCTTGAGCCCCAATGACAATCCGGGTGCCAACCAGGGCCGAAGCGATGGTTTCGGCTTCTTGACGGCCCTTGCGCGAGGACTCGTCGCGAGCTTCCTTCAAAGCCGTGGCGTGCTTGAGGGCACCACCGGTCGCTTTGATGGCGACATGACGCGGCAGCAAGAAGTTGCGGCCGTAGCCGTCGGCTACCTCAACAATGTCTCCCTCGACGCCGAGCCCGGGGACTTCCGCTGTCAGAATCAGCCTCATTAGCGGTTGATGTACGGCAAGAGGGCCATTTCACGAGCGTTCTTGATGGCCATGGCCACCTCACGCTGGTGCCGGGCACAGTTCCCGGTGACCCGACGGGCACGGATCTTGGAGCGATCGGAAACATACCGACGCAGAACCGAGACCTCTTTGTAGTCAATGGTGGCGCGTTTGTCCGTGCAGAACACACAGACCTTCTTCTTCATTTTGCGGCCGGAATCGTTCCGGCGCTTCTTGCGTGGCTGCTGAACCATGTTGTTTCTCCTAAAGCTGTAGCGCTAGAACGGCGCTTCGTCTGGTCCGAAATCTTCTCTGGCCACCGGAGCGGCCGGAAGACCGCCTCCATCCGAGCCGCCACCGAAGTCACCGCCGCCCGTGCGGGCCGCTTTGGTCACCGAGGCGGAAGCCCAGCGAAGACTGGGACCGATTTCGTCAATCCGGAGCTCAACGACCGACCGCTTTTCACCTTCGGGGGTATCCCAGCTGCGTTGTTCAAGGCTGCCGGTCACGATGATGCGAGTGCCCTTCGTGAGCGACTCGGATGCGTGTTCGGCGGCTTCCCGCCACAAAGTTCCGCCGAAGTACGACGTCTCTTCCTGCCATTCGTTTGCCTGATCACGCCAACGGCGATTGACGGCAACACGAATCTTGGCCATGGCGATGCCCGATTGTGTAAAGCGCAGCTCTGGATCTTCAACCAGGTTTCCGATGAGTGTTACGGTATTCGTCATTGATCCCTCTCCTGGGTCGTCTCGTTCGTCACATCAGGCCGTGATAAAAGTATCCGAGTTGGCTGTGACAAAAAACAAAATCAGTCTTCTAGGCGCATGACCTTGTGCCGGATGACTGCATCAGATAGGCGCAGGGCACGATCGAGTTCGTCAATCGCCACCCGATTGTCGGTCTTGAAAGTGACAAGCGAGTAATAGCCCTCGTTCATGTGGTTGATTTCATAGGCAAAGCGTCGCTTGCCCCAAAAGTCTTGTTGGGAGACCTCAGCGCCTCGAGCTTCCAGCAAGGCTGCGATCTCTTTGACCTTGCTCTGAGCATCTGGCTCTTGGAGGTCAGGACGATGAATCGTCATGACTTCATAGTTGTTCAATATGTACCTCCTATGGACATCCGTCGATGCGGATGGCCCCGCCACGGTGACGGAGCAGGATTTGCACCTTGCGGTGCGCGGAGCACCCGGACGGGTGCGCGGCTCGCGAGTGTAAACGCGGATGCTCCCGCAAGCTAACTGAGACCATGCCCGGCTTTCGCGCTCGGCTGTCCCAGCTGTCCGGTGTCGGTGTATCTTGAGCTTGATGACGGAAAGCAAAAAGCCAAACGCCGATGGCAACGCCTGGAATTGGGCATATCTCATCCCCATCATGGCTTTGATGATCCCCATTGTGGCCACCACCAATCTTGATATCACCGAAGTACCCACGAGCACGATGGCCACCGTCATCGCGACGATAGGAGCCGCGACGGTGGCCGGGCGGTATCTGTTGGGCTACCGCCCACAACGGGAGATCACCGCCCTCGAGTCACACCAGTTGACCGAGGCGTAACGACTTCTCGACCTCGACGATCGTCTCCAGGAACTCAAACCACCACCGAAGGCCGCTCCGGCCGCCGTGGCCTAGCCTGTTGGCATGAGCAGTTTCCTGGAACACCTCTCCTCCGAAATGGTCACCCTGCGTTCTGACGGGCTGGAAAAACAGGAGCGCCTCATTACCTCTCCTCAGGATGCCACTGTCACCCTGAGCGACGGACAGGAGGTCATCAACCTGTGTGCAAACAACTATCTCGGGTTGGCCAATCATCCCCGGCTGATCGAAGCCGCCCACGCCGCTCTCGACACCTACGGCTACGGAATGGCCTCGGTCCGGTTCATCTGCGGTACCCAAACCATCCACACCGCCCTCGAGTCGCGGTTGTCGGCGTTCCTCAAGACCGAGGACACCATCCTCTACTCATCGTGCTTCGACGCCAACACCGGCCTGTTCGAGACCTTGCTCGGCGAGGAAGACGCCATCATCTCGGATGCACTGAATCACGCGTCGATCATTGATGGGATCCGGCTGTGCAAAGCGCAGCGATTCCGATATGCCAACAACGACCTCGCCGACCTCGAAACCCAGTTGAAGGCCTCCCAGGAGGCGAGATTCCGGCTGATCGCCACGGACGGGGTGTTCTCGATGGATGGGGTCATCGCCAACCTGCCAGGTATCTGCGAGCTCGCCGATACGTACGATGCGATGGTATTCGTCGACGACTCTCATGCGGTCGGGTTTGTCGGTGACCATGGCGGAGGGACCCCGGACCTTTGGGGAGTCGAGGATCGGGTCACCATCCGGACCGGAACTCTAGGAAAAGCACTCGGTGGCGCTTCGGGTGGCTATACCTCCGGCCCGAAGGAAGTGGTCGCCTGGCTCCGACAACGGTCCCGTCCATACCTCTTTTCGAATTCACTGGCACCAACGATTACCGCGGCGTCCATGACGGCCCTTGACCTCATCGATGAAGGCGCCGGGCTTCGACGACGACTGGCAGACAACGGGTCATACTTCCGATCTTCCATG
>Ga0326597_10014183_pt1 | contig 10448 bp, 6 predicted proteins | sample RVTome_12_FD_203789 | JGI IMG/M metagenome (GOLD analysis project Ga0326597, IMG submission 203789) | Soil microbial communities from uranium-contaminated site in the Upper Colorado River Basin, Wyoming, United States - RVT100D185 | ecosystem: Environmental > Terrestrial > Soil > Contaminated >... | reverse complement strand
ACCGACCACCCAGGTCAAAGAGATCATGACAACCGACGTCGCCTGCGTCGACCCGGAGCAGAATGTGGACCAATGCATGGCGCTGGTGACGGAAAAACGCGTTCGTCATTTGCCCGTCTTGGAAAACGGAAAGTTGATCGGCCTGATCTCCATCGGCGATCTGGTAAAATCCATCATTACCGAGCAGCAGTTTATTATCGAACAGCTCGAGCGTTATATTACAGGCTAAGAACTCACGGCCATCCCGAAAAATACTTTCCCGGCATAAGACTTTTCCGATTGACCGCTTTTCTCGGGCAGTCGGTTTGACTTTCCCTGCCTCGGGCGGTCTCCGACCCAGCCCCAGAGTTTGGGGGCATTCGCTATTCAGTTACTGGCAGATAGCCGCCGGCTCGAATCGTTCTTTTCAAATTTGCCGCAGGCTTCCAAGAAAGATGCTTGACATTCTACTGGGACGATGACATAAGAACTTTAGCCTAAAGATGATATACGCTTAAGTTTATTAACTTGCTAGACCAAATTGATTTAAAAATCCTTTTTATTCTGCAAAATAACGGCCGGTCCCGGTTGGCGGATATAGCCGGCGAAGTCGAACTTTCGACGCCGGCCGTAATGGAGAGGGTAAAGAAGCTTGAGGCTAGCGGCATCATCACGGGCTATCACGCTCTGATCGACGGCAAGAAGGTCGGGAAAGATATTGCCGCGTTCATCGGAGTGTCCATCGGCCACCAACGAGACACCGAAGGATTCGCCGCGCAGATGCTTCAATACCCTGATGTGTTGGAATGCCATCACGTGACGGGCGACGAGAGCTTTATTCTCAAGGTGAAGTCGGCAAATACGGGGTCGCTGGAAAAGCTCCTCGGCGAGATCCGCTCCGTCGAGGGCGTCACGCGAACGGTCACGAAAGTCGTTTTGTCGACGGCTAAGGAAAGCCAAGTGCTGGAGTTAGATGCCGGGCTGGCGGGAAATTCTCATGGGAAGAAAAAATAATTCCGCGAGAGAAACTGTGGTTGACGAAAAATGGTTTTCTCGATATGGCCTGGAAGTTCGCCGTTCCCGGCTCGATGAACTTGACTCGTCGCGCCGCAGTTCCGGGTGAAAGAATCGGGTAGCAACAAGAAGGGTAGAAGCATGAGCAAACCAGCTTTACCGCCGGGGAAACAGGGTCTCTACGATCCGCGCTTCGAGCATGACGCCTGCGGCGTCGGGTTCGTGGTCAATATCAAGGGAGAAAAGTCTCACGAGATCGTCGAGCAGGCCTTAACGGTCCTACAAAATCTCGATCATCGGGGCGCATGCGGCTGCGAGGAGAACACCGGCGACGGGGCGGGCGTCTTGCTGCAAATTCCCCACGCGTTCTTCAAGCACGCCTGCGAGGGGCTGGGCTTCAAGCTGCCCGATCCCGGCGAATACGGCGTGGGGATGATCTTTCTGCCGGATGACCGCAAACAGCGCCCGCAGTTTGAAAAGATCGTCAAGGAGATCATCGTCAGCGAAGGGCAAAAGCTTCTCGGCTGGCGCAAGGTGCCCACCGACAATCTCTATCTTGGCGAAACGGCGAAGTCCTCTGAGCCTTTCGTGCGCCAGGTTTTCATCGGACGCGGTCCGGGCATCAAGGACGACATGGCTTTCGAGCGCAAGCTCTATGTGATTCGCCGGCGCGCCGAAAATGCCATCCGCTACGCCGGACTGCCGCAGGGCGACTTTTTCTACGTCTCCAGCATGTCGCACCGGACGATCATCTATAAAGGTATGCTGACGCCCCGGCAGGTGGCGACATTTTATCCCGACCTTTCCGATCCCGAAGTCGAAACCGCCATCGCCGTGGTGCACTCACGTTTCAGCACCAATACGTTTCCGAGTTGGGGCCGCGCGCACCCGTACCGTTATTTGATCCACAACGGGGAAATCAATACGTTGCGCGGCAACGAGAACTGGATGCACGCGCGCCAGGGCATGCTGGCCTCGGAGCTTTTCGGCGACGATCTGAAGAAACTCATTCCGATCATCCAGGACGACGGCAGCGACTCGGCGAAGTTCGACAACTGCCTGGAGTTCCTGGCCTTGAGCGGCCGTTCCTTGCCGCATGCGGTCATGATGATGATTCCCGAGCCCTGGGAAAACCACGAAAGCATGGATGCCAACAAGCGGGCTTTCTATGAATACCACAGCTGCTTAATGGAGCCTTGGGACGGCCCGGCGTCCATCGCCTTCACCAACGGCACGGTGGTCGGCGCCGTGCTCGACCGCAACGGGCTGCGGCCGTCGCGCTATTACGTTACCAAGGACGATCTGGTGATTATGGCCTCGGAGGTCGGCGTGCTCGACGTGCCGCCTGAACGGGTGCTGGAAAAGCGCCGCTTGCAGCCGGGCAGGATGTTTCTCGTCGACACCAGCGAAGGGCGCATTATCAGCGACGAAGAGATCAAGGAGCAAATGGCCAAAGCCGAGCCTTATGCCAAGTGGCTGAAGGACAATGTCGTCTATTTCGACGAGCTACCGGTCGTCAGCGACAAAGAACCGGGGGCAAACCACCAGGCCACGCTGCAGCGCTTGCAGACCTTCGGTTACAATTTTGAGGATCTGCGCGTCAACATCGGGCCGATGGCGCAAAACAGTATCCAGCCAGTTGGTTCGATGGGGACGGATACGCCGCTGGCGGTGCTGTCCGACAAACCGCAGTTGCTCTACAACTATTTCAAGCAGCTCTTCGCCCAGGTGACCAATCCGCCCATCGATCCGATTCGCGAAGAACTGATCACCTCGACGACGTTGACTCTAGGATCGGAAGGCAATCTGGTCGAGCCGAAACCGGAAAGCTGCCACCAGTTGAGGCTGCACGATCCGATCTTAAAAAACTCGGACATGGAAAAGCTGCGCAGGATCGATCATCCGGGGATCAAGTCGATCACCCTGCCGATCCTGTTCGATCCGAAGGAGGGTCAAGCGGGTCTCGAACGGACGCTGGAGGAATTGTTCAAAGCGGCGGATCAAGCCATCGCCAACGGCACGACGATTCTAATATTATCGGACAAGGGAGTGGACCGGACCCACGCGCCGATTCCAGCCTTGCTGGCCTCATCGGGATTGCACCATCATTTAATCCGCTCCGGCACGCGCACGCGCGTTGGACTGGTGCTCGAATCGGGTGAGCCGCGCGAAGTGCATCATTTCTGCCTCTTGCTCGGCTATGGCCTGCAGGCGATCAATCCCTATCTCGCCTATGAGTGCTTAAACGACATGATCCATGAGGGGTTGTTGAAAGACATCAGCTATCACGACGCCGTGAAAGGCTACGATCGAGCGGTCTACAAGGGCGTCGTCAAGGTGATGGCCAAGATGGGCATCTCGACGATCAAGTCCTACTGCGGCGCGCAGATTTTCGAAGCCGTAGGATTGGGCCAGGAGCTGGTCGATAAATATTTCACCTGGACGCCGTCGCGCGTCGGCGGGATCGGCTTGGCGGAGATCGCCCGGGAAGCGCAACAGCAACATGCCAAGGCCTTTCCAGTTTATCCGCTCAACGGTCACACGCTGGAAGTCTACGGGCAATATCAGTACCGTCAGGGCGGCGAGCTGCATCTGTTCAATCCGCGGACGATTCACCTGCTGCAGAAGGCCAGCCGCAACAACGATTACCGGACGTTCAAGGAATACACCCGGCTGATCGACGATCAGTCGGAGCGGATGGCGACCCTGCGCGGGCTGATGAAACTTAAACTCGCCCAGAAACCGATTCCCATCGAAGAAGTCGAGCCGGTGGAGGAGATCGTCAAGCGCTTCAAGACCGGCGCCATGTCCTACGGCTCCATCAGCAAGGAGGCCCACGAGACGCTCGCCATCGCGATGAACCGCATCGGCGGCAGGAGCAACACGGGAGAGGGCGGCGAAGATCCGGCGCGTTATGTTCTCGAACCGAACGGCGATTCGAAGAACAGCGCGATCAAACAAGTCGCCTCGGGCCGCTTCGGCGTCACGAGCTACTACCTCACCCAGGCAAAAGAATTACAGATCAAGATGGCCCAGGGTGCCAAGCCTGGCGAGGGCGGCGAGCTGCCAGGGCGAAAAGTTTATCCGTGGATCGCCAAGGTGCGTCACTCGACGCCGGGGGTTGGATTGATTTCGCCGCCGCCGCACCATGATATCTATTCGATTGAAGACCTGGCGCAACTGATTCACGATCTCAAGAATGCCAATCATCACGCGCGCATCAGCGTCAAGCTGGTCTCTGAAATCGGCGTCGGCACCATCGCCGCGGGCGTGGCCAAGGGCCACGCGGACGTCGTCTTGATCAGCGGCCACGACGGCGGCACCGGCGCCTCGCCCCAGACCAGCATCAAGCACGCGGGATTGCCCTGGGAGCTGGGTCTCGCGGAAACGCACCAGACCCTGGTGCTCAACAATCTGCGCAGCCGCATCGCCGTGGAAACCGACGGCCAGTTAAAGACCGGGCGCGACGTCATCATCGCCGCGCTGCTCGGCGCCGAGGAGTTCGGCTTTGCCACCACCGCATTGGTGACGCTCGGCTGCATCATGATGCGGGTTTGCCACCTCGACACTTGCCCGGTGGGCGTGGCGACGCAGAATCCGGAGCTGCGCAAAAAATTCACCGGCGATCCCGCTCATGTCGTCAACTTCATGCGCTTCATCGCCCAGGAGATGCGCGAGTACATGGCGGAGCTTGGCTTTCGCACGGTCAACGAAATGGTCGGGCGCACCGACCGGCTCGAAGTTCGTCGCGCCGTGGAGCACTGGAAGGCCAAGGGTCTGGATTACGCCGCGATCCTTTACCAGCCCAAGGCGCCGGCCAGCGTCGGACGCTACTGCCAGATTCCGCAGAACCACGGCCTGGAGAATGCTCTCGACAATCAAGTGCTGCTCGATCTGGCGCAACCGGCTCTGGAGCGGCGCGAAAAGGTCAAAGCGAAATTGGACATTCGCAACACCAACCGGGTCGTCGGCACGATTCTCGGCAGCGAGGTGACGCGCCGGTTCGGACCGCAGGGGTTGCCGGAAGACACGATACACTTTCATTTCCAGGGTTCGGCCGGTCAGAGCTTCGGCGCGTTCGTGCCGCCGGGCATAACGTTGGAGCTCGAAGGCGACGCCAACGATTATTTCGGCAAAGGGCTCTCCGGCGGCAAGGTGATCTTATATCCGCCCGAGGACTCCACCTTCGCGCCCGAGGAGAACATCATCGTCGGCAACGTCGCGTTTTACGGCGCCACCGGCGGCGAGGTTTATATCCGCGGCATGGCCGGCGAGCGTTTCGGCGTGCGCAACAGCGGCGCGCGCGCGGTCATCGAAGGGGTCGGCGATCATGGTTGCGAATACATGACCGGCGGGCGCGTGGTGGTGATCGGCAAAACCGGGCGGAATTTCGCCGCGGGCATGTCCGGCGGCGTCGCCTATGTCCTGGACGAAGACGGCACGTTCAAGAATCGCTGCAACCTGGAAACCGTCGGCCTGGAACGGCTCGACGAGCGCGACGTGCAGGAAGTCGAAGAGCTGCTCAAGCGCCACGCGGTCTACACGCGCAGCGCGCGGGCCTGGCAGATCCTCGCGCTGTGGGAGGAAAACGCGCCGAAGTTCGTCAAGGTGATGCCGAAGGACTACCGGCGCGTGGCCCAGGCGCTGCAAGAGGCCGAGGCCAAAGGGCTGGTGGGCGACGATGCGCTGATGGCGGCCTTCGAAGCGAACAAGAATGATGCGGCGCGGGTGAGCGGCAACTAAAACAGGCTGCCGATAAAGGCCCATCTGCTGCGTTGCGCTCCGGGCCATTCGCTTCGACGTACTACCGATGTACGCCTCCGCTCACGGATCCCTCGCGCGCCTTGCATCTGAGACCTTTCTCAGCGGCCTGAAGAGAAAATATTTAAGCAGGCGGAGCGACTCGATCGCCATCGCCCGGCTTCTATGAAGATTTTTTTATTTTGGCGAGAGAGCTAACAAACAATGGGTAAACCAACTGGATTCATGGAATTCGAGCGCGAGCTTCCCGCGGACCGGTCACCCTTGGAGCGGGTGAAGGACTGGCAGGAGTTTCACGAGCACTTCTCAGAAGCTAAATTGCAGCAGCAGGGCGCCCGCTGCATGGATTGCGGCATTCCGTTCTGCCACACGGGCCAGCTCATCAGCGGGATGGCCTCCGGTTGTCCGATCAACAATTTGATTCCGGAATGGAACGACTTGGTCTATCGCGGCCTGTGGAAGGAAGCGCTGGAGCGGTTGCACAAGACCAACAACTTCCCCGAATTCACCGGCCGGGTCTGTCCCGCGCCCTGCGAAGGTTCCTGCGTGCTCGGCCTCAACGAGCTGCCGGTGACGATTAAGAACATCGAGTGCGCGATCATCGACAACGGTTTTGAGCAAGGTTGGGTGACTGCCGAGCCGCCGCAAAAGCGCACGGGGAAGAAGGTTGCCGTCATCGGCTCCGGTCCCGCCGGGCTCGCCTGTGCTGCGCAGTTAAACCGCGCCGGCCATCTTGTGACTGTTTACGAGCGCGCCGACCGCATCGGCGGCCTGCTCATGTACGGCATCCCGAACATGAAGCTCGACAAGCAGATCGTCCAGCGGCGCATCGATCTGTTGGCGGCGGAAGGCGTCAAGTTCGTCACCAGCGCCCACATCGGCGAAAATATTCCGGCCGCCAAGCTTAAAGAAGAATTCGACGCCATCGTCACCTGCACCGGCGCGACCAAGGCGCGCGATATGCCGATACCCGGGCGCGAACTCAAAGGCGTCTACCTGGCGATGGATTTTCTCCGCGCCAATACCAAGAGCCTGCTCGATTCCAATCACGCCGACGGCAATTACATTTCCGCCAAAAACAAGCATGTGATCGTCGTCGGCGGCGGCGACACCGGCACCGACTGCGTCGGCACCGCCATGCGTCACGGTTGCAAAACCCTGACCCAGATCGAAATTCTGCCGCGTCCACCCGACACAAGGCAGCCCGACAACCCCTGGCCCGAGTGGCCCAAGGTTAATAAATTGGACTATGGGCAGGAGGAGGTGGCCGCGCGGTTCGGCGACGATCCGCGGATCTATCTCACCACCGGTGAAAAATTCGCGGGAGATGACAATGGCAACGTGAAAGAGTTCCACTTATACGAGGTCGAGTGGACGAAAAACGAGCAGGGTGCTTTCATTCCGAAGAAAATTCCTGGTACGGATAAAGTCCTCAAAGCCGATATCGTTCTTCTCGCCATGGGCTTCCTGGGTCCGGAAGATACCGTGCTCACTCAGCTCGGCGTCGAGCGCGATCCCCGCTCCAACGCCAAGGCGGAGCATGGGCAGTTCGCCACCAACGTTCCCGGCATCTTCGCAGCCGGCGACTGCCGGCGCGGCCAGAGCCTCGTGGTCTGGGCGATCAACGAAGGACGCGGCGCGGCGCGGGAATGCGACCGCTACCTCATGGGCGAAACCATGTTGCCATAGCGCCCGCGCGGAAGACCATCGCCTTCGATGAGCCGCGCAGAAGCGGAACTGAGCAACAACGGTCCAATCTCAGCCATCGAAACCGCGCCAGAGGTCCACCGGCTTGAAAGAGCCGCGTTGACCGTAATAGTCTTGCTGAATCTTGTAGAGCGCCAACATGGAATATTTTTCAGAGTGAAACTCACCTTGCTCGTCGTAATATTCGACCGTGACACTGTCCATATCGTCGATGACTTTGGCCAGGCGCCCGCATTTGGCGTTGACGATTCTCCCAATCATCCGTAATTTTTCCGCCAACCCGGAGATATCCGGCGGTTTTTCCGGGCCCCTTCTCCGGGCGGCGCCGGCCTCATCGAGACGGGTTACGTCTTCGGGAGTGTATTTGCGTTCGAACGGGAGGAGCAATGGCGCCGACTGTTGCGGCTCCCGCTGCCCGACTTTGTTCTGGAGCCTTTGCCAGACACTCGGGTTGGCGTTCTCTGCTACTCGGGCTTGCGCCGCGCTTCCTTGGCCGCGGACGATAAAATCATTGTCCACGACCTCCAGCTCCAAAGAATGCGGCACGAGCTTAGCCAGGTCCTGCCCGATCGCGCGCAGCGCTCTGGCGTAGTCGAGGACTTCTGTCTGAAGTTTCATCTCCATGGGCCGAAAAACCTTCGTAGGTATGAATCGGCTGAAATTTCACCGTCTTTAATCGGCGTGGAATCGCGGTGGAGCGGATATTTTTCGCGCACGGGCATTCTCAGCTTGTCTTGACAAGCGTTTAACGGATCGGCTACTGCTAAAAATCAACAATAGAGTCGTCGTGCGGCAATTGTCGATGTGCTCGGCGCGAGCCCCGGCCTTGGCCGGGGGACTTGCTCAGGATTTCGCCCCACGGACGTACCGGAAGGTGCCACGGGCTTGCCCGTGGGGCTCCACGTATTGGAAAAGTATGTGGTGCCGCGAAGGGAACAGGATGTGCTCGAGACCGCCAAAGAATCGATGAACCTGCACCGCGCCCGAAGAACTCTTCCATCCGGCGACGCCGAGCTTGGTCGAATAAACGTTCGCCGTGCTGAAAGGAGCCTTCATGGCAATTCCAGAACCGAAAAAAAACTCGAACGCCTGCGACTTGCGCGACTGGCTGAAGGACGTAAAGAGGTTGGAGCAACTCGAATCCATTTCCGGCGCGCATTGGGACTTGGAGATCGGCGCGCTGACCGAGATTATTCTTGAACGCATCTCCACGCCTCCCGCAGTGTTATTCGATAAGGTCCCGGGCTTCGATCCCCAACGCCGGGTCCTCGCCAATATGCTCGAGAGCCTGGAGCGCACCGCACTGACACTGAACCTGCCGACGGATATAAAGACGATCCCCTTGATCGACGCGTTGCGCGCGCGCTTGCGCGGCCTTCAGCCGATCAAGCCGAAGATCGTTGCCACAGGACCGGTGATGGAAAACATCGAGCGCGGCGATCAGGTGGATCTGATGAAGTTTCCGGTGCCGCTCTGGCACGAAGGCGACGGCGGCCGCTATTTGGGAACCGGCCATCTGGTAGTGACTCGCGACCCGGAGACGGGCTTAGAAAACGTCGGGTGCTACCGCGTGATGCTCCAAGACAAAGACAAGGTCGGACTCTATATCTCGCCGGGGAAGCACGGCAAGATTCATTACGAAAAGGCGATGCGCGCGGGAAAACCGCTCCCCGTGGCGATGGTTTTTGGCCAACATCCGCTGCTGTTCATCGCGGCATCCCAGGCGGTTCCCTTCGGCGTCAACGAGTATGACTGGACCGGTGGGCTTCTCGGCCAGCCGGTCGAAGTCTTGGAATTGCCTCTGACCAAGCTGCATATCCCCGCCACGGCGGAGATCGCCATCGAAGGTGAAATCATGCCCGGCGAGACGCTTCCCGAAGGTCCCTTCGGCGAGTGGCCGGGCTACTACGCGAGCGTTCGGCGGGCCGAGCCGTTCGTGCGGGTCAAGGCGCTCTACTATCGCAACGATCCGATCATCTGCGGCGCGGCGCCGTTCAAGCCGACGATTCATGGCATGTACCGGTCATGTTTGCGCGCGGCGATGGTGTGGAACGGCATGGAGCAAGCCGGCGTGCCCGATATTCGCGGTGTCTATCTGCCTCCGCCGGCGCAGCGCTTCATGATCGTCGTGTCGATCAAGCAGAGATACCCCGGACACGCGAAACAAGCCGCCCTGGTTGCCTGTCAGTGCCACGCCGGCGCCTACCTGGGGCGGTACGTGATCGTCGTCGACGAGGACATCGACATCACCGATTTGAATGAAGTCATTTGGGCGATTTCGACCCGTTCCGATCCGGCGACTTCGGTGGATATCTTGCGCCGCACCTGGAGCGGTCCGCTCGATCCGATCATTCAACCGGGCCAGAAAGGGCACAACTCGCGCATGATCATCGAAGCCGTGCGGCCTTACGAGTGGCGCGATCGGTTTCCAGCCATAAGCGCGATCAGCGATGAGACGCGCGGGAAATTCTCCAAAAAATGGGAGAAACAACTGGCCGGCGTCCAGGTGCGCCATAGCCGGTTGAGATTCGACCAAGAGTAAATCGGCCTCTACTCAGCCGATTGTGTTTCTGCTGTCGGCTTCACTCCGGCGTCATCCGGTGTCTCGGCAATTCGTGACGCCCTGCCCGCTTCACTTCAATTACATTGGCAGTTTCCCTTCCCCTGCCGGAAATTCGTCGAAGTTGGCCAATTTCGTCCGGGATCGGCGGTTCGCTGGGCTTTGATGTGCTTGACGAAACTTCTCCGCCGGGTAAGGGAATTATTCGGAATTATAAAGCCTTACGAATCATTGAACCCCTCTACGGTCTCCTTGGCACAATATCTGCTCAGACTGAGTGCGGGGAGAAGTGTAACCGCGATCTGAAACATAGAAAGGGGAAAACAGATGGAAGAAATAATGACGCCGTCGGAAGTGGCGGCCCTCCTGAAAATCCATCTCAAGACCGTTTACAAGCTGGCTGAACGGGGCGCCATTCCGGGAAACA
>Ga0326597_10014182_pt1 | contig 10448 bp, 12 predicted proteins | sample RVTome_12_FD_203789 | JGI IMG/M metagenome (GOLD analysis project Ga0326597, IMG submission 203789) | Soil microbial communities from uranium-contaminated site in the Upper Colorado River Basin, Wyoming, United States - RVT100D185 | ecosystem: Environmental > Terrestrial > Soil > Contaminated >... | reverse complement strand
CGACGCTGCCGGCCTTCTGGAACCGGTAGAGCGCGCCCCTGGAATTTCGCCCCGGGCCTGCCTATAAGTTCGTCAGGACGATCACCACACGGCAACGAACAGACTCTGCAACCATGGCCGGCCATTCGCAGTTCAAGAACATCATGTACCGCAAGGGCCGCCAGGACGCGGCCAAGGCGAAGCTGTTCTCCAAGCTCGCCAGGGAGATCACGGTGGCCGCGAAGATGGGCGACCCGGACCCGGAGACCAACCCGCGGCTGCGGCTGGCGGTGCAGAACGCCCGCGCCCAGTCCATGCCCAAGGACAATATCGAGCGGGCCATCTCCAAGAGCCAGGCCGGCGACGCCGAGAATTACGAGGAGGTGCGCTACGAGGGCTATGGGCCCGGCGGCGTCGCCGTCATCGTCGAGGCGCTGACCGACAACCGCAACCGCACCGCCGGGGCCGTGCGCGCCGCCTTTTCCAAGAATGGCGGTACGCTGGGAGAGACCGGCAACGTCGCCTTCCTGTTCGAGCGGGTCGGCGAAGTGCGCTATTCGCCGGACGCCGGAGACGCCGACAAGGTGCTGGAAGCCGCCGTCGAGGCCGGCGCCGAAGACGTCAGCAGCGACGAGACCGGGCATGTCGTCACCTGCGCCTTCGAGGACCTCGGCGCCGTCTCCGACGCGCTTGCCGCGGCGCTCGGCGAGGCGGAAGTGGTCCGGGCGGTGTGGAAGCCGCAAAATCTGACGCCCGTCGACGAGGACCATGCGTCGAGCCTCATGAAGCTCCTGGGCGCGCTCGACGAGGACGACGACGTGCAGAACGTCTACGCCAATTTCGAGGTCGCCGACGAGGTGATGGCCAGGCTCACCGCGGCGTGAGCGCGCTCACGCGGCGGCCGGCTTCAGCGTCGGTATTTTCTTGATTTCGGCGGCCAAGGCGCGTTCGGCGCGCCAGGTGTCGTGGGCGCTCTGCATCCGCACCCAGACGCCGGCCCCGTCGCCGAACAGCTTGCCGAGACGGACCGCCACCCCCGGCGATACCGGCTTGCGCTCGGCCAGGATGTCGTAGAGGTGCTGGCGGGAAATGCCGAGCAGGGCGGCGATCTCGGTCTTGGTCTTAGCCGTCGCCGGCATGACCTCGCGCAGCAATGCGCCCGGATGCGTCGGGCACCGGTTCGGATCGCGCCTTGCGGCATATTCGGCCATGGTCTGGCTCCTTCAGTGATATTGCTCGAAATCGACCCGGACGGCATCTTCCCGCTCGAATTCGAAGGTGATGCACCACGGCCCGTTGACGTGAACCGTGTAGCGGGCCGGACCGGGACCCTTCAGGGCATGGAAATCGAAACCGGGAAGGTTCATCTCATCCGGCGCGGTCGCGGCATCCAGCCGATCGAGGCGGATCAGAATGCGCCGGTGCAGCCGGGCATCGATCCTGGCCGTGCGGCCCTTCGCCCACAGATCGGCGAGCGCCCTGCTTCGGAACGTCCTGATCACGACCCAATGTAAGCACTCAGCTTACGACTGTCAACGGATTGCTTACATCGGTCGGTCGGGTCCTGTGCCGTAGGATGGGTTGAGCGCCAGCGAAACCCATCAGGTAGCGGGGACGCTGCGTGTCTCGGTGGGTTTCGCTGCGCTCTACCCACCCTACAGAGTCGGCCGAACCCTCGGAGCCCGGATGGAGCGGTGTGTCCGCCGTAGCTCTAAGAGCGAAGGCGGAAACAAAATCCGCGACCGGCCTTGTCCTTCTCAATCGTCACCCCGGCGAAGGCCGGGGTCCAGAAAAGAAGGTGCCCGGCGCGATGCCGTAAAGTCTGGGTCCCGGATCGCGCGCCGGATCGCCGCCTTGCCCCGCAGACCGCCTCGGCCGGCGCTTGTCCGGGACGACGAGGGGCGGCGAAATCCGCGACAGGCCTTGCCGGTTCCTACCGCGTTGCTCTCTCGTAGCCAGGATGGAGCGGCAGCGAAATCCGCGACCCGCCTCGCCGCTTCACTTTACAAACCCTCGCCCCCTTGATGGGGGAGAGGGATGCGAAGGGTTGGCGAGCGCGCACACAAGAGGCGAGGAGCCACACCGTCGCCCCGAAGGGGCTAAGGCGGGCGACCGGGACTAAAGAAAACGCACGAGCCCTACCCGGAGCTGGGTGAGGGGGCGATTCCGGCCGAACCCATCGCGCTCTGGCTCCCGGATTTCATCCGGGCTACGCTTGCTTGTAACTTGGACGAATCAGAGATCGAAAAAATGGCCAGATATTATGTAAACAAGAATGCCCAGGCTAACGGAGATCACGAAGTGCATACAACAGGCTGCAACTATATGCCTGATCCTGAGAATCGTATCTACCTGGGCGATTTCAACTCCTGTCATCCGGCGGTGCGGGCGGCTAAGACGCACTATGCCCAGTCGGATGGATGCTACTATTGCTGCAATCCGTGCCATACGAGTTAGGCGCGGAGGAGAATCGTAGCAACCATTAAGTGAGGCGAAACCCATCGCATCGCGAGGACGTTGCGTGTCTCGGTGGGTTTCGCTGCGCTCTACCCACCCTACAGAGTTGGCCGAACCCTCGTAGCCCGGATGGAGCGGCATGTCCGCCGTAGCGCGAAGCGCGAAGGCGGAAAGCGAAATCCGGGGCCGCCCTTGCTCTTTCCCCCGGATTTCATCCGGGCTACGCTCGCTTGGTAGTCAGTATCATATGAGACTCGAGGATCTGCAACAATGACTGCAGAAGAGGTTCTGATTACCGACGTGCCACGAGAGACCTTCGATGAATTTGGAGGTCTACTCGCGAACTATACGGTCGGATTCGTGAAACCTGAGATGCGGCAACCCTATAACGATGCATTCCTTGCTGGTTCTGGCACTCTAGTTCAAATAGGCGAACAGCACGGAATTCTCACAGCGCACCACGTGATCACGGGACTGCCAAAGATTGGTAAGCTGGGGCTCGTTCTTTCCTGGGACCTTCATCAGTTCACGCTAGATGCCACAAACGTCGCAATGCTTCCGTTGGCACGAGGACCCGATGATAGCCGAGGTCCTGACTTAGGATTTGTGGCGTTGGCCGCACCTGATGTGGAGACTATCGCGGCCAAGAAGTCATTTCTTAATATTGAATCCGCCAGGAAGAAGGTGGTTGAAACAAAACCGGATATTCAGGACGGTGTTTGGGCGATCGTTGGTTTCCTCGATGAGGAAACCAAGAAAGAGCCACCACAGCGAGGATACACCGATGTTAGGGCTTTCAGATGTTTTCCTATTTTTGGTTTTGTCGAGCCATGCTATCGCGAAGGATCATTTGACTATTATGAATTCCCCTTTCCACGTGGTGAAGGCTCAGTCGCGCCTAAGAGCTTTGGAGGCATGAGCGGAGGTGGACTATGGCAGGTGCCAATGAGCAAGAGAAAAGATGGGCAATTTGAAGCGGAGGCATTCCTACTCTCTGGGGTCGCTTTCTATGAAGTGACATCTGACAAAGACGAAGGGACCATCCGCTGCCACGGCCGCCGCAGCGTGTACCGAAAGCTTCCTGAGTTGCTTGAAAAAGCAACTTCCAACAAGACCGCGTAATGTGCGTGAAGGTGCTGTCCGCACAACGGGTTGAGCGTGAGCCAAACCCGGATTACGCCCGGCAACGACGATTGGCGGCGGCGCAAGCGAAATCCGCGGATCGGCCTTGCCGCTTCACCGGAGATTTTGTCCGGGCTATGTCTGCCGATTCCCGCCGCCTTTTGGTTTGTCGCGCTTCTCAATGGCCTCACGTGCGCCTTCCGGAAGGCCTTCATACATGGACTCAATATGCTTGGGCGTTGCGATCGTTGCCTCAACGATAAGATTAACAAGGTTAAAGAGCTTGATGGCTGTTGCCTTGTCGTCCCGTAAATCAATTTGGCCTGGATGAACCGAATTGTTGCCGATCACCCTCACAATATCGAGTGCTCTTTGAAGGCGACGGTCCAGTCCGTTCTTTACGAGTGCCCCGATGTCTGCGTCAATGTCCTTCCCCTTGAGGTCCAGGTGGGCCATCAATTTTTGAATGCAGAGCCTCAAGAGTGCTGCGGCACCACGCGGCGACTGATCAACGATGGCAGCAGCCTCAACAAAGTCGGCACGAATCTCGGGTGGCATATCTTCATTGGGCTCCACGGAAAACGGTCGCGACGGATAAATGAGCGCGTCAGCCACCCAGACAGCGCATTGATCGCAGCTATAACAAAGGCTGACATATGCATTGACCAACTCGGTTCGTAGGAACTGTGCGTGCTCGTGCACCTGGCAAAAAATTTCCTTTGCGAGCATTCTCTTGAAGTGTTCAATAAGCGATGATTTTTCCGCGATGTTTTTGTCTTGCTTGATCCGCTCGATGACATCTGCGGCGGGCCTCCATGGTCCTTGATCATTCTCATAGCCCTTTGCGTACAGCATGAACCAAGTTTGATGCGCCATTGCTCCGCAGTGTGGACAGGCAAAGGACTTCGCGCCCAACACCGGCGGTGCTAACTTGTCGCCCATAAGAAGCTCCATACGTTCAGGACTTGCCACATTAGCCTACAGGCTACGAGAAGGGTTTCTCTGCGCGCAACCTATTTTGCGGGCTACCATAGGTTTTTGGTGGAATAGTCAACCCGGGGGGCCGTTCGACAATCGAGAGCCATATGAACTGGCTAGATTTTTTCGCGTCAATCATTCAGTCACTTACATCGCTTGCTTGGCCAGCGGCAATTGTCATTTGCGTGCTCCTATTCCGGGATAGACTCGCCGCGCTCTTGCCTCTGATCCGTGTAAAGCACAAAGACTGGGAAGCATCGTTCCGTCTTGATAAAGCTGAGAGGGAAGCGGAGCGTTTACCAGAGCCAGAGGACGTTCCCCCGGAACCAACACCGGAGGAAATTGAGGGTTTTGAGGAAATTGTGCGTGTGTCCCCGCGTGCAGCCATCTTGGAATTGCGAGCGAACCTGGAAGAAGCTCTCAGAAACCTAGCGCGAGATGCGGGCCTCACCAACTGGGAACGGAGCTCTCTCGTTGCGATACTCAGGCAGCTCCGATCTGAAGACAAAATCGACTCTCATACCTCAGCGCTGCTGGACGATTTACGAGCTTTTGGCAATACAGCAGCTCATTCGACCAATATCGAGCTCACTATCGAAGACGCCCGCCGTTATCGAGAGCTGGCGGATAAAGCACTTAGCGGGATCGAGTTAAGCCGCATGCTCCTATAGGAGCATCACGCGGCGGCCGGAGTCCCCCCTCTTCCCCCTCCCCCCTTTTTCGCCATATAAGGCGGACCATGAGCGCGCAGCGGTCAATTCCCTTCGTCAAGATGAATGGGCTCGGCAACGATTTCGTTATCGTCGATGCCCGCGAGGCCCCCCTGCGCCTTCAGCCCGCCGAGGTCGCGCGCGTCGCCGACCGGGCGCATGGCATAGGCTGCGACCAGCTCATCGTGCTGGAAGAAAGCGACGCGGCCGACCTCTTCATGCGCATATATAATTCCGACGGCGGCGAGGTCGCCGCCTGCGGCAACGCCACGCGCTGCGTCGCCGCGCTCCTCTTCGCCGCGACCGGCCGCGCCGAGGCGGTCATCGAAACCCGCGCCGGCGTCTTGCGCGCCTGGGCGGCGGAGGCGGGCGCCGTCAGCGTCGACATGGGGACCCCGCGCTTCGACTGGCGCGACATTCCGCTGGCCGAGGAGTTCCGCGACACCCGCGCGATCGAGCTTCAGATCGGCCCGATCGACGCGCCGGTGCTGCATTCGCCGAGCGTCGTCAATGTCGGCAACCCGCACGCCATCTTCTGGGTCGAGGACGTGACGGCCCACGACCTTGCCCGCCTCGGCCCGCTGCTCGAAAACCACCCGATCTTTCCCGAGCGCGCCAACATCTCGCTCGCCCAGGTGACGGCGCCCGACGCCCTCAGCTTAAGAGTGTGGGAGCGCGGCGCCGGGCTGACCCGCGCCTGCGGCACGGCGGCCTGCGCGGCGGCCGTCTCGGCCGCCCGCCGCAAGCTGACGAACCGCCGCGTCGCCGTGCGGCTTCCCGGCGGCGTGCTCGACGTGGAATGGCGCGCCGACGACCGCATCGTCCTGACCGGCCCGGTCGAGACGGAGTTTAAGGGCGTCATCGAGCCGGCGCTTCTCGCCGGGAGCGCGGCGTGATGGGCAATCGGATCCTCACCTTCGGCTGCCGGCTCAACGCCTACGAGTCGGAGGTCATCCGCCTTAAGGCCGCCGCCGCGGGCCTGAGCGACGCCGTCATCGTCAACACCTGCGCGGTGACGGCGGAGGCGACCCGCCAGGCGCGCCAGGCGATCCGCAAGGCCCGCCGCGACAACCCGCAGGCCCGCATCGTCGTCACCGGCTGCGCCGCGCAGCTCGAGCCGGAGCGCTTCGCGCGGATGGCGGAGGTCGATCTCGTGCTCGGCAACGAAGAGAAGCTCGAAGCCGCGAGCTACCGCGACTTCGGCCTCGGCGCTGAGCAGAAGGTCCGCGTCAACGACATCATGGCCGTGCGCGAGACCGCCGCCCACATGGTCGGCGCGTTCGCCGGCCGCACCCGCGCGTTCCTGCAAATCCAGAACGGCTGCGACCACCGCTGCACCTTCTGTATCATCCCCTTCGCCCGCGGGCCGTCGCGCTCGGTGCCCATGGGGGCGGCGGTCGCCGAGGCGCGCCGGCTCGTCGAGAGCGGCCATGCCGAGATCGTGCTGACCGGCGTCGACATCACCGCCTATGGCCTCGACCTGCCCGGCCGGCCGTCGCTCGGCCGGCTCGTGCGCGCCGTGCTCGCCGGCGTGCCGGAGCTGAAGCGGCTCAGGCTCTCCTCCATCGATTCCATCGAGGCCGACGAGGCGCTGATGGACGCCTTCGCCGAGGAGGCCCGGCTGATGCCGCACGTGCATCTGTCGCTGCAATCGGGCGACGACCTGATCCTGAAGCGCATGAAGCGGCGGCACGCGCGGGCCGACAGCATCCGCTTTTGCGAGAAGCTCCGCGAACTGCGCCCCGACATCGCCTTCGGCGCCGACCTCATCGCCGGCTTCCCCACCGAGACCGACGAGATGTTCGCAAACTCGCTCGCCGTCGTTTCCGATTGCGGCCTGTCCTTCCTGCACGTCTTTCCCTTCTCCGCCCGCGACGGCACGCCGGCCGCCCGCATGCCGCGGCTCGACCGGGCGCTGGTCAAGCAGCGCGCCGCCCGCCTGAGGCAGGAGGGCGCGGCCGCGCTCGCCCGCCATCTCGACGCCCAGCGCGGCTTGACCCACGAGGTTCTGTTCGAGACCGGGCAAACCGGGCGCACCGCCCAATTCACCCAAGTGGAGGTCGAGGGCGAGGTCGCGGCGGGCGCCATCGCCGCCGTCACGATCGCCGGCCGGCGCGACGGCGCGCTCGTCGGCAGGCTCGCGGCATGAGCCAGGCCAGGAAGCCCGGCTTGTTCCGCCGGCTGTTCGGCGGCGCCGCCGAGGAGGCGGTCGAGCCTAAAAAAGAGGCAGTCGAGCCGAAGCTTAAGAAACAGGCACCTAGGCCCAAGCCCAGGCCCGAACCGAAGCCGAAACCGGTGCCGAAACCGGTCGGGCGGAAAGCGGAACGGAAACCAGCGGAAACTCGGCGGACAGACCGGGAAACCCGGCGGACAGAACGCGCCGAGACCGCGTCCAAACCGGCATCTTTTCCCGTGTTGGTTGAAGTCGAGTCGTCAGCGCAATCTCAAGTTGAGCCGGCAAAAAAGGGCTGGTTTTCGCGGCTGAAATCCGGGCTCGCGCGCTCCTCCGGCGCGCTTTCCGACAATATCGCCGCCGTCTTCACCCAGCGCAAGCTCGACGAGGACATGCTGCAAGCCCTTGAAGACATTCTGATTTCCGCCGACCTCGGGGTCGAGACGGCGATGGCCATCGTGCAAGCCGTCGGGCGCGGCCGCTACGCCAAGGAGATCGCGCCGGAGGAGGTGAAGCGGGTGCTCGCGGCAGAGGTCGAAAAGGTCCTCAGCCCCGTCGCCAGACCGCTCGTGATCGACCCGGCCAACAAGCCCCATGTCATTCTAATCATTGGCGTAAATGGCACCGGCAAGACCACGACCATCGGCAAGCTCGCGTATTCCTTCCGAGCCGAGGGCCGCTCGGTGATGCTCGCCGCCGGCGACACCTTCCGCGCCGCGGCCATCGAGCAATTGAAGATCTGGGGCGCGCGCACCCATGCCCCTGTAATCGCTCGGGAAATCGGCGCCGATGCCGCCGGCCTGGTCTACGACGCGGTGCAAGCGGCCAAGGATTCAGCCGTCGATATATTGATGGTCGACACCGCCGGCCGGTTGCAGAACAAGGCCGACCTGATGGCCGAACTTGAAAAAATCATCCGCGTTATCAAGAAGTTGGACGACAGCGCGCCGCACGACGTCCTCCTGGTGCTCGACGCGACGACGGGCCAGAACGCCGTCCAGCAGGTCGAGATCTTCCGGCAGGTCGCCGGCGTCACCGGCCTCGTCATGACCAAGCTCGACGGCACCGCGCGCGGCGGCATCCTGGTCGCCATCGCGGCGAAATACGCCCTGCCGGTGCACGCCGTCGGCGTCGGCGAGGGGCTCGACGATCTGCAGCCCTTCGCGGCGGATGAGTTCGCCCGCGCCATCGCCGGTCTTGCGGCCTAAGCGCATGGAAAGAAAGCTGAATCCCTCGCTCAAACTGGCCCTCGACCTGGGCCCGCTGCTGGTCTTTTTCGGCGTCAATGCGTGGCTCGGCATCTTCTGGGCGACGGGAAGCTTCATGGCGGCGATGGCGGCGGCGATGGCGGTCTCATACGCCATTTCGCGCAGCATCGCGCCGATGCCGCTGATGACCGCGGCATTCGTCGCCGTCTTCGGCGGCCTCACGCTGTGGCTGCAGGACGAAACCTTCATCAAAATCAAGCCGACGCTGGTTTATCTGCTGTTTTCCGCCATTCTCGGCGGCGGCATGGTCTTGGGCCGCCCGCTGTTGAAGCCTTTGCTCGGCACCATGCTGGCACTTTCCGCGACTGGCTGGCGGCTGCTGACCTGGCGCTGGGCCGGTTTCTTCTTGGCGCTTGCGGTTCTCAACGAGATCCTCTGGCGTAACGTCTCGACCGACACCTGGGTCACCTTCAAGGTGTTCGGCTTCCTGCCGCTGACGCTGCTCTTCGCGCTGGCGCAGGCGCCGTTGATCCAGCGCCATGAACAGCGCGAGAAAGATAATCAAACGATTGATTAAATTAAGGCTCAGCCGCCGCTTTGCTCGGCCGGGCGCCCCGCCGCGGCGTCCTCGGCGACGACCTTGGCGACGATTTCGCGCAGCCGCGCCATGCCGGCCGCGTCGAGCGGGCCGATATGTTTGTAACGGATGACGCCCTTGCCGTCGACGATGAAGGTCTCCGGCACGCCATAGACCCCCCAGTCGATGGCCACCCGCCCGCCATCGTCGACGCCGACGGCTTCGTACGGATTGCCGAGCTGGCCGAGGAAGCGCAGGGCGTTTTCCGTCTTGTCCTTGTAATTGAGGCCGTACAGCCGCGCGCCGCCGTGGCGCGACAGCGCCATCAGATAAGGGTGCTCCTCGCGGCACGGCCCGCACCAGGAGGCCCAGACATTGACCAGGCTGACCTCGCCTTGCGCCAGATCGGTGCTGGAGAAGCCCGGCATTTGCCGGCCTTTCTCCAGAAGACCCTCGAGTGGTTTCAGCGTGAAACTCGGCACCGGCTTGTCGATCAACACGGACGGGATTTTGCTCGGGTCGCCCGAGAAAAGCTGGACATAGAACAGACCGGCGAGGCCGAGGAAGATCACGAGCGGAATGACGACGACAAGCGGCCGCCGCCGCGCCGGGCGGGCCTCGTGCGGTTCGGTCGAGGTCACCATCGGCTAATTGTCTCCCGCGCCCGCCGAGCGGCGGCGGATGCCGCGCGCCTCAAGCTCGGCCAGCGTGCGCCGCTGCGTGCGGTGGTCGGCGAATACCCAGACGATCAGCGACAGCAGGATGATTACGGCAAAGGCGTAGGCCGCGGCGACGAAGCCGAGATGTCCGGTGACCATCAGCCGGCCCTCGCGTCGGCGCCGGCCATCCGCGCCGCGTCGGCGCGGATCTGCCGCAGGCCGCGCACGCGCCGCCGCAATATCTCGTTGCGCATGGCCATCAGATGCAGCGCCAGGAACAGCAGCGTGAAGGCCACCGCCATGACCAGGAGCGGTATCAGGATGCTGGGATCGATGGTCGGCCCGCCGATGCGCAAGACGCTTGCCGGCTGGTGCAGCGTGTTCCACCACTCGACGGAGAATTTGATGATCGGCACGTTGACGAAGCCGACCAGCGCCAGGATCGCCGCCGCCCGGCCGGCGCGCGACGGTTCGTCGATCGCCTGCCACAGGGCGATCAGCCCGAGATAGAGGAAGAACAGCACCAGCACCGAGGTCAGCCGCGCGTCCCACACCCACCAGGCGCCCCAGGTCGGCTTGCCCCAG
>Ga0326597_10014181_pt1 | contig 10449 bp, 11 predicted proteins | sample RVTome_12_FD_203789 | JGI IMG/M metagenome (GOLD analysis project Ga0326597, IMG submission 203789) | Soil microbial communities from uranium-contaminated site in the Upper Colorado River Basin, Wyoming, United States - RVT100D185 | ecosystem: Environmental > Terrestrial > Soil > Contaminated >... | reverse complement strand
CTCGCGCGCGACCGCCACCGTCAGCGGTTCGCCCGGCTCCAGGTGCCCGGCTGGCTGGTTGTACAGGCGTCCCCGCGTGGTTTCCTCCTCGACCAGAAGGAAACGGCCGTCGCGCTCGACCACGGCGGCGACGGTGACGTTCGGCTTCCAGATGACGCTGTCGGGGGGCACGCCGCTATTCTATCGCCGCGGGGCGATAAAAAAGGCAGGGGGCCTGCCCCTGCCTTTTTCTTGAATCGGACTGCGTCTTACTCTTTGGTCTTCTTCTTGGAAGCGGCCTGCGCCTTGCCGTCCTTCTTCTTGCCTTCGCCCTTCTTCATGGTCTTTTTCGGCTCCTTTTTCTCCTCGGCGGCGAACGCCGGGGTGACGGTCACGGCAGCGAAGACGGCGGCCAACAGTATGGTGAGAAGCTTGCTCATGCTGATCCTCTTGGTAGTTGAACAGTGAGTTGATTGCGCAAACGACCGAACGTTCGGTCAACGCCCATAACGGCGCACCGCGCGTTATGGTTGACAGGCGCCGTCGGCGGACAGCCGCGCGCGTGCCGGGACTTTGGGAAAGACGTTCTGGAACAGGCTGTTGCAATGAAGGCCGGCAGGCGGTTGCCCCGTCCGACGGCGCCGGCCAGACGAGGGGCCTTCGTCGTTAGGTGGCGACAGGCTTGCGCGGACCGCGCGTCAACGGCTCGCATCCGGACGGAGCGATGAGCGCGACGCGTCGGCGTTCGGTACGCCGCCGATGCCCGCCAGTTGTGCGCCGATGCACGGCATGCCGACCCGGACCGTGGTGGGACATCCCGCCTCGCCGCTCGGGCGCTCGGACCGAAACTCGGGCCTCTCCCGCGCCGTGACGCCGGTGTTGCGGGAGGGGCTCGCCTCACAAACCGCGCCATGAGGTTATAATTCGGCCCTTTCAGCGCGGCGTCTGGACGCACTGCATCGAAAACGCCTGCCGAACGGCGATTCCGGGGGGGGGCGAGGCACTCGACCCCGCCGGCACCACGCGGCCGGACGCGTTCCGCGACTTCCCGACGCGACGCCAGATCAGCCCAACACTCGACCCAAACGGAGATAGCGCCTCATGACCCAGAAACTCGACCTACTCAAGATCGCGCAGGAAGAACAGAGCGGCGATCTCTTCAAGCTGCTGGACGGCATCTACAAGCGCTCCAAGGTCCAGCCGCGCGGGATATCGGACGCGGTCATCTGGGAGGGTGGCAGCACCCACGGCGGCGTGAAGCCGGTCGCGCACGCATTCACGGACATGTTCGCGCTGAACGGCACATTGATGGCGCTCGACGTGCTCGGCCTGCCGTTTCTCGGCGTGCCGATGATGGCGCAGTACCGCCACGACACGAAGCTCAAGCCGCTGGAATGGTTCGGCAAGATGGATCACATCTGCCTCAAGTGGTCCACCGCGGGCGATGCGATGGTCGACGACAACGGCAAGAAGGTGGTCGTGATGGGCAAGTCGGCCAACGCGCCGCTACGCACCGCCGCGGGCGTGTACTGCAACGTCCGGCCCTACGGCACCATCACCAACGTGCGCTTCATGCCGGGCCTGCCGTACTCGCAGGATGGCAAGAAGTTCCGCGTCGATCGCGACACCGGCAACATCCATTCCGAGATGAACACGCCGGGCGTGCGCATGGCGTACGCCGTGCGCCTGTTCCTGAAGATGGTCCACGAGACGAGGCAGGTCGGGCGGGTCGCCACCAAGCCGACGCAGGCGCAGGAAGACGCGGTCAATGCCGGCATCGTGCGCTGGCTGCTGCAGGGCACGAAGTTCCAGCTGAAGCGCAAGTACGTGGTGGACGCCTACGCGGAGCACAAGGCGAACGTCGACGCGATCGTCGCGCTGCTGCCGAAGGACTTCAAGGCCGGCATGGAGAGCTGGGGCGGCGAAATCCACGAGCACATCTCCGACACCAATTTCGGCATCCTGCTGCACGACATGTACCAGCAGCGCAAGGCCATCATCTACTCGACCGACCTCGACGGCGACCGGCTGACCGACCTCATGGCCGACGCCTCGGACGTCTTCCGCGGCTGGGGCCAGAAGGTGCTCGATCACGTCAAGGCCGGCGCGGACATCAACAAGTTGTGGAAGGAGATGGGCTTCACCATGACCAACGGCAAGGACATGACGAGCGTCATGTACCGCATGGAAGGCGAGCCGATCTTCGAGCAGACGCTGGGCTCGGCCGACGCCATGCTGCTGCGCCTCCTGGCCGGCGACGAGACGGTGGGCGGCGAGAAGCAGCCGTACGACCCGCGCATCCACTTCGTGCTGATCAACGACGCCTACAAGGCGGCGAATCCCGGGAATACCGAGCTCGCCCGCTGGCTCGACGCGCAGCTCGAGATCTTCGACAGGATCTACGCCGGGAAACGGCCGCGTTACCTCGAGGGCTACAGCAAGCTCAAGGAGGCGATCAAGCCGTGGGGCAGCAGGTAGGTCGGTGGCGGCGCGGCGTCGCGCCGACGGGCCGTCGGTGCAAAACGACAAGCCGCGGCGCCCGTGCCGGATGGCAGGGTCGTCCACGCGGCATGACCGGACCGAAACCGGTTTACGGTGCCGGCCGCGGCGGGGCAATTCGAATTACTGCCCCATACGGTAAAGCCCACGCCACCTGACGGTGGCGCGGGCTTCTTTGTTCGAAAGGATCGCCGGCGGGGACCGGCGCCAGATCAGGAAGCGGCCTGGATGTTGGAGGCTTGCTTGCCCTTCGGCCCCTGGGTCACTTCGAACGATACCTTCTGGCCTTCCTTGAGCGTCTTGAAGCCGCTCATCTGGATCGCCGAGAAGTGCGCGAACAGATCTTCGCTGCCGTCGTCCGGGGTGATGAAGCCATAGCCCTTGGCATCGTTGAACCACTTCACCGTACCTGTTGCCATACCTACCTCTGCTAGGAGAAAGCGGGCATGACGCCCGCACGCTGTTTGAGTTTCAAGATCGCGTACGGGATAGGCCGGTACAGCGAATACGCTTGAAGCCAAACACCCATTCGCTTTCTAGGCCATTTGCTGGGGGAAGTCAAGTATAGCGCCTCGCGCGCCGTCCGTGGCGCAAGTCACGGCCGCCACTTGATAATTTCCGGATTATGGTGAAAATACCAATTCAAGCGCAGGATTAACAGCGGTTTCTGGCATGGCGACCCGGCAGCGCGAAGACACCGTCCTCGAGCCGAAAAAGGCCAAGGTCAAGCCGCCGCCGATGTTCAAGGTGCTGCTGCTGAATGACGACTACACGCCCATGGATTTCGTGGTCGCGGTACTGCAGAAATTCTTCGCGCTGAGCCGCGAGAAGGCGACGCAGATCATGTTGAAGGTGCACCGGGAAGGCATAGGGGTGTGCGGCATCTATCCGAGGGACGTCGCGGCGAGCAAGGTGGAACAGGTAAAATCGTACGCGAAGCAGCACCAACATCCGTTACAGTGCGTGATGGAAGAGATGTGACATGATCGCCCAGGAACTGGAAGTCAGCCTGCACATGGCCTTTATGGAGGCCCGCCAGAAGCGCCACGAGTTCATCACCGTGGAGCACCTGCTGCTGGCGCTGCTCGACAATCCGTCGGCCTCGGAGGTGCTGCGCGCCTGCGCGGCCGACATCGAGGACTTGAGGAAGCAGCTGGCCGAATTCGTGACCGAGCACACGCCGGTGCTGTCGGGCGAGGACGCCGACACCCAGCCCACGCTCGGTTTCCAGCGCGTCATCCAGCGCGCGATCCTGCACGTCCAGTCCTCCGGCAAGAAGGAGGTGACCGGCGCGAACGTGCTGGTCGCGATCTTCGGCGAGAAGGACTCGCACGCCGTCTATTTCCTGCATCAGAAGGGCGTCACGCGGCTCGACGTGGTCAATTTCATCTCTCACGGCATCACCAAGGTGCCGCAGGCGGCGCATCCCAAGGCCGACCACGAGACCGAGACCGAGCAGGAGGCCTCGCCCGGAGGCGCCCTCGAGAATTACACGCTCAACCTCAACTCGATGGCGATGTCCGGGAAGATCGATCCGCTGATCGGGCGCGAGCGCGAGATCGAGCGCGTGATCCAGACGCTGTGCCGCCGCCGCAAGAACAACCCGCTGCTGGTGGGCGAGGCGGGCGTGGGCAAGACCGCGATCGCGGAGGGCCTGGCGCGGCGCATCGTCGAAGGCGACGTGCCGGAGGTGCTGAAGCGCTGCCATGTCTACGCGCTCGACATGGGCGCGCTGCTCGCCGGCACCAAGTACCGCGGCGATTTCGAGCAGCGCCTGAAGGCGGTGCTCAAGCAGCTGCTGGACAACCCCAACGCGATCCTGTTCATCGACGAGATCCACACGCTGATCGGCGCCGGCGCGGCCTCGGGCGGCACGCTCGACGCGTCGAACCTGCTCAAGCCGGCGCTGCAGGCGGGGCAGCTGAAGTGCATCGGTGCCACCACCTATCAGGAGTACCGCGGCGTGTTCGAGAAGGACCACGCGTTGTCGCGGCGCTTCCAGAAGATCGACGTGGGCGAGCCTTCGGTCGCGGAGACCATCGCCATCCTCAAAGGCCTCAAGTCGCGCTTCGAGGCGCACCACGGCATCAAGTACATGCCCTCGGCGCTGACCGCGGCGGCGGAGCTCTCGGCGCGCTACATCAACGACCGCCACCTCCCGGACAAGGCGATAGACGTGATCGACGAGGCGGGCGCGGCGCAGAAGATCCTGCCCAAGGCGCGCCAGAAGCGCGTCATCGGCAAGCACGAGATCGAGGAGATCGTCGCCAAGATCACGCGCGTGCCGGTGCAGGCGGTGTCCGCGGACGACCGCAGCGCGCTGAAGAATCTCGACCGGGACCTCAAGGCGGTCGTGTTCGGCCAGGACAAGGCGATCGAGGCGCTGGCGGCCGCGATCAAGATGGCGCGCAGCGGCCTGGGCAGTCCCCAGAAGCCGATCGGCAGCTTTCTCTTCTCCGGCCCGACCGGCGTGGGCAAGACCGAGGTGGCGCGCCAGCTCGCCTACACGATGGGCGTCGAGCTCGTGCGCTTCGACATGTCGGAATACATGGAGCGCCACGCGGTGTCGCGCCTGATCGGCGCGCCGCCGGGATACATCGGGTTCGACCAGGGCGGGCTCCTGACCGAGGCGATTACCAAGCACCCCTACTCGGTGCTGCTGCTCGACGAGATCGAGAAGGCGCACCCGGACATCTTCAACATCCTGCTGCAGGTGATGGACCACGGCACGCTGACCGACAACAACGGGCGCAAGTCGGACTTCCGCAACGTGGTGATCGTCATGACCACCAATGCCGGCGCCGCGGAGCTCACGAAGTCCTCGATGGGCTTCACGCCGAGCCAGCAGGCGGGCGACGAGATGGCCGAGATCCGGCGCATGTTCACGCCGGAGTTCCGCAACCGGCTGGACGCCATCATCTCCTTCAACTCGCTCGACCGCGACATTATCCTGCGCGTGGTGGACAAGTTCCTGATGCAGCTCGAGGAGCAGCTCGCGGAGAAGAAGGTGGAGCCGGCCTTCACGCCGGCGCTGCGCGAGCACCTCGCCAACAAGGGCTTCGATCCCCAGATGGGCGCGCGGCCGATGGCGCGGCTGATCCAGGACACGATCCGCTCTGCGCTGGCGGACGAGCTGCTGTTCGGGCGGCTTGCCCACGGCGGCAGGGTGACGGTGGACGTCGGTCCGGACGAGAAGATCCGGCTCACCTTCGAGAAAGAGGCGGCGCCGGTCGCCTGACGCGCGACGGCGGACGGCATTCGAAGCCCCGGCCCGGCCGGGGCTTTTTCATTGTGCTTGACGCGTTCGGGGGCGCGACGGAAACTACCTTCTTCTATCGTCGCGGGAAGGCTTGCTTCGCGCCGGCGGTCGGCGCGCGATCACTGCAGTGTTTTTCGGTAGGGGGGACACCATGAACCGATCGATCGTTGGCGCGGCCTGCTCGGCCGTGTTGCTGGCCGCCGCCGTTCCGCATGCCGCGGCGCAGGACTCGACCGCCGCGCGCAATCTCGCGGCCGCCTGCTTCACCTGCCACGGTACCGACGGCCACAGCGCCGGCGGCATACCGCCCAGCCTGGCCGGGCAGAACCGGAATTACCTGCTCCAGCAGATGAGGGATTTCAAGTCGGGGAAGCGGCCCGCGACGATCATGCACCAGCAGGCCAAGGGCTACACCGACCAGGAGTTGCAGACGCTGGCGTCGTATTTTGCGGGCGTTAAGTCGGGAGCGGCGTCCCCGGCGCCGGCTTCGATGCCGATGCAGGGCAGTTACTGAGGGGGGCCGCCATGACCATGAATTTGACTCGACGGGACTTCATGAAGTGGGTGGCGGCTTCCGCCGGGGCCGCTGCGGCCGGCTGCGCGCCGGCCGACAGGCCGCGCCGGGGCGCGAGCCGCGTGGTGGTGATCGGGGGCGGCTACGGCGGGGCGACCGCGGCGCGCTACATCCGGATCTGGGCGCCGGACATCGACGTGACGCTGGTCGAGCGCAACGCGAATTTCGTTTCCTGCCCGATCAGCAACCTCGTGCTGGGCGGCAACACCCAGATTGGCAACATCACGATGAGCTACGAGGGGCTCAAGCGCCGCGGCGTGCGCATCGTGCGCGACGAGGCGGTGGCCGTCGACGCGGCGGCGCGCCAGGTGCGCCTCGCGGGCGGCCAGACGCTGCGCTACGACCGGCTGATCGTTTCTCCGGGAATCGACTTCATGTTCGACGCCATCCCGGGACTGCGAAGCGCGGCCGCGCAGGAAGCCGTGCCCCACGCGTGGAAAGCCGGCCCGCAGACGCTCGCGCTGCGCCGGCAGTTGACGGCAATGCGCGATGGCGGCGTGTACGTACTCCATATCCCGATGTCGCCGTACCGCTGCCCGCCGGGCCCGTACGAACGCGTGTGCCAGGTCGCGGACTACTTCAAGAAGTCCAAGCCGCGATCAAAGATCATCGTCCTCGATTCGAATCCGGACATCGTGTCCAAGAAGGGCCTGTTCCTGCAGTCGTGGAACGGCGTCTACAAGGGCATGATCGACTACCGGCCGAACAGCGAGATCGCGGACGTCGACGTCCGGGGGCGGACGGTCAAGCTGCAGTTCGACAACGTGAAGGGCGACGTGCTGAACGTGGTGCCGCCGCACCGCGCGGGCGATATCGCGCGCTCGACGGGCCTCATCACCGCGAACCAGCGCTGGTGCGAGATCGACTGGCGGACCTGCGAGTCGCTCGCCGTCCAGGGCGTGCACGTGCTGGGCGACTCGACGTTGTCGGGGCCGGGCATGCCGAAATCGGGCAGCATGGCGAACCAGCACGGCAAGATCTGCGCGGCCGCGGTCATCTCCCTGCTGAAGGACCGGCCGGTCCATCCGGAGCCCGTCATCATGAACGCCTGCTACAGCTTCGTCGACGGTCGCAGCGCAATGCACGTGACTTCGATCCACAAGTTCGACCCCGCGCAGAAGACCATGGTGCCGGTCAAGGGCGCCGGCGGCGTGTCCCCGAAGGCAAGTGAGGAAGAGGGAAAATACGCTTGGGGTTGGGCGAGAAACATCTGGGCGGACGCGCTCGGCTAATCTAGCTGTCAGCTGTCAGACGGCAGCCGTCAGCGGTTGGGCGGTGATTACCTGCAGTTCGTGAAGCAAGAGAGGGGCGCTAGGCGCCCCTTTTTTTCGGTCGTATCCACCACCACGTCGCCGCCACGACCAGCGCAAACGTGACGTAGGCGACGGTGAACGCCCAGGCCGGAAAATCGTAAAAAAGGACCCGGTGGATCCAGCGGGCGATGAAGCCCTTCTCCTCGCGCGCGCCGCGCAGCGCGTCCTCCCACACCGTGAGCGGGCACCAGACGCCCAGGGCCGCTTCCGCCGCGACGAATACGATTGCCGCCAGATGCAGCGCGCGAAACCAGAAATGGCGGATCCAGGTCCAGCCGGCGGCCGCGCCGATCCAGATCGATGCCAGCCCGCCCACGACGAACGTCACGAACAGAAAATGAACGATCAGGATGAGTTCGGCAAGAACGGTGTTCACGGAGTGCTGAGTGCTGAGTGCTGAGTGCTGAGTGCTGAGTTCTAGCCGTCTCCCATTGCAATGGGTCGATCCGGATTGCTGCACCACTCGCTCCAGGAGCCGGGGTACAGGTGCGAGCCGGAAAGGCCGGCGACTTCCATTGCCAGAAGGTTATGACAGGCAGTCACTCCTGAGCCGCAATAATGAACGACGTCCGAAGGCGCGGCTGAGCCGGTCGCTGCTTCGAATTCCTGCCGTAACGCGGCCGGCGGCTTGAACTTCCCGTCCGCGCCGAGGTTCAGCTGGAAAAAGCGGTTGGCCGCGCCGGGAATATGCCCGCCGACGGGGTCGAGCGTTTCATTTTCGCCCCGGAACCGGTTGGGTGCGCGAGCGTCCAGCAGCCGGCGCTGCCATGTCCCCAGGTCGAGCGCGATCTCTTCCGTCGAAACGGTGTCTGCGAGCGCGGCGCCACGCGCAAATCGCGCCGGCTTAATGTCCGGAAGTTGCACCGTAATGGGATGCGTGGCCGAGCGCCACGCATCCCATCCCCCGTCGAGCACGGCCGCCGCCGCGTGCCCCAACCAGCGCAGCATCCACCACAACCGCGCGGCGTAGTAGCCGCCGCTGGCGTCGTAGGCGATGACCTGCGTATCGTTCGCGATGCGGAGCTCGCCCAGCCGCCGCGCGAACCGGTCAGGGTCGGGGAGGGGGTGGCGGCCGTTCCTGCCGGTCCTGGGCGCGGACAGATCCTCGTCCAGATGGACGAACCGCGCCCCGGGCAGGTGCGACGCCCCGTACGCGCGTCGCCCTGCCTCCGTATCGGCGAGGTCGTGCCGGCAGTCGCAGACGACCCACTCGGCGTCGTTCAGATGCGCCGCGAGGTCGCTGACGGAAATGAGCGTGTTGAACATTTCAGGATCCAGGATTCAGGGTTCAGTTTACGCCGGTCGGCTCGCTGCCCGCCGTCGCTTCGGGACGCGGGTGAAGCGAAATGTCGCCGAACCAGGCGACCGCGGACTCCCCGGTGTTGTCGGTGTCGGCTGCAATCGCGATTCCGGCGATGGGCGGCGCCTCCTCGCCGAACGCGGCGCGAAAATCGGCGGCGACGTCGCGCTCGACCGTCACCCACCGGCCGACCCGCGCCGCGCCGCTCTCGACCACGATCATGCGCACGCGCCGCGTGTAGGCGCTCGGAAAGATGGTGCCCGCGGGCGCGCCGCCGTCCCAGACGTAGCACAGCGTGGCGGCCGGGACGTCGCCGCCGTCGAGCGCGCGCGCGACCAGCAGCCCGGCGCGCTCGGCAAACGACAGGCGGCTCACGGGATAGTCGAACAGCACGTAGACCCGGGCCGGAAAATCGTCGCCCGCCTTGCGCCGGATGTCGCTGCGCCCGAGCACGTTGGCGACCTTCCAGCGCCATTTCAGCAATGGCGTTTTCTCCACGGTTGCCCGCAGCCGGCGCACGAGGCCGGATGCGGACGCGCGCGCCTCGGCGCGCAGCACCGTGGCGCCTTGCGACTCGACCAGCGCGTAGACCGTGCGGCGCTCGACGCCTCGGACGAGGAGCGGTTCCCAGTCCGGGGGCAGCGCACCGCCGGGACGGGCGGAAGAGAACGCGCCGACCACGATCGCGTCGCCGGCAGCGCCGGCGATTCCGGCCGCGAGCATCAGCGCCGCGATGCCGGGCAGACTAAACGGGCGCATGCGGTGCATCCAGCAGCCCGGATCCGGCGAGTCGGGCGTAGTCCCCGGGGCGGTCAACGTCCCACAGGGTCTCGATCTCGGACCAGCGCCAGCCCAGCGCTTCCAGCCGCGCGCGGGTTTCGGCCATCACGGTATCGCCGCCCCAGGCAATGCCATTGAAAAGTCTCGCCTCAACGCGCCGCAGGCCGACCAGCGCGTAGCCGCCGTCCTCGCAGGGCGCGATGACGGCGTCGGCGCCCTCGCGCAGGTGCCGATCGGCCTGGCGCAGGTGGCTCGCCGTCAGGGCGGGGCAGTCGGAACCCATCAGCAGGACGCGCTCGTGGCGCGCCAGGGCCTGCTCGAACGCGGCTTGCATGCGCGCGCCCAGGTCGCCGCCCGCCTGCGGCCGGATCGCCACGCCGAATTGTTCCGCGCAATCGGTGAAGAAGTGATCGTCCGCGGCCGGCGTGCCATGAAGCTCGACGGGCAGGAGGGCGCTGGCGCGCGCGGTCGCCAGCGCGTGCCTGACGAGCCGCGTGTGGAGCGCCGACGCGCCCTCGGCGCCGAGCAGCGGGATGAGGCGCGTCTTGACCGCGCCCGGCCGCGGCGCTTTTGCGAACACGATTACGGCTGTCGATTTCACAAAAGACCCGCCACAGAGATCACGGAGAACACGGAGAAAGCGGATTCGAAACCCGGATTGCGGAAGGCCGGCTCGATTTTCCGTTGCGGATTGACCCGTCCCTCATGGTCCGTCGCCGTGAGAGGTAGCCGGTGTTCCTGTGTG
>Ga0326597_10014180_pt1 | contig 10449 bp, 9 predicted proteins | sample RVTome_12_FD_203789 | JGI IMG/M metagenome (GOLD analysis project Ga0326597, IMG submission 203789) | Soil microbial communities from uranium-contaminated site in the Upper Colorado River Basin, Wyoming, United States - RVT100D185 | ecosystem: Environmental > Terrestrial > Soil > Contaminated >... | reverse complement strand
ATCGCTTCAACATCTCATCCGCCTTCGATGACATCCAGAACCGCCTCGAGGAGATCGTCGGCAAGGAGCGCGGCACGCTCGACGCCCGCCTGGCCGAAAACGGCGGCGGCGAGCCGCCCTCCGGCGACGATGCCGGTGGCGCCGACGAGGCCGGCGCCGACCAGGCCACCGAGGGCCAGGCGTCCGAGCCCGCCGCCGGCCAGCAGTCCGGGACGCAGGGCCAGGCCGGCGCCGGCGGCAGCCAGCGGGCAGGCGGCGGTGAGCAGGAGCAGCAGTTCGCCGAGATGCTCAAGAACATCGTCGAGCGCAAGCGCAGCTTCCTCGAGGGTCTGCCCAAGGACCTCGGCGGCCAGATGAAGGAGCTCCAGAACTACGAGTTCATGGACCCGGAGGCCGGCTCCGAGTTCCAGGAGCTCATGGAGATGCTGAAGAAGGCGATGACCGATACCTTCTTCAAGAACCTCCAGAACCAGATCGCGGACATGTCGCCCGAGGACATGGAGCGCATGAAGCAGATGGTCCAGGACCTCAACCGCATGCTCCAGGAGCGTATGCAAGGCGGCGAGCCGGACTTCGACTCCTTCATGAAGCAGTACGGCGACCTCTTCGGGCCCAACCCGCCCGAGAGCCTCGACGCGCTGGTCGAGCAGATGCAGCGCCAGCAGGCCCAGATGCAGAACCTGCTCGACTCGCTGCCGTCGGAGATGCGCCAGCAGCTCCAGGATCTCCTCATGGACAAGATCGGCGACCCGGAGATGCGCGACGACCTCGCCGACCTCGCCGCGAACCTCGAGTACCTCTATCCCCAGCGCGACCTGCGCAGCCAGTACCCCTTCCGCGGCGATGAGGAGATCGACCTCAGCGAAGCGATGCAGCTCATGGAGCGCATGCAGGACATGGACGAGGTCGAGCGCCAGCTCGAGCGCACCCAGTACGGCGGTGACATCGACGAGATCGATGCCGAGAAGCTGCGCGAGCTCCTCGGCGACGAGGCAGCGGACACCCTCGACGAGCTAAAGCAGTTCCTCGATACCCTCGAAGAGGCCGGTTACATCCGTCGCCGCGGCAACACCTGGGAGCTCACACCCAAGGGCACTCGCAAGATCGGTCAGAAAGCCCTCGGCGAGATCTACGCCCAGCTCAAGAAGGAGAACAGCGGCAGGCACCTCGTCGTCGACCCGGGCCTTGGCATCGAGCGCAGCGAGGACACGAAGGCCTACGAGTTCGGCGACCCCTTCCACCTTCACCTCGAGAAGACGATCATGAACGCGCTGCGCCGCGACGGCGCCCAGCTGCCGGTCGCCCTCAGCCGGGACGACTTCGAGGTCTGGCGGTCGGAGCAGCTCACCCAGACCGCCACCGTCATGATGGTCGACCTCTCCTGGTCCATGGCCCTGCGCGGCAGCTTCCAGGCCGCCAAGAAGGTCGCGATGGCGCTGCAGAACCTGATCAGCACCCAGTTCGCCCGCGACTCGCTCTACATCATCGGCTTCTCCGCCTACGCTCGCGAGCTCAAGCCGGAGCAGCTCCCTTACGTCCGCTGGGACGAGTCCGTCCTCGGCACCAACATGCACCACGCCCTGATGATGGCCCAGAACCTGCTCGCCAAGCACAAGGTCGGCACGCGTCAGATCATCATGATCAGCGACGGCGAGCCCACCGCCCACCTCGAGCGCGGCCGCTCCTACTTCGCCTATCCGCCGAGCCCGATCACGATCCGCGAGACGCTCAAAGAGGTGCGGCGCTGCACCCAGAAGCGGATCACGATCAACACCTTCATGCTCGACCGCAACTACTACCTCAAAGAGTTCGTCAACCAGATGGCGAAGATGAACAAGGGCCGCGTCTTCTACACGACGCCCGACCACCTCGGCGAGTACATCCTCGTGGACTACGTCCGCAACAAGCGCAAGAGCATCGCCGGCGTCGGCTAGGCAGGCTGAGCCTGCATCCATAGGCTGCCGCTCTACGTCCCGAGACGTCTCAGAGCATGGCGGTAGGTAGCGGCGCCGTCACCCGGCCCATCGATTTCCCTGTACTCGGCCGATGAGCTTGCGAAATATGCTTGTGCCAGTAGCGTTGGGCGCAGTATAATTCCTCTATTCGAGAGAGAACCCGAACGGAGAACGTACATGTCCAATCGAAATCGCCATCTTGTAGCCACCAAGACCAAGGAGTACCTGGCGAAAAAGAACCAGGACGGCAGTTACAGCCTCTCTCTTCCCGCGAGCGATTTGACGGAGATTTGCTTTGTGGACTTCTATAACGAGGCATCGGGGGAGGGTTACCAGCGTTTGGAGACTCTCCGAGAGCGCCGAGGGCGCGAGGTCGAAGACTATCTTAAGCGCTGCAAGGAAAATAGCGTGCCCCCCCGGCTCTTCGAAATGACGGCCAACGCCAGGGTAAGAGGGCCGGGCTCGATCGTTAATCACAGCTTTGAAGCCCTAGACGACTCCGGAATTCTCGGCTTCCTGCGGTTTGAGTGCCACGAAGGTCAGTGGCTCTCAATGATTGACGGGGGCACCCGATTGCTCGGAATCCAAAAGGCACTTGTGACGGGCGTGATCCCTGATCACGGTAGGTTCGACGTTCGGATATTCATCGGCCTTAGCGTGCCAGAAGAAATCGCCATGTTTCTGCTAATCAATGAACGCCAGAAGCGGGTTCGCACTGACCTAGGTGTCCGAGTAGTCCAGGGACTTCTGGACGCAGGGCGGCTGAGTGATGCTGAAACGAAAACGCTAGAGACTGTAGTTCCTGAAACTGACGCCTGGCGCTATGAGGCGAGCCGAATCGCCGCGCGCCTAAACTCGGAGGCGGATTCTCCCTGGCGAGGACTCATCCAAATGCCCAATGACAGCATAACGCGGCCCGTTAAGCTCCAAGCATTGTGGTCCAGTCTAGATTGGCTCCTTACAGACCCTGACATAAAGACGAAGCTTGAGGTGCTGGAGGCTCAAGGCCTCCTCCAAGTGGACGCCAAGCCGGCGACTAAGACGGACTTCCTTGTAAAGGTGCTCAAGAACTTCTGGACCGCGGTTCGCCAGGTAAACCCGAAGACTTTCGATGAACCGATGACCAACGTCTTGCTGGGAAGCATCGGTGTGTCGGGCTGCCATATGGCTCTGTCCAAGTTGCTGCCAACGATGCTGGACGGTAGTACGAAGCTGGATGTAGATACCTTCAGCCTGATGGTGAAAGACTCCGAGGTGGCTGACTATGTGTTCTGGTTCAATAAGCCAGGATCGCTGCCCGCCGAGAGCTATCCTAGCGACAAGGGTGAAGCAACGACCATGATAGGCCACTCGGGTTATCTCCGGCTTCACAAGATCCTGGAGAAAGGCTGGCGGTCAACCCTGCATTCATCATCGACCCGCCCAATGCCAGTCTCGGCGTGACGCGGCGAGGCACGAGACAGTCGTGGGTTCGGCTGCAGTGTAGGCGACGCTGCAAGAATCGGACCCCTGAGGCGCACTAGACGGGCAGGCTTTTACCAGGAGGCCGGTTACAATGACTTTTGTCATGGCGCAGCGCTACCACATCTGGACCGAGGGCTGTCAGATGAACGTCGCCGACTCGGCGAAGCTCGCGGCCGGCCTCGACGCTCTCGGCTGGGCCGAGATGCCGGCGCCCGAGGACGCCGACCTCGTCGTCCTCAACACCTGCGTCGTCCGCGACCGCGCCGAGCAGCGCGCCGTCAGCAAGCTCGGCCGCCTCAAGGCACAGAAGGGCAAGGGCGCCGACTTCCGTATCGTCGTCATGGGCTGCATGGTCGGCCCCAAGGACGACGATCTGCGTCGCCGCTTCCCCTACGTCGACCACTTCGCTCGCCCCCAGGCCTTCGACGGCATTTTCGAGGCCCTCGGCCTCGCCGACGACACGGGCGGCGAGTTCTGGCCCACGGCGCTGCCGACGCCTGCCGGCCCGACAGCCTACGTGCCCGTGATCCATGGCTGCGACAAGTTCTGCACCTACTGCATCGTCCCTTACCGCCGCGGCCGAGAGGCGAGCCGCCCCGTCGCCGAGGTCAAGCAGGAGGTCGCCCACCTCGTCCATGGCGGCGTCCGCGAGGTGACCCTCCTCGGCCAGACCGTTGAGGCCTACGGCCACGACCTCCCCGACCGGCCCGACCTCGCCGACCTTATGACCGCCCTCCACGACCTGCCGAACCTCGAGCGCATCCGCTTCCTGACCTCGTACCCGAAGGACATGACGCCGAAGATCGTCGAGGCCGTGCGCGACCTGCCCAAGGTCTGCGAGTTCTTCAACCTGCCGGTGCAGGCTGGCTCCGACGCCGTCCTCCGGCGCATGCGCCGCGGCTACACGCTCGCCGAGTACCGCGAGAAGGCCGACCTCATCCGCGCTTTGATGCCCGCGGCCGCGATCACGACCGACCTGATCGTCGGCTTCTGCGGCGAGACCGAGGCCGACTTCGAGGCGTCGCTGCGCCTCCTCGAAGAGGTTCGCTTCGACAAGGTGCATGTCGCCGCCTACTCGCCCCGGCCCGGCACCGCCGCCCACCGCCGCCTGGCGGACGACGTGCCCGACGCGGCCAAGAAGGCGCGCCTCCACGCCGTCGAGGCCGTGGAGGCGCGGATCAGCGCCGACCTCAACGCCGCCTACGTGGGCCGCGAGGAGGTGGTGCTCGTCGAAGGCAAGCGCGACGGTCGCTGGCACGGCCGCACGCGCTCGAACAAGCTCGTCCACTTCGCCGGCACGGCCGCGATCGGCGAGGTCACGAGCGTCCGCATCGAGCGCGCCACCGCCTGGTCGCTCCAGGGCACCGCCGCCGCGGACGCCCTGCCGCTTTTGTAGGAGGCCGCTCATGGTCGTTCGCGCCGACGCGGGTCGCGACGCGATCAGGGCCTACGTGGAGCAGGAAGCCTCGCGCGGCCTGGCGCACGTCAGGGCGCTGGTGTGGGGCGAGTGGGAGGCGATGGCCGCTCTCGTCGCCGACCTCAGCGAGCACGAGGCCGACTTCAAGCCGGCGCCGGGCGAGTTCTCGGTTGCCGATGCGCTCGAGCACCTGAACCTCAGCTTCGAGCGCAGTCAGGCGCGGCTAGCGGCGCTCTCGAGCGGCGAGCCCTTCGTCTGGACCGGGCCGACCCACGGCCCCGGCAGCCTGCCCGAGGCCGCCGCCGCCTCGTTCGCGGTCGTGCTGAATCGGTTCCTCGAAGGCATGGCCGGCGTCATCACGATCCTCGAAGGCGCCGAGCCGGGGCGCGGCCTCGACCGGACCGCCGACCACGCCCAGTTCGGCCCCTTCAACTGGCTCGAGTGGGCCGTCTACTCGCATCATGTGCACACCCACGACCACGTCGCCCAGGTCGGGGCGCTGCGCCGCGCAATCGACCGGCGCCGCGAGACCTCCGGGGCGCCTTGACGTCGCGCTACCCGCCATCGCCTGGGCGCCTGCCTGCCAGCGAGCAGTCTCGCTCCAGGGGCCAGAGATTACTCGAACACCACCGAGCGGTTGCCGTGCAAGAAGACGCGCTCTTCGAGGACCAGCTTTACGGCCCTCGCCAGCGTGATCTTCTCGGCGTCCCGTCCCGCCTGGACCATCGCCGCGGCGCTATAGGTATGGTTTACCGGGATGACGTTCTGGGCGACGATCGGTCCCGTGTCGAGGTCATCAGTGACGATATGAGCGGTGGCGCCGATGATCTTCACGCCGCGCTGATAGGCCTGATGGTACGGCTTGGCGCCAAGGAATGCGGGTAAGAACGAGTGATGGATGTTGATTACTCGGTCCCGGTAGCGCGCGACAAACGTTGGCGTCAGGATGCGCATGTATTTGGCGAGCACGAGATACCGGGGCGCGTAGCGGTCAACGACCTCCGTGACCAGCCGTTCGTGCTCCGCCCTGTCAAGATCCTTGTGGCTGACGTAATGAAACGGAATGTTGAAGGGCCTGACCAACGAGGCGAGTGCCTCGTGGTTGGCGACGACCGCCTTGATCTCGCCAGGCAGCTCGCCGGAATAGTGGCGAATCAACAGATCGCCGAGACAGTGCGCCTCCGTGGTCGCCAATATGACGATCGGCTGGCGCGCGGCCGCGATTAGCTTCACCACGGCATCCTTCGGCAGGATCTGCTCCAGTTGAGCCACCACCTGGTCCGGGGCAGCCGGCCCTTCAAACGCCGTCCGCATGAAGAAATGCCGCGAATCTAGATCGACAAACTCCTGATTACTGAGAACGTTGTACCCCGCGTTGAAGAGAACGCCCGTAATCCGATGAACAAGCCCCTGGCTGTCGGGGCAGTCGATCCGCAGGATATGTTGCGGCACTGTGGACCTCCGTCCATCTGAGTATCGGTTTCCCAGCACACGCAGGCCATTCAATAGGACCCGGCAATCGTGGCTGCGGTGGGCGGTTACTCTTTGAGCGATCGTAATCGCCACCGGCTACCTATACTGACCCCGTGCTCGCACCGGGTCTACACTCACGACCACGTCACCCAGGGCGAGGCGCTCCGGCGCGCGATCGAGCACCGCCAAGACGGCGGTCGCGTTGACCTCGCGCTACCCGCCCGTCGCGCTGCCGGATTCCGAGTACGCGCGGGCGCTCCAGGCCGACTGCCTCGCGCTCGACGGCGCTTGGGAGGACTACCCCTGGGGCGACATCGTCTTCAAGGTCGGCGCGAAAATGTTCGCGGCGACCGGCGCCTCGCTGCCGCTGCGAGTTACCGTCAAGGCGACGAAGGATGACGCCGCCGCCCTCGCGGGCCTGCCAGGCGTCGAACCGGCCCGCTACATCGGCCGCCACGGCTGGGTGACGATCACCGTCGCCGACGCCGCTAGGCTCGACCTCGCCCGCGACCTCATCGTCGCCAGCCACGCGCTCGTCGCGCCGCGCTCGCACCCGCGCCGGGGGCGTCGCTAGGATCGAGGCGTCGTTGCCGTTACTATCGCTGCGTGCAAGTAGCCGTCGTCCTCGTCATCCTCACCGTCGCCGCGGAGGAGCTGCGCGTCCTCCTCATCCAGCGCAGCGGTGAGCCCTACGTCGGCTGGTGGGCCCTGCCCGGCGGTCTCCTGCGGCCGTCGGAGTCGCTCGCCGCCGCCGCCGCCCGCAAGCTCGGCGACGAGACCGGCGTCACCGACGTCTACCTCGAGCAGCTCTATAGCTTCGACGGCCTCGACGGCGCCGCGTCCTCGTTCGCCGTCACCTACTTCGCCCTCGTCGACTCAAGCCGCGTCCGTCTGCGCCCGGAGGCGACCTGGGAGCCCGCCTGGCACGCCGTCGCGCAGCTGCCGCCGCTCGCCTTCGACAACCAGAGCGTCGTCGACTACGCCCTGACGCGGCTGCGCAACAAGCTCGAGTACACGAACGTCGCCTACAGCCTCATGCCGGCCGCCTTCACCCTCAGCGACCTCCAGGCCGTCTACGAGTCGATCTTCGGCCGCAGCTTCGACAAGCGGAACTTCCGCCGCCGCATGCTCTCGCAGGGGATCATCCGGCCCACGGGTCAGACTGCCGCCCGCGGCGCCCACCGGCCGGCGGAGCTCTACGAGTTCAGCTCCCGCCAGCCCATGGTGCTCTAAGCGGCGTCAGGCGGCGGCGGCCGGCTCCTCCGTCTTCATCACCATGGCGATGCCGACGAGCAGGACCCAGACCAGCAAGCCTATGAAGGCGCTGAAGCTGATTATGTCGAAGAAGCCTTCCGAATCTGCTGAGAGGATAGCCAGCGGCGCCAAGACGCCGAGAACTCCTTCGATCGCGCCGAGGTACGCCAGCCAGGTCCAGAGCACGCCGGTACGGACGATGACCAGTGAGCTAGCCAACACGAACAGGGCGCCCGCGAGCGGTATTAAGCCGGTGAAGGCGTAGGTAGCGGCCAGCATCAGTGTTTGCAGCGTCTCGTCGCTTGCCCCTCGGCGAAGTCGCCGAAGGCGAGGGTATCCCAGAAGAAGGGAAGTGGCACCCCAGATGATTACCAAGATCGCCCCCAGGAACGCGACCCGCGACCAGAGGTTTACGCCGCCCTCGGCCCGGCCGAGGAGCGCGCGCAGGCTAACGATGAACGGCAGGAAGAGGAAGGCGAAGCCGATACCGAAGAGATAATCGCCGATAAGGTATTGCTGACCGTCATCGACCCAGTAGGCGCGGATGTCATCGATCGGGTCGTCGTATGTCGGCGCATCGATCTGCAGGCCGAAGCTAACTGCAACGAGGATGATGAAGAGAATCGCCCCCGCCCCGCCCAGCCGCCACCACTGACGCATCACGCTGTCCATAACGGGCCTCCTTGCTGGTCGCACGCCTGCGGGTCCCTCAGTCGCCCCGTATATAGCAGGACGCGGGATGGTTTCTAAGAGCCGAAAGGCCCCATCCCGCGCTTCGCTGCTTGACAGCGTCCGCCGACGCTGCTAGCCTTCGCAGTAAGTGTCACCATGACACTAAGTAGCGCTTGCCAGGAGGCGCCGCGATGACCACCGCTAGCGAGCCCCGCGCCGACCGCATCCCCCTCGCCGGCATCGCCTGCGAGACCAGCACCGGCATCGAGACGCTGCCCCTCTCGAGCGAGCCCTCCTTCGCCTACTGGCAGCAGGACATCCCGAGCGAGTACTGGAACCTCGACGCCGCCGCCCTCGTCGCACGCGTCGCCGCCGCCCGCGAGCAGCTCGGCAGCCGTCTCGTCGTCCTCGGCCACCACTACCAGCGCGAGGACATCATCCAGTTCGCCGACCTGCGCGGCGACTCCTTCAAGCTCGCCCAGTGGGCCGCCGCGCAGCCGCAGGCGGAGTACATCCTCTTCTGCGGCGTCCACTTCATGGCCGAGGCCGCCGACATCCTCAGCGGCACCAACCAGAGCGTCGTCCTGCCGAACATGGCCGCCGGCTGCTCCATGGCCGACATGGCGGCGCCGGAGGACGTCTACGCCTGCTGGGAGGAGCTCGAGGAGGCCGGCGTCGCCGATAAGGTCGTCCCCGTCACCTACATGAACTCGGCCGCCTCGCTGAAGGCGTTCTGCGGCCGTCACGGCGGCATCGTCTGCACCTCCAGCAACGCCGATGCCGTCCTCGCCTGGGCCTTCGAGCGCGGCGAGAAGGTCCTCTTCTTCCCCGACCAGCACCTCGGCCGCAACACCGGCGCCAAGATGGGCGTCCCCCTGGACGTCATGCCCCTCTGGGACTACGGCAAGCCTTACGGCTCCCTCGGCGGCATGAGCGAGGCTCAGCTGCAAGCGGCGCGCGTCATCCTCTGGCAGGGCCACTGCTCCGTTCACCAGCGCTTCACCGTCGACCAGATCGAGGCGGCGCGCGCTAGGTACCCCGGGATCGAGGTCGTCGTCCACCCCGAGTGCCGCTACGACGTCGTCCAGGCGGCCGACCGCAACGGCTCGACCGAGTTCATCGTCAGGGCGATCAGCGAAGGCGCGCCCGGCAGCCAGTGGGCCGTCGGCACCGAGATCAACCTCGTCAGCCGCCTCGCCCACGAGAACCCGGACAAGCTCGTCTTCTGCCTCGACCCCGTCGTCTGCCCCTGCTCGACCATGTACCGCATCCACCCCGCCTACCTCTGCTGGACCGTCGAGGAGCTGGCGCGGGGCCACGTCGTCAACCGCGTCACGGTCGACGAGGAGACGGCGCACTACGCCAAGATCGCCCTCGACCGCATGCTGACCGTCGTCTAGAGCCGAACCCAGCCGGTCGTGTCATCTGGTCTGACGCCCTTGGGCAGGCGGATCTGCGTCGTCGGGACGAGCGGCGCCGGCAAGACCCACGTCGCCGAGGCGCTCGCGGCGAAGCTCGGCCTCGTCTACGTGAGCAACGACGCGATCATCTGGCGGGCGGACTGGCAGGAGACGCCGCAGGACGAAGTCCTCGAAGGGGTCGACGCGGCAACGCAAGCCGACGGCTGGACCTTCGACGGCAACCTCGGCGGCTCGCCCGAGGACCAGCTCGTCCTGGCGCGCTGCGACACCCTCGTCTGGCTCGACCTGCCGTTGTGGCAGGTCGTCTCGCAGGTGACGCGGCGGACGTTCGGGCGGGCGATCACCAAGGAGCCGCTTTGGCACGGCAACCAGGAGCGCTGGCGCAACGTCTTCTCGCCAAACTCGATGGTCTGGTGGTCGATCAAGACCTACCGCCGCCGGCGACGGGTCTACGGCACCCTCTTCGCCGCTACCGAGCAAGCCGGCAAGACCCGCATCCGCCTCGGCTCCCGACGCGAGGTCGAGCCTGGCTCGCGACTCTCGCTGCCGGGCCGCCTCGATAGCAGCAAGCCGCGTTTGACACGGCCCGGAGCCACTGCTACGATTGCCCGAGTGTTAGTGTCGTCATGACACTAACTCGCTCGAAGGCAGGGGCTTGCGCTTCTTCGACTACGTCATCCTTGGCTCCGGCATCGCCGGCCTCTACGCCGCCCTGATCGCGCGCGAGCACGGCAGCGTCCTCGTCCTCACCAAGGGCGGCATCGACGAGTGCAACACGAAGTACGCCCAGGGC
>Ga0326597_10014179_pt1 | contig 10450 bp, 10 predicted proteins | sample RVTome_12_FD_203789 | JGI IMG/M metagenome (GOLD analysis project Ga0326597, IMG submission 203789) | Soil microbial communities from uranium-contaminated site in the Upper Colorado River Basin, Wyoming, United States - RVT100D185 | ecosystem: Environmental > Terrestrial > Soil > Contaminated >... | reverse complement strand
ATCAGCACGTCCATCTCGATCGCTTCCGGGCTCGGGGTATCGTGCAGGATCAGGCGGTCGAGCGGCAGCGGAGGCTGATGCCGGACCGGCAGGATGGAAGACACTGGCGCGAGCTCCTCGGGGTCTGAGAGGGCGAGTAAAGGCGGCAGGAATATAGTCGCGCCAGCTTGGGGTACCCGACCCAACATCTCCCGGCGGATGCTCCGATCAGGCGGTACTTCGCTTCACCACGAGGTACACCGGATAGCTCGCCCCGGGCAGCACGAGCGACCAGAGACTGTTGCGGGTATCGCCCAGGCACTGGCCCACGAGAAACGCGATCGATCCGACGAGCGCGATGCCCGTCGTCCAGGGATACCCCCACACCCGGTATGGCCTCGGCGTGCCGGGTTCCCGCCGCCGGAGGATGAACACCGACAAGAACGACAGCAGGTAGTTGGCGACGAAGAAGAAGGCGATAAGGGCGAGTGCGCGGTCGAACGTTCCGGTGGCGATGAAGAGGAGGGCCACCCCCGTGCTCGCGAGCGTGGCCGAACACCGCGGTGGCGGCGCTTCCGGCGACGAACGGGTCGCCGGCCATCCGCGACATCGGGAGCACGTACATGATGGCGAGATTGATGAGCAGGTAGATCGCGATGACGAAGACCACGCCGGTCACCATCGCGCGGGGGATGTCGCGCCCGGGATCGCGCACCTCACCGCTGAAGTACACCATGCCGCTCCAGGCGACGACGAGCACCGCCAGCGCGAGCGCCTTGAGCAGACTCAGGAGCTGCTGGCCCCGGTCGCCCCACCGGATACCCCGCCAATAGAGCGCCGCGAAGCCGCACACGACCGCCGCCGCCACCACGGGGCCGCGCCCCTGCGCGGCAGGTACCAGCACCCCCAGATATTCCCCCGATGACCATCGCGATCGCGGCCGCCGAGCCGGCGGTGGAGATCCAGTCGCTCCATCCGACGACGAATCCCGCATAGCCGCCCAGCGCCCGGCGGACGAACACGTATTGTCCGCCCGACTGGGGAATCATCGCGCCGAGCTCCGCGACGGAAATGGCGCCGAGGAGGGCGTAGAGCCCGCCGACGATCCAGACGGCGAGGAAGAGCGACGGGGTGGGGAGGCGGGCCGCGATGTCTCCGGGGGTCCGGAGAATGCCGACGCCGATGGTGTTCCCGACGATGACGGCGACGCCGAACGCCGCACCGAGCACACGAAGAAGTTGTCCGGCCCGGCGGGTCGGCGGTCGCGGATAGAGCCAGGAGACCCTCACATCGGTTGGGGGAGCGTCACTACCTTACAGCCCTATGACTGCTCCCACCATCCCCGGCTTCCGCTCCGTCCCGTTCACCGGCGTCATCTACGTCATGGCCGAGGCCGCGAGGCGCGGCTACCGCTACGGCCATCCCGATTGGTGCAACCTCGGCCAGGGTCAGCCCGAAACCGGACCGCTGCCCGGCGCTCCGCCGAGGGTGCACCAGGTGTCCATCGGGGTCGAAGACCAGGAGTACGCCCCGATCCCGGGAATCTGGGAGCTGCGCCGGGCGGTCGCCGAGCTGTACAACGAGCTGTACCGGCAGGGGAAGCGGTCGAAGTACACCGATCTGAACGTCTGCATCTGCGGGGGCGGGCGCGCCTCGCTGACGCGGGCGGTCGCCGCCCTCGGCGAGGTCAATCTCGGCCACTTTCTTCCCGACTACACGGCGTACGAGGAGCTGCTCGACATCTTCAAGCTCTTCACCTCGATCCCCATCCTCCTCGAGGGAGAGCGCGGCTACCATTTCAGCCTGGACGATCTCGAGCGGGAGATCACGGGGCGGGGCCTCTCGGCGCTGCTGCTCTCGAATCCGTGCAACCCGACCGGCAAGGTCATCCAGGGCGACGAGCTGAAGGGATGGGTGGGGCTCGCGCGGGAGCTGGGGTGCACGCTGTTGATCGACGAGTTCTACTCCCACTACATCTGGAGCAGTGGGGACGGATCGGGGATGGTATCGGCGGCCAGGTATGTCGAGGACGTGGACAGCGATCCCGTGGTCCTGTTCGACGGGCTCACCAAGAACTGGCGCTATCCGGGTTGGCGGACGACCTGGATCGTTGGCCCGAGGCAGGTCATCGAGGCGGTGTCGAGCAGCGGCTCGTTCCTCGATGGCGGCGGCAGCAAGCCGCTGCAGCGGAGCGCCGTCCCGCTGCTCTCGCCGGCGGTGGCCTGCGCCGAGGCGGCGGCGATCCGGGAAGCGTTCGTTCGCAAGCGTCGCATCCTCGGCGAGGGGCTCGCCGCGGCCGGCGTGCGATTCGACCTGGAGCCGGAGGGAACGTTCTACTGGTGGGGGGACGTGTCGGCGCTTCCGCCGTCAATCAACACCGGGATGTCCTTCTTCCGCGCCGCGCTCGACCGGCAGGTGATCTGCGTCCCCGGGGAATTCTTCGACGTGAATCCGGGGAAGCGAAGGAGCGGGCGGCCGTCGCGATTCCGGAACTACGTTCGTTTTTCCTTCGGTCCGGAGGAGAAAGCGGTGACCGAAGGAGTGCGGCGCATCCACGAGCTGGTCAATACGGCGGGCGGGGCTACCCCTGCCCCCGCGCCTTCCTGATCTCCTCCGTCAACCTCGGAACGATCTCGAAGAGATCACCCACGATGCCATAGTCGGCCACCTTGAAGATCGGCGCGTCCCTGTCCTTGTTGATCGCGACGATCGTCTTGGCGGTTCGCATGCCGGCCAGGTGCTGGATGGCCCCGGAGATCCCGATGGCGATATAGAGGTCGGGACTCACCAGCCGCCCGGTCTGGCCGATCTGGTCGGTGGGCGGCCGCCATCCGTCGTCGGTGACGGCGCGCGTCGCGCCGACCGCCGCATTGCCGATGGCGGCGGCGAGGTCCTCGACCAGCTTGAAGTTCTCCGCCGCCCGGAGGCCACGGCCCCCGCTCACGATCACCGGCGCGTCGCCGATATCGAGCTTTGCCCCGCCGCCCTGGCTGAGCCCGGTGACCACCACCCGCGCGGCGGCCGGATCGATCGCCGGGGCGGCGGTCTCCACCCGCGCGATCCGCTGGGACTCGACCGGTGTGACCGCGCCCGGGCGGAGCGAGAGCAGCGCCGGCGCACCGGTGAGGCGTAGGGTCACGATGATTTTCCCGGTGTACGCCGGGTGGCGGGCCAGCACGGCGTCACCCTGGATCTCGAATTCCGTCACGTCGGAGGCGAGGCTGGTGCCGAGTTTGGCCGCCACGCGAGGCGCGAGGTCCCGGCCCTGCGCCGACGCGGCGAAGAAGGCCGCGCGGTAGCCGCCCAATCGCAACCGTTCCGCGGCGGTGGCGGCATACACTTCCGGACTGTAGCGCTCGAGCGCCGCATGCTCCACCACGATTAGGACGTCGGCACCGTAGCGCCCGAGCTCCCCGGCCCGCGCGGCCAGCCCGGGCGCCCCGACCAGCAGCGCATGAACCGCGCCTCCCCCGGAGGCGTCCGCAGCCTTGCGCGCCGCGGTGACCGCCTCGTAGGCGACTTTGCGGAATTCTCCGCTCCGCGACTCCGCAAATGCAAGCATCGTCGCCATCACAGCACCTTCGCTTCGGTCTGGAGCAGCCGCAGGAGCTCGGGGACCGCATCCGCGCCCTCACCGATGATTCGTCCCGCGGGGCGCTCCGCCGGCAGCGCGAGGAGCTCGACCGTGAGGCGGACCTCTCCGATCTGCGCGGGCCTCACATCGAGCGGTTTCTTCTTCGCCGCCATGATTCCCTTGAGCGAGGCGAGGCGGGCGCGGGCAATCCCCTCGTCGATCGTGAGCACGGCAGGCAAGGGGAACTCCACCGTCTCGGCGGCGCCTTCGAGGTCGCGCCGGGCGGTCCCGCGGCCCGATGCGATGTCGAGATGAGAGATGGAGGTGACACAGGGCAGGTCGAGCAGCTCGGCCGTCATGGGGCCGACGGTGCCGCTCGCGGTATCGGTGGCCATGCGGCCGAAGAGGATCAAGTCATAGCCGCCGTCCTTGAGCTCGGCTGCCAGCGCGCGCGCGATCGCCATGCCGTCGAACGGTACCTCGTCGGCCTTGAGCTGTACGGCGCGCGTGGCTCCCATGGCGAGCCCTTTGCGCAGCATCTCCTGAACGCTGTCGGGGCCGAGCGAGAGCACGACCACCTCGCCCGGCCCCTGCTTCTCCACGAGCTGCAGACCGACCTCGAGGGCATACCCGTCGAAGTCACCCATCTCGTATTTCAAACCGCCCTGGTCGAGCGACTTCCGATCGGCTGCGATGGAGAATCGCATCTCCATGTCCGGCACACGCTTGAGACAGACCGCGATCTTCAACACTCACTCCCTGATAAGTCCCAAGACGGCCTCGAAAACCCGCGGCAAAGCTAGTCGCTCGCCACGGGAGCCGCCAGAACCGCGCGTCGCTCAGTCGATGTCGCCTCCGGGGCCCCCAGGCGTCCTCGGGCCGCCGAGCGTGGTGCGGACGACCAGCCGGAACGCCCTGCGGTGGTTGGGCGTCAGGAACCGCTCGACGGTCGGCCCGTCGGGGTTGCCCTGATTGATGTTGAAGGTGCCGAAGATGGCGCTCTTGTTCTGGAAGAGGTTGCTAACGATGCCGTTGATCTCCCAACGGCCGAACTCGACGCCGACGCGCGCGTCAGCCACGAAATAGCCGTCGAGGGGATCGGTGACGTTGGCCTCGTCGCCGCGCAGATACTGCTTGCCGATGTACCGCCCGTCACCGCCCACAGAGACGTACCCTCCGATCCGTGCCAGAGCGCCGAACTTGATCTGGTGGTCCGGCACCACCGGGAAGCGATTGCCCGGCACGACCGCGTTTTCGGTCGGGAAGGGATTGGTGATCGCGTCCGCCGGATCGGCGGGGGGCTCGTCTCCGGCGGAGCGGATCGTGAAGACGTCGGCGTCACTCTGGAAGGTGGCCCGAGTGTACGCGTAGTTGAGGTAGAGCGAGTGGCCCGCAGGAAAGCTGTACGCCACTCCGGTCTCGAGGCCCACCCGGCGGGTCTTGTCGAGGTTCACGAAGAAGCCGTCGATGGTGCTTCCGGTCGGCTCATCTTCCCCGAATGGGGAAAGGAAGATGTCGTTCTTGACGTCGGTGTAGTAGGCCGAGCCGCTGAAGGAGACCCGGTTCCCCAGGTAGCGAAAGCCGGCCTCGACCGTACTGGTCTTCACCGGCTCGAGTGGCGGGTCGTCGCCCAGGGCGAACGGCAGCGGGCACGGCGCCTCGGGGTCGGCGCAGGCGTTCTCGATGACCGCGGGAGCCCGAAACGCCTGGCCCCAGGAGGCGAAGATCGATCCGCCGGGAACCACCTCGACGCTGGCGCCGACGCGCGGATTGAAGCGCTTGTAGACGCCGACCGTATCACCCGAGGGGTCGATGACATTCTCGAAGGGGATGCGGACGTAGTCATACCGCGCGCCGGCCGACAGCGTCACCTTGCCGACGGTCAGGTCGGCCGCCGCGAAGGGCGCGATGTCCCAGAGCGGGCTTTTCGCCTGGGTCGTCAGGCTCCGGGCAAACCCGAACTTCGTCGAATCCGCGAAGATGTCGATCTTGACCCGGGTGACCTCGCCGTCCACGCCACCCCGGAGGCTCAGCGCCGTCCGGTCGTCGATCACGGTGGTCCACCGGTAGTCCGCCGTGTAGCCAAGGCTGGTGTTGTAGCTGATACCGAAGGCGTCGGGGTCGTCGGGCTGGTTGGCGTTGAATCGCTCGGCGCGATGGCGCCGGAAATACACCGTGGCCGAAGCCCGACCGAGGCCGATCTGCTTGTACCCCTGCAGCGACCCCTGGAAGGCCCAGAGCGTCTCGTAGTCGTTGGCACTCAGGTTCGAATCGGCGCTCGTCTCGAAGATCGACTCGGGAAGCGAACCGGCCGTCTCGGCGCTGTCCCGCGCATAGAACCCCTGGAAGCGAATGCCGCTCGTTTCCCCCAGCTTGCCGAGATTGAAGAATCCTTGATATCCCTCGGCGCCGGTGATCTGGCGCCAGCCGTTCTCCCGGTTGTAGTTGCCGCCGAGATACCAGTCGAGTCCGCTCTTGCCGAGGCCGGAAACGTGTGCCTCCCCACGAGCCGCGCCGAAGCTGCCGCCCGACAACTCGATCGTCCCGGTGGTCGGCCCCGTCCCTCGGGCCGTGATGAGGTTGACCGCTCCGCCGAGCGCGTTTCTCCCGAGGAGGGAGCCGTTGCCCGAGAGAATCTCGACGCGCTGGATGTGATCCATCGGCAGGAGATCGAAGTTGACCTGCGACGCCTCCGGCTCGTTCATCCGGACGCCGTCGAGGAAGACGGCCACGCCCTGAGGCAGTCCCACCACCGGCGAGGAGTAGAAGCCGCGGCTCGATATGTTGAGCTTGTATGGGCTGCCCAGATCGTCGTACGTCGAGAACCCGGCCACACTCTTGAGGGCGTCGGAGAGGATGCGCGGCTCGTAGGCATCCACCTGATCGGCGTCGAGCGTCGTGACCCGCGCGGGCACCCCGGACCCGATGGTCGGGCCGGCGGCCGGCAGGATGCTGCCGACCACCTCGATCGGCGGAAGCACGCGCACCCTGGTTGAATCGGTGCGCACGCCGAGGGAGTCGGGCTGTTGCGCGGCCAGGGCGGGTGGCACCGCGAGGAATGCGGCAGTCACGAGCGCACTCGTCAGTTTCATCGTGCGGATTCCTCAGGGATGGGGATGAGGCGGGATGCTTGCTAGCGAAGCTGGAATGCGCCGGCGGAATGGCCTCGCCTGGCAGCGGGGCCCCGCTCGTAGATCGCGGCCATCATGACCCGATCGGGGGGAACGCCGATCACCAGGAGCGCGTCGTCGCTGGGGCCGCCGCCGTCGAAGTCGAGGCAGCAGTGTTCTACCGTGACGAGGCCCGCCCCTCCGTTGCCCCGGAAGGACGGCGCGTCGCCGCGGTCCAGGCGTACGACGTCGCCGGCGGTGAAGGAGGCGGAACGATCTCGATCCTCGTACACCCGGAGCCGGTGGACCCGGGCGTCACGCTCGGCCAGCAGCGTCACCCCGTCGTCGGCGGCGCCGCCGCCGTCGAGGTCGTAGCAGCAGCGATCGACGACGATCTGTGGCGGGCCGCGCAGCACAAGGACGGTCCCCGCGGCGATGACGAGCGAAGCGGCGAGCCCGAGGAGTGCGGGGCGGCGACGCCGCGGCGGAACGGCACCCTTCGACCGTTCGCCACGACGCAGCCGGCCCAGCAACTCCGGCCCGAACGACGCCCTCGGCGCGAACCGAATCTCGCGCAGGGAGCGGTCGAGCTCCTCCAGCCCGGGCGGCAGGTTCGCGTCGTCGGTCACTGACCGAGCACCTTCCGGAGCCTGCCGAGGACTCGCCAAAGCCGCGTGCGGACGTTGCCTTCGCTGATGCCGAGGATCTGCGCCATCTCCGTGGTATCCAGGCCGCTGCCATAGCGCAGGCCGATCAGCTCCCTATCGGCGGTGCCGAGGGTGGCCACGGCGTCGAGGAGGTGCCCGACCTCCTCCTCCTTGAGCAGGCGCTCCTCGGGTGAGGGGGCGTCGTGGACGAGATCGTGCATGGAGCCGAGGGAGACATACTGCCGCAAGCGCGCGCGACGGCGCCAATCCCCCAGCACGTTGCGAGCGATCGTGAGGATCCAGGCCTTGGATGAGCCCTTGGTTTCATCGAAGCGCCCGGCGGCCCGGACGACCTTGAAGAAGGTCTCCGCGGTCAGATCCTCGGCCACATCCGGCAAGGGGACGTGAAAGCGGAAATAGTTGTAGACTGCCGTCCCATGGGCTTCAAACCAGCCCCTGCAAAGGACTTCCGCCTCATCGATAGGGGCAGGAACCGGGCTGACCTCGGGATTGTGCACGCTAGAAGGGAGGCTCACGGTAGGTATATACGCACCATACTCCAGGACGTCACAGCTTGAGTGTGAGGAGGCGAATCCAGAAGGAATAAATCAACGCGCCGAAGATACCCAGCACGAACGCGATCCCGATCCAGCGGAGTGGCGACGGCGACGCTACGCCGTCGTCCAAGCGGATCCTTCGCATCCGCAGCAGCACCTCGGCCTCGAGCGACGGGCGCGGCTCGAAGTGAATAGACCGGAGAACCCTGTCGAGGGCCAGCACGGCATCTCGTCGCACGTGAAGAAAAACGCGCGAGCGCCACGCGCGTCACACCACCCGCCTCAGCCCATCAGAAAGCGCTGAGTCCCGTGATGGCTTGGCCCACGATCAGCGAGTGCATGTCGTGGGTGCCCTCGTAGGTGTACACCGATTCGAGATTGGCCATGTGCCGCATCGAGTGATACTCGGCGAGAATGCCGTTGGCCCCGAGGAGCCGGCGGGCTTCCCGGGCGCAGTCGCAGGCGATGTTCACGTTGTTCCGCTTGCAGAGCGACACCTGGTCGGGCGTCATCGTGCCCGCGTCCTTCAACCGTCCGAGCTGCAGCGTCATGAACTGCGCCTTGGTGATCTCGGTGAGCATCTCCACCAGGCGCACCTGCTGGATCTGGGTCCCGGCGATGGGCTTGTCGAACATCACGCGGTGCTGGGCGTACCGCAGCGCCTCGTCGTAACAGGCCATTGCGGCGCCGATCGCTCCCCACGCGATCCCGTAGCGCGCCTGGCTGAGGCACATGAGCGGGCTCTTCAGTCCGCCCGACTTGGGCAGGATGGCGTCCCTGGGAAGCGGCACATCGGCGAGATGGATCTCGCTGGTGTCACTGGCGCGGAGCGAGAGCTTCCCCTTCTGGTCCTTGGCGGCGTATCCCTTGGTGCGGGTGGGCACGATGAAGCCGCGGATCGATTTGGCATCGTCCACGCCGCCGGTCTTGGCCCAGATAATGGAAACGGTGGCCTGGGAACCGTTGGTGATCCACATCTTGGTCCCGTTCAGCACCCACCCGTCCTTCGTCTCCTTGGCCGTCGTGATCATGCCGCCGGGATTGGACCCGAAATCGGGCTCGGTGAGGCCGAAACAACCGATCTCTTGCCCCGAGGCGAGCAGGGGCAGCCACTTCTTCTTCTGCTCCTCGGACCCAAAGGCGTAGATGGGATACATGACGAGCGCGCCCTGCACCGAGGCGAAGCTGCGGATGCCGCTGTCCCCCCGCTCCAGCTCCTGCATGATGAGGCCGTAGGCGACGTTGTTGAGCCCGGCGCAGCCGTATTCCTCGGGAAGGTTCGCCCCGAACAGCCCCAGCTCGGCCATCCCCGGGATCAGCTGCTTGGGGAACCGGCCCTCGATATAGGCCTCGCCGATCACCGGGATGAGCCGTTCGTCCACCCAGGTCCGGACGGTGTCCCGTACCGCACGCTCTTCCTCGGACAGAAGGGTGTCGAGGTTGAGGAAATCGACTCCGGTGAACTGGGATGTGGCAGCGGCCGTGGCCATGGAAGCCTCGCGCGAGGTGCAGGGTGAGGCCGGTAAGATAGCCGGGGAAATGGCGGTTTGGCAGGCGTTTGCGCGCGTGGGTGAGCCGTCTCACGGCCCCCAGGTAGCCAAGATGATATCTTGGATGCGTCCCTGCAACCACCGAGGTAAGCATATGTCTCTGTTCAGGTTACAGAATCGTATCGTGGCCCTTGGAGTTGTGGTCGCCCTGGGTGGTCTGCCCTCCTCCATGCACGCCCAAGGGAAGCAAGGCATCGTCATCGTCTATCTCGATCCGATGACGACGGCGGGGGTCGGCGGGACGGTGAATCTGGCTCCCAACGGGCCGGCCACCAACTTCGAGGTGACCCTGAATCCGGGGGAGTCGTCGCAGGAGGAGGGGGCCTACAAGGTGCGGGTGGTTCAGGGTAGCTGCTCGGCCCCCGGCCGGGTGGTCCAGGACCTCGATGAGGTCCCCGCGGATGGGAAGGCCAGGAAGGAAGACGGGAATCTTCGGCTGTCTGACGTCCGGCGCGGCGACCATGTCATCCAGGTGGCCGCCAGGCGCCGGAACGAGGTGGTCGCCTGTGGACTGATTCCCGCGGCTCGCTAGCGCCCGAAAGTATCGCAGTCCTCGGGGCGTCCGCTCTGGAACCCCCGCTTGAACCAGTCGGCACGCTGGGCCGCCGACCCGTGGGTGAACGACTCAGGATGCACTCCTCCACCGCTCGCGGCCTGGATTCGGTCGTCACCCACGGCCGCGGCGGCGTTGAGGCCTTCCTCGACATCGCCCTGCTCCAGAATGTTCCGCTGCTGGGTCGAGTGTCCCCAGACTCCCGCGTAGCAATCGGCCTGGAGCTCCATCCGCACCGACAGATCATTGCCCTGGTCGGGACGCTGCTGCTGCAGACGCCGCACCTGGGCTTCGGTACCGAGCAGGCGCTGCACATGGTGTCCCAGCTCGTGGGCGATCACGTAGGCCTGGGCGAAGTCGCCCGCCGCCCCGAAGCGGTCGCGCAGCTCATCGTAGAACCCGAGATCGATGTAGACGCGGTTATCGCCCGGACAATAGAAGGGTCCGGCGGCGGCCTGCCCGACGCCGCACGCCGTCTGG
>Ga0326597_10014178_pt1 | contig 10453 bp, 6 predicted proteins | sample RVTome_12_FD_203789 | JGI IMG/M metagenome (GOLD analysis project Ga0326597, IMG submission 203789) | Soil microbial communities from uranium-contaminated site in the Upper Colorado River Basin, Wyoming, United States - RVT100D185 | ecosystem: Environmental > Terrestrial > Soil > Contaminated >... | reverse complement strand
GTGGCCGCCGACGTTGACGACCCAGCTCGTCGATGCGACTCCGCTCGAGTTGGTGACCGGGGCTGGCGATCCGACGGATCCGCTTCCGGACGCAGAGAAGTTGACCGTCCGTCCGGCAATTCCGTTCCCGAATGCGTCGGCGACGCGCACGGTCGGGGTGATCGAGACACCCGCGCCCGTGATGGCCGTCTGACCGCCGCCTTGAGTGAATTGGAAACTGGTGGCGGAACCCGGTGTCGCCGTCGCCGTGAACGCCAGCACATTGGGGACGACGCTTCCTCCCGCGGCGGTGACCGCGACCGTGTCACTGAGCGTCGCCGCCATCGTCCCCAGTGTCCACGACGTGAGCGTGGCCGTGCCGTCCGCGAGCGTCGGCATCGCACCGGCTGGTGAGACCGAGCCGCCCGCACTCGTGACCGCGAACGTCACCGAGTGGTTCGCGATGGGGTTGTCGAACTTGTCCGTCACGCGGACGCTCGGATCGATCGACACCGACGTGTTGACCGTCGCGCTCTGACCCGTGCCTGCTACGGCGACCAGCTTCGACGGGGTTCCAACGTTCGCCGTGGCGGTGAAGTCGACCGTGTCCGGCACGCCTCCGATCGTCGCCCGCGCCGTATGCGTGCCAGGAGCGGTTCCGAGGACACGGGTCGCCACGGCGACCCCGCTTCCGTCCGTGTCGCTGGTGGCGGTGATGCTTCCGCCGCCGCCTGCGACCTGCCAGCTCACGGGAACGCCCGGAATGCCGTTGTCATTCACGTCCTGGACCTTCACGGCGTACTGCGTCGGAAGGGTCGCCGCCACGGTGTCCGTCTGCGCGTCCCCGGCGACAAGCAGGATCTCGTCGATGCCACCCGGCAGCCCGGTGGCGCTGAAGGTGACGGTATCCGGGATGCTGGCTGCCAGGGCGAGAACCGTGTTGGGCCCGGCCGTCGAGCCCAGCGTCCACGTTCCCGCCGTGGCGACACCGCCGGCGTCGGTCGTCTGCGAGGTGCCCGTGATGCCGCCACCGCCCTGATCCACGCTGAAGAGGACGTCGACGCCGGCGATGCCGTTGTCGAAGGCGTCGAGCGCCGCCACGCTCGGAGAGGTCGACACCGCGGAGCCTGCGACCGCACTCTGCCCGCTTCCGGTCACGATCTGGAGCTTGGTCGCCGGGCCCGCAACGCCCGTGGCAGTGAACGTCACGGTCCCCACCGAGGCCAGCGTGGCATCGAGCATGTTGGGTCCCACCGTTCCGCCCAGGGTCCAGGATTCGACACGGGCGATGCCGCTGGCGTCGCTCGTATCGGGGCTGCCGCTCGCCGAGCCACCCCCAGCGGTCACCGCGAAGGTCACCACCGCGCCCGGTACCGGGTTGTCGAACGCGTCCAGCAAGAGCACGGAGGGCGCTGTCGGGACGGCGGAGCCGACCTGAGCGGACTGCGCATCCCCATCATTTACCTCGATGCTCGCGGCGGCACCGGCCGCCAGGTCGAGTACCACCTGTACGGTCGCGGGGCTTCCGTCGGCCTCGGTCGCCGAAATCCATACGGTGGCCACGTGCACGCCGGCCGTGGTGATCCCGGTGGTCGCGACCGCGAGCTCCACCTCGGTGGGGGCAACCGTCGCGCCCAGCTGCGCGGTGAGCCAGTCCTGAACCGTTCCCGCGTACACGATGGAGTCGATCGCCAGGCCCACGAGCGGGAACGCGCCACCGTTCGTCACCTGGACGGTGTCGGGCGCGGGGTCCGTTCCGCCGACCTGCGTCGAGAAGCCTACGCTGTCAGCCGACATCACCAGAGCAGGCGCCGGCGCCACGACGACGATCGTGGAGTCCCCGAATCCCGCTGCGCTGGCCCTGATGTAGGTGGAACCGATGGCCACCCCGGTGACCAGGCCGGCCTGGTCCACCGTGGCGACCCCCGTGTCGTCACTGACCCACGCCACGTCCAGTCCGGCCAGGAGGGCGCTCGTCGCGTCCAGCGCGAGCGCGTGGATCTGCAACGTTCGCCCGATGCCCACGTCGGCGCTGTCGGGACTGAGACGCAGCTCGGCGATGTCCTCGATGCCGACCTGAACGATCGAGGACTCGAGGCAGGCTGCGACGAGGAGCACGGCTGCGCCGGCCGTGGCGAGGCGGGTGACTGTCGGGGCGCGGCGACCGCGAGTGGGCACGGTCCTGACCTGGTTGGCTTGGAAGGGAGGGGAAGCGGACCTGGTGGGAGCGGGCATCCGCCAGGCTCGCCCACGGTACTGTGGGCGCAGGGAGGTCTGCAAGCTCCGATTGCTACCCGAGTCGCGCTCTTCTAAGCTTCGCGCTCCGATCACACCGCTTGGAGATGAGATGATTCGTCGGCTTTCGCCCTTGGCGGCCCTCGCTGTCGTCGTCGCTTTGTCCCCGCATTCCGTCGAGGCCCAGGAGGAGACCGGCCTTCGCTCGAGAATCGAGCAGGATCTCTTCACCTTCGGTGACTGCGGTCAGCCGCTGTGCCTCGACCTCAGCAACGTCCATGGGAATCACTTCATCCCTGCGCTCGCCGAGGGGAATGATGCGGTGATCTCGTTCATCTCCGACGCGATCGGAAACGCGACCCTGAGCGTTCCTCTCAGCGCCACGTCGAGCGGAGCGACGTTCTCCTTCGAGGGAGGGCTGCCGGTGCGGACCTCGACCTCGGCCGGGCCCATTTTCGGAGAGCGCACCCAGACGTTGGGAAGGAACCAGTTTTTCCTCGGGGCAAGCGTGACCGGAGTCGACTTCACGTCGCTCAACGGCGTGCCACTCGACGGGATGCAGCTGACGTTCAAGCACGAGGACGGGGACCCGGCCGATACGCTCGGGCTGCCCGTGTTCGAGAACGACGTGATGGCGCTGGAGCTCGCCATGGACGTCAGCGTGCTCGTCGGCACGGTGTCGATGACGTACGGCCTGACGGACTTCATCGACGTGGGCGTCGCAGTCCCGTTCGTGAGGACCGAGGTGAGCGGACGCAGCGATGCCCAGATCATCCCGTTCGCGTCGACCGCCATCCACCGGTTCGGGGGCGACGCCACGAATCCGGTGCTCCGTGCCTCGGCCTCGATGGAAGGCTCCGCCTCCGGCATCGGCGACGTCGCGGCCCGGGTCAAAATCAACCTCGGACAGGGTACGAGGATGGGCGCCGCGCTCCTGGGCGAGATGCGTTTCGCCACGGGCGACGAAGAGAATTTGCTGGGCGTCGGCTCGAGCCAGGTCCGGGTGACCGCGCTCTATTCGGCCCAACTCGGGACGTTCTCGCCCCACCTCAACGTCGGCTACGCCGCTCGCTCGGGCGACTTGCAGCGCGACGGCCTTTTCCTCCAGGGCGCCTCCGACAACTTGCTCACCGATTGGGCGACGCTCGCCGCCGGAGTCGAGGCGGAGTTCCAGCTCGGAGAGAGCCAGTTCACCCTGCCGTCGACCATCGAGATCCAGTCGCCGTTCATCCGGCAGTTCCCGGCGACGAACATCCCGAACAAGGACGGCGACCTGCTGAGGGCTTCGTTGGGCGGCAAGTTCACGGTCCGCGGCGGCACCGTACTCGTGGTGAACGGCATCTTCCCGCTGCGCGGCGTGGGGCTCCAGCCGGACTTCATCTGGACCGTGGGACTGGACTTCCCGTTCGGCGGCTGACGCCTACTGAATGCTGCTGACCCGCCAGCCGGTTGGCGTGCGCGCGAAGCTGAATCGGAGCGGCACTGCCTGGACCTGGTCGCGACCGCCTGCCCGGAAGCGATAGGTCGCGCTCACCCCGGCCGTCGCGTTGTTTCCGTCTTCTTCGATCGAGTCGACGGTGGTTTCGACCCTGAGGCCCTCCATCGCCGGAAATGCACTCTGGAGCTGCGCCTCCCGCTCCGGGGTCATGCCCGGGTAGACGGCGCGCACCCGATCCACGTCCCTCGACTCCAGGGCACGAGCGTAGGCCTCGACCACCTCGTCGACGGCCACGCGCGTGGCGACACGCACCGTCACGTCGGCGGTCGCCGACACGCCCTCCGACGTGGCGGTGATCGTGGCGGTCCCGGGTCCGGCGGCCGTCAACTGGCCTGAGGCACCCACGCTGACCACGCTCTCGCTGCTGGACCTCCAGGTTACCTGTCGGCCGTCCAGCGCCTCTCCATCCGCTCCGCGGGCGCTCGCTTCGATCGACGCCCGGTCGCCCACCGTCAACTCGAGGCTGGTGGGCCCGAGCACGACGGCCGCGACCGCGGCCTCCGCGACGGTAATGGTCACGCTGCCCGAGACGTTCCCGGCGGCCGCTGTCAAAACGGCTTGGCCCGGCCCGAAAGCGCTCACCAGGCCGCTTTGGCTCACCCGAACGATGGATTCGTCGCTCGAGGTCCAGCGCGCGCTGGACCCGGGCACGCGCACGCCGCGAGCGTCGACCGGCGTCGCCGCGAGCGTCGCCGTGCCCCCGGGCTGGAGCCGCTGCGGTGAGCCCGTAATCTGGATGCGTGAGATCGTCGGCGTTGGCGGGGGAGAGGCGGAGCCACCGGCCGCCGTGGCGGTGCCCCCGCCGCTGGGCACGTCCAGCGTGGGATCCGAGGGCGTCGCCTCGGCAGTGGACGTGGATGGGTCCCCGGCGCTTCCCGGCTCCGTCGTCGCATCGCCCCCGCCCGCGAGGCCGGGCTGCCCCGTCGGCGGCCCGGTGCCGTCCGCGTCCTGGGTCGAGGCAGGGGTCGGCGTGCCCGCCAGCGACGCCGGCGCCTCCGAGGACCAGGGCTGCAGCACCGCCAGCGTGCCGCCGATCGCCACGAGGGCCACGACCCCGATCACACCCAGGCGCCCGGAGCGGGACCCGGCGGGCGCCGCGGCGGTCCGGGTCGTGCCGGACCCCGTGCTGGCCAGCACCGGCCCGCCCGGATTGCTGAGTCTCGCCAGCAGCTGATCCGTGTCGCCCTCCCTGACGAGCTCCAGCAGCTGGCTCCGGATGGGGTCGAGGCCGGAGGGTGTGGCGTCGTTGGTGAGGCGTCGGATCGCGGCTTCGAGGGACGGCCAGCGGTCGGCAGGTTTCTTCGCCACCATGCGCTCGACCGTCTCGCGCACCTCGGCCGGGCAGTCGGGTCGGGAGTCCGCGAGCGGGGGGAGTGGCTCGTGGCAGTGCTTGTACATGGTGGTGACCGCGCTGTCCCCTTCGAACGGGAGCTGCCCGGTGAGCATCTCGAACGCCACGACTCCCAGCGAGTACTGGTCCGAGGCGCCCGTGACCTGCTTGGCCTCGCATTGCTCGGGACTCATATAGGACGGCGTCCCGATCGTCGCTCCGGTGATCGTCAGGCCTTTCGTCTCGGCGACCTTCGCGATGCCGAAGTCGGTCACGATCGGCGTGCCCTCCTCGTCGATCATGATGTTCGCGGGCTTGATGTCGCGGTGCACGACGTCTCGCCTGTGCGCGTATCCGAGCGCGCCGCCGACCTTCACGAGAATGTCCGTTACCATCGTGATCGGCAGCTGGCCCGTCTTCTTGATGACGGCATCGAGCCCTCGGCCCTCGACGTATTTCATCACGAAGTACAGCGTCTCGGACGTCTCCTTCACCGCGTAGATCGGAATGATGTGCGGGTGTGAGAGCTGGGCCGCCGTTCGGGCCTCGAGCTTGAACCTCTCGGCCATGCCCTCGCCTTCGAGCAGGTGCGGGGCCATGACCTTGATCGCGACCTTACGGTCCAGCGCGATGTCGTGTGCCAGGAACACGGTCGCCATGCCGCCGCGTCCCAGCTCCGACAGGATCTCGTACTCGCCGAGAGTCGCGTCGCGGAGCGCCTGACGCATCGTGGAGCGGACGGGCGTGACCGGCGTGCCGGAGGTGGTCATCGCCAGCGTGGGGGCGTCGTCGCCCACGAGCGTCATGTCCCGCCCGCATCGAGCGCAGAAGAGAGCTCCCGCCGCCACGTCGGAGCCGCAGCTGGCGCACTTCCGTAGATCGCTCAAGGATCGTAACGGGACTGCATGAACTCGATGCCGGGCTCGAGCGCCTCGCGCCACGCCTGTTGGGTGTCCTCCGTGCAGCGCGGGTCATGCTCGCGCACGGCATGAAGCAAGCTCTCGACGAAGTGATGGTACATCGAGGGCGGGACGTCGATGCCTCCGGCGCTGTGACGCGCGGCGATGCGGTCTAGGAGCACCTGGTCGGGCCTCTTCGCATAGCTGAGGAGAAGCCCAATGCCGTGTTGAAGGAGCTTGTGCTGCTTGGGAAACTCTGTCTTGGCGAACATGGGAGGGATCGCCGGGTCGCTCGCCATCAGCCGCTCGTAGAAGCGCGCGAAGAAGTCCGGCGCTCTGAGACACCGAGAGTAGCTGTGTTGAGCGATCGTGTGCGCGGGCTGCTGCACCGGGCCTCCCGTAACTCCTGGGGTGGGCCCAGCATAGGGCCGCTCAACCAAGTCTAAGGCAGGCCGCCAGCGGCGAGCAAGCAACGTTCGGTGCGTCGTCGGGGGCCCACTCGGCGGCAGCCTGCTAGCTCGGCGGTGCCGCGTAGGTGCGTCGCTCGACGGTGTCTCCCTTCCCCGGCTCCACGACGCCGTCCCCGTCGATGCGTGCCACGAGCACGGTAATGTTGTCCGGTCCACCGCCGGCGTTGGCGGCCCCCACCAGCTCCTCGCACAGCGAGGACAAGTCCGTCATGGCAGCGACCGCCGTCTGGATCTCACCGTCACCCACCACACCCGACAACCCATCGGAGCAGAGCAAGAGCACGTCTCCCCGGCGCAACTCGTGCACGGTGAGCACGGGATCGACCGACGGAGCCGGCCCGAGTGCTTGCAGAATCTGGTTGCGAGGCACGCTCCGGGCGTCCTCCTCGCTCAGAATACCGGAGTCTATGAGATCCTGGACCAGCGACTGGTCGCGCGTGAGCCGCCCCATGACCCCGTCGCGAGCGAGGTATGCGCGGGAGTCGCCCACCTGAGCGACATACACGGAGCCGTCGAAGATGCCCGCCAGCGTCGCCGTCGTGCCCATCCCGCGGTACTGCTCGCCGCGCATCGCCTCGGTGTGGATCGCGGCGTTGGCGGCGGTCAGGGCTCGCTCGAGCGAAGCTGCGAAGTTCTGTGAGCTCCCGCCGGACGAAGCCCCGTTCATCATGGCCTCCAGTACGGCTCCGATCGCCATCGTGCTCGCCCGTGCGCCTCCGGCGCGTCCGCCCATCCCGTCGGCGACCATCAGGATCGCGCCGGCCGACCCGACGGGGAACTCTACGGGGCCTACGCACAGCGTGTCGGAGGCGCCGTCCGCACCAGGCGACTCCGCGACCCCACGTAGGTCGGCGAGCATGAGACGGTCCTGGTTGTGCTCCCGCACGTTGCCGCGGACCGACTTTCCGAAGGCGCTTACACGCACCACTGCGTCCCGCTCCTGAGTGCTCATACGACGCTATCCGCGCAGCGCGGCGGCGACCCGCGCCAGGTCTTCGAGCCCGAGGGCTCGCACCTCCTCGGGCTCGTCGTATCCCTTGAGGTGCACCGTGTGGGTGGTGAACGCCGACCGCACCGACTCGGGCACGTCGATCAGCTCATAGGTGGAGCGCCCGATCACGATCTCGCGCCCCACCTCCTTCGACGCCGACTCCAGTCGGAACGCTTTGTTCACGGCATCGCCCATTGCCGTGTGATCCGAGACTGCGGCGCTCCCCATGTTGCCGGTGACAGCCGTGCCGGAGTTGATGCCCGCTCCGAAAGCGAGAGGCCGGGGCAGCGAATGCTGGTCGTTCAGCCTCGCGACGATTTTCTCGAGATCCACGAGTGACTCGAAGATGAGCGTGATCTCCCGCGGCGTGCCGCCCTCGTCGCCGTGCACCCAAAACGCCATGACCGCATCCCCGATGTATTTCTGGGCCCAGCTCCCGTTCCTCTTGAGGAGCTCTCCGGACTGATGGAAGAGCTTGTTCATGATCTCGGTGATGCGCGACTCGCCCAACTCTCGGGCGAGAACCGTGTAGTTCCGGATGTCGAGCACGAGGATCGTGATCATCCGCTCCACCACCATCACGTCGGTGGGATCCTGGAAGGCTTCCTCCTCACGCGACGGATCGATCGGTCGGTGGAACACGAAGCGGTGGCTACCGATCGTGAACGAGTCTCCGTCGCCCAGGGGCACTGGTGACGTGACGGGTGCACCGTTTCTGGTCGTGCCGTTTCGGCTACCGAGGTCGGAGAGGTAGTACTCCCCCGAAGCTTCACGCTGAATCAGCGCGTGCTTGCGGGACACCATCGAGTCGTCATCGAGCACCACCGTGCACTGTGGGCTCCGGCCGATGCTCAACGTCGGCATGTCGGTCAGATCGAAGGTGTGGTCCTCCCCTTTGATGACGACGTCGACGTATGTCCGCTCGTGATCGGGTGGCATCACGCGCCAGGCTCGGCGGGGCTGGCGATCGGGGTGGGCATCAGGCGCAGCTCGAGCGGCCCCGAGAGCTGCCGCAGGACCGGCGTCATCGCTCCCTGGGTCTCGCTGAACTCGCTCAGGGTGCCACCCAGCTCGGAGATGCTCGCCGATAGGCGCTCGAGCGCGTCCTGGGTCGCGCCGTCGTTCCGGCGACTCCGCTCGATCGCCTCCTGCAGACTGGAGAGACCGCTTCGCAGGTGGCCTTCGGAGGACTGCACCTGCTGGCTCAGGCCGGTCAGGTTGGTCTCCAGCGTCTCGGAGATCCCGCCGAGGCTGGAGCCCAGACCATCCACGGTCTGACCGATGGAGCCGATCGACGTAGTGAGCCGGCTCCCCATGTGTGTCGAGGCCTCGTTCAGACCCTCGAGCAGAAGGCGCGTCTCGAGGATGAGCTTGTCGGTGCTCTTCGCCGCCGAGGACAGGTGCTCACGCAGACCACCCAGATCGGCCGCGACCCTCTCCACCTCGGGTGGGAGCTTGCCCCACTCGGCCAGGAAACCGTCGAGACCCGACTGGACCGCCCGCGTGAACTGCTGCATCTGCGTGGTGAGCTCCTGCAGCCTGGTGCGCATCATCTGGTCGAACTCCGCGCCGACCGCGGCGCCTGCTGCGCCTCGCCCGACGGCGGCGCCGGCCGGCCGAGCGCTCTCCATCATGCGGAGGCTCAACTCCTCGAGGCGGGTCAGGAAGCGTTCCTCCTTCGATTGAACCGCGGAGCTCACGACACTCGCCACGAGACCGCCAAGGAGGCCGAGCAGTGTGGTATCGAAAGCGAATGACAGGCCCGATGCGACGTTCCCGAGCTCGGCCGTTACCCGGTCGATCTCGTCGATGCTCACGTTCGTCGTGAGAAAGTCGGAAAAGCCTCCCACTGCCAGGCTGATGCCGAGGACCGTACCGATGAAGCCCAGGATGGGCATCGCCCAAATGAAGAGGCGCACGGTTCGGTAGCCCGAGGCGGCTGTATCACTCTCCAGGTCCGACTGGTGCCGGGTCAGCTCGTGTGCGCGCTGGGCGTCGACGGTGTCGAGGTGCTGAAGGAGCCACACGACACGTCTTCCGACAGGCCGTGCGAGGACGGCGATCGGCCACGCGCGCAGCCGTTGCAGGACCGCGCTCGTCGGCTCCTGGCGGACGAGGTTGGGCAGCTGGTGGACATCCGACCGCTCGAGGTCGGCCTCATTGACGCGGGCGACGCGGTACTTCAGGAACAGGTCCGCGATGGTCCAGATGAACGCGAATGCGATGAGCGCCGGCACCACCCCCATGATCCAGCCGCCCTGGGGCCGAAACAGGCGGTGGACGTAGGCTTCGGCCGGCACCACAAAGCTGATGATCTGCTGGAGCGCCAGACTCAGAACCAGAGCGACGAGTGCCGGGATCGTCGCCTCTCCTGACGACCGACGGGGACGTCGGCCGCCTCTGGCCTCGCGCCCCCGCGCGCTCGGCGCAGGAGTCGGGCGGCCCGCGGAGACGGGCCCCCGGGCCGGGCCGTCCCCCGCCCGCGCCACCGGAGCCTCGGCCGCTGTGGCTTCGGCGGTCGGTTGGGGAACGGCGACGAGCTCGGCCCCACAGACGCAGAACGACTGATCAGGCGTCGTCGTCGTTCCGCAGTTCGGACATTGCCCCATGAAACTCCCCGGGATGTGGCGGTAGGATCCGGCCTCGTGTTTCAACTGAGCGGCTTCGGCAGCGTGCCGATCGGGCTGAGAAGGTCGTCGATCCCACCGCTGGACAGAGGAAGTGTCAGCGGGAAATCCAAGCTGAGCAAATCGAATCCGGTGGCGAAGCCCATCCCGATGGCCAACTCCCGGGCTCGGCGGAAGACGTCCACGCTGGTGCTGTCGACGGCGAACGCCAACCAGGCGTCCCGGGGATCGAGCCTGCCGAGCGCCTCCATGTAGTCCGATCCGTCGCCGAGATCGGTGGTGCCCTCGCCCGGGGCTGCGGGCCGCTCCTCGACGACCAGGTCCAGCATGGCCAGCAGATCCGTGGTGGACCTCTCACGGTACGTCAGGGCGTACTCGAAGTGCGGATCAGCGGGCGTGCTTCGGCTTGCATCGACGAAGAGGC
>Ga0326597_10014176_pt1 | contig 10453 bp, 9 predicted proteins | sample RVTome_12_FD_203789 | JGI IMG/M metagenome (GOLD analysis project Ga0326597, IMG submission 203789) | Soil microbial communities from uranium-contaminated site in the Upper Colorado River Basin, Wyoming, United States - RVT100D185 | ecosystem: Environmental > Terrestrial > Soil > Contaminated >... | reverse complement strand
GCGCTCGACGGCCTCGGGATCTAGGTACACCACATGCGCTTCCAGGGTCCGCTCGGGATCCGATCGTCGACGGTGGAGGAGAGATGAAGGATGGGCACCTGCCGGTCCTGGCGGCGGAGGTCGTGACGATGCTCGCGCCCGCGCCCGGCAGCCTTCAACTCGACGCCACCGTCGGCGGCGGTGGGCACACCGAGCGGATCCTGGAGGCGACCGATCCTGATGGCCACCTCCTCGGCCTCGACGCCGACGGGGCGGCCATCGCCAGGGTCGATCGTCGGCTCCGACCGCGGTTCGGCGACCGCCTCGTGCTGCGCAGCGCGAACTTCCGTGAGCTCGCGACCGTCGCCCCGGCAGCCGGCTTCGCCGCGGTCGACGGGGCCCTGTTCGACCTCGGCCTGTCGAGCTTCCAGCTGGCCGACGCGGAGCGCGGCTTCGGCATCCGGGCCGGCGGGCCGCTCGACATGCGCTTCGATCCGTCGCGCGGCGTCCCGGCCGCGGAGCTGCTCGCGACGCTCGACGCGGCCGAGCTGACCGCCCTCTTCCGGCGTTTCGGCGAGGAGCCCCAGGCGGCGCGGATTGCACGCGCAATCGTCGATGCCCGCCGCACGGCCCCGCTGCGCACGGCCGAGGAGCTGGCGGCGCTGATCGAACGCGTCGCGCCGCATGGGCCGCGCGGCCGGCGGCGCATCCATCCGGCGACCCGCGTGTTCCAGGCGCTCCGGATCGCGGTCAACGAGGAGCTCGACGCACTCGAGGCCGGCCTTGCCGCGGCGGCCGACCTGCTCCGTCCCGGCGGCCGGCTCGTCGTGCTCAGCTACCACTCGCTCGAGGACCGGATCGTCAAGCGGTTCATCGCCGCCGAGCGGCGCGGCTGCACCTGCCCGCCGGAGGTGCCGGTCTGCGTCTGCGGGCGCAACCCGCGCCTCCGCCTCGTGACGCGCCCGTCTCTGACCCCGAGCGCGGCAGAGATCGCCGCCAACCCGCGTGCCCGCAGCGCTCGACTGCGGGCCGCCGAACGCATTGCCGCATAGCTCATCGATCGGCGGCCGTTCGGCCGTCAGGACCGCACCGGTGGAAGGAGGATCCCCCGTGAGCAAGCGTCACCAGTCCAGTCGAAGGAAGGCCTACGGGCGCCGCCAGCACGAGCTGCGCGAACGCCACGACCGGCGCCATCTCCCGGAGCACGTCGAGTTCGCCTTCGACGACATCGACGGCGCGCCGGCCGCAGATCCCCTGTCGTTCCTCGATCCGCGCTCGCCGCGCCTGCGCTTCGCCCTCGACTGATGGCCGTTTACCAGGGCGCCCAGACGCGCCCGGTCCTCGCTCCGGAGCTCTTTCCGGGTCGCGTGCGGCGTCGGCCGGCATCTCCGGTGCCGGAGCGGCGCCGACTGCGCGGCGCCGTCCGGGCGAGGCGCGGGGCGAATCCCATCGGCTTCGTGCTCGGCGGGATCGTCCTCGCATTCCTGCTCTCGTTCTTCTCGCTGGCCCAGACCGTCCGCGTCGCCGCGACGAGCTATGACATCGACGGCCTGTCCGTCGATCGCGAGCGGCTCGAGTCGGAGCGACGTGAACTCGCCAGCGACCTCAACCGGCTGGGCCGCGAACCGGCCATCCGCAAGCTGTCCATCGATGCCGGCCTCGTCCCGCTGACCGACCCGCTCGTCCTGCCGGCCCGCTAGGGTCGTCGGTCGACCGATGCTGGGACGCACCGACTCGCGCCGCCGGCTGCTCTTCCTGCTGGTGGTCCTCGCGCTCGCGGCGACGGCCATCGTGGGGCGGCTGGCTTACTGGCAGGTCGTCATGGCCGACGATCTCGCAGCCCGTGCCCGCGCGCAGACGACGGTGACGACGGAGATCCCGAGCCGGCGCGGCGAGATCTACGACCGGAGCGGCGTCGTCGTGCTGGCCACGACCGTCGACCGGGACCGGCTCGTCGCGGCGCCGGAGCAGCTCACCCAGCGCCGGCGGGCGGCGGTCGCCACCGAACTCGTCGCGCTCCTGCGGCTCGACGGTCCGGCCGCCGCGTCGCTGACCGAGAAGATGACCTCGGACCGCCCGTACGTCATCCTCGCTCGCGACCTCGAGCCGGAGGCGTCCGAGCGAATCCACCTCGCGCTGGCGGACGGGCGGGTCGAGCAGGTCAGCCTCGAGCCCGAGCCCGCGCGTGTCTACCCGCAGGCCGGCGGCGGCCCGGATTCGAGCCTCGCCGCGCACCTGCTCGGCTTCGTCAACCGCGAGGGCGAGGGGCAGTACGGAGTCGAGCAGCGCTACCAGGAGTTGCTCGCCGGCCAGCCGCGCGTCGTCGTGGCGCGGCGCGACATCAACGCCCGGGCGATCCCGGAATCGGCCGTTACGACGGAGTACGGCGTGCCCGGCGTCGACCTGCGCCTGACGATCGACGCCGGCCTCCAGCTGGCGCTCGAGCAGGAGCTGCTGGCGGCCTGGGTGGCCGACCACGCGATCAGCGTGTCGGCGGTCGTGCTGGATCCGTACAGTGGCGAGGTCTACGCCCATGCGACGTACCCCGCGTACGACGCGAACCAGTACCGGGCGATTGCGGCGACCGACCCGGCGCGTTTCATCGACGCGCTCGTGAGCGAGGTCTACGAGCCTGGCTCCGTGTTCAAGATGATGACCGCGGTCGCGGCCCTCGAGTCCGGGGTCACGCCCGAGACGACGTACCAGGACGTCGGGACGCTCCGTCTCGACGGCGGCCGGACGAAGGTCGACAACGCCGACCGGAAGGGTCGCGGCACGATGACCTTCGAGGACGCGATCGCCTGGTCGCGCAACGTCGTGGCGGCCAAGGTGGCCCTGGGGCTCGGACCGACCACCCGGGACGCCGCCGGTGTCCTGTACGAGGCGTGGACCCGCCTGGGCTTCGGGGCGCCGACCGGGATCGACGTCGCCGGGGAGGTCGGCGGGCTCGTCCGCGATCCCGCCATCAAGACGTGGCGCGAGATCGACCTCGCCAACGGGGCGTTCGGCCAGGGTGTCGCCGTCACGCCGATCCAGCTGGCGACCGCATACTCGGCGATGGTCAATGGCGGACGGCTCATCCAGCCTCATGTCGTCAAGGCGATCGGCGAAGAGGAGGTCTCGACGGCGGCCCGGGCCGAGATCCTCGACTCGCGCCTGACGCCGACGCTCGTCGACCTCATGAACCACGTCGTCAGCACGGTCCCGTTCTATCGCGACCGGACGCTCATTCCCGGTTACTACGTCGGCGGCAAGACGGGCACCGCCCAGATCTGGGATCCGTCGCTCAGGGAGGGCCTCGGCGACTGGAAGAAGGACCTCTTCAACTACTCGTTCATCGGGTTCGTCGGTCGCCACGAGGGTGTCCCGGAGCTCGTCGTCGCCGTCCGGATCAACGAGGCCAAGCCGACGGTGATCAAGGTGGGACAGCTCGAGATGCCGGTCATGTCGTTCGAACTGTTCCGGCGGATCGCGACCGACGCGATCACGACGCCGGCCCTCCTGCCGGACCGCCCGCGGTCGCTCGATCCCGTCCCCGCCGACCGGTGAGCGGGCCATATGCCACACTGGCGAGCGTGACCGACGTCCGGCCGCCGTCCACCCGGGGTGGTGCGCCGGCGACCGTCCTGACCGCCGACGACCTCACCCGCCTGACCGGCGGCCGCCTCATCCGACGCTCCCTCCAACCGATCCGCGGCGGTGCGGTCGATTCGCGCGAGGTGACGCCCGGGCGCCTGTTCGTCGCCCTGCCGGGCGAGCGAACGGACGGCCACCGATTTCTCGGCGAGGCGGTCGCCCGCGGTGCCGCGGCGCTGATCGTCACGCGCGAGCCGGAAGGGGTCATGGCGGCCGCCGACGTGACGATCGTCCGCGTGCCGGACGGCCTCGCGGCGCTCGGGGCCGTGGCGGCCGGGTGGCGGACGCGCTTCAGCCCGCTCGTAGCCGGCGTGACCGGCAGCATCGCCAAGACGTCGACCAAGGAGGCCGTCGCAACCGTGCTCGCCCGCCGCTTTCGCACGCTGCGCAGCGAGGGCAACCGGAACAACGAGATCGGCCTCCCGCTCACGCTCCTCGAGCTCGATCCGGAGCACGAGGCGGTCGTCCTCGAAATGGGCATGTACGTCGGCGGCGAGATCGCCGACCTCGCCCGGATCGCCCGCCCGCGGATTGGCGTGGTGACGGCGGTACAGCCGGTCCATCTCTCGCGGATCGGGTCGATCGAGGCTATCGAACGGGCCAAGGCGGAACTCGTCGAGGCGCTCGCGCCGGACGGGACCGCCGTGCTCAACGCCGACGATCCGCGCGTTCGGGCGATGGCGGACCGGACGGCCGCCGACGTCGTGACCTACGGCTTTGCGGCCGATGCGGACGTCGGCGCGGACGATGTCGCGTCGGCCGGGCTGGCCGGGATGCAATTCACCCTCCGGACCGTGCGCGGGCGTCATCCCGTGGCGATCCCCACCCTCGGTCGTCTGGCCGTCCACAACGCGCTGGCGGCGGTAGCCGTCGGCCTCGCGGCGGGCCTGTCGATCGGCGAGATCGCCGCCGGTCTTGCCGACGGCTGGGCGGCGCCCCATCGCTCGGAGGTCGTCCGTCTGTCCGGCGTGACGATCGTGGACGATAGCTATAACGCTTCCCCGACGTCCGTGGCGGCCGCGCTCGAGCTCCTGTCCGGCCTGCCCGGGCGGCGGGTCGCCGTGCTCGGCGAAATGCTGGAGCTCGGCGAGGGCCATGAAGCCGGACATCGCGCGGTCGGAGCGGCCGCTGCCGCCGTGGCCGACCTGCTCGTCGTCGTCGGTCGCCCGGCCGCCGGGATCGCCGCAGCCGCCCGCGAGATCGGCCTCGATCCGGCGCGAGTGATCGAGGCCCCCGACCGGGAGACGGCGCTCGACGCCCTGCTCCCGCGTCTCGGCCATGGCGACGTCGTGCTCGTCAAGGCGTCGCGCGGCGCCGCGCTCGACCTGCTCGTCGACGCGCTCCGCGCGGAACTCGCCGGCCGATGACGCTCCAGATCATCCAGGGCCTGCTCCTCGCGTTCGCGATCATCGTGATCCTCATGCCGCCGTACATCCGGCTCCTTCGGGTGGCCGGCTTCGGCAAGCAGATCCGCGAGGAGGGGCCGGACAGCCACTTCGTCAAGGAGGGCACGCCCACGATGGGCGGCCTCCTCGTCATCGGCGTGGTCGTCGTCCTGTTCCTGCTCCTGCGCGGCTTCCCGGAACGCGGCGTGTTCGCGCCATTGGCGGCGCTCCTCCTGGTCGGCGTCCTCGGCGCCTTCGACGACTACCTCAACGCCCGCACGGGCGAGGGCATCCGGGCGCGACACAAGCTGCTCTGGCTCATCGTGGTGGCCGGCGTGGCCGCCTGGCAGATCCAGCAGACGTACGGCCTGGTGGGCTTTCGCGTTCCGTTCGTCGGCGACGTGACGATCGAGCCGTGGCTGTACGTGCTGTTCGCCGCGTTCGCGATCGTGGCCGCCAGCAACGGCGTCAACATCACCGACGGCCTCGACGGGCTGGCGGGCGGGACGCTCGTGTTCGCCTTCGTGGCATTTCTCCTCATCGCCCTGCTCAACGTGCCCGTCCAGCCAAACCTCGCCTTCCTATGCGCGCTGATCATCGGCGCGCTGCTCGGATTCCTGTGGTTCAACGTCCACCCGGCGCAGATCTTCATGGGCGATTCGGGGTCGCTTGCGCTCGGGGCGACGCTGGCGGTCATCGCGCTCATCACCGGCCAGATCCTCGTCCTCCCGCTGATCGGCCTGATCTTCGTCGTCGAGACCGGCTCGGTCATCCTCCAGGTGGGCTGGTTCAAGCTGACCGGCGGACGGCGGCTATTCCGGATGTCGCCGATCCACCACCACTTCGAGCTGGGCGGCTGGGACGAGGAGAAGATCACCCTCCGCTTCTGGATCGTGGCGATCCTCGCCGGTCTGCTCGGGGTGACCCTGTTCCTCGCCTCGATCGACCGGCTGGCATGAGCGCGATGACGAGCGTGCGACCGATCGACCCGGACGCCCTGACCATCGACGCCGTGCGCATGGGCGCGCTCCGCGAGGTGCCGGTCACGGTTCTCGGCCTTGCCCGGAGCGGGATCGCCCTGACCCGCTTCCTCGCCGATGCCGGGGCGCGCGTGACGGTCTACGACGGCCGGCCGGCCGACGAGCTCCGCCCGGCCATCGCGCGTCTCGAAGGCCGGGCGATCCGCCTGCTCGCCGGCCCGGGGATCGACCCGGCGACGGCCTGGGTAGGGGCGGCGCTCGTGACGACCTCGCCGTCGATCAACCCGGACTACCCCACGACGGAGCCGCGCCTGCGCGCTGCGCTGGCCGGCCTCGTCGCCGCCCGGAAGGCCGGCAACCGGGAGGCGCCCGCGCTCGTGTCGGAACCGGATCTCGTGCTCCGCCTGTGCCCGGCGCCCACGATCGGAATCACCGGCACGAAGGGCAAGACGACGACCGCCGCGCTGACCGCGGCGCTGCTGGCCGCCGATCCGTCGCACCCGGTCGTGCTCGGCGGCAACATCGGCGTCCCGATCGTCGAGCGCCTGCCGGAGCTGACGTCCGGCCATCGCGTCGTCATCGAGCTGTCCGAGCTCCAGCTGCCCACGCTGTCGCGTGGGACAACGGTGGCGGTCTACACGAACGTCACGTCCGATCACCTCGATCGCCACGGGTCGGTCGAGGCGTATCGGCGGGTCAAGCGCCGGCTGGCCGAGCTGGTCGACCCGGACGGCGCGCTCGTCCTCAATGCCGAGGACCCGGTCGTGGCCGCCTATGCCGGTCTCGGCAACGCGCCGGCCGTCCTCTACCGACTCGAGCGTCCGGTGCCCGGTGGGGTCGGCGTCGTCGACGGCTGGATCGTGGCCGCCGGCGTCGAGCGCCTGCCGGGGGCCGGGGGCGGATCCGCCGCGACGGGGCCGGGCGGCCGGATCATGCCGGTCGACGAGCTGGCGATCCCCGGCCGCCACAACGTCCGGAACGCGCTTGCCGCCGTCGCGACGGCACTCCTGTTCGGCGTCGCGCCCGACGCGGTCCGCCGGGCCGCGGCCGCCTTCACGGGCGTCGAGCACCGGCTCGAGTCGGTCGCGCTCATCGACGGCGTTCGCTTCGTGAACGACTCGCAGGGCACCCAGCCCGATGCCGTCATCGCCGCGCTGCGGGCGTTCGAGCCACCGGTCGTGCTCATCGCCGGCGGGCGCGACAAGGGCGTCGACCTGTCCGCGCTCGGCCCGGTCGTCGCCGAACGGGCAGCGGCGGCCGTGCTCATCGGCGAGTCCGGGCCGGCCCTCGCGGAGTTGTTCCGCGCGTCCGGCCTGGGTCATGTCGAGCGCGCGGACGGCCTCGAGGCGGCCGTTGCGGCCGCGGACGCCCTCGCCCGTGCCGCACGGGCCCAGGCCGGCCCGGCATCAGGCCCGGCGACCGTCCTGCTCAGCCCGGCCGCCGCCAGCTTCGACCTGTTCACCGATTACGAGGCCCGCGGCCGGGCGTTCAAGGCCGCCGTTGCCGCGCTCGCCGCCGATCGGCGGCGGAAGGGGGACCGATGAACGTCGCCCGCCGCCCGCTGGCTGGTGGCCGTCCGCTCGCGGCGACCCGCCCGGTCATGGTCGTCGGTCGGGTTGCGCCAAAGGAGCGCAAGGCGACCCTCGAGCGCGAGCGGCACGAGCCGGACTACTCGATCCTCGTCGCGGTCGTTGCGCTCGCCGCCGTCGGCATCCTGATGGTCTACTCGTCGTCCGCGATGCGCGCCTATATCGGGCGCGACGACAGCCTCGCCATCGTGGGCCCGCAGATCCAGTGGGCGGGCCTCGGGATCGTCGCGATGCTGCTGATGATGCGGATCGACTACCGCCTGCTGCGGATCGTGTCCGTGCCGGGCTACGCGCTGGCGATCGTGCTCCTCGTCCTCGTCCTGCTGCCGGCGATCGGTCCGCTCCAGCCGAAGATCGTCGGCGGCTCCGCGCGCTGGCTGCAGCTGGGGCCGCTGCCGGCAATCCACCCGGCCGAGTTCGCCAAGCTCTTCCTCGTCATCTACCTCGCCCACTGGATGGCCGGGCGCGGGACGAAGATCAAGGGCCTGTTCACCGGCACGCTGCCGTTCCTGCTCATCGTCGGCCCGATCGTCGCGCTCATCTTCCGCGAACCGGACCTCGGCACGACCGGTGTCGTCACCCTGACCGCATTCACGATGTTCTTCGTGGCCGGCGCGAACCTCATGCACTTCGCCGCGATGGCCGCGCTGGCCGGCCTGGCGATCATCACGGTCGGCCTGCGCGAATACCAGCTCGACCGGATCCGGGCGTTCCTCAACCCGTGGAGCGACCCGCTCGGCAAGGGCTTCCACACGATCCAGGGGTTGCTCGCCCTGGGCCTGGGCGGGATCCTGGGGGCCGGGCTCGGCGAGAGCCGCCTGGCCGGCGGGCTGTTCCTGCCGAACGCGAGCAACGACTTCATCTTCGCGATCATCGGCGAGGAGTTCGGCCTGCTCGGCGGGGCCGTCGTGGTGGGCCTCTTCCTGCTCCTGGCGTACGCTGGGATCCGCACGGCGCTCGGTGCGCCGGACACGTTCGGGGCGCTGCTGGCGGCCGGGATCACCGCCTGGCTGTGCCTCCAGGCGTTCATCAACATCGGCGTCGTCGTCGCCCTCCTGCCGATCACCGGGATCACCCTCCCGTTCATCAGCGCCGGCGGCTCGTCGCTCGTCATCAGTTTCGCCGCGGTCGGGATCCTGCTGTCGATCTCCCGCGAGACGGTCGAACGAGGAACATGGAACGATGCGCCTGCTGATCGCAGGCGGGGGCACGGGCGGACACATCTACCCGGCACTCGCCGTCGCCCGATCGCTCCGCGCGCCTGACGGCGGTCCGGACGGGCCGGCGATCAGCTGGCTCGGCGGTCACCGAGGGCTCGAGGCGGGCCTCGTCCGGGCGGCCGGAATGCCATTCCGGCGGCTCATCCTGCGCTCGCTGCGGTCGGTCGACCTCGGCCCGCACGCCGTGCTCGACCCGCTCCGCCTCGTCGCGTCCGTTCCGCAGGCTGCGGCGATCCTCGCCCGTGAGCGGCCGGACGCGATCTTCACGACCGGCGGGTACGTCTCCGTTCCCACGCTTCTCGCGGCGGCGCCGCTGCGGATCCCGGTCGTGCTGTGGGACGGCAACGTCGTCCCGGGCCGAAGCGTCCGCCTGACGGCCCGCCTGGCGGACGTCCTGGCGGTCTCGTTCGAGGCCACCTGTGCGGCGCTCGGCGGCGCCGGCCGGCCATGCTACGTGACCGGCACGCCGATCCGCGACACGCGCGAGATCGACCGGGAGGCGGCGCGGGCCCGGCTCGACGTCCCGCCCGGCGCGCGGCTGCTGCTCGTGTTCGGCGGCTCGCAGGCGGTTCGGCGCTTCAACGCGGCCGTCGCCGAGGCGCTGCCGCGTCTCGTCGAGCGGGTCCATGTCATCCACGTCAGCGGCGACGACGGCTACGCGGCCGCGCTGGCGGCCCGGGAGGCCCTGCCGGCCGTACTGCGCGACCGTTACCGTCCGTACCCGTTCCTGCGCGACGAGATGCTCGCGGCGCTCGCCGCAGCGGACCTCGTCGTGGGCCGGGCCGGCTCGTCGACCCTCGCCGAGGTAGCGGCGCTCGGCCTGCCGATGGTCGTCGTCCCGTACCCGCACGCGGCTGGGCATCAGCGCGCGAACGCTCGGGTCCTGGCCGAGGCGGGGGCGGCCCGTCTCGTCGAGGACGAGGCGTTCGACGCGACGGCCCTGCTCGCGGCGGCCGCCATCCTCGACGACCCCGACGCGCACGTCCGGATGTCCGCGGCGGCCCGCGCGCTGGGGCGGCCAGGGGCGGCCGCCGCAGTCGCGGAGCTCGTCCTCGCGGTGGCGGAGCGGCGAGCGTTGCCGGACGCGATCGCCCTCGACCGGCGCTCGCGCGGAGTCGCCGCGTGACCGCCGCCGCCTCGCGCCCCGCCGCGCCGTTCGACCCGATCGCGCTCGGGACCGAGATCCAGCGCCGGATCGGGGTCAAGACGTCGCGCGACGAGCCGCTCGCGCGGTTCACGACCATGCGCGTCGGCGGACCGGCGGACCTGTTCGCCGTGGCGCACAACGCGTTCGAGCTGCGCGCGCTCGTGCGGTTCGCGCGCGCGCGAGCGGTGCCGCACGTCGTCCTGGGACGCGGCAGCGACGTCGTGGTCAGCGACCGTGGCGTTCGCGGCCTCGTCATCCAGAACCGGGCCGAGGGATCGCGCATTGAGGGCGATCGCTACGTGGCGGAGGCCGGCCTGCCGATGGCCCGGGCCGCGACCGAGACGCAGCGGGCCGGCCTGTCCGGGCTCGAGTTCGGGCTGGCGATCCCGGGCACGGTCGGCGGCGCGGTGTGGGCCAACGCCGGCGCCCACGAGTCGGACGTGGCGGCGATCGTCGAATGGGCCGACGCGCTGCTCGCCGACGGAACGGAATCCCGGCTCGCGCCGGCGGATCTGCG
>Ga0326597_10014175_pt1 | contig 10453 bp, 7 predicted proteins | sample RVTome_12_FD_203789 | JGI IMG/M metagenome (GOLD analysis project Ga0326597, IMG submission 203789) | Soil microbial communities from uranium-contaminated site in the Upper Colorado River Basin, Wyoming, United States - RVT100D185 | ecosystem: Environmental > Terrestrial > Soil > Contaminated >... | reverse complement strand
CGGCAAAGGAGATCGACGCACGTATCGCCGCGCTTTGCGATTTCGCCAACGGCACGACGCCGAAAGAGTTCGTACATCCGGTGATTCGTTCGATCATATTGCACTTCTGGCTCGCGTATGACCACCCGTTTGTCGACGGGAACGGACGCACCGCGCGGGCGCTTTTCTACTGGTCGATGTTACGCCACAAATACTGGCTGTGCGAGTACATCTCCATCTCAGAAATCATCTTGAAAGGTCCGTCAAAATATGGACGTGCGTTTCTCTACACGGAAACTGACGGAAACGACCTGACCTATTTCATTATTTATCACCTCGACGTGATCCAACGCTCTATCGACGAGTTGCACGCGTATGTCAAGCGGAAGACCGGCGAGTTGCGACGCCTGGAACAAGAGCTACGGGGAATGGGATGGCTGAATCCCCGTCAGGGCGCGTTGATCAGCCACGCCCTGCGGCATCCTCGGTCGGATTACACGATCGCGTCGCACCAGACTAGCCACGGTGTCGTTTATGAGACCGCACGTACCGATCTGCTCGGCTTGGCGGAACGGGGACTTCTGGAATCGCGGAAGATTGGGCGAGAATGGCATTTCCGGCCGGCCGCGGACATGGAGCACCGCCTCGCCCATCTCCCCGGCTGATTTTGCGACGAATGCGGCGAGACGTCGCCGCCAACCCCCATACGGTTCACTTAAGAAATCGGAAGAGCGCAACAACCGCGTTATCAGTATCGCCAGCGAGGCTCGAACTCCAGCATCGCTGCTTAAGTGAACCGTATTGCCGCTAACCCAGGTGACGCGCAACCAGGTCTTTACGTAAGATGTGTTAATCGCACCGCGCGGAATCGACACTAATGGATACAATAGTGCGACATGGGCTTACACGATTGCCGATCTGGAAGAGTCGAGAGTATTTGCGGTGCGTGACACGGCGTGAAAACTAAATCACTTATTGTTGTGGCGTTGGGCGGAAACGCGATCACACACCCCGATAAGAACGGGGACGTTGCCGATCAGTTCGACAACTCGCGGCGGGCGGCCCGGCCGCTCGCGGACCTGATCGAAGCGGAGCACCAGATTATTCTCACGCACGGCAACGGTCCGCAGATCGGCAACTTCCTGCTGCGCAACGAGGCGGCCGCCGATCGAATCTATCCGCTGCCGATGGAGGTGGCGCTGGCCCACGTTCAAGGCGGTATGGGTTATATGATCGGACAGACTCTGGCCAACGAGTTGGCTCAGCGCGGTCTCGAGCGCGTAGTCACCACGATCGTCACTACGATACTCGTCGAAGGCGACGACCCGTCGTTCGCGGAGCCCACGAAGCCGATCGGTCGAGCGCTGACGCGCAAGGAGGCGGAGCTCTTTGCCCGGCACGAGGGCTGGAGCGTCAAAGAGGTCTCGGCCGGCACGTTCCGGCGCGTGGTGCCGTCGCCGGTTCCCAAGCGCATTATGGAAATAGACCACATCCGGCGGGCCGTCGACGCGGGGGAGATTCTGGTTGCGTGCGGAGGCGGAGGGATCCCGGTTCTGCGCGGTGCCGACAACTGCATCACGGGCACGCGCGCGGTGATCGATAAGGACCTTTGCGCGGCGCTGCTGGCCGCCGAGCTTGACGCGGATGCAATACTTGTACTCACAAACGTGGAGCGCGTCAGCGTTGATTTTGGAACGCCAAACCAAAGGCCCATCGAGCGCATGACCGCGGCCGAGGCCGACAACTGGCTGAAAGACGGCCAGTTTCCGGCGGGCTCGATGGGACCCAAGATTCAAGGGGCGATCAACTATCTACGTGCCAGCGCCAAGCCCGATGCACACGTCATTATCGGCCCGCTGGACCACGCGGCGGAGGCCCTTGCGGGGCGCACCGGGACCAGGATTTGCCGATAACCCGTGTCCATCGAGTGCCTGCCATACGGCGATTCAGTCATTCGCGCACCTCTCAAGCGCAGCGCAAAGATGAATCATTCCCGACCCCGTCAAGAATTGACGCGGCACGTATGGGTCGCTCTACGTTCTTGATCGTGAAGGGCGGTGGTTTCTGCACCACTTTCCAAGGGAGTCCTTACGGCAAGAGCGCCGCGAGGGCGATCAGGCCCGCGCCCATAAACGCGGTGAACATCGCCAGCGGATAGTTCGGCCCGGGTGCGAAGTGCCGCTCAGCCCACTCCGGCGGGCGCTTGAACCGGAACACGGCTATACCCAGAAACAGCGCGAGTATTCCGCAGACGAGCACGATCAAACGGATCACGGATGCGACACAACTGCCCGTCGACAGCGCGCCGACGAGCCGCAGGACCGCGCCGCCCACCGCGATCCTGAAGCCCCGGCGGACCCACTCGTCCGCTTCGGCAAGCTGGACGGCTCGGCGCTTGATCTCCGCTACGTTCTCGCGCCATTCTTTTTCGGTGAAATAGTAGCCGCACTCCGGACACTTGAAGGACGGGAGTCCAGTCAGGTTGTATCCGCACGCCACGCAGAAGGGCGGGATGCACTCCTCCTGCGCGCCGCCGGATGTCTCGATTTCGCGCGGGTGCCTGGCCATGCCCTATTGTGCACGGCGTGCCCCATTATTTCGACCCGCGTATCCCCCCACGCCCCACACGAAACGATCACGTCGGCCTAAGCCCCGCGGAGAATGGCCCCGTGAGAACGAGGCATATAAGCACCCAAAGGCCGACCAGGAACCGCGTGCGACGGGGCCGGACGGAATTGCGGGCGACAACCAGCGGCTTGCGCGGTAACTGGTGAAGCGCGCCGTCATGCGTCCGGAGAGGGATCGGCCTCGTCGGAGCGCAGGCCCAGGCGGAAGGATGCGTCGAACGCTTCATCGAAGGAAAACACGTCGATGAAGTCCTCGAAGCTGTCGTCCTCCTGTTTCTGCATCATTTCCAGCTCTATGAAACCGAACACGATGCGTCCGAAATCGATCGTCGTCTTGATGTTCCAAGATTCGAGGACAGCGCGGGCGAGCATGCCCCATCGTTTCGTGGCGTAGTCGCGCAACGCCCAGCAGAGCTCACGCCCGCTGACGTGGCGGTTGAGCTTTTCGTAACCACCTGCTTCGTCGATATCGGCGAGGATTGTCGCCGGAAGCTCGCGGCAGTGAAACTTGACCGCCAGAGTTTCCCAGTCCATTTCGTTGGCCGTCATGTACTCGTAAAGGCGCCGGTGGGCCGCGGTCTCGGGTCCGTGCACCTGGCGGGCGGCTATGCTCAGCCCTTCTCGAACGAAGAGAAAAGCGCGCTCGGAATAGCGACCGACGTGCTTTACCAACTCGTCGAGCGATTTTTGGGCATCTTCCATACGATGTATCGCCTGCCGGCCGGAACAATTGCCAGGGACGGCCTTAACCCTGGCCTCCGGGTCCTGCGCCGCCTCCGGGTCCTGCGCCGCCGACGGGCCCGTCGCCAGACGAGCCGCGGCGTCGGCGCCGCCTGCGGCGCCACTTGCGCTTCGGTGGGCCCGCAGATTCGCCTTCGGCGCCGGCGTCGCCGCTCGGAGCGGAGTCTCGATCGGGTTCGGCCCGGTCTTGCTCACCGGCCGGGCGGCGCCCGGAATCCTGCGGGCCGGATGGCCTTCGCACTTTCCCTCGCGGGCGGGTCTCTCTTGGGCGCTGGGTCTGCTTACGCGCGGCGGCGTCGGTCGACGCGGCCGTCGAATCGGCCGGGTCTCCGGGCGGTCGCTGTGAACGGCCGTCGTCGAGGTCTTCTATCATCACGGTGATGAGTTCGTCGGACTCGGTGCGAATCTGCATGAGCTGCGTCAACACTTGTCGGTTTACCACGACTCCGTCGCCGCGGCTCGAGCGGATTTTCGTTCCGACGCGCGGCAGCGCCTTGTCGAGCTCCTCATAACTGGTGTGCTCGTAACGAAGGCAGCATTTCAGACGCCCGCAGCGGCCGGAGACCTGGCTGGGATCGAGCGTGGCCTTCTGAACCTTGGCCATGCGCATGCTCACCGGCCTGAGCGTCTTGAGAAACACTTTGCAACAGACCTCGCGCCCGCAGGTTTCATAGTCCGCCAAGAGGCGGGCCTCGTCGCGGGCTCCGATTTGGCGCATTTCGATCCGCGTGCGGTATTCCTTGGCGAGTTCCTTGACCATAGCACGATAGTCGACGCGCTCGGGCGCAGTGAAGAAGAAGATTATACGCTCCCCGCCGAACAGACATTCGCACTCCACGACCTTGATGCCCAGTTTCTGGCGGTCGGCCAGTTCCTGGGCGAAGCGCCGCTTGAGCCTGTCGCCCGCACGGATGCGTGCGTACTCGGAAAGATCCGCTGCCGTGGCCTCGCGCTGGATGCGCCCGGCCTCGAAGATGTATGAGTCCGAGCCGCAACGCTCGACCCACTCCTGCATCTGCGAACGCGTGACGGACTTATCGCAGCCGCTGCACGTCAGCGAAACCTGCTGGCCGATCTCGTTTCCGCGCCTGGTCTGTATGACGACGTTTGCGCCACACGTAAACTTCATCTCGGGCGAATGCGTGAACTCGCCGATGTAACGCATGTATCCGAAGCGCACCGCGGTGGTGGGATAGATCTTCTCGAGGCCGTTTCCGCAGCGTACCGAGTTACCGGCCGCATCACCGGACCCGCATTTTGCACAACCCCCGTGCGAGTTCTTCGCCGGAAGTTGGTCCAACTCCATATCTAGATTCGCGGTGTTCTGGACCATTCAGCGTCCTAGTCTGCGCGCGATAAACGAGACCGCGTGGCCGGCGCGAACCGCGCACTAGCTCCGAGGCCGACCAAGCCGGCATGGATGCACCGCCCAACCGGCACGAATGTTGGATTCACACCCGAAGACCTATACTCCGCGCGTTCCTAATAATCGGCACCCGCTCTTGACGGGGGTCAGTCAAACCGCCGCCGCGGCCTTGTCTAGCGCCGCCTGAAATTCTCGCTTGCCCTTGAGGCCCACGAACTTCTCGACGATTTCACCCTTGTTGAACAGGATTACAGTAGGAATCGCGCTGATTGAGAACCGCACGGAAACGTCGCGGCTCTCATCTGTATCCAGCTTGCCGACCTTCACTTTGCCGCTGTATTCGGTAGCCAACTCATCGATCACGGGCCCCAGCGCCTTGCACGGCCCGCACCACTCCGCCCAAAAGTCGACGAGGACGGGTACGTCGGCATTGAGCACCTCGTCCTCGAAATTCTGATCCGTAAACTGAAGCGTATCAGGCCCGGCCATCGTTGCTCCCTACGTTCGAGAGTTTGAATTCCAATTTCCCTACAACAAGTGCATTCTAGGGAAGGTCCCTGATACGGTCAACGCCCGGCGTTAGGCGCGCCGCGACCGCATTGCGTCCGTCAGGGCCCGGAACGTGCCGGGACTTGGACCCTGGCCCGCTTCGGCTGCGACTTCCAACGCCGGTGAATCCACAGGTACTGCGCCGGCTCCTCCCGCACGAAGTCCTCGATCGCCGATGTGTAGCTTTGCGTAATCCAGCGCAGGGGGTCGTCTTGGCCGTCCCACTCTTCCGGACGGATGATTCGCTGCGCCGAGAGGACGTACTTGGCGCGATTGCCCATTCGCCGGGCGAAACCGACCACGATCGGGCACCTTGCGGACATCGCGAGCAGGGCGATCGACTTATACGTCGACGCGGGCCGCGCAAAAAAGTCTACGAACAGGCCCTTGCGGCCGGCGTCCTGATCGCCGATCAGACCCAGGGCCGCACCCTCGGCGAGCATTTGTTCGGCCCGTTGGGACATCCCCTTCTTATCCAGAAGCACCAGGCCGTGCGTCTGCCGCGCTCTTACAAGAAACCCGTTGAGGTATACGTTGTCAAGGGGACGCATGACGGCCGCCACGTTGAACCCCAGCGTCGCGAGCAGATGACCGGGAAGCTCGAAGGGACCATAGTGCGCGGTAACCAAAATGACCCCGCGCTCGCGGATGAGTAAATCGAGCACTTCCTCGAAGTCGTCGAGGCGTATGTAGCGCGGCCAGGTGAATCGGCCGATCAGCCGCGGCAGGCAGACGGCCTCCACCGCGAACATGGCCACGCTTTCGAGACAGCGGTCGGCCAGGTCGTGCAACTCCTCGCGAGTGAGGCCGCGGCCAATCGAGGCCTCGATGTGGGCGACGGCACGATACCAGTGCCTCGGCATCAGGCGGCGCCACACGCCGGCCAGTATGCGGGCCGTCCGTAGGTTCCAATCAATTGGGAAAACGTGCATGACCATGAACACGGTCCGCACGGCGACGTACATGAGCCACGCGGTAAGCCCCGCTTTCTGCTTCATCGGCCGAATCGTAGCACGGCCGATTGGCGCTTACCAATCGGCGTTGGCCTTCGGCGCCAGACTATCGTACCCGCGCCTGATCACCCGTTCGTGTGTCATCCCGCGCTACGTGTCGGGCGGCGCGGGTCTGAAGATACGGGCCGCCGGCCGGGTCCCCGCACGCCCGAAGTAATCGTCACCCCGGGCCCGCGAGCCCGTCATCGCCGGAGGATTTCCGCCGGCACCCGGGGCCTTGTAGACGCGCTTCGGGTTTATGAGAATTCCGCCTCCGGTCAGTTCCGAACGCGGAGGCCACCGGGTATACTTCGCGCATGCTTCTCGTCTCTGCGTTCACGGTCCGGACACGGATCGGAGTTGTTTCAAATGTCCGATGACGATCCTTCGCGTCGCAACGAATCCGAGGATAAGATGCTGGGAGAGGTCGAAGATGCCATGCGCATCGTCCCAGTCGGCGGAGGGGAAGTATCGGCGGAAGGAACAGAGGTCGAGGCAACCCAGACGGCACAGGACGACGCTCTTGCGGCCCGGCTGCCGAAACGCATCGGGCAATACCGCATCAAACGAGCGATCGCCTCGGGGGGAATGGGCACGGTCTACGAGGCCGTTCAGGAGAGACCCCGGCGGACCGTCGCCGTCAAGCTCATGCGCGCCGGAATCGCCTCGCGCTCCGCGCTGCGCCGGTTCGAGTACGAGTCGCAACTTCTCGCCCGCCTGCGCCACGTAGGCATCGCCCAGGTCTACGACGCCGGGACCCATCGCGACGGCGAAGTGAGCGTTCCTTACTTCGCGATGGAGTACATCCCCAACGCCAAGCCCCTCACCGATTACGCTGCGGAAAAGAAGCTTGGCACGCGCCAAATCCTCCAGCTCTTCGTTCAGGTCTGCGAGGCCGTACACCACGGGCATCAAAAAGGCATCATCCACCGCGACTTGAAGCCCTCGAACATCCTGGTCGATTCGTCCGGCCAGGTAAAGATCATCGACTTCGGCGTGGCCCGTTCCACCGACAGCGACATGGCCGTCACCACGTTGCAGACCGACGTCGGCCAGTTGATCGGCACCCTGCAATACATGTCGCCCGAGCAGTGCGAGGCCGATCCGCACGACATCGACACGCGAAGCGACGTCTACGCACTCGGCGTGATTTTGTATCAGCTCCTCACCGGCCGCCTGCCATACGACGTGTCGCGTACGGTGCTTCACGAAGCGACCCGCGTAATCCGCGAGCAGCCACCCGGCAGGCTAAGCAGCGCAAACAAGACGCTCCGCGGCGACGTCGAGACGATCGTCCTGAAGGCACTTGAGAAGGACCGCGAGCGGCGCTACCAGTCGGCGTCGGCCCTTACCGCGGACATCCGCAGGTATCTAAACAACGAGCCCATCGCCGCACGCCCCCCGAGCATGGTTTACCAACTCAAGATCTTCGCCCGGCGTCACAAGGGCTTCTTCGCCGCCGTCGCCGCGGTGTTCATCGTTCTGCTCGCGGGCGTAATCGTCAGCACGTCTCAGTACCTGAGCGCCGAGGAAGCCCGGCGGGAGGCGGTGGCCGCCCGCGACCGCGCCGTCGCCGCGGAAGCGCAGCAGTCCCGCGAACGCGCGGTGGCGGAACAGGCCCGCGACGAAGCGGAGTCCGTGGTCTCGTTCCTCTCGAACATGCTCGCATCGGTCGATCCCGGCAAGTCTGGAAAAGACGTGACGGTGCGTACGATCCTGGACGAAGCATCCGAGACCGTCGGGGAGGAGTTCGTGGAGAACCCGTTGATCGAAGCGCGCCTGCGGCGGGTGATGGGAAGCAGCTACCACGCCCTGGGCCTGTACAATACCGCAGAGCGCCACAAGACCACGGCCGTGAAGCTTAAACGGCGTGAACTGGGAGCCGACCACCCTGACACGCTCGCGGCTAACAACAGTCTGGCAATTACATTGGAGAAACGCGGCAAGTTCGCCGCAAGCGGCGACCTACTCAGGAAGAACTACGAAATCCAGCGCCGCGTCTTGGGGGCGGAGCACGTCGAGACGCTTCAGTCGATGATGAACCTCGGCAACGCCCTCAAAGGCGAGGGCAAATACGCGGAGGCTGAGAATCTCTTCCGCGAATTGCTGGAGACCCAGCGCCGTGTCCTCGGCGAGGAGCACACTCAGACGTTAAGTACCGTTACCAATCTTGCCAACGTGCTTCGAGATCAGAGCAAGTACTCCGAGGCGGAGGAGTTGAACCGCGAGACGTTGAAGGTCCTGCGCCGGATCCGCGGCGCGGAGCACCCCGCTACGCTGGCTTCCATGAACAATCTCGCCGCGTTTCTCAACGACCAGGGACGCTACAGCGAGGCCGAGGCGCTTCACCGCGAGAGGCTTGCGATTAGCCGGCGGGTGCTCGGTGAGGATCACCCGGAAACGGTTGCCTCGATAAACAACCTCGCGATCGCGATCCAATATCAGCGCAAGTACGCCGAGGCCGAAGAGCTCTACCGCGAGGCCTTGGAGACCAGGCGCCGCATTCTCGGCGCTGAGCACCCTGAAACGCTGATCTCCATAAACAACCTGGCCGAGGTCCTCGCGCCCTTGGGCCGCTTGGACGAATCCGCCGACTTGTACCGGGAAGTCATTGCGACCGCGCGGCGCGTGCTGGGGAAGGGTCATTCATTCGTGGCCTATCCGCTGGTCGGCCTCGGCGAGGTCCTCCTGGCGCAGAGCCGCCCCGCCGAAGCGCAGGAACGCGTCCTCGAGGCGCTGGAAATCCGCCGGGCGGCGCTGCCCGCGGATCATTCCGACATCATGTACGCACAGAGCGTTCTGGCCGAGTGTATGTCGGCGCTGGGCCAATACGGCGAAGCCGAAACGCTTGCCCTGGAAAGCTACGGCAAGCTCGTAGCCGCTCAGGGCGAGTCGGGCTTTGAGACTTACAAGGTGCTCGAACGCATCGTCAAGCTCTACGAATCGTGGGAGTCCGCGGAGCCGGGAAAGGGCCACCACGCCAAGGCCGCCGAGTGGCGGGCCAGGATTCGGGGATAATACGCATCCCATCGAGTAACGGCACCGCCTGGTGTGCCGCTGCACTCGAGCAGCGCGGGCGGTCAGGTGCGGGTGACCCGCCTCGTTTCGAGGTGGGGGACTCGATGAAATCTCGCGGGGCGGGGAGCCCCATCATTCCAAGTCAACAACCCGCCTCAGGCCGTTTCGACGGCCTTTCCGACGCAGGCGGAGCGTAGTGTCTTGAGCATTGCGGAGGAAGGGCGGCCGGGTGCGACTGCTCTTGAGCAGCGCGGGCGGTCAGGTGCGGGTGACCCGCCTCGTTTCGAGGTGGGGGACTCGATGAAACAAACCCTGGTCCGGCACTCGCCGCTTTAATCGCGTAGGGTCCGCCGTGCGGACCACTCCCCAACGGCCGCTTCCTCGCCACTCGCCATCAGAATTCGCCATTCCATCCCACACGCCGCCCGCAGACGGCCGCAGGCGACGCATCGCCCACCGGCAAATTCCCGGCCCCGATTCGCATTTCCTGGCGATTTCGGCCGCACTGTGGTATAGTAACTGCCGGTCGTTCACTTTCGTCCGTTCGACTGCACGCTTCCATACGGAGGGACGGCCATGCCACTCACGCGACGATCAGTACATTTAATTGTCATTGTTGCCTTCGCGGTTTCCGCCGACGCCATCCCCGCCGCTTCAACCTGGGGCGTAGTCGTTTTGTCCTTGCTACTATTAACCGGCGGAAAGCTGCTCTTCGGCCGCCGGCGTTGCCTTCGTTCGTGAACCGGCCGGGTGGCACATCGCCTTGACATGCGCGGCCGTCAAGGGCAATGCTTCAGCGGTGGGGGAGCGGAATCGATGGCGCAGATTTCCGCTCCTCGAAGCGGAGCCGTTGATAGCTGGTGGTGGACGGCTCACGGCCGCCCCGTCGCTTCACGACCTTGGCGGGCGGTGCCCACCCTACGAAATTCGTCGGCGGTGGCGAGCCTACGGAATTGGTGGGCGGTGCCCACCCTACGGGGCTGCGTTCATCTGCGGTTCAAAGTGAATTAACCGGACAGGAACGGCGGATCGAGATTGGTAGGCGGTGCCACCATACGAAATTGGCGGGCCGTGCCCACCCTACGAAATTCGTCGGCGGTGGCGAGCCTACGAAATTGGCGGGCGGTGCCCACCCTACGGGGCTGCGGTCAGCTGCGGGTCAAAATGAATTATCCGGACAG
>Ga0326597_10014174_pt1 | contig 10454 bp, 10 predicted proteins | sample RVTome_12_FD_203789 | JGI IMG/M metagenome (GOLD analysis project Ga0326597, IMG submission 203789) | Soil microbial communities from uranium-contaminated site in the Upper Colorado River Basin, Wyoming, United States - RVT100D185 | ecosystem: Environmental > Terrestrial > Soil > Contaminated >... | reverse complement strand
GGAGTTCGAACGCCGGGTGCGCGCCGAGGTCATGGACTCGCTCCCCATCGCCATTTCCGTGTTCGCCGGCGACCCGCCCCGGCTCATCGGCATGAACAAGACCGAACGGCAGATGCTCGGCATCGGTCGGGACGACGAGCGCCCCGACCTACTCGAGGAGAGTCAGCATGCGTTCGAGGTCCGCTTCGAGGATGGAACGCCACTCACGGCCGAGAACGCACCGGTGGTCGAGACGATCCGTACAGGCCGATCCGCCGGGCCTTTCTACCTGCGGCTGATCCGAACCGACGGTGTCGAGATCGTCACACGCACGCATTGCGCACCCGTCAGGGACGAAGACGGCGTGGTGATCGGGGCGGTCGTCACTTCCGAACTGATCGGCGACTGACCGACGGAGGAGCTCAGCCGAACTGGAGCGACCGCTTCGACAGTCCGAACCAGAAGCCGTCCACGACCGTCCTGCCCGGGTCGCCGTCGTCGACCGATGCACCGAGTGTCACGAAAAGAGGGGCGAAGTGCTCGGTGCGGGGATGGGCGATGCCGGCGGCCGGAGCCTTCGACTGGAAGTCGAGGAGGCTGTCGATGTCGTTGGCCGCCACCTGGCGGGCGAGCCAGTCGTCGAACTCCGCCGACCAACTGGGCGGAGGGTCGTAAGCCGGCCGGTCCATACGCATCTCTCGCAGGTTGTGCGTCGAGAATCCCGATCCGACGATGAGAACGCCCTGGTCCCGCAGGGGCGCCAGACGGCGCCCGATGTCGTAGAGGACACGGGGGTCGAGCGTGGGCATCGAGATCTGGAGCACCGGCACGTCCGCCCCTGGGAGCATCTCGACCAGCGGCACGTACGCCCCGTGGTCCAGGCCCCTGGTCGGGTCGTCGTGGCTGGCGTATCCGGCATCCGCCAGGAGACGACGAACCTCGGCGGCCAGAGCGGGAGCCCCGGGGGCCGGATAGATCACCTCGTAGTACTTCCGCGGGAACCCCCAGAAGTCGTAGTAGAGCGGAACCGTGGTGGTGGCGCCGATGGTGAGAGGATCCTCCTCCCAATGCGCGGAGATCACCAGGACGGCGCTCGGCCGCGGCATGTCCGAGGACCACGATGCGAGTTCCCGTGTCCAGATCGGGTCGTCAGCCAGTGGCGGGGCGCCGTGGCTGAGAAAGATGGCCGGCATCCTGCGATCTGAGAATTCGGTGACCATGCGGTCATTCTGACCGATGCGGGTGGATGTGGCGTGCCCGGAGTCGGTCACGGGAAGGTACGTTGCATTCGATGCTGCCCGATCTTCTCCGGCTCGAACCGCTGCTCGTCGAGCGTCCCTGGGGGGGCCGGCGACTGGCGCGTCTCGGCAAGGCGGTGCCGGCCGGGGCGCTGGTCGGCGAGAGCTGGGAGGTGGCGGATCTGGCGCCGACGGCCGACGAAGATGCGCGCTGCACGCGGGTGACCGGCGGTCCGGCCGACGGGTCCACGCTGACCGATCTCATCGAGCGCCACGGCGCCGAGTTGCTCGGGAGCGCTGGGCCGACCTACGACGGCCGTTTTCCACTCCTCGTCAAGTTCCTCGATGCGGCCGAACACCTCTCGGTGCAGGTCCATCCGCCGGAAGCCATCGCCGACGTCGATGCCGCCGTGCGGGCCAAGACCGAGTCCTGGTACGTGATGGACGCCGATCCGGGGTCGGCTCTGTGGTTCGACATCCGCACCGATGTCGACGACGCCGCCTTCGCGGGCGCTGCCGGGACTTCGTCGGTGGTGCCCATGCTGGGGGTGGTGCCCGCCCGCGTGGGCGACTTCCACCACATTCCTGCCGGTCGCGTCCATGCCCTGGGAGCGGGGGTGATGGTGCTCGAGATCCAGACTCCCTCCGACACGACATTCCGTCTCTACGACTGGACCGACGAGTACAGCCGTACTCCGCGATCGCTCCATGTACGGGAGGCGCTCCGCTCGGTCGTTCGGGGGGATCCCGCCGCGATCTCGGTTGCCGGCTCCTCTGCCGCCGGGGCCCGTGAACTGGTTCGTACGCCGGCGTACTGGATCCGCGAGCACCGGGCGGGGGAGGTCCCCATCGCCCTCGATCCGAGACCGGAGCTGCGGGTGGTGGCCGTCGTGGCGGGCGAGGTCTCCATCGAGGGAGAGCGCCTCGGGGTCGGGGCGGTTCGAGTTCTTCCTGCCGGTTCCCGTGCGTTCGGTGTGATCGACCATGCGGACGACGCCGTGGTGATCGAATCGGGGGTCGCCTAGCGGTTGTTCACCGAGAAGTGCATCCAGTCGTCCAGCGTCGACCATCTCCCGCCCCAGAACCATCCGATCGACTGGAACGCGGTGACCACCGGATCGCCTTCGACGATCATGCCTGGCAATGCGAGGTCGCGGTCGACGTAGAACGACGCCAGCTCCGGCAGGACCAGATCCCCTTTCAGATACGGGTTGTGGAACGGGTTGATGTCGATGGCCAACCCGTAGGCGTGCATCGACCAGTTGCCGGAGCCCACCGCCGGGCGGCACACGAAGGCCGTGGTCACGTTCCCGTCTCCAGTGGGCGGAGCGTCCAACTCGTCGGCCCGGATCACACGCATCTGCTCGATGGGGAACTCCGCATCCCATAACTGACCGAAGACCCCGCCGATGGCGTCGTCATACGCGGCGTTGACGATCAGCTCACCGGTGTGGGACAAGCCGTCGAACCCTCGATGCGAGACCGTCACGTATGCCAGCTCGTCGAGGGTGACGGGGCACTCCGGCGTCCAGGTGGAGCGAGCGAGGACATCGTCGGGCACGGATGAAACCGTGGCAGTGAAGTCGTCGCCGACCGGAGGCGGAAGCAGGTCGTCGGTCCGGAAAGCGCGCTCCACGAGATCGTCGGGCGTCGGTAGCACCTCGCCATAGCCGTCGGGCCGCAGCGGAAGGGGGCGCGTTCCGAGCCAATCGGGCGGCGCGTACGGGTCGACTGTGGTCGTGGTCGTGGTCGTGGTCGTCGAGGCTGCCGTGCTCGTGGTAGTCGAGTCCGCCACGGTCGTCGTAACGGCTGTCTGTTGGGTCGTCGGCGGCTCGGTCTGCTCCGTCGCCGTCGGCTGCTCGACGGCGGTGGTGCATCCGGCGAACGCGGTGGCGAGGGCGAGCGCGAGAACGGGGATCCGCATCCCCGTGAGGGTATCGGGAGGGCTCTCTCGACCCCGTCGGTGTTGTGTGCCACCACTGGGAAGGGGCGGATTCGGCCCTTCTGAACGCAGGTAGCGTGCCCGGATGCGCGACCTCTTTCGCATCCGCGCCTTCGCCCTCGTCTGGGTCGTGGGGTTCTTCCAGGGCATCGGCTTCTTCCTGCTCGTCAACGTTCCCGGTCGGTTTCTCGAGCTCGGGCTGGGGGAAGCGGCGATCGGGCTGATCTATTCGGTGGCTGCCCTCACCGGATTGGCCCTGCGACCGCCGCTGGGCAGGACGCTGGACGTCGTCCACCGTCGCACCGTCATCAGGGTTGCAGGCGTGGTCCACGTGCTGGCGTTGGTCGGCATCATCACCGCCCCGACTGCGGGCGCTGCCCTCGTCCTCGCCTTCGTCGTCGCCCGCGCATCGCAGATAGCGATCTTCACCGGCACCCTCACGTACGCGGCCGATGCGCTGCCGGTGGAGATGCGGACCCGGGGCCTCGCCATCTTCGGTCTCTCCGGGCTGATCCCGATCGCGCTCTCCAATCTCCTCGGCGATCGCATCATCGCGGTCGCCGGCTACACCGGCGCCATCGCCGCCTCGGCGGTGCTGTCGTTCGTCGGCTGGCTCGTCGTGTGGTGGATGCCGGCGCTCCCCGTCATGGGCGCCCGCGCCCGCAGGTCGTTCTGGGCGGCTCTGGCACAGCCCGATCTGCGGATGGTGTGGTTCATCACGATGATCTTCGCGATGGGCACGGAGACGCTGTTCGCATTCATGCGCACATTCGTCGACACGCATCCGGCGGTGGGCTCGCTGGGGTCGTTCTTCGCCGTGTACGGAGGCATGGCCGTGGTGGCTCGATTGCTCAACGGCCGCCGGTTCGAGATCGTGCCACCCCGCATCACGGCGGCGTCCGGCGTGGCGGCGCTCGGCGGCGGCATGTTGTTGCTCTCGATGGCGGCCGGACCGGCCGGATTCCTGGCCGCCGCCGCCCTGGCCGGGGCCGCCCACGGTGTGGTGTTTCCCGTGCTCAGTTCCCAGGTCGTCTCCCGGGCGAGGACGTCCGAGCGGGGTTCGGCCATTGCCACGTTCACGTCGATCTTCGACATCTCCATCCTCGGCCTGGTCCCGCTGGTCGGCTTCGTGATCGACCGCGTCGGCTACACCGAAGCGTTCCTGGGTGTCGGAGGCGCGATAGTGGTCGGTTCGGTCACCTACGTGGCGTGGGACGTTCGTCGGACCGCCGTGCTGGCGCTGACCGAAGTCATGGCTCATCGCGATGACCCGTCCACGCGTACCCAGGGTTAGATCGGACGCATACGTCCAATCCGGCCCGCGGTTCGGGGAATACGCGCCTGGTTGCCATCATTGTCCAGAACATGCATATGGAACTCGGACTGACGACCTTCGCCGAGACGATGCCCGATCCTCGGTCGGGGGTCGTCATCGATCACGGCACGCGGTTGCGGCAGGTGGTTGCGGAGGCCCAACTGGCCGAGGCGGTTGGCCTGGAGGTGTACGCGGTGGGCGAACATCACCGGCCCGACTTCGCTGCCTCCGCCCCTGCCATCGTCCTCGCCACCATCGCCGGCAGGACCAATTCGATCCGGCTCAGTCCTGCCGTCACGGTTCTCTCCTCAGACGATCCGGTGCGCGTGTTCCAGCAGTTCGCCACCCTCGACCTCGTCTCCTCCGGCCGAGCGGAGCTGATGGTCGGCCGCGGCTCGTTCATAGAGTCGTTCCCCCTGTTCGGATACGACCTCGGCAACTACGACGAACTGTTCGCCGAGAAGCTCGACCTCCTGCTCCAGATTCGTGACAACGAGCGCGTCACCTGGAGTGGCCGTTTCCGGGCTCCGCTCGACGGTCAGTTGATCACGCCACGGCCGCAGCAGGACCCGTTGCCGATCTGGGTGGCGGTGGGCGGCAATCCGGGTTCGATGGTGCGGGCGGGGGTGCGGGGCCTGCCGGTCGCGCTTGCCATCATCGGGGGCGACCCGGAGCGATTCGCCGGCCTCGCCGAGATCCACCGTCGCTCGCTTCGAGAAGCGGGTCACGACCCCGCCGGCGTCCCGCTCGCCGTCCACGCCCACGGCTACGTGGCGGACAGCGGCGAGCAGGCGGCAGAGGAGTACTTCGAGTCGTACTCGATCGCGATGAGTCGCCTCGGTCGTGAGCGGGGTTGGGGCGCGATGACCCGGATGCAGTACGACATGATGCGCACCCCGCAAGGCTCGCTGGTCCTGGGAGGGCCCGAAGAGGTCGCCGAGAAGATCCTCCGCTGGAAGGAGATTCTCGGGATCAGCCGGTTCATGTTGCACGTGAGCGTGGGAACGCTCCCGCACGAGAAGGTTCTGCGTTCGATCGAGCTGCTGGGGACGAAGGTGGCTCCGCTGGTGAACGGCGGCTGACCCGCTGTCGCCCGACGGGTCCCGGGTATCGTCGGAGCCGATGCTGCCCGAACCATGGGATCCGCAGATCCGGCCCGACCCCCACGCCTACTGGAACGAGCTTCGCGGCGTCGAGCCGGTGGCGGCGAGACAGGGCCCGGTGACCGGGAACACGTTCTGGCTCGTGACCCGGTATGAGGACTGCGTCGCCGCGCTCCGCTCCCAGGTCCTCGGCAAGGAGCCCGAGAAGCACCTGGATCCCGACCTCGTCGCCGACTTCGGTGAGCAGGGGCCGTTCGAGATCCTGGGGAGGAACATGCTCTTCCTCGATCCGCCCGACCACTCGCGGTTGCGTGGGCTGGTCCGTGATGGCTTCTCGAAGCGGACGGTGGATGCGCTCGTCCCCCGGATCGAGTCGATCGTCGACGGCCTCATCGACGATTTAGGCGACAGGAAGTCGTTCGATCTGATCGAAGCCTTCGCCCTCCCGCTCCCGGTGACGGTGATCGCCGAGCTCCTCGGGATCCCTGCCGGTGATCAGACGCGATTCCGGGGCTGGACGGACGCCTTCCTCGGCCGGGTGGCCACACAGGAAGAGTCGATGTCGGCGGCCTTGGAGTTCATCCAGTATCTGAACGACCTGGCCGATCGGAGGCGTACCGAGCCCCGAGGCGACATGATCAGCTTCCTCCTCCACGCCGAAGAGGACGGGGAGGGCCTCGACCATCAGGAGTTCCTGGCCATGGTCTTTCTGCTGCTCATCGCCGGCCACGAGACGACCGTGAACCTGATCGGCAACGGCGTTCTCGAACTCACCAGGAACCAGGACGAGTTCACCCGGCTGCTCGAGTCCGAGGTCGCCGTCGAATCGGCTACCGAGGAGCTACTCCGTTTTCACGGGCCGGTCGAGTCGACGACGCTGCGCTGGGCGTACGCCGACGTCGAACTCGGCGGCACAATGCTTCACCCCGGCGATCTGGTGGTCCCGATACTGATGGGCGCCAACCGCGACCCGGCAGTCTTCGACGACCCCGACCGTCTGGATCTCGGGCGAAGTCCGAACCGGCACATCGCGTTCGGCTCCGGGATCCATCTGTGTCTCGGCGCTCCGCTTGCCCGTCGTGAGGCGCACGTCGCATTCGCCGCGGTGCGCGATCGAGTCGGCCGCCTGGAGCTCGACATGGACCCGCCCGAGCTCGAGTGGACCGAGGGCTTCTTCCTGCGTGGCGCCCGTTCGCTCACGGTGAGACGGGTCGCATGACCGAACAGACCCGCGGACAGCGACTGGGACGATCGGCCGGCCTGGCGCTCTTCGCCGTCGTCGCCTTCTTCTATTTGGCGTCCGGCCTCGTGGTCCCCACCTGGCCGTGGCTCGTGATCCTCAACGCCATCGGCGCCTTTGGCGTGGTGATGACGGTGAAGCTGTCCTCCGATCGGTGGTGGATGGCCTTCGTCGGTCCGTTCACCCTCGTGGCCTTCTGGTATCTCTACGTGAACCTCGGTGACGCACTGCTCGGCTGGACGGCATGACGGGCAAGCCCGTCGAGCCACCGCCGTCACCGTTCACGTTCCCCGATCCCGTCCACAGCCCCGACGATGTGGTGGCGGTCGGCGGAGATCTCGCCCCGGGAACCGTGTTGGGGGCGTATCGCAAGGGCCTCTTTCCGATGCACCTGCCCGACGGTCGCCTGGCATGGTGGTCTCCGGTGCTCCGCGGGGTCATCCCACTCGACGGCCTTCGGGTCAGTCGTAGCCTTCGTCGCTCCCTCCGGCGCTACGACGTGACCGTGGACCGGGCCTTCGAGGAAGTCGTGGCGGCGTGTGCAGCTTCGTCGCGACCAGGCGGATGGATCACTGAGGACATCCGTCTCGCCTATACGACTCTGCACCGGTTGGGATGGGCGCACTCGGTGGAGGCGTGGGGCGGTGGCGAGCTCGTGGGTGGGTTCTACGGGGTGGCGATCGGCGCCGCCTTCTTCGGGGAGTCGATGTTTCATCATGGGAGGGATGCGTCGAAGGTCGCTCTGCTGCGTTTCGTCGCAGCCTTCAAGTCGAGCGGAGGACATCTGCTGGACGTGCAGTGGGCCACGGATCACATGGTGTCGCTCGGCGCCATCGAGCTGGCCCGAGAGGAATACCTCGCCCGCCTCGATCGAGCCCTCTCGGCTCCGTATCCGAGTCTCTGGGCGGGTCGCGACGAAACCGGCGAGTAGCATGTCCGCCCGGGGCCGGTGAGGAGGAAATACTTGGTCACGGTGCTGGCTGCGATCGATCTCACTCCCCTGGGGAGGCGGGTGGCAGACCGCAGTCGTCTCGTTGCCGAAGGCGTCGGCGGCGAGGTACGTGTCTTCCATTCGGTGGAGCCGCTCACGGAGGCATTCGTCGGCAGCGGCGTGGCCGAGATCATCCGGGATCATCGCCTGCGGGCCACCCGAGAAGTGGCGGACTGGTGCGCCGAGCGCTCGTCGGTTCCGGTGCACGCCGTGACCGTCAAGGGAGCGCCGTCGTACGAGATCGTCAAGGCCTCGAAGAGCGTGGATCTGGTCGTCCTGGGGTCGTCGACCACCGACAACGTCGAGGTGGGCGCCACGACCTTCCGGGTGGCGGAGACGGCTCGCTCCGATGTCCTGGTCGTGCGTCGCCAGCCGCGGGTCGCCTACCGACGCGTGATCGTCGGCGTGGATTTCTCTCACGGTTCGGCGATGGCCGTGGATTCGGCGATGCGCTGGGCGGCGCCGGACGCCGAGATCACTGCCGCCTACGTCCTCCCCTCCCGTTTCGATCCGTTCATGCTCGAGGCCGGGATGTTCCCCGAGGAGGTCGACCAACTGCGGAGGGTTCGCCTCGAGGAGGCCGGTCTGAAGCTGGAGGAGTTCGTCGAACGGTGGCCGGGTCGGGTGCGACCGTACTTCACGGACGGACCCGCCGAGTCGGTCCTCGAGGACGTGGCGCGGCGCCGCAACGCGGATCTCGTCGTGGTGGGGAGCCGCGGGGCGGGAGCGACCAAGATCGTCCTGTTGGGGACGGTGGCCTCGACCGTCCTCCGCGCCGTGCCGTCCGACGTTCTCATAGCAAGGGTCCCCGGTGACTTCCGCCGGCCATGAAGACGGTTCCAGCGCCGTGACTGAAAAAGATCGCCTGTTGGCCTATCGCCGGGCGCGGGTCTTCACCGGTGGGCTCGGCTTCGTCGGCTTCGTGATCCTGGGAATGCTCGAAGCTCTCGCCTGGTCCCTCGCCGGGGCGGCTCTCGCCTTCCTGGTCGTTTCGCTGGTGGAACTCCGGGACGGTTTCCGCAGCCCGAACACACTCGTCGTGCTCGATTCGGTCGTCGCATTCGGGGCGATCCTGATAGCCCGGCCCTTTCCGGGCGGGGAGGCGCTGGCTCTGGCGTTGACGATGAGCACGGCCATCATCTTCGCCGGGAAGAGGGCTCTCCGCATTCTCCTTCCAGGGCTCGCAGCAGCGGCGGCATTGCTGGGTCTCGTCAACTGGGTGATCCGCGATCCCGCGGCCTGGTCCGCCTCGGCGATGGTGACCAACGCGGTCGTGGCCGTGGGTGCGCTTTGGCCGGTGATGTTTTGGATGGCCGGATCGATCGGCCGGGCGTTCCCGGCGCGGTCGGCGATGGCTCGTCTCACGGCGGATCCGGGGGAGTTCGCCAACATGGTCACGGAGAAATCCGGCGAGGGCATCGCCATCATCGACTTCGAGTCGAACATCCGTTACGCCAATCCGGCGTTCGCCGCCATCTTCGGATACGACCGCGCCGAGTTGCTCGGTTCCTCGATGAGCCTCGTCATGGACGAGACGACCTATGCCCGGCACCACCACGCATTGCAGCGCGCTCTGCTCGCCCGGGAGGCGATCGATTCGGCCAACCTGGAGCTGATCGGCCGTCATCGGCGTGGAGACCCGGTGGCGGTACTCGTCTCGCTCACCGAGCTCACCGGGGGAGGGGAGCGGCTCGTTCTCGGTGCGGTGCGGGACGTGACCGAGATGATCGACCTGCGGGCGCGCTTGCAAGAGATGGTGGCGGCCAAGGACCGGTTCATCGCCACCGTCTCGCACGAACTCCGCACGCCTCTCACGGCCGTCGTGGCGTACTCCGAGATGTTGCGGAACCGCGAAGGCATCGAAGAGGCCGACCAGAACGAGTTCATCGAGCTGATCGCCGACCAGTCTCGCGAGGTGTCATACCTCATCGAGGATCTGCTGGTTGCCGCCCGGCTCGACGCCGATGCCGTGTCGATCTCGGTCCAGCCCACCGCCCTGCTGGGTCAGGTGATGTCTGTACTCGGCCCGTGGGCACCTCAGCGCGCCGTCGACGTCGACCACGACGCCCTCGACCACACCGTTGCCGCCGACCCCGGGCGCCTTCGGCAGATCCTCCGGAACCTCGTCTCGAATGCGCTCAAGTACGGAGGCGACCGGGTGGCGGTCACAGCAGTGACCGATGACGAGGGCATGTGTCATGTGATCGTCCGCGACGATGGTCCCGGAGTCTCGGCGACGCAGGAGATCTCGATCTTCGAGCCGTACGAGCATGGCGGGGACGTGGAGGGCCAGCCGTTCTCGATGGGTCTCGGGCTGCACGTGTCGAGGGGGCTCGCCGAGACGATGGGCGGCTCGCTGCTCTACCGGCGTCACGACGACATGACGGAGTTCGTCTTGAAGCTGCCCCTCGCCAGCGAGCAGCTCACGCTCACCGACGCCGGCGACTGAGTCGAACCACCGACCGCGGGTTGTGGCTACCGTTTCCCCGATTCAGGGCCGGTAGCTCAATCAGGTCAGAGCAGCGGACTCATAATCCGTCGGTTGCAGGTTCGAGCCCTGCCCGGCCCACTACTCGCCTACCGGGGAAGAGACTGAAATCCCCTGGTAGGCATTGGGCTCTCCGCCTTCTCGCATCTCTCGCTGTG
>Ga0326597_10014173_pt1 | contig 10455 bp, 7 predicted proteins | sample RVTome_12_FD_203789 | JGI IMG/M metagenome (GOLD analysis project Ga0326597, IMG submission 203789) | Soil microbial communities from uranium-contaminated site in the Upper Colorado River Basin, Wyoming, United States - RVT100D185 | ecosystem: Environmental > Terrestrial > Soil > Contaminated >... | reverse complement strand
TGCCCGCGTAGGGAATGGCGATCGCCAGCAGCCCGGTGAGGGGGCTGAGCCCCAGCACCTGGAGCAGCAGCAGGGCCCAGAACAGCTCGTGAATGGCGCGCAGGAAGGCACAGCCCCACTGCACCGGCCGCAGGTGGAACACCAGGGAGAGCGCCAGGCCGGCCCCCGCGCCCAAGGCCACCCCCCCGAAGGCGAAGGCCACCGTCATCAGGAGCGCCCAGCCCAGCTCGGCCGGCGCCAGCAGGCGCGGGGTGAGCACACCCCAGGCCATCCGCCCCAGCTCCGACCACGGATCGAGGGTGGAGATCTCCAGGTCCGCGACGGCCAGCAGCGCCACCGCCGAGAAGAGAAAGACCAGGCTGACCTTGAAAGCGGGCGAGTGCTTCATTCCTGCCGGTAGAAGTCGTCCAGGTCGGCCACGGTAAGGTCGGAGGCGGGCCGGTCGAACATCAACCGCCCGTCCTTGATTCCGATCAGGCGCGTGGCGAACTCCAGCGCCAGATCCACGTCGTGCATGGCCAGCACCACGGTGGGGAAGGCGTCGTTGATGGCCTGGAGCACCTCCCGCGACTGCACCTCGTCCACCGCGGACACCGGCTCGTCGCCCAGCAGCACCGAGCCCCCCTGGTGCAGGGCCCGGGCCACCGCCGTGCGCTGCTGCTGCCCGCCGGAAAGCTCCCCCACGGCCGTGAACAGCTTGTCGTCCAGGCGCAGGTGCTCCAGGATGCCGCGCACGGCGGCCACCTCGCGCGGCAGCGGCCACGCCAGGTTGAGCAGGTTGTACCAGGCCATGTGGCGGTCCAGGCGGCCGATGTACACGTTGTGGAACACCGACAGGTTCTTCACCAGGGCCGTCTCCTGGGGCACCAGGGCCGTGCCCGCCGCCCGCTGCCGGTAGAACAGGTTCAGCAGGGTGGACTTGCCCGCGCCGCTGCGGCCGCAGAGGGCCACGCGCTCACCGGGCTCGATGCGCAGGGTGACGTCGAACAGCACCTGCTTGCCGTTGTACCCCACGTCGGCGTGGGCCAGGTCGAAGACCGCCATGGGCTGCTCAGTCCAGGATGCCGATGGCCTTCCCGGTGTCCAGAATGGCCTGGTAGTCGCCGTTGGAGGCAGGCACGAAGCGGCTGCGCGGGAAGGCTTCCAGGATGTCCTTGCGCTCGATGCCGAGCAGGGTGGCCTTCACCTTCTCCTTGAAGCCGGCTCCGAAGCGCCGGTCCACGTCGCCCCGGATGGTCCACTGGTAGTCCGGGTAGGGCGGGGTCTTCCAGATCACCGCCACCTTGGCCGGGTCCACCTTGCCCTGCTTCTTCTCCACCTCCCACACCTGGTAGTTGAGCGCCCCCATCTCGTAGGCGCCCGACTGCACCAGGGCCAGGGTGCGGGAGTGGTCGCCGCTGAAGCCCACCCGCCGGAACACCTGCTCCGGTGGGCCCAGGTGCTTGCGCACGTAGAACTCGGGCATCAGCCGGCCGGAGGTGGAGCCCTTGGAGCCGAAGGTGAAGGTGCGGCCCCGGATGCCTTCGGGGAAGGCATCGCCGGGCTTGAGCCCGGTGCTGCTGTGGGCGATGAAGTAGGTCACGAACGCCGTGTCCTCCTGGCCCTGGGCGATGGCCTCCGAGCCCGGCACCAGCAGGCGGGCCCGCACGCCGGAGAGCCCGCCGAACCAGGCCATCTGCACCTGGTTGTTGCGGAAGGCGGTCACGGAGGCGGCGTAGTTCTTCACCGGCACATACTTCACCGTCACGCCCAGCTTTTCCGTGAGGTAGTCGGCCACCTTGTTGAACCGCTCCCGCAGGCGGGACTCGTCGGCGTCCGGGATGGCCGTGAAGGTGAAGGTCTGCGCCACCGCCGGCACCGCCAGGGCCACCAGCGCCAGCGCAAGGATGCCGAGTGTTTTCAACCGCATGAACCCACCTCCAACGGCAAGGGCGCGCGGTGTGGGAGGCGCCCCGGGGGGAGCGATCCCCGCAACCTCACGGTGGCGGCACCCCGGCCGCACCCGGCGGCGAAGCGATGCCTTGGCTTGAAGCGATACGTGAAAAAAGGGCAACGGGCCCGGAAGAGACCTCTCCCGGAACCGGGCGACGAGCCGGCTCAGAGGTACGCATGGGTGGGCGGCGCGCTGGGCGCCTCCCCGCGTCGAAGAACCGGTCACCGGGCAGCAGGGTAGTACGCCCGCGGCCAAAGGTACAGAAAAAAAACATTCTCCGCTCCCGCTGTGGGGCGCGGAGAACCGGCCAGGCTGGCGCGCGGGGGGCCCCGGGGCTTTCCAGGCGGAACCGTAGCTGGTGCGGCGGGGGGTACGGCGGCTACGGCCCGCCTGCGAAGAAGCGGCCCATCTCCCCGAGCACCTGCACCATCACCGCGCCGTCGGGCCGCGCCCCGGGGATGGGGCGGTAGCCGGGCCCCAGCACGTCCACCTGCCCCAGGTTGTCCAGCACGGTGACCCGCTCCGGCTGCCGGATGGCCAAGCTGTGCCAGCTTCCCACCACCAGAAAGGGGCGACCCCCGGCCTGGAGCAGGTGCCGGCCCTGGCTGTAGCGGTCCGGCGGCGTGGTGCAGCCCAGCAGGTCGGTCATCAGGGTGGGGGCCACGTCGAGGTGGGAGGTGCGGTGGGTGTATTCCCGCGCGCCCCGCCCGGGCCAGTGGACGATCAGGGGCACCTGGGTCTGGTAGCGGGAGAAGTTGCCGTTGTGGCCCCAGTAGTTGAGGCGGTTGTCGTTGAACTCCTCCCCGTGGTCGCCGGTGACCACCACCACGGTGCGCTCCAGCAGCCCCCGGGCCCGCAGGTGCGCGATGGCCTCCCCGGCCAGCGCGTCCACGTAGTGCACCGAGTTGCGGAAGCGGTTGAAGAACAGCGAGGCGTCGAAGTCGTTGTTCAGCTCCAGGTGGTTGATGGCCTGCCAGTAAGGCTGGAAGGGCGCCGGGCGGTCGGTGGGAAAGGTGAAGCCGTGGGTGCTGTCGTAGAACAGGAACCCGAAGAAGGGGCGGTTGGCGCGGTTGTCCACAAAGCGCTTGAACTTGTCGGTGATGGTGCGGTCGCGCTGCACGGGGCCGCGGCCCTCGGTCTGCAGGTCCACCAGGTGGCGCACGTCGTTGAACACGGTGCGGTCGAACTCCGGGCTGGCCAGGCTGGCGCTGCCGAAGATGCCCATGCGGTAGCCCTGCCGAGCCAGCTCGTCCACCAGCACGGCCCCTTTGCGCTCGGCCAGCATGGCGTGCCAGTAGGAGGCGTAGAGCCCGTAGAACAGCCCGAACACCCCGAAGCGGGTGGCGTTGCCCGAGCTGAAGTGGTTGGCGAAGGTCCAGCTCTCCCGGGCGAGGCGGTCCAGGTGGGGCGACACCTTCGGCCCCAGCGTGTCGAACCGCCAGCCGTCGATGACGATGACCAGCAGGTTGAGCGGCTCCGGGGGCGGCTCGCACACCACCGGGGCCAGCGGGTAGTTGAGGCTGGTGCCCCCGCCGCGCTCGGGCAGGGCCACCCGCTGCTGCTTGGGAATCCACCCCCAGCGGTCGAAGGTCTCGTCCATGCGCGCGAGCTGCGGCCAGGGCAGGTAGCGCACGTAGCGCGTCACCGTGCGGTCCTGGAGCGCGTCGGCCCAGGCGTGGAACCCCTGCCCGGCCAGGAACACCGCCACCATCAGCCCCAGCACGGCGAACCCGTGCAGGCGCCGGTGCCGCGCCACCCAGCGCCACACGGCCTGGGCCAGCCACCACTCGCCCAGCGCCAGGGCCACCAGGATGGCGCCGGCCATGGCGAAGGTGGCCCAGGAGATGGGAAGCTGCTGCCCGGCCGCGCCGCCGGTGAGCAGGTTCACCACCATCCCGTTGAGGTGGAAGCGGTACAGGGCGAACACCTGCGTGTCCACGATCACCACCATCACCAGCACCACGTAGGCCGTCAGCGCCGCCCCCACCACCACGGCTCGCCGCGGCAGCAGCAGGGCCAGCAGGGCCAGCGGCAGCCAGGGCAGGAAGGCCAGCAGGGCGTAGTGGCCCGGCAGGGCCAGCACCAGGAACACCAGCCCGCGCGCGGTCTCCGGCCACCGCGCCGTGGTCAGGTACTGGCTGGACACCGCCAGCAGCACGCCGGTGTTGGCCAGCATGAACCAGCCCAGCCAGCGCAGCGCCTGCACGCGCGGGCCCGGCGCGTCGGACGAAGCGGGCCGGCGAAGCGGACGGCGGCGGTTCAGCGGCAAGGCGGTCGGTCCGGGGAAGGTCAGGCCGGGGCGTGGCCGGGAGCGGCGGGCGGCCCCGCCAGGCTCCCGCGGGCCCGCCCGGGAGTATCGCAGCGACCAGGATAGGGGCACCGCGCCGGTCGCGCAACCTCCCCCGCGCGGCCGCGCCGGGTGGCGTGCAGCCGGTGGCGCCTTTTACGCCGCCCCGGTTGTGCGGTCACGGCGCCTTGTGACAGTATGAGCCACGCGCCCCCAGCGCGTCGACAGGGGGCCCGGCTGGTGGCGCGAGCTGCCGCGGCGGGGACAACGGATCACCGCAGGAACGGAACCGATGGACTGGAAAAACCGGCGCGAGCATCCCCGCGTGGATTTCGAGCACCGCGGCGAAGCTGCCATCGAAGTGCGTCTCGTGGTCGATATCGTGGACATTTCCGCAGGCGGCCTGGCCTTCAAGACCGACCAGCCCCTGGAGGCGGACACCACCTGCCGGCTGGTGCTGTTCCACGGCAACATCTTCGTGGAGGCGCGCATCCTCTCCTGCCGCCGCCTGTCCCGCAAGCGGCCCCGCTACCGCGTGAGCGGCAGGTTCACCCGCGTCTCCGGGCAGCTGATGGAGGAAATCCTGCGCATGGGCGAGCAGATTTCCGCCCGCAACGGCCGTTTGGAGCACCACGTGCATACCCTGCGGGAGCACACGGTGCCCGAGATCCTGATCCCGGCCACCCTCACCCCGGACGGCATAGCCCGCCTGCGGGAGCTGGTGGAGAACTTCCTCGACGACGGCATGGTGAACCTGGTGCTCGACCTGGCCCACACGCGCGACCTGGCTCCGCCGGTGCTGAACCTGCTGGCCGAGATGAACGACGAGGCGCGCGAGGAGGGCGGGCAGCTCATGCTGGTACACTGCCACTCCCGCATCCTGAGCGCTCTCCAGGTGGCCCAGCTCGCCTCGGACATCCCCATCTTCGAATCGGTGGAACGGGCCCTGGAAAGCGTCCGCGCCGCCGCGGAGGACGGCACCGACGACACGGCCTGAGCCCCCACCCCCGGCAGCGCCGGGCCGGGGGTTCCCGCACGGGACACCCAGACCCCCACCGCACATGACCCGGGCACGTACCGCCCCACGGAAAGGGGCATCCCGCCTGCGCCGCACCGCACCGGCGGCCCTGCTGCTGGCCGCCCTGGCGCTGGCCGTGCCGGCCGGCTGGGCCCAGAGCCCGGCGGGGCCGGTCAGCGTGACCCACACCTGGCGGCGCATCTACTACGGCGCCCTGGACGGCCGCGAGAGCCTGATCTTCGGCGGGGAGTTCTACCGCGCCAAGCCCGCCCTGGGCGACCTGGACGGCGACGGCGACCCGGACCTGGTGCTGGGCACCGCCGAGGGCCACCTGCTCTACTTCGAGAACCGCGGCCGGCCGGGCCGGCCGGACTGGCGCCTGTCCAGCGAGGCCCTCACGGCGCGCACCGGCGAGGGGGAAGCCGGCGAGGTGATCGCTGTGGAGGCCAACGCGGCGCCGGCCCTGGCGGACATCGACGGCGACGGCGACCTGGACCTGTTCGTGGCCGACGCCACGGGTAAGCTGCGCTTCTACCGCAACGAGGGCAACCGCTTCCTGCCCATCCTGCGGCTGGCCGGCACCGACTTCCTGGGCCGCAGCTTCGGGCGCAACCTGGTGGCGCGCTTCGCCGACGTGAACGGCGACGGCCTGCCCGACCTGACCCTGGGCACCGAACAGGGGGCGGTGTGGCTGCTGCTCAACGTGGGCTCGCGCCAGACCCCCCGCTTCTGCACCGACCCGGACGCGCCGGTCACCGCGTGCCGCGCGCCGGCCCGCAAGCTGGCCCAGCTCACCCCGGAGGACAACGCCGTGCCGGCCTGGGTGGACTGGGACGGCGACGGCGACCTGGATCTGATGATCGGCAAGAGCGACGGGCGGCTGGCCTACCACCAGAACATCGGCACGGCCCGCGAGGGGGTGTGGGAGCTGCGCGAGCCGCGCTTCATGATCCTCGACGCCGGGGGCTACGCCGCGCCGGTGTTCAGCGACCTCACCGGCGACGAGCGGCCCGACCTGCTGCTGGCGGGGGACTCGGACCGGCTGGCGCTCTACCGCAACCAGGCGGGACCGGGCGGGGCGGAGCTGTGGATCGAGGCGGAGAACGTGCTCCGGGTGCAGCGCCTGGGCGGGTTCCAGTCGCGCCTCCACGTGGCCTCGGGCGACCTGACCGGCAACGGCCGCCCGGACCTGGTGATCGGCACCCGGGGTGGGCAGCTTCTGGTGTACGAGAACGCGGGGACGGGCGCGGACATCGCCCTGCGGTCGCCCCCAGGGCCGCTGCTGCCCACGCCGCAGCGCGCCTACGCGGCCCCGGCCCTGGGCGACATCGACGGCGACGGCGACCTGGACCTGCTGGTGGGCGACCGCAACGGGCGGCTGGAGCTGATCCGCAACGTGGGTACGCCGCAGCAGGCCGCCTGGAAGCTGGAGGACCTGTTCTTCGGCGGCATCGACGTGGGCGCGAACAGCGTGCCCTATCTCACCGACGTGGACGGCGACGGCGACCTGGACCTGCTGGTGGGCAACAGCCTGGGGCACGTGGTGTTCTACGAGAACACCGGTTCGCCGAAGGTGCCGGTGTACGTGCTGCGCAATACCAGCTTCGCCCTGGCGCGGGTCAACGCCGATGCCGCACCGGCCATGTTCACCTGGAACGCCGAGACGCCGCCGGACCTGGTGGTGGGGAGCCGGGCCGGCACCCTGCTCAGCGCCGTGGCCGACCCGGCCCGCCGCGACGACGTCCACCGGGGCTACCTGGCGCTGCCCCATCCCTGGGAGGGCATCCGGGCCGATGCCTATGCCGCGCCGCACTTCGTGGACCTCACCGGGGACGGGCAGCCGGACCTGCTGCTGGGCAGCGGCCGGGGCACCCTGGCTCTGTGGCGCAACGAAGGGCCGCGCAGCACCGAGGCGGTGGCCCGCACGGCGCCGCGCCACCCGGGCAACGTGCTCCCCGGCGCCCTGCCCGAGCGCCCCCGCCCTGGCGAGCCCGCCCCGGCGGGCCCGGGCGCACCGCCTGAGGCGATCCTGGACCCCATCTTCTCGGCCGAGCCGTCCCACGTCGCCGAGCTGCGCCTGGGGGCGGGCAGCAAGCCGGTGCTGGCCGACACCGACGGCGACGGGCGCCCGGACCTGGTGGTGGGCACGCGCATGGGCGAGCTGCTGCACTTCCGCAACGAGGGGCCGGCCGCCAATCCCCGCTGGCGCCGCACCACCGCGGCCTTCGCCGGCTACGCCCAGGGGCGCAACGCCGCCCCCACCTTCCACGACGTGGACGGCGACGGCCTGGCGGACCTGGTGGTGGGCACGGAAACCGGGCTGGTGTACCTGTTCCGCCGCCTGCCGGGCGTCGCGGCCGCCTACGCCCCGCCGGTGGCCCTGCGGGGCGTGCACGCCGGCCGCAACGCGGTGCCGGCCTTCGCCGACCTGGACGGCGACGGCAGGGCGGAGCTGCTGGTGGGCAACCTGAAGGGGTGGGTGCACTACTACCGTCGCGCAGGCGGTACGGAGCCCGCCTACGAGTTGGTGCAGCGGCGCTTCCTGGACGTGGATGTGGGGGTCAACGCCAGCCCGGTGGTGGCCGACCTGACCCACAGCGGGCGCCCCGTGCTGCTGGTGGGCTCGGACCGCGGTGCGGTCACCGTGCTGGTGGCCCAGGTGGCCCGGCCCGTGGCCCCGGGACAGTGGGCGCCCAACAAGACCTTCCTGGAGGGCCTCAAGCTGCCCCTGGGCAGTCACCCGGCCCTGGTCGACCTGGACGGCGACGGCGACCTGGACCTGCTCGTGGGCAGCGACGCGGGGCCCATCCTGTTCTTCCGCAACCAGGCGATGCAGCCCAGGTAGCGCCGCGCCGGCTCATCCTTCCGCGGCGTGGGGCGCCCCGGCCGGCTCCGCTCCGGTGTTGGCCACGGGTGCGGGCTCGGCTGCCGGGCGGGCCCGCGCCACGGCCAGCAGGTCCAGCACGGCCACCTCCTCCAGGGGCCCGGCCAGGGCCAGGTTGGCGGCGCGCAGGGCGGCCAGCAGCTTCTCGCTGACGGCTTCCTCGGCGCCGTCGGGGAGGGGCTCGCCGAAGCCCGGCATCAGGTTCATGCGCCGCAGCACGTCGCGCACGGTCACCCCCTCCATGCGCTCCCGGGGCACGAAGGCCTCCGGCGCGCCGGCCACCGGGGTCACGAGTTGGGCCGCCACCAGCCGGTCGGCCAGCTCCCGGGCCACGTGGCGCCGCAACCGCTGGTTGCGGGCCAGGGCGCGCAGGGGGGCGGGCTTGCCGTATTCCTCGAACCAGTGCAGCATGCCCACCAGCAGCCGCACGGCCAGGAAGGGCTCCGTGGAGCGGTCGGCGCGGGTGTGGGCGTGGCGCCGGGCGTCGAGCAGGCGCGGGTAGTTCTGCACCGTGAAGGAGAGCTGGGCCCCGAACAGGAAGATGGCCCAGCCCACGTAGAACCAGATCATCAGCAACGGCAGCAGGGCCAGCGCGCCGTAGATCATGTTGTAGTTGGTGACCCGCAGCATGACGTCGATGTAGACGCCCTGGGCCAGCTTGAGCACCGTGCCGCTCACCAGGGCCCCGATCAGGGCGGCGTGCCAGCGCACCTGGAGCTCGGGAAAGTAGATGTAGGCGTAGAGCACCAGCATCCACAGCACGATGTAGCCGGACCAGTCGGCCAGGTGCAGGAACAGCGTGCTCACCAGGTGCCAGTCGCCCAGCACCTGCTGCACCTGCACACCGGTGAGGAAGGTGCTCACCCCGAAGGTGGCGGCCAGCAGCATGGGGGCCACCGTGACCACCGCCAGGTACTCGATCATGCGGTAGGCGAAGGCCGGGCGCCGCGCCACGCCCCAGATCAGGTTCAGGGCCCGCTTCACCCGCTGCAGCACCATGAACCCCACCAGGAACGAGGTGAGGATGCCCACGCCCCCCAGCCCGGTGCCCTGGGCGTTGCTGATGACGCCGGAGATGCGCTCCACCAGCACCTCGCTGCCCCCGGCGATCAGGTTCAGCAGGTAGGGGCCCACCATGGCGGGCACCTGGAAGATCTTGAGCAGCAGGAACAGGAAGGCCAGGAAGGGCACCAGCGCCAGCAGCATGAAGAACGCCAGCGAGGACGCCTGGGAGCCCAAATAGTTGGCGCGGTAGCCCTCAACGGTCAGCACCGCCACCCGCAGCGGCGCCAGCAGCCGCTCGCGCCACCCGCGGTGGTAGCCGGGCTGGCCCCAGAGGGCCCGGCGCAGCCGGCGCGCTTCGGTGCGGAGGCGGGCGGAAAGCTCGGTCACGGGCGGGTCCGTTGCTGGGGAAAGGTGCCCACGGCGACCCGGTGGGCCGTCGCCTGACGTTATACCCCAACCCGGCGCGGATGTCGCGCCGGAACGCCCCGCCGGGGCCCTTCGCCAGGAGCGCCACCATGCCCGTCCGATGCGGCTGGGTGGGCAGCGAGCCCGCCTACATCGACTACCACGATCGCGAGTGGGGCGTGCCCGTGCACGACGACCGCACCCTGTTCGAGTTCCTGGTGCTGGAGGGCGCCCAGGCCGGCCTGAGCTGGATCACCATCCTCCGCAAGCGCGAGGCCTACCGGCGGGCCTTCGCCGGGTTCGACCCCGCGGCCGTGGCCGCCTTCGACGAGGCCCGCGAGGCCGCGCTGCTGGCCGACCCGGGCATCGTGCGCAACCGGCTCAAGGTGCGGGCCGCCGTGACCAACGCCCGGGGGGTGCTGGCCCTCCAGCGCGAGTTCGGCAGCCTGGACGCCTACCTGTGGGGCTTCGCCGGGGGCCGGCCGCGGCGCAACCGGTGGCGCGCGCCGGCCGAGGTGCCCGCGCAGACGCCCGCCTCCGAGGCCATGAGCAAGGACCTGCGGCGGCGGGGCTTCCGGTTCGTGGGCCCCACCATCTGCTACGCGTTCATGCAGGCCGTGGGCATGGTCAACGACCACACCACCGACTGCTTCCGCCACGCCCAGATCGGCTAGCCTGGGCGGCGGGCCGTGCGTCATCTTCCGGCCGCAGACGGATCGCGAGTGAGAGCGTGGCGTCGGGGCACCCCACCCCGGCCTGCGGCCACCCCTCCCCGCGCGCGGGGTGGGGCTGGGGGTGGGGTTTTTCGGGCGACCCACACTTCCGGGTGCCGCTGCGCCCGGCTTCCCGGCGGTGCACGTGGCACGCCGCCGCGCCCGGCGCCGCACTTGAGTTCCGCCCGGCCCTCCGATATACGTGGAGGG
>Ga0326597_10014172_pt1 | contig 10456 bp, 8 predicted proteins | sample RVTome_12_FD_203789 | JGI IMG/M metagenome (GOLD analysis project Ga0326597, IMG submission 203789) | Soil microbial communities from uranium-contaminated site in the Upper Colorado River Basin, Wyoming, United States - RVT100D185 | ecosystem: Environmental > Terrestrial > Soil > Contaminated >... | reverse complement strand
TGCCAATGAGCAGCCACGCTGCCGTTGGCGCGGGCGCTCCAGGCGGCGGCGCAGGCGACGGCTCGGCGCTCGGCTCAGCACTCGGCTCGACTGTTTGCGCGAGCGCCAGCGTGAGCCACAGAAGCAATAGACGCATCGTGATGTTCAGCGTCAATAGCAATCGCGTCTATTATACGCGTTGGCGCCGGCGACGGCTCGAGCGTCGACGCGCACCAGGCGGCAATGAGCGTGTCGAGCGCGTCGACGAGCTGCGTGGCATTGGCCGACACGGTAGTCGTGGAAATCGAGCTCTCGTAGTAGGACGCGTCCGCGTCGGTGTCTAGGTCGATGAAAAGCGTTAAAATTGACGTTCCGTCGCCGCGAATCGCGTCCGCAGCCGCCGCGGCGGCCGCTTGCGCGGCGAAGCACGCCGTTGCGTTGGCGCAATTCTCGAGCGGCGCGTCGCACTCGCTCGACGACGCGCACATCGTCGGCCAGCCCACGGTGAAGAGGAAAATGGCGCGGCGCGGCGCAGCGTCGCCGAGCAGCGCGCGCGCGTTCGTGAGCGCCAGCTCGAGGTTGCGGTCGATGCCGACGTTTGGCGACGTGCGCGTCATGGCGGCGGCGAGCGCGCTCAGCTCGCTCGTGTTCGTCGACAGCTCGCTGACGTTGGCCACGCTCGTCGCCGCCGCGCTAATGGCGAGCGCGCCGAGCGGCGACACGTCGCCGACGGCGTGCACGACCGCGTCGCGCACGTCCTCGTACACTGCAGCGGTGTCGAGCGAGTGGTCGATGACGAACGCGGCCGCAAAGTCCGCGACGCACTCGGCCGGCGCCGAGCGCTTGCGGCGCCGCGCCGGCGACGCGGGGCAGTACTCGACCAGCTGGCAGTCGAGCGTCGACACGTTCGGAGCGCCTTGCGTGTGTCGACACCGATTGTTGAGGCCGTTGGCGCCGTTGATCGCGATCGCGGCGGCTTGTGGCGGCAAGCGCGACACGCTGAGACAATCGTCTTCGCCGTCGCCACTGACCGTGCCGCCGCCGAGCGACGTCGCGCACACGTCGAAACAATCGACGCCCGCGTTGCCCTCCATCGAGCCGCCAAACGCGCTCGAGCGCGCCACCACGATGTCCTTGGTGCCCGCGCCGCCAATGTAACTGCCGGCGACGTACGAGTCGACGAAGAGCGCGCGGTCGCTGCCCGTGCCCGCGTCAATGTCGCCCGCGCTCACGTTGCGTCCCACCGTCGACGCCTCGACGACGAGGCAATCGTCGCCACTGGCGAGCGCAATCGAGCCCTCGATCGTCGAGCGCACGACGACGACGCAATCGGCGTGCGCCGAGCCGAGTACGCTGCCGGTGACCGTGACGTTGTCGTTGAAAATGACGCAGTGCGGCTCGAACTCCACGCTCGAAATGACGTAATCGCCGACGACGACGGAATTGGCCTCGATCTGCACGCACGTCGCCAACGCACTCGGCAAACACGCTGCGCACATGACCATATCGCGTGGTTTCGAACACGAGCACTCGTAGCACGACGCCTCATTGTCGGCGGCGATTGCCAGCGCAACGAAGCAAAGTGCGAGCGTTCGCATGATGCCTGCGTGCGCTCGAGGCGACCATATATGAGAGGCAACATGTTCCCTCGCATGCAAGCGTATAAGACACGACGACGTCTCTGTATGTGTCGCCATGCATCCATTGCTCGTCGTCGTCGCAGCAGCGAGCGTCGCGCTCGCGCAGCAAGTGACCTATGACTCGCTGCTCTCGGTCAAAAACTTTAGTGTGTTTGGCGGCGCGGGCATCACCAACACTGGTCCGTCGATCATTCCACTCGACATTGGCTCGTATCCATCGGCCTCGATCACTGGCATGGGGGCGGCGACCTTGGGTGGCGACACGCATGCTGGCGACGCCACGGCGCTGCAGGCCCTGACGGACGCCGAAGCCGTGTTTGGCGCCGCCGCTAATCTCACCGCGACCATTGTGCCTACCGAGCTCGGCGGCACGACGCTGACCGCTGGCGTTTACAACTCGACGAGCGGCGAGCTCGGCATTACGAATACGGCCGGCCCGCTGACGCTCGACGCCGAAGGCGACCCGAATGCGGTGTTTGTGTTTCGGCCAGGCTCGACGTTCATCACGTCCACGTCGGCCTCGATTGTGCTCGTCAATGGCACGCAATCGTGCAATGTCTTCTTCATCGTGGGCTCGTCGGCCACCATTGGCACGTCGTCGAGTGTGCTGGGCACGATCATCGCTCGAACTGCCATTACGATGAACACCAATGCCAGCATCGTCGGCCGCGTCGTTGCGCTCGATGCGGCGACCACCTTGGATTCCAACGTATTCACGGAGGAATGCAATGTGGAACCTTCGCCCGAGCCATCGCCCGAACCGTCCGTTGAGCCGTCGCACGAGCCAACGGCGAATCCGACGCCGGCACCACCTACCGCGGAGCCAAGCGCTTCGCCGTCGCCGTCGCCAACTGAAGAGCCGTCGGCCGAGCCCACGCGCGAACCGAGCGCTGAGCCAAGTGCTTTGCCGTCGCCGTCGCCTACTGAAGAGCCGTCGGCCGAGCGTACGTCAGAGTCGCACTGATGTTTCTTACCGCGCATACACCAGCGACTCGCGAGCCGAGTGCGGAACCGTCACCGCCGCCACCAGGTACGCCCTATAATTGATTGACGCTCGTCGTTGTCGACTACATCGACGATGCGAGCACTCGTTGTTTTGTTTTCGCTCATTTCGTTTGCGCGTGCGCAAATAGTGTCGGCGTGTTGTTGTCCGTGCGGCCCACCTCCCGTTTGCTACAATGGCCAGGCCAATGCAACCACTTGCGACCAACAGTGCCAACTTTCGTGCAGTCAAAATGGCACGTACACGGAAGGCGTGGAGTGCGTGTCCATGGGTGAGTGTCCCGCGCCGCCGACGCCCGCGCCGACTGTGGGTATGATTGGGTGTTTGTGTTCGCGCTCGTCGCGTTCGCGCTCGTTGCTGACGTGGCGCGCGCACAAGCTGTTGGCGCTTGCTGTTGTGTTGGGTGCGCTGAGTATACGTGCTTCGAAGGCTTGACGATAGCACAGTGCACGAACACCGAGACCGGACCGTGTCTGTCATGTGAGGAACAGACTGCCGGGTTTTCCGCGGGAGATACGTGCCAACAGGCGTGCCCCGCACCGACGGGCGCGTGTTGCGGGGCCGACTGCCAGGACGGCAACCCGATACAATGCTTTCCGGACGTGAATGAGTCACACTGCAACTTTTTAGGGGCATCTGAACAATTTAACTGCTTGGGAGGCGTCGTTTTCGCCGAGGACCAAGCGTGCAGTCAATCGACGTGTCCTACGCCTGCACCGCCGACGCCCGTGCCGACGACGCCCGCGCCCACCGACGCGCCGACGCCGCAGCCGTCGCCGCAGCCGACCACTGACGCGTGTCCGACCGACAGCGAGTGCGGGGCAGCGGGTGGCTACTGCACGGCCTACAACGAGACGTGTCCGCGGGGCTTCAAGGCCAACGCGCACATGTGCGCGGCACTCGACGACAACTCGCTCGGCGTCGAGAACAATGACTGCATGTGCTGCATTCCGTGCACGTCGCACATGTGTCCGCTCGAGTACGATCAAAATTGCACCAGCGCCGAGTCGACCTTTGCGTGCGTGAACAATTGGTGCGTCATCGATGGCGTCGTGTCGAGTGCGGCGTGCTGGACCGACAATGAGTGTGCGTGCATGTGTTTGGCGTCGCTGTCGGGTGGCGGCGCCGACGTCGATTGTGCGTGCAAGCCGCGTCCGGGGACGCACGAGCCGTCGCCCGAGCCGACTGCGGAGCCGAGCGCCGAGCCGTCTGCGGAACCGAGCGCCGAGCCGTCGCCCGCGCCGCCGACGCCCGAGCCGACCAATGACGTGTGTCCGACCGACAGCGAGTGCGCGGCGGCGGGCGGCTACTGCACGGCCTACAACGACACGTGTCCGCGTGGCTTCAAGGCCAACGCACACATGTGCGCGGCTCTCGTCGACAACTCGGCCGGTTTCCAGGACAACGATTGCATGTGCTGCATTCCGTGCTCGAAGCACATGTGTCCGGCCGATTACGCGCAGAACTGCACCAATGCCGAGTCGACCTTCAGCTGCACCAATAACTGGTGCGTAATCGACGGCGTCGTGTCGAGCGCGGCGTGCTGGAGCGACAACGACTGCGCGTGCATGTGCTTGGCGTCGCTGTCGGGTGGCGGCGCCGACGTCGATTGTGCGTGCAAACCGCAGCCCGGCACCCACGAGCCGTCGCCCGAGCCCACTGCGGAGCCGAGCGCCGAGCCGTCGGCGGAACCGAGCGCCGAGCCGACGCGCGAACCGTCGGCGGAGCCGAGCGCTGAGCCGAGCGCCGAGCCGACGCGCGAGCCGTCGCCCTCGCCACCGACACCCGAGCCGACTACTGACGTGTGTCCGACCGACAGCGAGTGCGGGGCGTCGGGCGGCTACTGCACGGCCTACGGCGACACGTGTCCGCGTGGCTTCAAGGCCAACGCACACATGTGCGCGGCTCTCGCCGAAAACTCGGTCGGCTTCCAGGACAATGATTGCATGTGCTGCATTCCGTGCTCGAAGCACATGTGTCCGGCCGAGTACGAGCAGAATTGCACCAATGCCGAGTCGACCTTCACGTGCGTGAACAATTGGTGCGTGATCGACGGCGTCACGTCGAGCGCGGCGTGCTGGAGCGACAACGATTGCGCGTGCCTGTGCTTCGCGTTGCTGTCGGACGGCGGCGCCGACGTCGATTGCGCGTGCAAGCCGCGTCCGGGAACGCACGAGCCGTCGCCCGAGCCGACTGCGGAGCCGAGCGCCGAGCCGACTGCGGAGCCGTCGGCGGAGCCCACGCGCGAACCGTCGGCGGAGCCGAGCGCCGAGCCGAGCGCCGAGCCGACGCGCGAGCCGTCGCCGGCGCCGCCGACGCCCGCGCCCACGGTCGACGTGTGTCCGCAAAACACCAAGTGCGCCGACATTCAGGGCGAGTGCCGTCTCTACTCGGAGGGTTGCCCGATCGGTTACAAGAAGGAGTACGATCTGTGCACGGCGCTGCCGACGGACAACATGCCGTGGCTGCAAGACCACGACTGCATCTGCTGCATCCCGTGCTCGGCGTACGTGTGCCCGAGCCAATACGATGCGCCGTGTCAGCAGCCCGAGCAGAACGTCACGTGCTCGATCGATCTGATGCGCTGCGTCGTCGACGGCGTCACGACGTCGGCGGGCTGCAACGTCGAGAACGACTGCGCGTGCTTGTGCCGCGCCGACGGCACGAACGAGGACTGCGAGTGCAAGATTCCCAAGATGACCGCCGAGCCGACGCCGCAGCCGACGACGGCCGCTCCGACGCGCCAGCCGACGCAGCAGCCGACGCCCGCGCCGCCCGACGTGTGTCCGACCGAGGGCAAGTGCGGCGTGATTGGCGGCGAGTGCCGCCTGCACTCGGAGGGCTGTCCGCTCGGCACGCGCAAGGAGTACGACCTCTGCTCGCCGTCGACCGACTTCAGCATCGACGACGGCCTCGAGGCGCACGATTGCGTCTGTTGCATTCCGTGCCACGCGTACGAGTGTCCGGCGTCGTTCGCCGACCCGGTCTGTCACGAGCCCGAGTCGAACTACACGTGCACGAACATGCGCTGCGTGATCGACGGCGTCGTGACGCGCGCCGGCTGCAACGTCGCCAACGACTGCGCGTGTCTGTGCCGCCTCTCGGACGACGAGGACGAGGACGCGACCGAGGACTGCGAGTGCAAGATTCCGCTCATGACACCCGAGCCGACGCCCGCGCCACCGACGCCCGCACCGCCGACGCCCGTGCCGCCGACGCCGGCGCCGACGATTGGCGGCTGCGAGCCGTCCACGCTCTGCACGGTCGGCTTCGGCGGCCTGTGCTTGCCGCTGCGCGTCGACTCGCCGTGTCCCGCGGGCACGGTGTCGTTCGAGGACGGCTGCGAGCCGACCGAAGAGTGCGATTGCACGTGCTGCATCGACTGCGCGCGCCTCACGTGCCCGCTCGACTCGGCGCTCGCGTGCGCGCCAATGGGCACGTGCGCGGGCGCGTCGTCGGCGACGGCCGGCCACTGCACCGCCGCGCCCGCCCTTGCGTGCTTCAATGACGCCGACTGCTCGTGCATGTGCGCGAACGGCGACTCGGAGCTGCCGGTCAAGTGCGATCTGGTGCTGCCCACCGACGCGCCGACCGCGTCGCCGACGGCGGTGCAGACGCCGGCGCCGACGTCCGATTGCTCGTGCGAGCGCGTCAGCGTGCGCATCGTCGACGTCGAGAACGAGTGCGTCGACAAGCACGATCACGACGGCCAGCGGCCGGCGAGCGCGTTCTCGGCCGAGTGCGTCGACGCGCGCGACCCCACGTGCCCGCCGACGCCGCTGCGCGTGCGCGTCGACCTCTCGATGGCGATTGGCGGCGTGCCGCTCATTGGCGACAACACCAAGAAGCTGTTCGTGATCGCGCTGAAGCCGGGCGTCGAGTGCGAGCTCGACGCCGACGACGGCATCGCCACGTGCTGGGCCGACGTGTCGACGCCTGGCTCGTCGACGACGCTCGCGCAACTGACCGCCATCTTCTCGCGCATGTGGGGCGGCGAGCGCGTCAAGTACTCGGTCGAGAAGTTTGCCTTTGATCTGTCGGCGTCGCGCAAGCGCTCGCACTCGTCTTCCGAGACGTCGCTGTCGCTGACGAGCTCGTCGTCCTCGAGCTCGTACCACGAGCCGTGCGCGCGCGACTGGGCCAGCGCGCATGCGTACGCGGCCACGTGCGGCGAATCGTCGTCGTCGTCGTCGTCGTCGTCGTCGTCGTCGTCGTCGTCGTCGTCGTCGTCGTCGTCGTCGTCGTCGTCGTCGTCGTCGTCGTCATCCAGCGACCATGGCGAGTGCTGGACGACGACGGCGTGCAAGGATCGCAGCGGCACGTGCCAATCGATTCTTCAGCCGTGCTACGCGGACCATCGCAGCGACTTGCACTCGTGCGGCGACTCGGACGACGACACGTGCCAGTGCTGCGTGCCGTGCGCGGCGCTCGAGTGCCCGCTCGACGGCGTCGACACGTGCTCGTCGCTCGGCTCGTGCGACCTCGACACGTGGGCGTGCTCGGGCGACGCGCGCGTCTCGTGCTGGGACGACTCGGATTGCGCATGCTATTGTGGTGGTGGCGGCAAGCAGACGCCGGTGCCGTGCGTTTAAAGTTCGGCTCGCCGACCGCGCTCGAGACGCGCGGCAAAGTCGACCGACATGGCGTCGTAGTCGCCCGCGTGTTTCACGTACAGCTCGACGTAGAGCACAAGCGCCGCCGCCGCAAACACCGACACGATGCAGCAGAACGTCGCCGCCGACACACGCTGCATGGCGCCAATCAGCGCCGCAAAGACGCCAGTCGCGGGCAAACAACACGTGAAACAAATTGGCGAACACGACGACGCGTTGGCGTCGTCGTCTTCTCGCACGCGGCGCCGCTGCGCAATTGGCCGCCGTCGCAACCACGCGAGCAGTCGCCGGGGACAGCAGCAACAGACAACGAGGGCGCCGACGACGAGCAACTGAACAACGATTTGCACCGCACTCATGTGGTTGTTCGCCAACAAGCCGGCGCCGAGGGCCGCGCACACGTACGAGCTCGTCGGCAACATTGGCGTCGGCAAGACGTCGCTCGGGCGCGCGCTCGTGCCGCTCGTCGACGACTTTGTCGAGGAGCGCGTCGAGCCGCGCCTGCTGGCCGCGTTCGTGGCCGAGCCGCAGCGCTTCGGCTTCGCGCTGCAGCTGCGCATGCTCGGCGTGCGCCAGGCCGACGCGCGCACGAGCGACCGCGTGCGGCTGCTCGACCGCTCGCTGCTCGGCGACTACGTGTTTGCGGCGGCCAATTACGCCGCGTCCAATTTTGACGAGTACGAGTTCGCCATCTATCGCGAGTGCGCGGGCGGCTCGCTCGCCGACGTGCTGCGCGCGCAGCCGCACACGACGTACGTCTATTTGCGCGACGACGCGGCCGCGTGCCAGGCGCGCCTGCGCGCGCGCGACGGCGTCGACGCGCGCGAGACGCCCCTCGACTATCTGCGCGTGCTCGAGGCGGCGCACGAGCTCGCCATCGTCGCGGCGCACGAGGCCAAGGCGCGCGTCGTCGAGCTCACGTGGCCCGACTACCAGCACGTCGCCTCCGATTCGAACTCGATTGCTGCGCGCGAACTCTTTCGCTCGAGGCTCGCACCCGACGTCGCCACCAAGCGTCTCGACGCGGACGCACGCGCGCGCCGTCGCAGTGCGGCCGTGCAAGAGCTCGACGCCAAGACGGCGTCGCGGCTCGCGTGCGCGCTCGGCCAGTGAACAACGGCAATGGCGCTCGCCGAGCTGCAAGCGCTCGCCGATCGGCGGCGCCTTGTGCCAACGTTCGAGTTTTGCATGGTCGACGTCGGCGGCTCGCGGCGCTACGCGTGCACGGCGACGCTCGACTCGGTCGAGGCGACGAGCGCCTCGTCGCACGTGCGCAAGCGCGAGGCGAAGCACGAGGCTGCGCGCGCACTCGTCGACGCGCTCTCGAAGACGCCGTCGCCGCCGCCGCTCGTGCGCACGCAGTGCTCGAACGTCTTCGATCTCGCGCAGCCGCCGGTGCTCCTCGCGCTTTACTCGCGGCGCGAGCACTTTTCGGCGTACACAGCCACCATTGTCGCGCGCGCCAACGTGCGCACGCACATCGTCTTTGCGCGCGATCCGCCGCCGCTGCACGCGCGCACGCGCACGCTCTGGCATCGGGTGGCCAACGACGACGAGGCGCGCGCCGCCTTTGCGCTGCTGCTCGGACGGCTCACGGTGTTCTTTGGCGATCCGCTGGCGCTCTGCGAGGAGCGCGTGTGCGTGGCGGCGCACGCCGAGCACGCGCGTTTCGTCGCGTGCGCGCTCAACACGCTGGACAATCCACGTTCAGTCGAGTGGTGCAATTTGCCACCGCCAGCGAGCTCGTCACATTCGACACCACATTAATGTTGCCCGCGCGCGCCAGTGCCACGGCGAAGCCGCTCGGTCGCGGCGAGAGCGAGTCGGCGAGAAAGAGACCCGACGACGAGTCGAGGCGATAGAGCGCGGCGCCGTCGCCGTCCGAGCCGACGAGCAGCTGCCGCGGCGGCGACGCGCACTCGAGCGCGAGCGCGCGGCCAAAGTCGTCGAGCGCGTCGTTGAACGTCTCGTCGTAAAGCACGAGCGCGTCGTCGGCGCCGCGCGTGTACGAGAGCACCGCACGTGCGCCTGGCGCGCCCACCGACACGTAGCGTGCGCCGCGCTTCGCCAGCGCGAGTGCGGCGCCAAAGTGATCGAGCGTGTGATTGAGTGGCGAGTCGAGCGTTCGCAGCAGCGCGAGCGAGCTCACATTGTACTCGAAGACGCGCGACGACGCCGGCGCGCCGACGAACAGGCGCGACGCGTCGCACGAGAGCGCCACCGAGGCGCCAAACTCCTCGGCGCCGTCGGGCGCCTCGATGACTCGACGCGCCACCAGACGACCGCTCACATTGAGCTCGAATAAATCGACGCGACCGCCGTCCGGCGCCAGCGGCGCTCCGACGGCGGCCACTCGAGCAACGAGTGCCACTGCCAAGCCGAAGCGCGCGCCCGCGCCTTCGAGCGACTCGAGCGAGTCGCTTGCGTTGCCGTCGACGTACAACACAATGGCGCCGGCGCCAAGCGACGCGCCCGGCGCGCCGACGAGCAGCGCCGAGTTCGCCTCGTCAAAGGCAAGGGCCGCGCCGAAGAGCGCCTCTTCGCCGTCAATCGCCGCCTGTAGCTCGTAGAGCTGCGACGCGTTGAGCGCGTAGTCGAGCACGCGCCGCTCGCTGGGCACGCCCACGAACGCGCGCGTGCCCGTGCACGAGAGCGCCAGCGCGCGCTCGAGCGTCGCGTTGCCCGCGCCAACGAGCCGCTGCGGCGACTCGAAGCACGTCGACGAGCCGCCCGACTCCAGAACCTTCACACTGAGCGCAATGAACGCCCAGCAGCATAAGCACCCGCACATGAACCAGCAACACGCGGTCGCGCGTCGATCGCGCTTATCGTCGTCATCGTCGTCCATCGTTTTCGAACGACGCGCGAACGCTTGATATATTCAAAACGACCCGACGCTCGCTCTGCCCAATACTGCATTTTTAATCGGGACGAAACGGTGGACGCTCAGGCGCCGGACATATAGAGCGAGTTATATGTACCTATGCTGTACATCAATGTGTAGAAAATACTGCACCGGCGCCTGAGCGCCCAACACTTCATCCCGACTAAATGTGCAGTAATATTTCGTATCCTCCCAGTCACTTCGGGTACCTCCCAACCAATACTGCACTTTTAGTCGGGATGAAACGTTGGACGCTAAGGCGCCGGTGCAGTAATTTCTACACATTCATGTACAACATAGGTACATATAACTCGCTCTATTGTACACATTTTTTTCG
>Ga0326597_10014170_pt1 | contig 10456 bp, 11 predicted proteins | sample RVTome_12_FD_203789 | JGI IMG/M metagenome (GOLD analysis project Ga0326597, IMG submission 203789) | Soil microbial communities from uranium-contaminated site in the Upper Colorado River Basin, Wyoming, United States - RVT100D185 | ecosystem: Environmental > Terrestrial > Soil > Contaminated >... | reverse complement strand
GCGTTTCAATTCGACGCGCGGGCGCCTCGCACGCGCCCACGCGGCGTCGGAGGCCGCGTGATCGAGTAAGTACGCGAACGACCGCGATGGCGGCAAGTGACTAACGGTGCGGGTCGATGGACTTATCCGACGCATACAATCGAGCGGATGGATCGCTGAAAGTGCGATGGGCGCTCAGACCCTATCGTACTTAGGGTTGTTAGACCATATTCACTACATGGTTGATGACGCCATGCTGCGGGGATATCCTGAGATTGGGCGAGCTCAGTCATTGTCTGCGAGGCGCCCGAAAATGGAACAAGAAATAGTTTTTGCCGACGCTGCGACACAACGTGTTCCATTAAGCCGTCAATAGGGAGAACCTTATCATGCATGTAGTGGTCAGAGCGTATTCTGGAACGGGCGCGAAAGAGTTGTTTGATGTGCTGGAGCAGCGCAAGGCAGATGTGGAAGGCATCATGCGCTCGGTCAAAGGTTTTGTGAGCTACACGCTTGCCCGCAGCGGTGATGGCGGATTGTCGGTGACTGTTTGCCAGGATAAAGCCGGTATTGATGAAAGCGTTCAAAAGGCGAAGGATTAGGTAGCGAAGAACGCCGGGAATACCGGTGTGGGCGCACCGAAAGTGTCGGATGGCGCCGTCATTATTCACCTGAAATAACGCCCGACGATGAGACCATCACTGAGGTGGCGTGTTAGAAATCTGCCGCGCAGAAATCATGTGACGTATTAAGTAAGATGGGATCCCAGATCCAATGGGTTAATAGTTACGTGACCGGCGATAAGGTCTATTGCGTATACATTGCCCCTAACGAGGAGATGGTTCGGGAGCATGCGCGACAAGGGGGCTTCCCCGCAAATAGAGTCTCCGAGGTTGCCTCGGTCATTGACCCGACTACTGCAGAGTAGTGTCGCCCCATCCGGAGCTGATCGTAATACCTGAAGTTCCGGGCGCGTCGTGAACGCGGGCGGGGTTTCCTGCGTGGGTTGATTGGGCGGTGAAAACCCTAGCCTTTCTTCGGCGACCAGCCATAGGCTTTGGCGCAGGCACCGCCCATCAGCATCGCCCGTTCACTGTCGCTCAGGCGGCCGGTCTGGCGGAAAGGCTCGACGGCCTGTTCGTAGTTGACGACCGCGAAGGCGCGGGTCCAGTCGGTGCCCCACAGGCAGCGGTCGAAACCCCAGGCGTCGAACACGCGGGCGAGCGGGTCCCAGATGTCCGGGAAGGGATACGGTTCCCGGGACAGCGTGCAGGCGCCGCTGACCTTGATCACCGCGTTCGGGCGCTTGGCGAGGTCCAGCACCTTCGGCAGGTCGGCCCAGGGCTGCGGCGGCGCGGGCGGCGTGCGGGGCTGCATGAGGCCCAGATGGTCGATGATGAATCGCGTGTCGGGGTGACGGTCGATCAGCGCCGTGCCCGCGTCCAGGTTGCCCCAGCACAGCATGTTGACCGGAAAGTCGTGCCGAACGGCTTCGCGCAGGATCCGGTCGAGGCCCGGGTCGTTCGGGGCGCGCCCTGCCTCCTTCGTCATCATGATGCGGATGCCGACCGTGCCCGGCGTCTTCTTCCAGTCGGCGATTGTCTCGGCCACCGCCGGATTGTCCGGGTCGACCGGCTTGACGAGGGCGAAGCGGCCGGGATGGGCCCGCTGCACTTCCACCGCGTAGCTGGCGTCGTACTGGTACATGGAAAAGGCAGAGATGAAGATCGCGCCGTCGACGCCGACCTTGTCCATCGCCGCGACCATCTCGTCACCCGTGACGTGATCGGGCCAATTCGGCACATTGTGCCAGGGCCGTTTCGGCGTGTTCGCCTCATAGACGTGGACCTGGGAATCGATGATCGCCATTGGGGAAGCTCCTCTATGCTAAGCGGTTTCATGGTATTAGAACAGGTTGCGCCCGCCGCGTCCAGAAGGAGGCCGGGCGCTGTGCGTTCCTGATGCCGGTGGCTACTCTCGAAAGCGATCCCACCGGGCCGCCATTCCATGCGCCGCGGCTGCGTCTTCATCACCTATCTCCCAACTTTCCATAAGGCTATTTGTCAGGTTCTCCTTACAGACAGCGTGTTTCCCGAGGCGTAGCCTTTCGTCCGGCCATTCGTCACTCCTGTTCATCGCCTCACTACCGCGACGAGCGTAACTATCACCATGGAAATACTGTGCAAGATTCGAAGGTTGTAGTTACGCGATAAACTGTCGCTGCATGAGGTAACGAAGCGCACGGGCTTATCGCGCAATACGGCACACCGATGACACCGAAGCAGTCTGAGAAAAGCAAGCGTGGCCCGGATGAAGCGAAGCGCAATCCGAATGCTCCGACGCTGCGCTACGATGTCAGGGCGCTGGACGGACTGCTGCTTCTGCCCGCGGGAACACGCCTGGGGGCCGGGGTCATCGAGGAGCTGGCGTGCCGCCGCCGGACGCCGTGGCGGGAATTGAACCTGCTCGACTACGGCAGCGTGCGCGGGGACCTGCAGCGTTTCATCGCCTCGCGCAGCAATTACCGGAGCATCTTTTCTGAACCGAGCTTGGTCAATGGCGTGCAAGCCACGATGGCTGCGGCCACGCTGCCCTTCCCGGTGCTCGAATGTCTTTCCCACTTTCAGCAGCATGACCACTACACCTACCGCCACGTTCTTTCGGTGTTCGCGCTGTCTTGCCTGCTTGGCCACGACCTGCTGGGGGAACCGGGCGCGTCCACGCTGGAGCCGGCAGCCGCACCGCTGCACGACCTGGGCAAGATCTGCGTGCCGCTGGCGACGTTGAAAAAGCGCACGCCGTTCGATCATGCGGAACACGACCGCGTCGAACACCACGCCGTGGCGGGCTACGTGCTCCTGACCTATTACCTGCGGCGCAGCGGAACGTTTTCGGCGCGGGTTGCGCGCGATCACCACGAACGCCGCAACGGTTCTGGCTATTCAATGGGGATCAGGCAGGCGGACCGCGAGGTCGAGCTGGTCGCGGTCTGCGACATCTACGACGCCCTGATCAATCCGCGCCCGTATCGCAAGGGGAACTTCGGCAACCGAACGGCGCTGGAGATCATCACCGCCATGGCCGAAAATGGCAGTCTCGGCTGGGACTGCGTGCGCCGCCTCGTGGCAGCCAACCGCAAGGGCCGGCCGCACTCGGACGCATGTGTCGTGTCGCCGGAAAAACGAGGCACGGCGCTCGCGGAAAACAACTGGGGCATCCTCGAAGACGGCACGCCCGCGGCCCACGCCCCGGCACGACCCCCGCCGACATGAACAAACCGGAGCGAAATGACAGGGCAATGACACTAGGAATCGACGATCAGCATGGTTTTCTCCTGGTGGTCAGTAGGGCTCTTTGACGAAAATGAAGGTCGTTCCCTCCACGATGGGAGCGCTCGCGCCGACGAAGGAGACATTCACATCCTTTACCTGGCGTTCCCCCGCACGTCCCGACGCCTGCAGCGCGCCTTCGATGATGTGCCAGAGACCGTGGATGCGCCCGGTGCTTAAGCTCCCGCCGAAGGTATTGAGCGGCAGCTCGCCGTCGAGCTCGATGCGGCCGTTTTGAATAAAGTCGAGCGCCTCGCCCTCGTTGCAGAATCCGTACGACTCGAGACCGTAGATCACCGAAGCGGAGAAGCCGTCGTAGATTTGCGCCACGTCGACGTCCTTCGGCGTAAACCCTGAGCGTTCCCACGCGAGTTGCGCCGAGCTTCGGCCGCCCTCCATGTAACTGCTCAGGCTTGCGATGCGGCCGGCCACTTCGAAGGCGAGCCGCTGGCCGTAGCCCGCGAGGTACGCGGGGCGCGGCTTCAGGTCGCGTGCGCGATCGGCAGTCGTGAGCACGATGGCGACGGCGCCCTGCACCGGAATGTCGCAGTCGTACAGACAAAACGGATACGCGACCATGCGGGAGTTCAGATACTCCTCGCGCGTGAGCGGCACCTTGAAGTACGAGCGAGGATTCTTGAGACCGTGCCGGCGCTGGGTCACCGCAAGCGTCGCCATCTTCTCGCGATTCTGATTGTGCTTTTCGAGCCAGCGCGTATACGCGACCGCCATGCCTTGCCCCGGACCGCCGAAGCCGTACGGCGCGGTGAACTGATCCGCTCCGTGTGCGTAGGTGCCAGGCAGGTTCTGGTAGGTGCCGCGCGGGTTGTGCATTGCGCGCCACACCACCGCAGTTTTGCACACACCTGCGAGCAGCGCGTTGACGGCCTGCTGAACGGCGCCGCCGATATTCACGGACCCTGTCTGGATGTGCCAGGCGAGGTTCGGGAGCTTCAGCATTGCCATCATGCAGTTGACGGACACGATGCTGATGCCGTCCACCTGCGAGTGTCCCCTCGCCGGCAACTCCGGATAGGTCGCCAACCCGTCGATGTCCGACAGCTTGAGCCCGGAGTCCTCCACGGCTGCCTTGACCGCCTGCAGCGCGTGCGCGGCCAGCGGGGTCTCCGCCGTCCGGGTAGCCTGCGAGTATCCCACGCCGCTCACCGCCACCTTGCACCGGTTTTCCCACATGCAACATCGCTCCTTTAGGAAGGTTACACAGGCTGCGCTGCGCGCGCGAGCCGGAACAAAGCGACCCCCTCGCCCCCGCTTACGGGGGAGAGGATTAGGGTGAGGGGGCCAACGAGCGTCATCTTGCCAATCGGAACTGCGGCAGCGTGAAGTCGTCATTCAGCGGCATGAAGACCACCTCGACGCGACGCCCCACCTTCGCCTCCGTATACGGGGCCTCCAGCAGATTGCCGGCGAGCAGCGCCCCGGGCGCGTCGTCGAGCTCCACGATGATGCTCGCGTAGGGTACGGCTGCCGCGAATCGCTTGTCGCCGGTGTGGTACATGATGGTGTAGGCGTAGATCGCGCCCTTGCCGCTCACGGGTTCGAACTTGAGGTCGATGGCCATGCAGTTCACGCACGTCGCGTACGGCGGATGCTGGAAGTGCCCGCAACCCTGGCAGCGCTGCAGCGCCAGCACTCCCTGCTTGGCCGCTTCCCAGAAGGGCCTCGTCCACTCATCCGGGACGGGAATCGGCCGGGTCACCTTGCTCCAGTCACTTATTGCCATGGTCTGGTCTCTCCGAATATTACCGACCAATCTATTCCAACCGCCGCAGCGCGGCAAGCTCTTTCCCGCACCCCGGCGGCTCCAAGGTGTTTCTGACATACGGCAGGTCAGGCGTTGTCGAAAACGGCGTGATAGGGCCGCAGCGAGCCGGCCTGCCAGGGCCAATTCACAGCAGCGAGTGGCGCACTTCGCGCTGCGCACCTCAACCGGGATGCTGAACGTCTGCGTGGGAAACGCGACCGGCAGCAACGGGTCGAATTGCGGCCAAAGACCGACGGGCGTTTTCCTTGGCCAAAAGCTGCCAATCGCGCAGCGTTTGAAATAACCGGACGGGAATAAGCGTGCGCTCGCCGTTGTGGAGCGGAGGACGTGGCAGTTGACTAGCCAGACTCTCTCGATTACGCTCCTATCGTTTCAACAACAAGGAGGCGATCTTGGCTAAAGCAAAGAAAACCACGCGTAGAAAAGCAGCAAGACCTTGGACTGCTCAGGAGCTCAAGGCTCTTAGACAGATGGCAAGGCAGAAGATGCTGGCGAGAGTAGCCGCAAAGAAACTGAAACGAACTTTGGCGGCGGTGTACATGAAAGCGTCTTCAGAGGCGATCAGCTTCGGAAAGTAAAGGCAGTCCGGTCAGGCAGGGTAATCCATCGATCCAGAGCGAACGCGTAATATCGTGCGCCGCGGATTTTAGAGGTTGCGCGAACGGCCGCTCAGGACTTGTTTCTGGCGAAGAAACACCGGCCTGTGGTCCTTGACGTATACGGGCATAATGGGCACGCGAGGTTCCTCGCGGCAATTGCGAAATCGCGACCGCGGTGCCCAGAAACACTTGCCGCGGAGTCTGGCGCAAGGAAGAAGCCCAATGATCTTTCGTCAATTATTCGATCCTCAGTCTTCGACCTACAGCTACCTCCTGGGCGACGAGCGGGCCGGCGAAGCGGTGCTGATCGACCCGGTGTTCGGGCAGGCGCGCCGCGACCGTGCGCTGATCGGCGAACTCGGCCTGCGGCTGCTCTTGACGCTCGAGACGCACGTGCATGCCGACCACGTCACGGGCGCCTGGCTGCTCAAGCAGCGCCTGGGCAGCCGCATTGTGCTCTCCGAGGCAAGTGGCGCGAACGGCGCCGATTTTGCGCTCGCCCACGGCGGCCGCGCGACGTTCGGTTCGCGCTACTTGGAAGCGCGGGAGACACCAGGCCATACCCACAGCTGCCTCACCTACGTGCTGGACGACGAGTCGATGGCGTTTACCGGCGACTGCCTGCTCATCCGGGGCTGCGGACGCACCGACTTTCAGCAGGGCAATGCGCGCACCCTTTATCGTTCGGTGCACAGCCAGATATTTACTCTGCCACCGGCATGTCTGCTTTATCCGGGCCACGACTACCGGGGACTGACTGTGACCAGCGTAGACGAGGAGCGCCGCTTCAATCCCCGGCTCGGCAGCGGCATCGGCGAAGGGGACTTCGCCGGCTACATGAATAACCTGGGACTGCCGCATCCGAAGCAAATTGACGTCGCCGTACCGGCGAACCTCCAGTGCGGGCGCCTCGCCGACGGCCAGGCGCAGGCGGCCGAGCCGACGTGGGCGCCACTGATCTTCACGTTTGCCGGCATCTGGGAGATTCATCCACAGCCGCTGGAAGAGATTTCCACCACGGCCCAGATTGTCGATGTGCGCGAAGCGTCAGAGTACAGCGGTCCGCTCGGCCACATCCGGGGCGCTGTACTCATTCCTCTCGGCGAACTCGCCGCGCGGGCGAGCGACCTCGCGCGTGAGCGGCCGGTGGTCGCCGTTTGCCGGTCGGGCGCCCGCTCGGCGCAGGCTTGCGTGATCCTGCAGCGAATGGGATTCAGCGACGTAGCAAACCTCGCAGGCGGCATGCTGCGCTGGCGCGCTGAAGGATTCCGCGTCGAGGGAGGGCGCCAGTAGGTCGGGCGCTTATTCCCGCTTGATGCGGGGCTGCTGCACCACCGCCGTCCATTTGGCGATCGCCTCGCAAACAAATGCACCGGGTTGCTCCGGCGTGTCGGCAGCCCCATCCGATTTAGCGGCCGGCCGCCCGTTTTGCCCGATCAACCGACAACGATCCGTTTGGGAAAGCAAAACCCAACTGGCAAGGGTCTTGTTTGCAGCTTACATATTGGTAAGAATCCGCGTTGAGTGAAAACCTCGCTTATCCTGAGCGTGTCGAATAGACCGTTGGCCAAAACCGCCAACGTTTAATTAACTTTGATTGATAACGGAGATTTGCATGAATTTCAAACTGATAGCGGCCGCATTCGCGGCCATGGGTCTCGCAGCCTGCAGCCCCAGTTCCAATGTTGCGCCCCAGAGCAGCACCAGTCCGACCGAAAGCGCCGTGACCGCCGCGCCCGCGGCTGCGCCTGCGGAGCCGGCGGCACCGGTGCAACTGGTGGCAGCCGACAAGCCCGCTGCGGATCAGGCCGCTGCGCCCGCCGCACAGGAAGAAAAGAAGGACGTGGCCGCCGCGCCGGCAACAGAAGCCAAGAAGGACGAAGGTGAGAAGAAGGCCGACTAAACAGGAGGGATGAAAGAACTCTTCCGCCTTATCGCGACGAACCCCGACAGCCTGCCCTGCCCGAATAGTCCAGGACAGCTGCCCCGGGGTTCGGCTCGCGTGAGTCGCGCAGTAACCTGCTCCCGCGCAGGCCGTGCGGAACGGCATCCGGCACCGAGTCGTTGTGAATTGCCGAGCATTCGCTCCAGCTGACAGCCACCTCTTCCGATTGCCCGTAGCTCTTTCTGTGAGAGAGCGGGGCGCACAGCGGACCCTTGACGCGGCCACGCGCAAATCCGCTCCGGCAACGAATGCAGTAATTCCGGCCTGCCATGAAGGTTCAATGGTTGTGCAGACCGTCGAGTCGTGCGCTGTCCTTGCGATCGCCTCGAGATCGTGGTCGTGCGGCGGCGGGCGGGTTGGAATTCTGTAAGCTCCGTGTAAGGTCCACACACGAAGCGTATAAGGAGTTACATCGGAGTTACGCGCGGATTACATGTTGGTAAGAATGCGCGTTGCGTGAAAACCTCGCTTATTCTGAGCGCGTCGAATAGACCGTTGGCCAAAACCGCCAACGCTTAATCAACGTTAATGAATAACGGAGGCTTACATGAATCGGAAACTGATAATGACGCTTGCAGTAAGCGGCGCACTTGCAGCATTCGCCGGCGGCGTATTCGCAAATGAAGCGGCGAATCCCGTAAGCGGAAAGATGGAGTTGCAGCAAGTCGTTACGCGGTTGGAATTGGCGCTGCCCTTGTTTGTCGCCGAAGGTGACGAAGAGAAGAAACCCGAGGGCTCGCAGCTGATCGCCGAAGGTGACGAAGAGAAGAAACCCGAGGGCTCGCAGCTGATCGCCGAAGGTGACGAAGAGAAGAAACCCGAGCTGATGCTCAGCTAAGATACGAAATCAATACCTGACAGGCACTCTTGCCCAGAAGGGCGCACCGGTCGCAAGTCCGGTGCGCCCTTTTTTCGGGTGCGCCGGTTCATCTCTTGGCACGCGCATCGCGGATCGCATATTGCATCTCGAAGAAATCAACAACAGCGTCTGAAAAATCTTTCAATAACTGCTGTTGGGCGGCCGGGAAGTCGGTCCGCGGTTGATTATCGATGACGCAGAACGTCCCAAGCGCATGCCCCTGCCGCGAAATAAGCGGAGCGCCCGCGTAGAAGCGGACGTGCGGATTCCCAGTTACCAATGGATTCTGCTTGAAGCGATTATCCTCCAGCGAATCTCGTACTATGAAGACTTCTGTTCCCTGGATCGCGTGGGTGCAGAATGAAATGTCCCGGGCCGTCTGGCGAATCTCCAAGCCCAATGCAGACTTGAACCATTGACGATCCTTATCAACCAGCGAGATCAACACAATCGGCGTACCGAACACCGCACCTGCAATTCGCGTTAGCCGATCAAATCGTTCCTCGAATTCCGTGTCAAGGACCCCGTACTTATATAACGCGGCCAGCCGTTCGCTTTCCTCTACAGATAGTTCCATGGCGTCACTCCTTGCCTAGACGTTCATTATGCCCGACGTCGTTTGATCCCGCTACGGGCGCCCCGCCGCTCACATCAGGGGGATTCCGGTGGCTTTCACTACCTTTGTCCATTTCGCGATGTCTGCCTTGATCAACGCGGCAAACTCGCCCGAAGAGTTCGCGACCACCTCGAGTCCGTCGACCGCGAGCCGTTCCTTGATTTTCGTCGTGTGCACTGCGGCGGTGGCTTCCTTGTGCAGCCAGGCGATGATTTCCTGCGGAGTCCCCGCCGGCGCGAACAGGCCGTACCACTGCCCCGACTCGTAGCCGGGCAATCCCGCCTCGGCGATGGTCGGGATGTCGGGCGCGGCGGCGGCGCGACGCGTGCTGGACACGCCGAGTGCGCGGAGCTTGCCGGCCCGCACGTGGGGCAACACGCTCGACATGCTGTCGGTCATCATCGGGACCTGGCCGGCGATCAGATCGATGACCCCTAGCGAGCCCGATCTGTAGGGGACATGGGTCATGCGAATCTGCGCCATGCTGAGGAACAGGGCTGTGGCCATATGCCCGTTGGTTCCGTTTCCTCCTGACGCATAGAAGATCGGATCCCCTTTGTCCGCGCTTGCCTTCGCGAGAGCGATCATTTCTCTGACCGACTTCACGGGTACTGATGGATGCACGACCATCAAGTTGGGAGTGGACACCGCCATCGTGATCGGCACGAAGTCACGCAATGGGTCATAGGGTAATTTCCGGTAGATCGCCGGACTGATCGCGAACGAGGATGTATTCATCAGCAAGGTGTAGCCGTCGGGTTTGGCTCTGGCGGCAACCGCGCTGCCTATTGTGGTGCCGGCGCCCGGCCGATTCTCCACGAATACCTGTTGTCCCGCGCGTCCGGTAAGTTCATTTGCGAGCAAGCGCGAGAAAGTATCGAGTCCGCCGCCGGGCGCGGTGGTCACGATAACGCGCACGGGTTGGGACGGATAATTCGCCTGCGCCAGAGCTGCGGGCAGCGCAGCGATCAGCATCATGCCGGTCGCAGCCAGACGTATCGCACGGTTCATAGCGTCCTCCACATCTATTGATAATTACGAAACCGGACGACAGTCCGGCTTCGCTCGACGCACCCCTCGCCCTCCTTTTGGCCGTTTGCGATTTAACCTAAAAACGGCGATCAAACGCAAAGACGCCAAGAGCGCCAACCCTCTCTCCTAGCCTCTCTCCCATCATGGGAGAGAGGAAGCATTTGCTCCCCTCTCCCATCATGGGAGAGAGGAACCATTTGCTCCCCTCTCCGCCGGGCGGAGAGGGGTCGGGGGAGAGGTGGAACGCAAAGGATAATATTGAAAAAAGATACTCACCGAATTGGTGATCTTCGTTTTTCATTAAGGCTTTG
>Ga0326597_10014169_pt1 | contig 10456 bp, 10 predicted proteins | sample RVTome_12_FD_203789 | JGI IMG/M metagenome (GOLD analysis project Ga0326597, IMG submission 203789) | Soil microbial communities from uranium-contaminated site in the Upper Colorado River Basin, Wyoming, United States - RVT100D185 | ecosystem: Environmental > Terrestrial > Soil > Contaminated >... | reverse complement strand
CGGAAGGAAACGTGCCCGCGGTGCGGGGCGAAGCTGCGCACGGCAGGGGTGAAGGGAATGGACTCCTGGTTCTGCCCGCACTGTCAGCCCGCCCGGCGGGCCGGGCTCGTGGACTGGACGCGCACCGGCCGCTGAGCCAATAATTGCGGTTTGGGGAAAGCCGGTCACGACGACCGGGCCACCCAGGGAGAGTGAATGGCGAAAGACGATCTGATCGAGCTGCAAGGAACCATTGTCGAGGTCCTCGCCGGGGGCAACTACAAGGTGAAGGTCAGCGACAACCACGAGGTCCTGGCCCGCCTCAACGGCAAGATGCGGCAATACCGCATCCGCGTCATCCAGGGCGATCGGGTGACGGTGGGGGTCTCCCCCTACGACCTCAAGCGGGGCCTCATCACCTACCGCGCGAAGTAGGCGACGACACTGCCGGGTCGCCTCCGCGCCGTCCTCTTCGACGTCGACCACACCCTACTCGACTTCGACCGGGCCCAGGCCGCCGCGCTGCGCGAAGCGTGCCGGGGGCTCGGGCTGCGACACTCCCCCGCCACCCTGCTCACCTACCGCCGGATCAACGACGCCATCTGGGCGGCCTACACCCGGGGAGAGATCACCCAGAAGGCGCTGGCGAAGGAGAGGTTCCGGCGGCTCCTCGCCGAGACGGGCGGACCCACCCGCCTCGCCGGGCGCTTCGGGACCCGCTTTCTCGACCACCTCGCGCTGCGGGGGGATCGCCTGCCCGGGTGCCGCGCGGCGCTGCGCTCGCTCGGGCGGCGCTACCGCCTCGGCGTCGTGACCAACGGCATCGATCGCGTGCAGCGCTCCCGCCTGCGGGTCGCGGGCCTCGAGCCGTTCTTCGAGGTGGTCGTGACTTCCGCCGGCAGCGGCTACACCAAGCCGGATCCCCGGATCCTCCACGTCGCGCTCGACGCCCTCGGCCTCTCCCCTCGCGAGGCGATGTACGTGGGCGACGATCCCGCGGTCGACGGGGCAGCGGCGCGAGCGGCCGGCGTGCCCTTCTGCTGGGTGGACCCGGGCCGGCCGCGAAAGGGCCCGCGGCCTCGCCGCCGAGTGGCCAGCCTTCGAGAGCTGGTGGACCGGCTCTCCTGAAAGGCAGCGCGGGCAAATCTCGCGCCGGGGGCGTCGGGCCTGCTCGGGCGTCCTATAATCCGGGCGTCCGCAATCTTCGGAGGCGCTCACGGACTCCCCCGTCTACATCCCTTACCGGGCTCTCTCCTCGCTCGTGTATCTCCACGCGGAGATCCCCGCCACGCATCCCTCGGCCGCGATCCTCGGCGAGGAGAGGATGGGGGCGGGGATCGCGGTCGGCCCCGGGCAGGTCCTGACCGCGCACTATCTCGTGCTCGGGGCCTCGGCGGTCGAGGTGACCGCCCTCGACGGCCGAGCCAACCGCACGCAGCGCATCGTCCTCGATCACGAGAGCGGACTCGCGCTGCTGACCGTCGAGCGCCCCGAGCTTCACCCCGCGACCCTTGCGATCAACGGGGCGCAGCCGGGGATGCCCATCTTCCTCCTCACGTGCACGGGCGAGCAGGAGCGTCGGGGGGCCACCGGCCACGTGACGTCGGTGGGGCCCTTCGAGGCCTTCTGGGAGTACATGCTGGACGACGCCATCATGACCACCGCGGTCAACCCCGGCCTCGCCGGTGGACCCCTCCTCGACGGCCAGGCCCGGGTGGTCGGGGTCGTCTCTCTTGGCCTCGCGGCGGTGGCCCGCTACAGCCTGGCGATCCCGATCGACCTGTTCGCCCGGCGGCGGGCCCTGCTCGAGAGCAACGAGCCCATGCCCGCGGAAGAGAGGCGGGCGTGGATCGGCTTCTATCCGCAGGGGCAGGAGGGGGGGATCGCGGTGACGGGGGTCGTCCCCGGGGGACCGGCGGACGGCGCGGGCCTCAAGCGCGGAGACCTCGTCCTTTCCGTGGATGGCCAGACCGTCGACTCCCTGCGCGACCTCTACCTCATGCTGTGGAGGAAGAGGCCGGGGCAAACGGTCGACATGCAGATCCTGCGCGACGAGACGATTCGGGTGGTGGAGATCCTCACCGGCGACCGGTACGAGTTCTACCGGTAGCCATTCCTGGATCTCCCACGCTCATCCGCCTCACGCGCCGTGTGCGGCCCTGTGTCTGGCTCCCGGACAGATCCGGCCCTTCGGCTATCATCCGCAGACCATGTCCATCCTGAAGGTCGCTCGAATCGGTCACCCGGTCGTCCGCGCACCGGCGAGCGAGGTGCCCCGCCAGTCGATCCGTGAGCCCCTCTTCCAGAAGCTGATCGACGACATGCGGGAGACGATGTACGAGTACGAGGGCGTGGGTCTCGCCGCGCCCCAGATCCACGAGAGCCTGCGCCTCGCGGTGCTCGAGGTGCCCGGATCCGACGACCGGACGCGCCAGGAGGTCCCCTTCACCGTCCTCATCAACCCGGTGGTGACGCCCCTCGCCGAGGAGCTCGAGCACGGCTGGGAAGGCTGCCTTTCGATCCCCGATCTGCGCGGCCTCGTCCCCCGCTTCTCCCGGGTCAGGCTCGAGGCGCTCGACCGCGAGGGCGCCCAGTACAGCCTCGAGGCGAGCGGCTTCTTCGCGCGTGTGATCCAGCACGAGTGCGACCACCTCGACGGAGGTGTCTACCTGGATCGGATGAACGGAATGAAGAGCCTGTCCTTCATCAAGGAACTCGAGGACCACGTCGCTCACGCCGACGAGCCCGGCGACGAGAGCTGAGCCGGCGCCTCCGCGCGAGGGTTGACCGGTGAGCACGACCTCCGAGACGGGGCGGGGAGTGGTGGCGACGGCGGGTGCCTTCCTCGTCTGGGGGCTCGTTCCCTTGTTCTGGAGGCTGCTCCTGGGGATACCGGCCACGGAGCTGCTCGCCCACCGCATCGCCTGGTCGGCGCCCTGCCTGGCGATCCTCCTCGCCGCGGGCAGCCGTTTTGCCGAGGTGCGCCGCGTGCTCTGCTCCCCCCGGACGATGGCGACGCTCCTCGCCACCACCGCCCTCATCGCCATCAACTGGCTCACGTTCATCTGGGCGATCAACAACCGCCATCTGCTCGACTCGAGCCTCGGCTACTACATCAACCCGCTCGTGAGCGTGCTCCTCGGCTTCGTCTTCCTCGGCGAGCGCCTGCGCCGGATCCAGGGATTGGCCGTCCTGCTCGCCGCCGCCGGGGTGCTCCTCTTGACCCTGCGTCACGGGCTGCCCTGGGTGTCCCTCACCCTCGCTTTCTCGTTCGGCCTCTACGGGCTCCTCCGGAAGGTGGTGAACGCGCGCCCCATGGTCGGGCTCTCCGTAGAGATCGCCGTGCTGAGCCCGATCGCGACCTCTTACCTGCTGTGGCGAGGCCACCAGGGGACCGGGGCGTTCACGACCGCGGACGTGAGGACCGACCTCCTCCTCGCCGCCACCGGACCGCTGACCGTGGTTCCCCTCCTCTGGTTCAACCGGGGCGTGCGCAGCCTGACCCTGGCCACCGTGGGCATCTTGCAGTACCTCGCGCCCACCGGGCACTTCGTCCTCGGGATCACGCTGTTCCGCGAGACGTTCGGGGCGACGCACCTGGGAGCGTTCGCCCTCATCTGGACCGCTCTCGTGCTGTACTCGATCGACCTGCGGAGGCACCTGTCACGCATGCCGCCGAGGTGACCGCCCGGCCGCCCGGGTCCGGGAGGTGAGCGGACTGATGCCCTTCCGACCCGACGCCCGAAAGTCAGGCCACGGCGTTGCCGGGGCAGGGGCGCCAAGCCTGGTCGTCGCGCTCGCACGGGCCGAGGACGCGGGAGCGGGCGGCCAGGATCACACGAGCGCGACGGGGTTGGACAGGGTGCCGATCTCGGGGCACGAGATCTCGACGACGTCGCCTTCCTCGAGGCCGACGTCCATCGGCTGGATGATGCCCGTGCCCGTCGAGAGCACCGTGCCGGTGGGAATCGGATTGCTGCGGAGGAGCCACGCGGCGAGCTGCTCGAAGCGCCGCTTGAGCTGCGCCGTGCTCGCCTCGCCGACGAAGACCTCCTTCTCCCCCCGCCGCACCCGGCAACGCAGCGTGAGCGCGTAGGGATCCGCGATCTCCTCCGCCGTCACGATGACGGGCCCGAAGGAGAAGCAGCGGTCGTAGACCTTCGACTGCGGCAGGTAGAGCGGGTTGTCGCGCTCGATGTCCCAGGCCGACACGTCGTTGGCGAGGGTGTAGCCGAGGATCGCCCCCTCGTGATCGAGGACGACCGCCAGCTCGGGCTCGGTGGCGGTGAACACCGAGTCTCGCCGGCGCCCGATCGCGGCAAACGGCGCCGCGCACCGCGACGCGGTGGCCTTGAAGAAGAGCTCCGGCCGCTCGGCCACGTACACCCGGTCGTAGATTCCCGTTCCCTCCTCGCGGAAGTCGGCGCTGCGACGGTAGGTGACCCCGGCCCCCCACACCTCGGGCGGCGTCACCGGACACGCGAGCCGCTCGCCCTCGGTCCGGGCGAGTCCGTCCCAGCGGACGGAGCGCAACCGTCCAGCATCGCGGGCCGACTCGACCCACGCGGACGGATCGAGGTCCCCTTCGGACACCGCGACGAGGAGGTCGAGCACGGTCTGCACGCCGTCGTGGCGAGCGTCGAGAACGTGCGGCCCGTCGGTCCACACCCCGAGCCTCTCCGCTCCGTCCGGTCCCGACACCTGAAACAGCTTCATGGTCTCTCCCGAGGTGCGCCCACCCGCCCTTGTTCCTACCTCCAGCGGACGGGGTCGTAGCCTCCGAGCGAAATGCGGCGGAAGGCCTGGCCGAGGATCTGACGGCCCCAGTTGAAGCGGCCGTAGAGGCGAAGAAAGCTGACGATCTCCAAGCTCATCCGGGCCCGGTCACCAAGCTTCAGCTCCCGAAGCGCCGCGCGGAAGTCGGCCTCGTGCGGCCGGCCGAACGCGATCTTGAACGGGTTCCACTGGTCCGAGCAGCGCCGGACCTCGGAGGCGATCATGCTGCGGTACACCTCCTGGACCGGGCGGCTGCGCAGCATTGCCTCCACCGCCGCCTCCCCGGCGATGGCCCCCGAGTGCAGCGAGCAGCTCATGCCCTCCGCCATCATGTTCAGGAAACCGGCCGCCTGCCCGGCCACGAGGACGTTGCCCTTCCCGAACACGTAGCGGTTGATGAGGGAGAGGCCGAAGTTCTCCAGGCACCCCTCGCGATCCTCGGGCGGGCCGAGCCGCACGCCATGCTTCTCCTCGAGGTAGCGCTGCAGCTTCGAGTGCACGTCGTCGAAGTTCTGCCCCGGCACCCAGCCGACACCGAGGATCTGCCGGCCATCTCGGGCATGGCTCCACGTGTAGTAGCCCAGCTCACGATGGAACCAGAAGTGGAAGTAGTCGTCGTCGAGGGGACACTCGTGGATCTCGTGAAACTTCTGCCCGACCATGAACCACGGAATCTGATGCGGCTCGTCGGGATAGACCTCGCGGATCACCTTCGAGTTGGGCCCGTCGGTTCCGATGACGTAGCGGGCCCGGTAGCGGACCGGCCGGCCGTGCTGGAGGGCCTCGACGGTGACGTGGTCCCCCTCGTCATTCAAGGAGATGAAGGCCGTCTCGTCGTGGACCTCCACGCCGCTTCTCTCGATGGCCCAGTGGTCGGAGTACCGGCGATGCAGATGAGGCGTGGGACCGCCGTCGAAGTCCATCGACAGGGAGAGCATGCTGGGGAAGTGAAAGGTCACGCCCCGGCACGACGTGGGGTCGTGAAGGATCTCCCGCGGCAGGGGACCGAAGTTCTCCAGCAGGAACCGGTGCCCACGGGGGGCGAGAATGCCGCTGCAGATCTTGTGTCGGGGGAGCTTCTTCTTCTCCAGGACGACCGTCTCCTGGCCGGCGTCCACGAGGCGCTTGGCACACGCCGCGCCGGAGAGGCTGGCCCCGACGATGAGGACGTCGACCGTCCTCACGACGTCACCTCGGCGAGGTGCACGACCGGCACGTCGGTGATCTGCGCGAACGGCTCGATGTCGTCCACGCACTCCACGACCACCCGCTTCACGTCCCGCCCTTCCAGGATCCAGCGGGCCTGTTCCGCGGCCTCGACCTGGCCCCGGCCGGTGCGGTGCTGCAGGCTCGCCGCGCCCGTCGCGATCGCGGCGCGCTGCAGATCGAGGTTCATCTCGCAGCCCACCCGCTGGCGGAGCTCGTCGTAGAACCGGACGAGCCGCGGGAAGTCCGCGTGGTAGCCGCGGGTCTCAATGACGTAGAGGTCGGTGGCGTGCAGTGCCGGCCTCCGGCGCAGCAGGGCTTCTCCGAGCCCGATCACCGTGAAGCCCCACGACCGGAGCGGCCGGTGGAGGATCCCGTCGTCGGCGATCAGCTCGGTGCCGGTGAGGGACTCGAGGAATTGCGTCAGACGATCCGGAGCGATCGGCCGCCCGGCCTCGATCGCGGCCGCGATGTCCGAGCCATCGACCGGCGAAACCGTTAGCCGTTCCAGGACGACGTCACAGAGCCTGTGCTTGCGAAGCGAGTCCCCGGGCAGGAACGAGCCCTTCTGTCCGTTCTTCGCATGGAGCTCCGGAAGGAAGAGCGGCGCCGCTTTCCGAAGCTCGAGCGTCATCCCGACGGTGTCGATCTCCTCCGGGCAGACCGGCTCGCAGGCGCCGCACGTCACGCACGCCTCGAGCGATTCGCGAAGCTCCCCCGCGGTCGCGCCACCCTGGAGCGCGAGGGCCCGGCCGGCCAGCGTCAACGAGAGGTCCCGCGTCTGCTGCCAGACCGGGCAGGGGAGGACGCAGATGCCGCACCCCGTGCACGCGCGATAGTCCTTCATCAGAAGATCACATCCGCGTTCAGGATCATGGCGGGATCGGCCTTCCTCTTCAGGGCGAGGTGCTTGTCCACGAGCTCGTCGCCGAAAGCCCGGCGGATGTACCCCTTCATCATCCCCCCGAACCGGTAGTAGGACGTGTTCATGTCGAGGCCGATGTCGTAGATCGCGTTCTTGAAGGACTGGAGGTGGTCACGGCTGTAGGTGGCGCCCTTGAGCATGGGCTCGAACTCGCATCCCCACGCCATCCCTTCGGCGTCCCTGGGAATGCAGGAGAGCTCGTAGCGCTCCCGCCAGCCGTTCAGCTTGATGCCCACGCAGTAGAGGGTGTAGTGGGGAAAGTACTCCCGGCAGACCGCGTTGCCCCGCTCGACCGCCTCCACGAACTTCTCCGCGCTCGTCGAGAGATCGGGAATGACCATCTGCTGTCCGCCCCAGAACTTCCACACGGCGCGGGAGAAGACGACCGTGCGATCCACGATCTTGCCCTTGCGGATGTGGTGGGGGGGTTCGAACTCCGGCATCAGCGCGTTCTTGCGGTCCCGCAGATAGAGCGCCTCTCTCACCCGCCACGGACGAAGGGCGTAGTGGACCGCCATACGTGCAGCGAAACCGAATTCGCCATACCCCCGGAGACGGCGCCGCCACCGGGAAAGGAACTGCCGCTCACGCTCCTCCGAATCGAAGGCGACGAGGAGGTTCACCGCGCGGTCGAGCATGGTGAGGATGCCGCAGTAGTCGGCGGCGCCCTCGTTCGACACCAGCTGCAGGTCCTCGATCGCGGTGCGCAGCGAGCTGTAATAGAAGTAGTGCATCGAGCAGGGCGTGTAGGGACGGACCTTCATCGTCGCTTCCGTGATCACGCCGAACTGCCCATGGCCCAGGAGCACCCGCTCGAACAGCTCCGGGTTCTCCGTCTCCGAGCATTCCTGCGTCTCACCGGTCGGGGTCACGACCTGAAGCGCGACCGCCTGGTCCGCGCTGCAGCCGTACTTGGCCGAGTTGACGTCGACGCCCCCGACGCCGAGCGTTCCCCCGACCGACGAGGTCAGGTTCAGGGGAGCGGAGAGGTAGTCGAGGCCCTGCCGGCGCAGGGTCTCGGCCAGGGAATGCCAGTAGATGCCCGCTTCCGTGCGGACCGTCAGGCTGTCCTTGTCGATTGCCCGCACCCGGCTCAGTCCGTTCATGGCGACGAGCAGGCCGCCGAAAGCGACCGATTCGCCTTCCGTCGTGAGCCCGCCGCCGCGGGTCTTCACCGGGACGCCGTGAGTCTGCGCGGCCCGGAGGATCGTGGCGATCTGCTGCGCCGAACGAGCGATCACGACGCCGTGCGCCATTCCCTGCGCCACGCCTCCGCCGTCGGTCCGGTAGAGCGAGCGATCCGCGCGCCCTTCGCGAACGTCCACGCCCTGTCGCTTCAAATCGGAGACGAAGCTCCCCCAGCCTTCTCCGTTCCACCGACCGGGGTTGGTCTGCTGACGAGGGATGCCCTGGAGCGAGTCGGGGCCGACGGCACAGGTCACCATCAGGATCGCCCCGGATTCTATCCGTCTTTCTCCGAGATGGCCGCCTTCTCGCCTAGACCGGGCGAGGCGTCCCCGGGATCGCCACCTTTCGCTCGGGCGGTGGGCCGGTCGGGTAGTCCCTCGGGAACAGGTCGAGGTCGGACGCGCTGATCTCGTCCCAGGTCAGGGCCTGGCCGGTGTACGCGGACTCACGGCCCATGATCGCGGTCAGGGTGGAGTCGATCGCGAAGTCGAGGAGGTCGTTTCGAGCCGCTCTCTCCCGAATGCTCTGAATCAGCTCGACGTGCTCGTGGACCACCGCCTCCTGGCGCGGGTCGTCGGAAGGCTCGTGCACGAAGGGGTTCTCTCCGAGGATCGTCCGCCGGTTGTCGGTCTCGCCCCGGGTTCCGAGCACCCGGTTCACGTTTCGGTTGGCGCAATCGTCCCACTGGCGGCACATGAGGTGGACCGGGACTCCACCCGGGTACTCGAAGAGGACCGACATGTTGTCGAAGATGTTGCCGTACATCTCCCCGGTGCGCTTCTGGCGCCCGCCCTGGGCGACCACGCTCACCGGCGGCGCGCCCATGACCCAGTTCATGAGGTCGATCTGGTGGACCACCATCTCCACGATCTGGTCGCCGCTCAGCCAGCAGTGGTAGTACCAGTTCCGGCACTGGTACTCCAGGCGTGACCACGAAGGGTCGTTGCCCCGGTGCCACAGTCCCCCCCCCATCCGGAGCATGGTGCCGCCGATGATCCGGCCGATCGCGCCGTCGTGGATCCGCGAGACGGTGTCCATGACTCCGAGGTCGTGTCGGTAGTTGAGGCCGACGACGACGCTCAGGCCCTTCTGCTTCGCCTCCTCCGCCGTGGCGCGAATGGCCCGGCAGCCCACGGGGTCCGTGGCCACCGGCTTCTCGGCGAAGGCGTGCCGGCCCCGCTTGACAGCCTCGGCGTAGTGGAGGGGCCGGAAGCCGGGGGGCGCGGTCAGGATCACGTAGTCGAGGTCGAGCTCCAGCAGGTCCTTGTAGGCGTCGAAGCCCACGAATGTGGCGTCCTCGGTCACCTTGATGCGCTTCTGGAACGACTCGTCCTGGAGGTCCGGGTGCCGCCGGAGCTCGTCCTGGCTCAGGACGATGCGGTCGCGCCCGATGTCGGCCATCGCCACGAGCTCGACCGCGGGGTCGGCCACGAGCGCATTCGCGCAGGCGCCGGTGCCCCGGCCGCCGGTGCCCACCACGCCGATCTTCAGGGGCGCCCCTTGCGCCGCCGACGTCCGTACGAAGGGAAAGTCGGTGACCGCGGTCGCGGCGGCGGCACCGCTGACCATGAACCGGCGGCGCGAGGCCGTCACGCGCGATCCTTCTTCCATGGTTCCTCCTCACAAGCGCGGGAGTGTGGCTTCGGGAGACCAGGCTTCGGCCCGGAGCCTATTCCAGACTCCTCCAGGAAAGGAGCGGGGCCGAGGGCTCGACCGGGGCCGACGTCTTCGGGACCAGGCGATCCCGCCCGCGATCTCGTCGGGGAGCGATTTGCGCACCCACTGTGCCGGCGCGACCGACGGGCGCAGAAGACAAGAAAAAAGAAAAGGGGTCTTCGGGGAATCGAGTGGGTAAGATTAGGGGTGCAAGGGGCTCCGGAGCCGCTCTGGGCGCGGGCGGGAGCGGGGTGCCGGGGTTGCTGGAATCGGGCATGATTTGCGGATGCCCGAGAAGAGGCGGCACAGACTTCAACTCCACGATTCGTATGGCTTCCCAGGGTTTCGTCCGAGCCGCACGGTGCAAGGGGTCTTCGGAGACCGCTACGCCAGGGTTGTGGTTCTTCATCGGCGCTCAAAAAAACGACGTGCCCATGTGGTCGCCAGTACCGGACCTTTTACGACCGCAAGCGCAAGCGGGTACGGGATCTCTCGTGTGGAGGCTTCCGAGTTTTCCTGGACATCGAGATACGGCGCATCGAGTGCGTTCAGTGCGGCACGGTGAGGCAGGAGTTGCTGTCGTTCCTCGCGGGCAACCGCTCCTACACGAAGCGCTTCGCATTCTATGTGGGCCGTCGCTGTCGCGCCTCGACGATCAAGGACATCGCCGAGGAACTGCATCTCGACTGGCAGACGGTCAAGGACCTCGAGAAGCAGTACATGCGG
>Ga0326597_10014168_pt1 | contig 10458 bp, 13 predicted proteins | sample RVTome_12_FD_203789 | JGI IMG/M metagenome (GOLD analysis project Ga0326597, IMG submission 203789) | Soil microbial communities from uranium-contaminated site in the Upper Colorado River Basin, Wyoming, United States - RVT100D185 | ecosystem: Environmental > Terrestrial > Soil > Contaminated >... | reverse complement strand
GAGGATAGGGCGAAGGCCCTACTGCACGATCTTCCAACTCCCGTCCGGCTGACGGCAGGCGGTGCCGTAGGCCTGCTCGGTCTTGCCTCCGACCGTGACCGTCTGCTGGAACTCCCGGCACTGCTGCCCCGAGGAGGCCTGGTAGGCGGGCCGGGGGGTGACGGTGCCCTGCGCGCCCGTGTCCGGATTACGCCACGTGGTGGTCCGCCCGGAGGGCGCCGTCTCGAGCGTCGACTGGGTTTCACGGGCCATCATCAGGCGGTCCCGCTCGTCGAGTTGCTTGCCCACGGCGCTGCCCAGCAGTCCCCCGAGGACGGCGCCGGCGATGGTGGCGATGACCGCGCCGCGGCCCGAGCCGATCCGCGAACCGATGAGGCCGCCGCCGATACCGCCGAGAACAGCGCCGCCCGTCTGCTTGTTCAGCCCGTCCTGGCCCGGCCCCGCGCATCCCGCCAGGGAAACAGCAAAGAAGAACAAAACCGCTCCTGCCGCTGCCTTTTTCATCTTCGATCTCTCCCTCCGCGGCGGCTCGCGCCTCAGCGCCGGAACCCCCGGAAAACGAGAAACGATTCTATCACTCTCCACGATTGGCAACCACAGCCCCTTCGCCTCCGGGGAGGGGGATCGGGCTCGCCGCGGGAATCGCCGAAATCGCTGAAAACGTGCGCCATCGGGAAGATGACCTCTGCGTCCGAAATGGGGTTTCGAATTCCGCTTCCGCCGAAGCGGATTTTTTAATGGCTTAGACGCCGGCGGTTCCCCGCAAAAAAAACCTCTGAGCATGAAGGTGCGCGAAATTGCGGTAACGGGCTCCGCCCGCGCGCACCCTATTTTATCCCGGCGGCGGGAAGCGTCCCCCGCGGAATGTGTGACCCAAATCACAGAGGAGGCGATTCCAATGCTGAACCCAAAGACGACCCTGCCGGGCTATCTCATCCTTGCCGCGAGCGCGCTCTCGTTCGCGGCCAAGATCCTCGCGGGCGGCGTCGACGCCGCCGCCATCCAGGACATCCTCGCCGCCCTGGCCGGCATCGGCCTCATCAGCGCGCGCGACGGCGGGCATTGAGTCTTTTTTCCTTGCATCCCTCCCCCGGAACCGCAAAACTAAAGGATGTGCGCGGCCGCCTGGAAAATCCACGCGGGGAGGGTACGGATGCGCCGGTGTCCATTCTGCGGACGGTACGCGACGGCGGAGGAGATGTGGGAGCCAGCTCCCAGACGCTGCGGCTGCGGCGCGTGGCTGCTGGCCGGAGGCCCGCCCGGCGTGATGGCCCCGGACGCCCGCGCGCGCTGGGAGGAGGGCGCCCGGGTGCGCCGCTTCCAGCGGGAGGCGGACCGTGTCTGCGCCCTCATCCTGCGGCACGATGTCCCCTACGCCGACATCGTCCTCGCCCGGGCCGAGCTGCGCGAAACCTGCGCGCGCGTCTTCCCGGACCGCCTCGACCTCTACGACATGATCTACGAGAGCCGCTTCGACCGCCTATGGCGGCAGTTCCGCGAGCCGGAGGAGTAGCGGCGACCCGGGCGCGGATGGATGCGAACCCGGCGACGCCGCGTCACGCGAGGGCGATGACAAGCATCGCCCCTACGGAAGTGCACCGATCTGTAGGGGCGAACCTCGTGTTCGCCCCAGGGTTTTCCCGTCGCCGGATTGCCACATGGGGCTTCCTAATACCCTTTCAGCCCCTTTGGTCCGCCCGGAGAGGCGGGCGCGGCCTTCCCGGGCGCGGGATGCTCGTGGGGCGGGCGGAGGGTCTCGGGCAGGATGAAGGCCGCCGTCACCAGGATCAGCACCCCCACTCCCGCGATGAAGGCGCCGGGCCCCATCAGCTTGAGGGCGCTCGCGCGCGTCTTCCCCTCCGGGCGGCTCCATTCCCGCCGCCCGGCCAGGGCCACGTAGGCCCCCAGGAGAAGGAGGGCCGTCCCCATGAAGGCGGCCGAGAGGCGGAGCATGTTGGGCTCCTCGGCCAGGTAGGTGAAGAGGAGGATCTCGTCCTCCCCGTGGGCCCAGGCGGGGGACGCCCACAAGGCGAGGGACGCCCAGCCGGCGAGCCCCGCCCGGATTTTTTTCCTCAAGGCCCGAAATCGTTCCCGCATGGAGTTCTCCCCGGCGGCGGGCAATCCGGCCCGCCATTTCTCGGCATTTTGCCCGGCCCCCGCCCGTCCCGCCAGCCGGATGCACGAAGGTGGACGAAAATGGCGCGATTTGCGGTAACGGGCTTTTCCCTGGGGCCGCCTATATTCCCTTCTCCGGCGCCTGGCCGCGCCGGGAGGAGGATCGGAGGCGCCCGAGGGAAGGAGAACGGGAATGCCGGATTGGCTGGGAGAGGGGATGGCCGGAGCCGCGGCCGGGGGGCTGACCCTGGCGCTCACCCTGTTGGGGGTGCTGAGCCGCATCCTCTACATGGAGCTGCGGGGCCGGATGGAGCGGGCGGAGCGGGCCCTCAGGCGGCAGATCGAGGCGGCCGAGGAGGCGCTCCGGCTCCGCGTCGAGCGGGCCGAGGGACGCATCGACGAGGTGCACCTGCGGTTCGCGCGCCGCGACGACATCGCCCGGGAGCTCGAGGGCATCCGCCAGGCCTTCTCTGAGGTGTTCGCCGAGCTGCGCCGGGCGAACGAGGGCATCGCCGCGCTGCGGGGGGAATCGGCCGCCTCCTGAGCGCGGTCCGGAATCGAGAGGGAGCCGATAGCCGTGAACGAGCTGAGCGCCCGGATCCTCCGGGGGGACATCCTCAAGAGCCTCTACTACCAAGGCGCCTTCCGCGCCGAGGCCGCCGTGGGCAGCTTCCTGCTCTGGAGCGCCCTGCGCGAGGCCGGCCACCGGGAGGAGGGGGAGGCCCTCTCCCGCGCCACGCTGGAGCGGTTCGTGGACGAGCTGGCCGGGCGGGGCCTCCTGCGCAAATCGGTGCCGAACGCGCTGGGGAGACTCCTCACCGATTACGAGGTGCACCTCACCCGCAAGGGGCGGGGGCTGCTCGAGGGGGCGCTGCCCGAGGCGGCCGACATCCTGGTGGGAGAGCTGTGATGGCCGCGAGGAAGAAGACTCCGCCCGCGAATCCGGAATCCGAGACGGCCCCGCCCTCTCCGGCGGCCGGCGCCAAGGCCGCCTCCAAGCGGCTGAAGGAGGCCTTCAAGCGCGCCAAGGCCATCGAGAAGCAGGTCGAGAGCCTGATGGCGCACGCGGCCGGGCTCGCGCCGGACGAGCTGGACCCGATCGAGGCGACCGCCTACATGGCCCGGCGGGTGCTGATGAGCCAGATGGTGGAGGCTTCCTCCCTGCTCTCGCCCAAGGCGATGGAGGAGCTAAAGCCCGCGGACCTCACCCGCTACATCCTCAACCTGGAGAGCGCCCGCCTGGCGGGCGACCGGCTGCGCATTCGGCACGAGAAGCTCTACGCTCAGGCGCGCCAGGACATCATGAACGAGGTGCTGGAGGGCGTCCGGGGCAAGCCCGGGCTTCTCGCCGAGATGCGGAAGATTTTTCCCGCGCTCCCGGCCCCGCCCGAGGCGCGCGCGGAGGGCGATTCTTCTTGCCCGGCTCCGCCCGGTGTGATATCAACTTGAGAAGCGGGGCGGAATGTGAAGAAGGTTATACCTTCTTGGACTCATCCCTGGTTATCATTTCCGCGCCGCTCCCCGCGGGCCCTTGCCCGCTATATTCCGCCCGGTCCAAGCGAAGATGATCCTGTCAGCCGTCCTGGGCCGCCCGTTCCAGGCGGGTGGGTGGAGGGCGCCGCCATCGTTTTCACGAAATTTCCTCACGAGCTGAGGGAGCGCACCGTCCTCATGGTCGAGGACGACAAGGGCGCGTGGGCCAACATCGGCAACGCCTTCAAGTATTTCGGCATGCGCAAGCTCGTGCTCGCCGAGAGCGGCGCCACCGCCAAGAAGCTCCTCGATGAGCTCCTCGCACAGGGCCGGGGCGTGCCCTTCGACCTGGTGGTCTGCGATCTCCACCAGCCCGGGATGACCACCCTCGATCTGGTCCGCCACATCCGCGAGCACGCCGCGCTCCGGCACCTGCCCGTGATGGTCCTCTCCGAGAACGCCACGGTCGCCACCGTCCAGGAGCTCTCCCGCCTGGGCATCTCGGCCTTCCTGCTCAAGCCGATCTCGCCCACCGACCTGGCCGAGAAGGTGTCGGAGGTCCTCCTCCCGCTCGCCGCGCGGAAGGATCAGGCGGCCGGCTAGCGGCGCCAACCGCGGACCATCTCCTTTTCGTCGCTGAGCGTCTCGCGAGGGGATGCCACGCAGTCTTGGCTCTCCCCCTCCCTCCGGGAGGGGGGAGGGAGACTCCAGGTCGCTCCCCCTCCCCGGCCCTCCCCCGGCGGGGGAGGGAGGATGGCTTCCGCGTCGGCCGCGCGATACCGCGCTTGAAGTCAGCCAGCGGCGCCTCACGAAAAAAGAAAAAGCGGGGCGGGCCCCTTTGGGCCGCCCCGCTTTCTTTTTCCGGGAGGGCTAGCGCAGTTCGTAGCCCGTCTCGTTGTGCAGCGCGAGGTCCAGGCCCTCGACCTCCTCGTTCGCGGGCGCCCGCAGGCCCATGGCCGCGTCCACGATCTTGAGCAGGATGAACGAAACCACCCCCGCGTACACCAGGGTGGCCCCCGCCCCCACGATCTGGACCCACAGCTGCCGGCCCAGCGTCATGCCCTCGGCGAAGCCCGCGCCGCCCAGGTCCTTGGCCGTGAACACCCCCGTCAGGATGGCCCCCAGCAGGCCGCCCACGCCGTGCACCGGGAAGACGTCGAGCGAGTCGTCCACCTTGAGCACCTGCTTCATGTAGGAGGTGGCGCTGAAGCAGATGAACCCGGCCAGCGCGCCGAGCAGGAGTCCGCCCATGGGCCCCACCGTCCCCGAGGCCGGGGTGATGGCCACCAGCCCCGCCACCGCCCCCGTGGCGATGCCCAGCACGCTCGGCTTCCCGTGGCGCGTCCACTCGCTCACCATCCAGGCGAGGGCCCCCGCCGCCGCCGACATGTGGGTGACGAGCATGGCCATCCCCGCCGTGCCGTTCGCCGCCAGGGCGCTGCCCGCGTTGAAGCCGAACCAGCCCACCCAGAGCATCCCCGCCCCCGTCACCGTCATGGGCAGGTTGTGGGGGATCATCGGGGTCTCGGGGAAGCCCCGCCTCGGCCCGATGATGAGCGCCGCCACCAGGGCGGTCACGCCCGAGTTGATGTGCACCACCGTCCCGCCGGCGAAGTCGAGGGCGCCGAGACCGGCGAGCCAGCCCCCGCCCCACACCCAGTGGGCCACCGGCGCGTAGACCAGCGTGACCCACAGCGCCGTGAAGACGAGGAGGGAGGAGAACTTCATCCGCTCCGCGAAGCCGCCCACGAAGAGCGCCGGGGTGATGATGGCGAAGGTGAGCTGGAACATGGCGAAGACGGTCTCGGGGATGTCGCCCTGGAGCGATTCCACCCCCACCCCCTTGAAGAAGGCCTTGCCCAGCCCGCCCAGCAGGGCGTTCGCGCCGCCGCCCTCCGTGAAGGCCAGGCTGTAGGCGTAGGCGAGCCAGAGGAGGGAGACGAGGCAGGTGATGGCGAAGCACTGCATGAGGAGCGAGAGGATGTTCTTCGCCCGCACCAGGCCGCCGTAGAAGAGCGAGAGGCCCGGGATGGTCATGAAGAGCACCAGCGCCGTCGAGGTCAGCACCCACGCCGTGTTGCCCGGGTCGAGCTTCTTCGCCTCGGCGGCCAGGGCGAGCGCGGGAAGGAGCAGCCCGGCCCCTCCGGCCAGGGCCGCGGCGGCGGCAATCCTCAGCGGTCGAGACACGTCGGTTTCCCTCCTGTCGTACGGCGGTGCGGCGTTGGGGCGGCCGGCCGAAGGCGCCTCCCGGGCGATCGGCCGTGCGGGCGGGTCCCGGAGGAGCCGCCCGCGCCCGTGTGGGGTGATCTTCTTCATATCAAAGCAAGGTTTCGGGAATGTTTCGAGGCCGGCCCGCCGCCCGCGGCCCCGCCGCGCACTTGCGCCCCGCCGCCGTTCTGCTATGAAGGAGGAAACAGCCCCGGCCCGCCCCCATTTTTGGCAGAAGAGGCCTCGAAAATGCCCTCCTTCGACATCGTCTCCCGCACGGACCTCCAGGAGGTCGAGAACGCCGTGCAGGGCATCCGCCGCGAGATCGCCCAGCGGTTCGACTTCAAGGGGAGCAAGTGTTCCATCGAGCGCAAGGACGAGGAACTCGTCCTCCTCGCGGACGACGAGTTCAAGCTCAAGCAGATGCACGAGCTGCTGACCACCTACCTCACCCGCCGCAAGGTGGACGCCCGCGCGCTCGACTACCAGAAGCCCGAGGACGCCTCGGGCGGCGCGCTCCGCCAGACGATCAAGGTCCGCAACGGCATCGACCAGGAGACCGCCAAGGCCATCTCCAAGGCCATCCGCGACGCCAAGCTCAAGGTGCAGGCCGCCATCCAGGGGGACGAGGTGCGGGTCTCGGGCAAGAAAAAAGACGATCTCCAGTCCGCCATCGCCCTGTGCAAAGAGATGAAGGTAGACCTCCCCCTCCAGTACGTGAATTTCAGGGAATAGGGAGAGTGGCTCAACCGCGCCATTTTCGGTTTCTCTGCCTTTTGCATGACAGAGGGTTCAGCCTGTCATTCTGAGCGGCCATAGGGAGCGAAGAATATCGGTTTTGAATCAAACCGATACCCTTCGCGGAGCCTGTCCTGAGCGCAAGCGCAGGGCTCAGGGTGACAGCGATTCGTCGCTCTATCGAGGCAATGGCCCCTTGCTCTGGCTGATCTGAGCCATCAGCAGACCCCGGTTCCCCCGTTTTGGAGATCGGACCCATGGAAGCCAAGGTTTTCCGCGTCCCGATGCGCGCCCCGGACGACATCGAGGGCGTGGCCGGGCTGGTCGAGAGCGGCCGCCTCAGGGCCGAGGACGTGCTCTGCATCATGGGCAAGACCGAGGGGAACGGCTGCGTCAACGACTTCTCGCGAGGCTTCAGCAACTTCGTGTTGAGCGACTACTTCGCCCGCAAGCTGGGCGTCTCGCGCCGCGAGGCCGAGGGGCGCATCGCCCTCATCATGTCGGGGGGCACCGAGGGGGCCATGAGCCCGCACTTCACCGTCCTCTCCGCCTCGCGGGACGGCGCAGCCCCCGCCCGGGGCGCCAAGAGGCTGGCCGTGGCCTCGGGCCACACGCGGGAGTTCCGCCCCGAGGAGATCGGCCGCATGCCCCAGGCCGAGGCGACGGCCGAGCTCGTCCGCAAGCTCATGAAGGACGCGGGGATCGAGGACCCCTCGGACGTGCACTTCGTCCAGGTCAAGTGCCCGCTCGTGACGGCCGAGCGCATCCGCGACGCCCGGGGCCGGGGGGAGAGCGTGCGCGTCGAGGACACCTACAAGTCCATGGCCTACTCGCGCGGGGCCTCGGCGCTGGGGGCGGCCCTGGCGGTGGGGGAGGTGCGGGCGGACCAGCTCCATGACGAGGTGATCTGCCACGACTGGTCGCTCGCCTCGGGCGTGGCCTCCACCTCGGCGGGCATCGAGCTCATGTGCAACGAGGTCATGGTCTTCGGGAACAGCCCCGCCTGGGGGGGCGATCTCGTCATCGGCCACAGCGTCATGCGGGACGCCATCGACCGCGACGCCGTGAAGGCCGCCCTCGAGAGCGCGGGCATCCGCTTCGAGTGGAGCCTGAGCCCGGCCCAGCGCGAGCGCATCGTGAACGTGCTGGCCAAGTGCGAGGCGAGCCCCGACGGCCTCATCCGGGGCCGCCGCCACACCATGCTCGACGACTCCGACATCAACAGCACGCGCCACGCGCGCTCGGTGGTGAACGCCGTCGTGGCCTCGGTGGTGGGGGACCCGATGGTGTACGTCTCGGGCGGGGCCGAGCACCAGGGCCCCCCGGGCGGGGGCCCCATCGCCGTCATCGCGCGCGCGGGGTGATTCGCGGACCGGAATGAAAAAAAAGGGCCGGGGGGTTCCCCCCCGGCCCTTTTCCTTTTCCGGCGCGCTACTTGGCCATGTCGATCTTCGTCAGCTCGTTGCGGACCTTGATCTCGCCCCTCTGCACCTTCTCGAAGAGCTCCTTGGTCTTCGCGGCCGCCTGGGGCGGCACGTTGCGGATGCCCGCCAACTCGAAGCCGTTGCCCGGCTGCATGGCCACGTAGCCGGAGGTCTGCCCTTTCAGGATGCCGTCCACCACCTTCCGGTAGGGCGGCCGGAAGTCCAGGATCAGGGTGCCCGCCAGGTGGTCGGGGGCCTTCTCGGTCTTGTCGGTGTAGAAGGTGGTGACGAGGACCTTGTTCTTCGAGGCCTTGGCCGCCTCGATCACGCCGTACACCCCCAGGTTCACCATGTTGATGATGAAGTCCACCTTGTTGGCCATCATGGCCTCGGCCGTCTGCCGCGCCTTGATGGGGTCGTTCTGGTCGCCGGTGAAGGAGTAGACCAGCTTCGCCTTGGGGTTCACCTGCTTGAGGGCGTCCGAGATGGAGTTGATGGAGGCCCGGAAATCCGGGAGCTGGATGCCGGCGATCACGCCGATGTTGTTCGTCTTGGTCGAGAGGCCCGCCAGGGCGCCGAAGGCGTAGAAGCCCTCGTTGAACTTGCGGTGGACGTTCCACACGTTCTTGCCGAAGGTCCCGGGGGCGCTGCTCTCGATGACCAGGACGGTCTTGGGGAACGCGGGCGAGAGCTTCCTCACCAGGCTGAAGTACTGCCCGCCGTGGAAGGCCACGATGGTGTGGCCCGAGGCGATGTACTCGCGGGCGACGCGCTCGGCGTCGGCCGGGGAGATGCGCTCCGAGAGCGAGGCCGGCATCTTGTAGTGCTTCTTCACGTCCTCGACCACCTCGTAGCCCCGGAAGTTGAAGTCCGAATCCTCGATGGGCCCGGGGACGATCATGGCGAACTTGTGGGGCGCGGCCCACGCCCCGCCCGGCAGGGCGGCGAGGCCGGCGGCCAGGCAGAGTCCAGCCAGGAAGGCCAGGCGTGCGGTCTTCATGAGGCGTTCTCCTTCGTGCGAGGTCGGGAAAGAATCCGGGGAGCCGCCGCCCGGGCCGGGTCTCCCCCGAGCCGGCCCGCGCGCGGCGGCCAGCATAGCCTAAACCAGGGTTGTTTCTGCAAGATTACGCCCCCGCCCCCGACATTTCCACCTCGTGCATGAAAATGGCGTAATTTGCTGCGATTTGCTGTAACGGGTTTTCCGGCGGGAGGCCCTACATTCCCTCCCTGCGGGTGCGCCTGGCGCCCCGGGGGAGGTGGCAAGTGCGGGAAAGAATGGGTCATCCTAGAAAAAAAGACCCAGCTCTGGGGCAGATTTTACAAGGGGACGCCCCTTTCGGAGCCGAGGCTCCCCCGCTGGGCGCCTTCCTGAAGGAGGAGATCCGGGCCGGGGAAAGGGGCTTCACCTTCCGGGGCCGGGAGCCCCTCCGGGAGATCGCCGCCCACCTGGACGGCATCCTCCGCCTGGGCCTCCCGGGCCGGACGGTGAGTGTCCTCAAGGGCGCCCAGGTGGGCCTCACCACCCTGGCCATCGGGCTGGCGCTCTACGCCGCCGCCGTCCGCCGCCTGAACGTGGGCTACTTCCTCCCGGACCAGGACTTCGCCGACCGCTTCGACGCGACCCGCGTCCGGCCCCTCCTCCGGGGCTCGAAGCTCGCCCGGGCCATGCGGGAGGGGTGCTGGAAGGGGGCCTCCCCCAAGGGCCTGCTCGAGTTCCCGGGGCTGGACGGCTCCCGCTTCCTCTATGTCCTGGGCCTCCGGGACATCGGCAACGCCATCTCCCTTCCGCTCGACCTCCTCATCCGGGACGAGGTGGACGACCTTCCGCCCGGGAACCTCAAGTGGTCCGAGGACCGCCTGGACGCCTCCCGCCTCGCCCTGACCGTCAACCTGGCGGTGGGCCGCATGCCCGGCGAGGGCATCCACGCCATGTACCTGCGCGGGGACCAGCGCCGCTGGCTCGTCCCCTGCCTCGGCTGCGGCAAGGAGTGGGCGCTCGAGGAGGAGTGGCCGGGGGTCCTGAAGGAGGAGGAGGGCCGGCTCCTCCTCGCCTGCCCGGGCTGCGGGGCGGCCCTCTCCCCCCGGGCCGGCCGCTGGGCCGCCGCCGCCCCCGGCGAGTCCGGAGGAGAGCGCAGCTACCGCCTCTCCCAGCTCGCCGTCCCCGCCATCGGGTTGGAGCGGGTCGCCGCCAAGTGGGAGGCGGCCCGCCTGCCCGGGGAGCGCGCCAGGTTCCGCTGCTCCTCCCTCGCCATGCCCGACGCGGGCGAGATGCAACCCCTGACCCGGGCGCTCTTCCGCCGCCTGCGGGACGAGGCGCCCTGCTGGCTCGAGGAGGTGCCGGCGTGAGTTCGAATCTCCGCTTCACACCGGGTGCCTGGCGCCGTCTTTTCTCTTTCTCCGGCTGCGGCCAGCCGATGGCGGGCCTCTCCCCCTCCCTCCGGGAGGGGGACGGGGGGAGGGAAAACCACCTGCGGCCCGGCCCCCCCCCCCCCCCCCCCCG
>Ga0326597_10014167_pt1 | contig 10459 bp, 8 predicted proteins | sample RVTome_12_FD_203789 | JGI IMG/M metagenome (GOLD analysis project Ga0326597, IMG submission 203789) | Soil microbial communities from uranium-contaminated site in the Upper Colorado River Basin, Wyoming, United States - RVT100D185 | ecosystem: Environmental > Terrestrial > Soil > Contaminated >... | reverse complement strand
AAACCGCTCTGCCACAAGTGGTCCGCCGTTGTCGAAAGCCACGTGGTCATCCGCGCTTCCCTCTTTTGAGCCGACCGCCCCCGCGGGTAGGAGCCGGCGGCTCACCTCGCTTGCGCCGCGCCCGTCGTCAGAGATCAACCGTCGGCGTCCAGCCGTTCGATCAGCTTTTGCAGTTGCTCGAGCTCATCCATTGTTAACCGCTCGGTGCGAACCAGTTGCAGAACGAGCGGACCGGCCGCCCCGTCGTACAACTGGCTCAACAACGTCTTGAGTCGCGAACGCGAGACCCGCTCGCGCGTCACTCGCGCCCGGAACACGTGTGCCACGTCGGATTTATCGCTCACGACGTAGCGCTTCTGCTCCAGCCGCGTCAGCAGCGTCTGCACCGTCGTGTACGCCACGCGACGCCCGCGCCCGTGCAGATGATTGAGAACCTCGCGCACCGTAGTGGGACCGACGTCCCACAACGTCTTGAGAACCTCGAGCTCGGCACTGCCGAGATCCTGTAATCGATCAGCCATTCCAAGGATTCCGGTCGGAGGGCCTTCCGGGAACGCGCTTCTACCGATGCACTTTCCGGCCAGACCGTCCGAAGCCACGCCGCCCGCAGATGCCGACGAAACCAAGAGGCCCGGTGGCGGAAGGCGGCCTCCTACAAACGTCGGAGGAATCCTACTACGTTTGTCGGAGTAGGTCAACGGTTTTCTTGCCCCGTTACAACTACCGACACCCGTGAGATTCGCGGCCGCAGCCGGTCTATTTGGCGAGACCGTTGTGCGTTAGCAAAAACAATCGAGGCTGCCCTGGAGGGCTCCCGGAGAATCGTGTGCGCGGTGTTTTCGGAACTGGAAAACCGCGGTTGCGCCGTTACCCGCCCGGTGTAAAGAGCCGATATCATTTGACGCACCGAAGGTTACGTTCTAAACTGGCTTGGAAATGAACGCGAAACTGGCGGCGACCATCATCTGTGCCTGGACCTTGCAGGGCCTGCCACTGCTCTGTGGCGCCGGGCTGGTCTCGCATTCGTGCGAGCCGGACTGCGGCTGCACTCACGTGCACGACGGCGAGCCGGCCGGCTGCGGGCACGAGCAGGACTGCCCCGACGATCCGTGCTCGGGGCTGAGCGTCGGCGGCGAGCGGACCGTTCGGAGCAACGAGTCGATCTTCCTGATCGCCCCTTATTTCGCCTGCGTCGGCGTTTCCGCCGAGTTGGCCGAGCTGGTCACCCACGTCGCCATCCCGCGGAAGGCACAAGAATCACCCAACCTTCCCTTCCCGCCCAGCGATGTTCCTCTGCTGATCTGATTCGATTCTTCCGGCCCGCTGTGCGTTGATTCAACGTTCCGTGCAAGCCCTCGCTCTACACGGCGGCACGGCCTTCTGTGAACGCACGTACAGTCTCGGCGCGCGGGACGGCACATCGCCCGCCGCACCGCGCTTGGCATCATGAATAGGGCACCGGGGTCGATCATGAGACCTAGACCTGTCAAACCAATGTGGACTACCGGCGCGATCCGGCAAGCGGCCGCGTTCGGCGCCTTGCTGCCGATCGTGTTCGGCATCGGCGGCTGCGCCACGCTCGACCCTCGCGCCGACTATGACCGGGCCGAAGCCCTCATCGCCCAGTCCTCGCAGGCGCCGGAAGTCTACCGCCCCGAGGACGACGCTCTGGCTAAAACAAAGACCGAGGCTTTGCTCGCGGACGGCCTCGGCGTGCAAGAGTCAGTGCAGATCGCACTGCTGAACAACCCGCGATTCCAAGGCGCGATGGCCGCCATCGGCATGGCCCGCGCCGACCTTGTGCAATCGGAGCTATGGTCCAATCCGGTTCTCGGGATTGGCGCGCTCCTTCCTTCCGACGGGGGCGGCCTGGTCAATCTTCAGCTCGACCTCGCCCAGAACATCGCCGAACTGTGGCAGATTCGCCCCCGCCGGCGCGCGGCCGCCGCCCACTTGGAATCCGCCATCCTCGAAGTCGCCCGCCGCGCCGTCGCGCTCGCCACCGAGGCCAAATCGGCCTACTACGAAGCCGTGGGAGCGGCCGAAGTATCGCAATCGGCCTCCGATAACCTGGCAAACGTCCGCCTGGTGCTTGACGCGGCCGTCGCCCGGCGCGACGCCGGCGCCGGCACGGACCTCGATGTAAACCTGGCCCAGGAGCTGGTTCTCGAAGCCGAGCTGTCGGAGATTTCCGCGCAACTCGCCGCCGCGGACGCGCGCCGCCAACTTGCGATTCTCCTGGGGCTCACGACCCCGGCCGACGAACTTGCGTTGATCGATCCATTGCCCGCCGACGCCCCGGCCGTTCACGACTCGGAGGAGTTGATCCAGCAGGCCCGCGGCCACCGGCTGGATTTGCAAATCGCCCGGCAGCGCGCCGTCGCCGCCGCCAATCAATATCAACTGGAACTCCGCCGCGTCTTTCCCAACTTGGAATTGGGACTCTCTTTTGAGCGCGACGAGCGTCGCGGATCGCACGAGCCGAATGTCTACAAGCAAACCGCGGCCGCCGCCATCGCTTCCAACCGAGTCACCGGCCCCCAGCTCGGGTTGCCGCGCGACGCGGACGACGACCAGACGTACATCCTCGGCCCGACCCTCCGTCTGGAGCTGCCCATCTTCGATCACAATCAGGCCCAGATCGCCAAGGCCCAATTCGCATACGTCGAGGCCATGAAGAGCTACCAGGCCGTCGATCAGGCCCTCGTCCAAGAAGTTCGCGGGGCGGCCGAGCGGGCATCCACGGCTCGGCGAATCGTCAAGCTCTACCAAGATCGCTCGCTGCCGCTGGCGGAGAAAAACCTGAAGCTCGCCCGCGACGCCTACGAGTCCGGGCGAACGCCCTTTCTGAACGTGCTCGAGGCGCAGCGGTTCTATCTACAGGCCCGCACCAAGTACATCGAAGGCCTCACTGCCGTAGCGACCGCCATTCCCGAATTGGAAATGCAGGTCGGCCGGGCGCTCATCGAAACGCCCTCGAGCCGACCCGCCTCGCGAACCGGAAGTTTAGACAAGAGGTAGACAAATGACGTACCACCGACGCACGATCAACCGATTACTCACCACTTGCGGAGTATGTGTTCTCGGAGCATGGACCTTGTTTTCCTGCGACGACTCCGGCCACGACGGCCACGATCACACGCCCGTGTCCGCCGCCTCGCTGATCGGCGAGTCGGCCTCTCCGGTCGCTGCGGAGGACTGGTGCTTTGAACACGGCGTGCCCGAGGCGGTCTGCACCCGCTGCAACCCGGCACTCATCGATGAATTCAAGAAGAGTCGCGACTGGTGCGGCGGGCACGGCCTGCCCGAATCGCAGTGCGTCCTGTGCAATCCGGAAGTCGAGGCCCATTGGGCGGCCATGCGCCCGGCCGGCGCCGACCTGCCCAAACCCGCAATCGACGCGCCCATCAAAGTCGAGCGAGTCTCTCATCCGCTTCGACCGGTGAACAGCCCTGTTTGCGACGTTGAATCCAGTCAGATCAGGCTGATCGACGCCGGCATCGCCGCAAAGGCGGGAATCGACGCCGAGCCCGCGCAACTCCGGCGAATGTCCACCTCCGTCGATGCCTTCGGCGAAGTGCGCTACGACCAGACCCGTTTCGCACGCATCACGCCGCGCGTGCCCGGGCTGATCCTCGAGGTCCCCGTCAACGTCGGCAACCAGGTCCAGCCCGGCGACGTCATCGCCGTCCTGGAGAGCGTCGAGCTGGGCCAGGCCAAAAGCGCGTACGTCAACGCTCGCGAATCGTGGCTGCTGGCCAACTCCGACCTCGAGCGACACCACCATATTCATGACGCAATCGAAACCCTTCTGGCCGCGTGCGCCGAACAGACCGACAGCGAGGAGCTGCGCAATCGCTTCGCCGGCGCCCGTATTGGCGAGGCCAAGAGCCGCGTGCTCAGCGCCCACGCCCAGTTGCAACTCACCCGTGGGCAGTTCGAGCGCGAGAAAAAACTCCTGGAAGGCGGGATCACCAGTCAGGACGCCTTCCAGACTGCCCATCGCAATTTGGTCCAGGCCGAGGCCGATTTCGCCGCCACCAAGGAGGCCATCGACCTGCAAATGGAAAAAGAGCACTTGGCTCTGGCCCGTACGGTCAATGTCGCACAGATCGAAATGGACGCCGCCCGGCGGCAGATCGAGGTGCTGGGCATCGACGCCCAGCAGATCGCCGCGCTGGACGCCGGACGCGTGGAAGCCCTTTCGCGTTACGAGCTCCGCAGCCCCATCGCGGGGCGCGTCGTGAGCCGCTCGGCCGTGGTCGGCGAGGCGGGATCCACGGATAACGCCCTGTTCTCCATCGCCGACCTGACCACCGTCTGGCTCCTGGTCAGCCTCGAAGAAGATGACCTCGCCGCCGCCAATGTGGGCGACCGTCTGCTCTTCACTCCCGACGCCTTGCCGGGGCAAAGCTTCGAAAGCGCCCTCGAATGGATCAGCGCCGAGGTGGACGATCGCACGCGCACGGTGGAAGCCCGCGCGGCGATCGACAACCGCGGCGGGTTCCTGCGACCCAACATGTTCGGCCGGGTCCGCCTCGTTACCAATGACGCCGAAGAACTGCTGACCATCCCCCAGAGCGCCGTGCAGACGGACGGGTGCTGCAACATCGTCTTCGTGAAGGAAACCGACACCCTGTTTCGGCCCCGGAAAATCGCGATGGGTTCGGCCGCCTCGGGCTACATTCAAATACTCGACGGGGTGACCGAAGGTCAGATGGTCGTCACCAATGGGAGTTTCTTGCTCAAAACCGAAATCCTCAAGAGCAGCATCGGCGCCGGTTGCTGTGAGGTGGACCCTGGACGCTGAGCCATGCTTGCCGCCGTCATAGATTGGTGTCTCAATCACCGCTTCCTGGTCATCGCGGCCGCGGTCGCCCTGATCGCCACCGGCGCCTACTCGGTCAACAGGCTGCCGGTGGACGCCTTCCCCGACACCACGCCGGTGCAGGTGCAGATCAACACCATCGCCCCCGCTCTCTCTCCGGAAGAGGTCGAGCAGCAGCTCACCTTTCCCATTGAGCAAACCGTCAGCGGCCTGACCGGGCTGGTCGAAGTTCGCTCGATTTCTCGGTTCGGCCTCTCGCAGGTCACGGCGATCTTCGACGACGACTCCGACCTCTATCTCGCCCGACAATTGATCAACGAGCGCCTGGGCGCGGTTGAACTCCCCGAGGGGGTCGCCCCGCCCGAGCTCGGCCCGATCGCCACGGGACTCGGCGAGGTGTTCCATTACATCCTCACGAGCGACACGCGCGACCTGACCGAATTGCGCACCATTCAGGATTGGATCATCAAGCCGCAACTCGCCAGCGTCGAGGGCGTGGCCGAGGTCAACAGTTGGGGCGGAATGGAACGGCAGTTCCAGGTCGTGGTCGATCCCGCCAAGTTGCTCAAGCACGACCTCACCCTCTCGCAGGTCACCGACGCCCTGCGGCGCAACAACGCCAACGTCGGCGGCGGCTTGGTGCATCGCGCCGGCGAATCCCTGCTGGTCCACGGGGTCGGCCTGACCACCACCCTCGAGGAGGTCGCCGGAATCGTGATCCATGCAGTGGACGGCGTTCCGGTCTACATCCGGGATGTGGCCCGGGTCGTTGAAGGGCACGAGATTCGCCGCGGGGCCGTTACGTACGACGGCCGCGGCGAGGCTGTCCTGGGCCTGGGCTTCATGCTGATGGGCGAGAACACCCACGAAATCGCCCGAAAACTTCGCCAACGCCTGGACGAGATCCGCCCGACCCTCCCCTCCGACGTGGATGTCGTGGTGGTCTACGACAGAACCGAACTGGTCGATCACGTGCTCAAGACCGTCAAGCTCAATCTGGTCGAAGGCGCAATCCTCGTCGTGGCCGTGCTGTTCGTTTTTCTGGGCAACCTCCGGGCCGGATTGATCGTCGCGCTGGCCATCCCGCTGTCCATGCTTTTCGCCGGCAACCTCATGCTCCAGGCCGGGATCGCCGGTTCGCTGATGAGCCTGGGAGCCATCGACTTCGGGCTGATCGTCGACAGCTCGGTCATCATGGTCGAGAACGGCATGCGCCGCCTCGGCGAAGAGGGCACGTCCCGCAGTGCGATCGAGATCGTCCGCGACGCCGCCATCGAGGTCCGCCGTCCCACCATGTTCGGCGAGCTGATCATCATGATCGTCTACCTGCCGATCCTGGCCCTCGAAGGCATCGAAGGAAAACTCTTCGCCCCCATGGCCCTGACGGTGGTCTTCGCTCTCATCGGTTCGCTCATCCTCTCGCTCACCTTGATGCCGGTGCTGGCCAGCCTGGTGCTTCGCTCGAAGGCCGAGCACAAAGAGCCCTGGGCGGTGCGCGTGTGCAAGCGAGCGTACGAGCCGCTGCTGGATCTCGTGCTCCGCGCCCGCTGGCAGGTGGTGGCCTGCGCCGCCGTCGCTCTCGCCGGCGGAGCCTGGGGGGCCACCCGGCTCGGCGCCGTCTTCATTCCCCGGCTCTCGGAAGAAGCCGTGGTCATCAATACCGTGCGACTCGCCGGCATTTCGCTCGACGAAACCGTCCGCTATGGAACGCGAATCGAGCGCGTGCTGCTGGATAACTTTCCCGACGAGATCAAGCACATCTGGTCGCGGACCGGCACCGCCGAGGTCGCCACCGACCCCATGGGAATCGAGCTCACCGACGTCTTCATGACCTTGCACCCCCGCGGGCAGTGGACTCAGGCCCGCGATCAGGCCGAGCTTGTCGAACGCATGCAGATCACGCTGGCCGGCATGCCCGCCATGCGCACCATCTTCGCCCAGCCCATCGAGCTGCGGGTCAACGAACTGATCGCGGGCATCCGTAGCGACCTTGGAATCAAGATCTTCGGCGACGACTTCGAGGCCTTGAAGACCATCGCCGCGCGCGTCGAGTCGGTCGTCAAGCAAATCCGCGGCAACGCCGACATCACCACCGAGCAGTTGACCGGCCAGCCAGTCCTTCAGATCCGCCTGCGCCAGGATCAACTGGCCCGCTTCGGCGTGCCCGCGGCCGAGGTCCTCGAATTCATCGGCGCCCTCGGCAACGTCCCGGTCGGCGAAATCCGTCAGGGGCAGATTCGATTCCCGCTTACCGTCCGCCTCCCGGATGAGTACCGCGATGAGCCCGATCGCATCGCCAAGCTGCGCATCCGTACTTCGGCCGGTCAGCAACTCACGCTGTCGCAGCTCGCCGACCTCAGCGTCGTGCCCGGCCCCTCGACCATCAACCGCGAATGGAGCAAGCGGCGCATCATCGTGCAGAGCAACGTGCGCGGTCGCGACGTCGGCTCGTTCGTCCGGGAAGCCCAGGGCCGCATCGCCGAAGAAGTAAAGCTGCCGCCCGGCTTCTTTATCCAGTACGGCGGGCAGTTCGAGCACCTGGAGCGGGCCGGCAAACGGCTGGCGTTTGTCGTGCCGCTCGCTTTGGGGATGGTTTTCGTGATGCTCTACGTCACATACGGCCGCATCGCCGACTGTGCGCGCATCTTTCTGACCCTGCCGCTGGCGGCCGTCGGCGGAATCCTGGCCCTCATCCTTCGGGACATGCCGTTCAGCGTATCGGCCGGGGTCGGATTCGTGGCCATGTCCGGCGTTTCCGTGCTGGGCGACATGGTCTTCGTTTCGCACCTGCGCCGATTGCTCGACGCGGGGGTGCCGATCGATTACGCCATTCGCCGCACGGCCCTGACCCGCCTTCGGCCGGTGCTGATGACCGGGCTGGTCGCGAGCCTGGGGTTCGTGCCCATGGCCCTCAACTCCGGAGTCGGCGCCGAAGTGCAGCGCCCCCTTGCCACCGTAGTCATCGGGTGCGTACTGACCTCCATGATGCTGACGCTGCTCGTGCTGCCGGTCATGTATTCGTTTTTGGGTTCATACGCGACCGCGCCGACCCCGCGCCGTCCTGTTCCGTCCGGCCACCGCCCGGCGGATTATCCTGACCCGCTCACCAGCGTCGGTTAATGCACGACGACGTTCTGCATTCGGGCCTCGCACAGCCGTTCGAGCAAGTACGTCGCGTGAGTGAACACGCCGAACGATTGCTGATACTTCGCGTCCGCGACGACAAGACTCAGCCGATCGAACGCCTCCCGCCACTGGGCGTCACTCTTGTTGGTGTGCGGGTGGCCGGCGAATTCGAGGTTCAGCAGGCTGTCCATGAAAAAAGTGAGATACTTGTGCGGTCGGTTCTTGAAGATGTCCTCGATGATGACGAGTCGCCGGCAGACCCGAGCGGCCTCGCGCACCACGGCCTCGGGATCCGGCGTGTGGTGCAGGACGGTGATGAGAAGTCCCACGTCGAAGCGGTCATCGGCGAACGGCAGCGTCTTTCCGTCGTACAGCACCGGCGTGATCGAATCCACAAAGCTCAGGTTCCGTACGTCCACGGGAACGACGTCGAACCCTTGGGCCCGCAGGATTTCGCAGACGTTGCAGGTGCCGCTGCCGATATCAAGAACGGCATCGGCCGTGGACAGGCAGCCTTCGATCCTTCGGACCAGGTCGCGAGCGCGGAAGGTGCTCGTTTTGTAGATGACCCGCCGCAGCGGCGGCGTTCGCTGAAGGAATTCAACGAGCACGCACGGATTCCCGGAAGCCGCAGTCAAGAGTAGTGGCTTGGCGGGGCCGGGGCCATACCTGGATACTCAATCGGTAGCTCGGCGGCAGCCCCTCCCGCCGCTACAAAGCGGCCGCGGGTTGCAACGACGCCGCGACATCCGACTCGTCCAGCCAGGCGAGCGTCAGGCCGGCGAGAAACGGATCGAACTGGCGGCCTGACTCCGACATGATCTCCGCGCGGGTCTCGTCCAGGCTGAATGCCCGCTTGTACGGGCGCGGGGAAAGCATGGTGTCCACGGCGTCCGCGATCGCCAGGATTCGAGCCTCGATCGGGATTGTCTCCCCGACCAGCCTGCCGGGGTAGCCGCGCCCGTCGTAGCGCTCGTGGTGATACAAGACAATCGGGCGATGGTTGATGAGGAAGCGCATCGGCAGCAGAATGTCCAAGGCGATTCGCGGATGCCGCTGCATGACCTCGAACTCGTCCGGGGCGAGCGGGCCCGGCTTATTCAGGATGCGGTCGGGGATTCCGATCTTGCCCACGTCGTGGAGCAGCGCGGCCGCCTGAAGCGTCCGAAGCTTGGCCGCAGGCAGTCTCACCCGTCTTCCGATCGCCTCCGAGTAGCAGGCGACGTTGATGGAATGCTGCCGGGTGTACGAGTCTTTGGCATCCACGGCCGCGAGCAAAGCCTGCATGGATTCCATGTTCCCCGGTCGCAGGAATTGACGGATGCGCTCCAGCCAGCCCGCCACCCCGTCGGGGTGGCTCGTCATGACGGGTTTGTGTCGCGCTTCGCCGCGCCCCGGTTCCGTTCGCATCCTCTTTTCTCCGACGCACGGGCTATCGTCCGCGAGGTTGCGGCACTTAACGTCCCTCAGTTCTTTGCGTTATCCTGTGCGACGGTTCCAGCCGACCGGAAAACGTCGGCCCGACGGAACGAATAACCTCGCCGGACCGGCGGCCTCGTTCCGGTAAACCGGCGACGGGAAATCGGACGTGAAGATTCGGCGTCTCACGCCGGCAGGAGACGCGCAAGGTTAATGCCATGCGGAACAGACCGAGCACGATCACAGCGGGATTCGTCTTGGCAGCGGCCTGCCAAGGGGGCTGTGCCGCGCTGCGCGATCGACAGGCCGAGGTCGCCATCCCACGGGTTTTGACGCGACAGGCGGCCGCCTGGAACGCGGGCGATATCGAGACGTTCATGACGCCGTATTGGCACTCGCCCAAGTTGGCCTTCGTCTCCGGCGGAACCATTACTCGCGGGTGGGAGCCCACGCTGGCTCGTTATCGGAGTCGCTACCCGAGCCGCGCGGCGATGGGTACGCTTGCGTTCAGCGAAATCGAGGTCCACGAACTCGCACGCCGCTCTGCCCTCGTTCTCGGCCGTTGGCGCCTCGACCGAAAACCGCCCGAGCAGCCCGTCGGAGGGCGATTCACGCTGCTCTTCCGCCGCATCGACGGCGACTGGGTCATCGTCTACGACCACACCTCGACCGAGTAGACCGGCGCTCGGGGACGGTAAAGATTATCTTTGCCCGTTCGCAGTGGCGCGCAGCCTCGTACATCAACGGCAAAGGTCATCTGCGATTGCGGCGCATTGCGCATCCCATTCCGTGGTGCAGCAGTAGGGGTCGTCGGGGCAGACCAGCGCGCAACAGGAAAGCGAATTGCAGCCGGCCGAGCCGTGCTCAATAAAGCAATTCTCCGCCCGACTGGTACACGTCGTGAAGCAGAAGGCCTGTGCGTTCTCGACGCAGCTATCGTCCCATTCGGTGGTGCAGCAGTACGGGTCTCGAGTGCAAACGCGGTTGCAGCAACCGGGGAAGCCGGAGTCGTTGCACCCGGGAGTCGCATGAGCCGATCCGCAGGCCCCCGCGGTCGGCGTGCAGGTCTTGAAGCTGCCGTCGCAC
>Ga0326597_10014166_pt1 | contig 10459 bp, 7 predicted proteins | sample RVTome_12_FD_203789 | JGI IMG/M metagenome (GOLD analysis project Ga0326597, IMG submission 203789) | Soil microbial communities from uranium-contaminated site in the Upper Colorado River Basin, Wyoming, United States - RVT100D185 | ecosystem: Environmental > Terrestrial > Soil > Contaminated >... | reverse complement strand
GTGCGCGCCGACCTGACCGAGGGCCATCTCTATACGCTCTCGGAAGGCACGCGCAAGATCCTGAAGGCGCTCTCTGCGCCGGTGAAGATGCGGCTGTACGTTTCGCAGGGCGAGGCGGTGCCGGTGCCGCTGCGCGGCTTCGCCAAGCGCGTCGAAGACACGGTGGGCGAGTTCAAGGCCGTGGCCGGGTCGAAGCTGGTGATCGAGAAATACAACCCCAAGCCCGACTCCGAGGAGGAGGACGCGGCGCAGCTCGACGGCATCGAGCCGCAGCAATTGTTCTCCGGCGAGTCGTTCTACCTCGGGGTCGCGGTGAGCCGGCTCGATCGCAAGGAAACCCTCGCCGCCATCTCGCCGCAGCGCGAGCGCCTGCTCGAGTACGACCTGGTGCGCGCGATCGCGCGCGTCGGCTCGCCCGAGCGTCCGAGGATCGGCCTGATGAGCGGCATGCCGGTGATGGGCGAGAAGCTCAATCCGTTCACGCGCCAGGGCTCGGATCCCTGGGTGCTCGCCAACGAGCTCAAGCGCGAGTTCGAGGTGCGCGAGATCAACATGACCGCGAGCGAGATCGACCAGGACGTCCAGGTCCTGCTGCTGATCCACCCGCGCAGTATCCAGCCGCACACCGAGTACGCGCTCGATCAGTTCGTGCTGCGAGGCGGCAAGCTGATCGCGTTCGTCGATCCGTACGCTTACTTCGACCAGCAGCCGGCGCCGCCGGGCGTGCCGCCGCAGGTCACCAGCTCGACGCTGCCGCGGCTGTTCCAGGCTTGGGGCGTCGAGATGAACCCCGGCAAGGTGATCGCCGACGTCGTGTTCGCCTCGGGCGGCGGGCAGCGCTACACCCCGACGGTGCTCTCGCTCAATCGCACCGCCTTCAACCGCGACGACGTGGTCACCGGCAACATCGAGACCCTGCTCTACGCCTTCGGCGGAGCGTTCGAGGCGAAGCCCGCCGAAGGGCTTGCCGTGACCGAGCTGGTGAAAAGCTCGACCAACTCGATGCTGGTCGACAACGCCTCGGCGACCGCCTCGGGCGACGCGGCGACGAAAGGCTTCCTGCCGACGGGCAAGGCCTATTCGCTGGCGCTGCGCCTTTCCGGCAAGTTCAAGACCGCGTTCCCGGAGGGACCGCCGGCCGCGCCCGGTGCAAAGGACAAGGCGAAGCCCGCGGTGCCGGCCGGCCTCGCCCGCTCGACGAAGGACACCGCCGTGATCCTGGTGGCGGACGTCGACATGCTCGCCGACGGCGCCGCGGTGGAGGTGCAGGAAGTGCTCGGCCGCAAGATCGTCGTGCCCTCGAACGGCAACCTCGCCTTCGCGCTCGGCATGCTCGAGCAGTTCGCCTCGGGCGACGATCTGATCTCGCTGCGCAGCCGCGCCACCGCGTTGCGCCCGCTCACCGTGGTGCGCGAGCTCGAGGCCGAGGCGCAGAAGAAGTACTTCGGCAACATCCGCTCCCTCGAGGAGGAGCTCCAGCGCACCTCCGAGAAGCTGCAGTCGCTGCAGAAGACCCGCACGGGCGGCGCGGGCGCTTCGCAGATCCTGACGCCCGAGCAGCAGGCCGAGCTCGAAAGCTTCCGCAAGAAGGTGGCCGGGACGCGCCTCGAGCTGAAGGAGGTACGGCGCACGCTGCGCCAGGACGCCGAGGCGCTCGTGTTCTGGACCAAGGTCGGCAACATCGCGCTGATGCCGCTGCTGGTGGCGCTCGCCGGCCTGTTCGTGGCGTTTGCTCGGCGCGCTCGAGCGCGCCGCGCGGCGCTGCAATGAGGAGGCGCGGGCCATGAACGCACGCATCGCCGCGGTCCTCGTCGTGCTGCTCGCCGTGCTGGGCGGTGGTGCATTGCTGATCCACCAGCAGCAGCGCGCCGAGCAGGCCTCGAACCTCGAGATGCTCGGCCAGCCGTTGCTTAAAGGGCTGCAAGCGGCCGAGGTGGCCGCGATCCGCATCGTCGAGCCCGGCGCGACGCTCACGCTCGCGCTCAGGGACGGTCGCTGGAAGCTTGCCGAGCGCGGCGGCTTTCCGGCCGACTTCGCCGAGGTGCGCGACTTCGTGCTCAAGGCGATCGAGCTCAAGATCGGGCAGAGCGAGCCGATCGGCGAGGCCGATCGCGCGCGCCTCGCGCTGAACGAGCCCGGCAAGGACGGCGCTGGCGCGCTCATCGAATTCCAGGACGCGGCGGGCAAGCCGCTCGCGCGCCTGCTCGTCGGCAAGAAGCATTTCAAGCGCCAACCGGAGAATCCCGAAACGGCGCCGGGCGATGGCCGCTTCGTCATGCGTGCGGACGACCCCGGGAGCGCATACGTGATCGCCGATCCGCTCGAGCAGGCGAGCGCCCGGAGCGCACTCTGGATCGACAAGGCCGGGTACGCGGCGGAAAAGGTGAAGACGCTGGAGGTGCGCTTTGCAGACGGCGGCGGCTGGAGGATCGAGCGCCAGAGCGAGAACGCGGAATGGACGCTCACCGGCGCGAAGCCCGGGGAGAAGCTCGAGGTGACGCGCGCGAACGCCGCCTCCTACATGATGGGCCAGGGCTCGCTCGCCGATCTCGCGCCAGCGCAGTTGAAGCCCGCCGAGTCCGGCCTCGACCAGCCGACCCTGGTCACCGCGACCACCTTCGATGGCCTGACCTACACCCTGCGCGTCGGCAACAAGGCGGGCGAGCACTACACCGTGCGCCTGGCGGTGGAGGGCGTGCTGCGCAAGAAGCGGGCGGCCGGCAAGAGCGAGAGCGCCGAGGACCAGGCGAGTCGCGACCGGGAATTCGCCGAGCGCGTGAAGAAGATCGAAGAGCGACTGCCGCGCGAGAAGGCGCTGGCTGACTACGTGCTGCTGGTTCCCGTGTCGAAGCTCGAAGACGTGCTCAAGCCGCGCGCCGAGATGCTGGAGCGCAAGAACCCCTAGCGGCGCGCATGGCGGTCGAAGCGCACATTTCCGAGATTACACGCGTCATCCAGCTCGCGGTGGCGCCGGTGTTCCTGCTCACCGCGGTGGGCACGATCATCGCGGCGCTCAACGTCCGCCTCGGGCGCGCGGTCGATCGGCGCCGCGAACCGTCGTCGCAGGCCACGCCGGGGCCTGGCTGAGCCTCGCCGATCCAGGCGCTCCGGGAAGCGCCTGCCGCCGCCCGCGGCGGCGTCCAGGAAAGCTTGCTTGAACGCCGTTTTTTCGGCCGCGGGCTTTTCCAATCGCCGTGGATACTGTTATAACTCCACCGAGGGGGACCAGGTAGAGGCCGGCGGAGACTCGGTGCCGTGCGCCTCGGGCTTGGTTGCACCCACCACGTCGAGGAGGCAGGTCGTGGGACAGCTATCTCGTATCCGAACCATCGCGCTCGTCGGCCAGTCGGGCGCAGGCAAGACTTCGCTCGCCGAAGCGCTGCTGGCGCAGGCTGGAGCGATTCCCGCCGCCGGCAGCGTCGAGCGCGGCAATACCGTGTGCGATTACCTGCCGCAGGAAAAAAGCCTGCAGCACTCGCACAAGCTCGCCGTCGCCACCTTCGAGGTGTACGACGCCGACGGCGCCACGCGCATTCACCTGCTCGACGCGCCGGGCTACCCCGACTTCCTCGGACACGCGTTGCCCGCGCTCGCCGCCGTGGACACGGTCGCGATCGTGCTCAACGCGCAGAACGGCATCGAGCCGAGCACGGTACGCTTCATGCACTGGGCGGACAAGCGCGGCGTCGACCGCCTGATCGTGGTCAACCGCATCGACGCCGAAAACGTCGATCTCGAGGCGCTGCTCGGGCGCATCCAGCAGACCTTCGGCAAGGAGTGCCTGCCGCTCAATCTTCCGGCGGCAAACCGCACCAAGGTCTCGGACTGCTTCTTCGCGCCCAAGGGGGAAGCGGATTTTTCCTCGGTCGAGGCGGCGCACCGCGAGCTCGTCGACCAGGTGGTCGAGGTGGACGAAAAGCTGATGGCGCTGTACCTGGAGCAGGGCGAGATCGAGCCCGCGCAGCTGCATGACCCGCTCGAGCGAGCGCTGCGCGAGGGGCACTTGATTCCGGTGGTGTTCGCTTCCGCCAGGACGGGCGCCGGGGTGAAGGAGCTGCTCGACGTGATCGTCAAGCTGATGCCCAATCCCACCGAGGGCAACCCGCCGGTGTACGTTCGCAGCGCCGCCAACGGCGGCGCCCCGACCGAGGTGGAGGCGATTCCCGATCCGGGCAAGCACGTCCTGGCGCACGTGTTCAAGGTCGAGATCGACCCGTATCTCGGGCGCCTGGCGGTGTTCCGCGTGCACCAGGGCCGCATCACGCCGGGCATGCAGCTCTACATCGGCGATGGCAAGAAGCCTTTCAAGCCGGGGCACCTGTTCATCCTGCGCGGCAAGACCCAGATCGAGGTGAGCGAGGCGCTGCCCGGCGACATCTGCGCGGTGGCCAAGGTCGAGGACATCGCCTTCGATCACATCCTGCACGATGCGGCCGAGGACGCGCACATCCACGCGCGAGCGCTCGAGCTGCCGGCATCGATCTTCGGGCTCGCGGTGCAGCTGAAGAAGCGCGGCGACGAGCAGAAGCTCTCCGACGTGCTGCACAAGCTGACCGCCGAGGATCCGTGCTTTCGCGTCGAGCACAACGCCCAGGCGAACGAAACCGTGATCCGCGGCCTGGGCGAGCTGCACCTCGCGACCATGCTCGAGAAGATGTCGTCCCAGTACAAGCTCGATCTCGACACCAAGCCGCCCTCGATCCCGTTTCGCGAGACGATCGTCGGCAACGCCGAGGGCCACAACCGGCACAAGAAGCAGACCGGCGGCGCCGGCCAGTTCGGCGAGGTGTATCTGCGCGTCGAGCCGCTGCCGCGCGGCGCCGGCTTCGAGTTCGTCGATCACGTGAAGGGCGGCGTCATCCCTTCGCAGTACATCCCCGCAGTGGAAAAAGGCGTTCGCAGCGTGCTCGACGCGGGCTACATCGCAGGCTTCCCGATCCAGGACCTGCGCGTGGTGGTGTACGACGGCAAGAGCCATTCGGTGGACTCGAAGGAGGTGGCCTTCGTCGCCGCGGGCCGCAAGGCGTTTCTCGACGCGCTCGCCAAGGCGCGCCCGATCGTGCTCGAGCCGATCGTGAGCGTCGAGATCACTGCGCCTGAAGACCACATGGGAGACGTCGCGGGCGACCTCTCGGCGCGCCGCGGCCACATCAAGGGCTCGGACGTGCCGCGCGCAGGCACCGTGCAGATCTCGGCGCTGGCGCCGCTCTCGGAGCTGGAGAGCTTTCCCTCGCGCCTCAAGTCGCTCACTGCGGGGCAGGGCTCCTATTCCTACCAGTTCAGTCACTACGACCCGGCGCCGGCGCCGCTGCAGCAGAAGCTCGTGGCGCAGCACAAGCCCGCGGCGGCGGAAGATTGAGCGCGCCGAGTCTGCCGATCCGGTATCAGCGCGCAGGCGAAGGTGCGCCGCTCGTTTTCGTTCACGGCTTCGCCTGCAGTCGCAGCGACTGGCGGGCGCAGCTCGAGCATTTTGCCGCCGGCCATACCGTGGTCGCCTGCGACCTGCGCGGTCACGGCGAGACGCCGGGCGAGCCCGCCGAGTGCTCGATCGAGCGCTACGGCGCGGACGTCGCGCAGCTCGTCAGGGCGCTCGGGCCGGAGCGTGCCACCCTCGTCGGCCACAGCATGGGCTGCCGCGTCGTGCTGCAGGCCTACATGGAAGCGCCCGAGCAGGTGGCCGCCCTGGTGCTCATCGACGGCAGCCGCATCGGCATCGGCGATCCGGATACCGCCGAGCGCGTGGTGCGGGAGCAGCTCGAAGCCACCGGCTACGGCGTGTTCGCGAGGAAGCTCTTCGCCGACATGTTCCTGCCCACCACCGACGCGGCGCTGCGCGAGCCGGCGATGGAGCGCGCGCTGCAACTGCCGCCGCCGGTGGGCGGCGAGCTCTGGGCGCGCATGGTGGGGTGGGACGCGCGCTGGATGGAGCGTGCACTGGCCGCGGTCAAGGTGCCGCTGCTCGTGATCCAGAGCACGCAGATCAACGCCGAGCGGGTGCGCGTGCCGCTCAAGGCGGGCGAGAGCACGCCTTGGCTCGAACTGGTCAGGCAGTGCGCGCCCGAGGCGCGCATCGAGATCGTCACCGGCGTCGGCCACTTCACCCAGCTCGAGGCGCCCCAGCGCGTCAACCGCCTGATCGGCGAGTGCGTCGCGCGCGGCTAGGACAGCGCGTTCAGCCCTCGAGCGCGGCGCGCGCCAGACGCTCGACTTCGAATCCCTCGCAGGCCTCCGCACCCGGCCCGCAGGCGTTGCCTGCGCGCGCCGCCTCGATCGCGCGCGCGTAATAGGCGCGCGCCGCATCGCCCAGCTGCTGGCCTCGGGCCGCCTCGGCGAGCATGAAGTACGACAGGTCGCTCAGGTAGCCGACCAGCATCACCGAGGTCGCGAGCTCGCGCCAGGCGCCCTCGCGATGCAATCGCTTCCACTCGCCGCGCCGCGCGCCGTAGGACACCGAGCACGCGATGGTGCAATCGAAGACCATCTCGCCGCGCTTGAACTTTTCGAAGCGCTCGGCGAGGAACGTCATCGCCTCAGGCTCGCGCGCGACGCGCGACGCGTAGGCTTCGCGCGATTCCTCGCCGATCACCCGCTCGTTCACCGGCTGACCGACAAAGCGCGGCGCTTCCCCGGGCGGCGACTGCCTGGCGAGCTGGTAGTAGCCATCGACCTTCGGCACCAGCGCGCGCAGGCGCTCGATGCGGTTTTCCGGCGAGGGATGCGTGGACAGGAACTCCGGCGGCGAGCCGCCTTCCTTGGCCATCTTTTCCCACAAACTGATCGCGGCGCGCGGATCGTAGCCGGCGCGCGCCGCGAGCTCGATGCCGACCTGGTCGGCCTCGCGCTCCGCCTCGCGGCTGTTCGGCAGCGCGATCGCGAGCACCGCCGCCATTTGCGTTAGCGTGAGATTGCGATCGAAGGAGCTCGAATCGCTGCGCGAGGCGCTCGCCGCAGCGATCACCACTGCGCCGACCTGCATGCCCATGGCCATCGACATTCTCTCGCGCGTGTGGCCGACGAGCGCGTGGCCGATCTCGTGTCCCATCACGGCGGCGATCTCGTCGTCGGTCGCCTTCAGCTTCTCCCACATGCCGCTGTAGAGGCCCATCTTGCCGCCCGCCATGCAGAAGGCGTTGACGATCTTGGGCTCGTCGATCACCGTGATCTCCCAGTTCCAGGTGGCGCTTTCCGGGCGAAAGCGCACCGCCTGCGCGATCAACCGGTCGGTGATCTCGCGCACCCGCTCGACCCGCGGCGTATCGGTTTGCACCTTCTTCTTCTTCGCCAGCTGGCCGATCATGCCGTTATAAGCGGCCGAGGACTCGCCGATCGCCTGCTTCTCCGACACCAGCAGGAACTGGTTGCGGCCGGTGATCGGGTTCGCGGTGCAGCCGGCGAGCAGCATCAGCGCCGCCAGGGCGAGCGAGGGAAAGACCCAGAGAAGCATGGTGCTTGGAGTGCCCGAAGGGGGAAAAATTCTACACCGGCGCGACGGCGGCGGTCCGGCCCGCGCCGCGTTGCTGGCTGGCGCGGCACTCGCCAGCGCCGTCCATCGCGCGAAGCGCCGCTCTCGCCGCGGCGCCTATGCGGTTCATTTCGTTGGAGGATCTTGATTGCCGCACCGGCCCCGGGCGGGGCGCTCAGGCGCTGCGGAAGCGCGCGATGCGCGCGAACGCGATCGCCGCCAGAGGCAGCGCGAGCCCGATCGCCGCCTGCGCGATCAGCAGGTCCCCGAGCTGGCTGTAATCCGCCGCGACCTGCGCGACGCCCGTCGCCGGGTCGCGGACTTCGCGCGCCACCAGGTAGGCCTGGTTGAGGTACTTGGTGCCGAGCTGCGAGGCCGACAGCGCAAGGTTGGTAAACGATGCCATCACGGCGAAAAAAGTGGCCTTCAGGTTGGCCGGCGCGGAGTTCGCGATCCACGCCAGCATCGGGATCATCGCGATCTGGCCCAGCGGCGACTCGAGCGCAGTGTCGACGAGCACGATGAAACGCGCGTCCACCACCCCGCCGGTCAGCGCTGCGCTCCAGACGTGCAGCCCGTAATACATCCCGATGATGGGCAGCGTCAGCACCGTGCCGACGATGGTGAGAAAGCCCACCACGTAGGCGATCGAGCGCTCCGCCATGAAGCGCCGGAAGACGAACATCCCCACGAGCGTCAGCGCGCTGGCGATGAGCGAGAGGACCGACAGGAAGTGCTGATCGAACCCGAGCTGGTCGATCATCCACCACGTCACGCCCGGTCCGGGCGACGGGATCGCACGGAAGACGAAAATCACCACCGCGGTGCCGATCAGCGTGGCGCGCGCCCCGGGCTCGAGCACGCGCGTCAGGCGCGTGATCAGGAACACGACGATCGCGAGCGACCCGAGGAAGATGATCTCCTGGTTGTAGGCCACATCGGAGAGCCCCATGCTCATGGTGAACACGACGAACACCAGGCTGCCGCCGAGAATCCACCAGTTGGGGGGCGGGGCCTCGACCGGCTCGATGACGAGGCGCTCGACCTCCTCCCGCGACCATCCTTGCGCGGTGAGCTGCCGCACCCGGCGCCGCTTGAGCAGCGCGTGGCTCATCACTCCCAGTACCGAGATTGCCGGGATGACGAGCGCCATCAGGTAGATGTCGCGGTAGATGGCGGCCTTCGCCGCCTCCGGCAGCCCCTCCACGCCGCTGAAGAGATAAATGTTGATCGCCGCCACCAGGACGCTGCCGCCGATGATCGCCACGCGGCCCAGCGTCTGCATCGTGGTGTGCATGAGCTTGCGCGTCGCCGGGTCGATCGGTCTGCCCTCGGCATCGACCCGTGGCACCGCTTCCACCGTCATGGCATCCGCCACCGCGTCCTGGATTACGTAGCCCACCGGGGCGAGCAGCACGCTCAGCACGAACCATGCCCCGGCCGGCATGATCGCCGTCATCGCGTCGCGGCTGCCGATCAGGAACACCATGATTAGCAGGCTCGCCGCGATCAGCCCCGCCCCGAAATAGACCAGCAGGCCCTTGCGGCGCCAGATGAGATCGACCAGGTGCCCGATCGGCATCTTGAGCGCCCACGGAATGCCCGCCCAGAAACCGAGCGCGGCGAGAAACGCCGCCGAGAGTCCGAGATAGTCCTTGACGAAGAACGTGCCGACGATGGCGGTGAGGCCCGAGACGCCCGCGGCCATGTACACCATCAGCGGCGGCAGGTACGACAGCCGCAACTCGCGCCCGAGCTCGAGAATGTTCTCGTCGATCCAGCGCCGCGCAGCGCTCAGCATGAGCTGCTCTTTGCCGCGGTAGCGGGATCCCGGCCGCCACGTCGGCGGGCCGGCTCCTCCTCGCCGCTCGCACTCTCCTTTTCCGACAGGAGAGTCGATTCCGGTCGTTTCACGCGTGCCGCCGCTCCGCGCGCCGGCTCAGGCGCCGCCGCCCGGGGGGCGCGCAGCGACCTACCTGGCGTACCGGGCACTCGTACCGATCCGGGATAGGGCCGCACAGCCGCTCCAGCTACTCGGCGCCGGGTCGGGGCGCGGCTGCAACAGCCACGGCAAGCCGGCCGATGCAGCTAGCGGCAGGAAAGAAGCGGCATTTTCATGAAGCCGTCTTGTCGCGGCATCGCCGTGCGCTATCCAGGCTCAAGCAGGTCCGGGTGCCCAGCGCATGCCCGCTACTTCGGCAGACGTTCGATCGCGACGATTTTCTTTTTTTCGCCGTTGATCTTGAACTTCACCGAATCGCCGGGTTTCAGGTCTTTCGCGAGCGACTGCGACGCCAACGCATAGCCCATCGTCATCGAGCCCATGAGCCCCTTAATCTCGCCGTGTTGCAGGACGACCTGATTCTTGCCGGATATGACCGCGACGACCTTGCCCTGACCCTCGAAGATTCCGTCCTTGGGGCCTTGCATCTGCATGCCCTCTTTCATCTGCATGCCTTCCTTCATCTGCATCGACTGCCCCCCCTGCTGCATTGGCATCTGCGCCGCAGCGGGGCTCGCCGCAAGTACGCCCAATGACAACACGAGCGCCAGCGCCAGAACGGAACGAATAGACGGGTTCATGTTTGATTCCTCCGAATGAGTTGGGAACAATGGAAACTCGAGAGCAGCTACTTGCTCAGCCGCTCGACAGCAATGAGCTTCTGGCCGGTGGCATCGATCTTGAACCGCACCGCGTCGCCCGGCGCGAGACCCTTCAACAAGTCTTCGGAGCCCACGGGGTAGCCCATGGTCATGGCCCCCATCAATCCCTTGATTTCGCCGTGATCGAGGACGATCTGCCCGCTTTCAGTGACGATCGCAATCACGGTTCCCGTGCCCTCGAAGACGGCTGTGCCGGTCCGCTTCTTGCCGTGGCCCATCATGCTCATGTCCATGGGCACGCCGGGGGTCATGAGCATTCCCATCATGCCCAGCTGCATGTGGTAAGGGAGCATGCACATGAACATCCAGCTTCCCGGCTCTTGCACCTTAAGG
>Ga0326597_10014163_pt1 | contig 10459 bp, 11 predicted proteins | sample RVTome_12_FD_203789 | JGI IMG/M metagenome (GOLD analysis project Ga0326597, IMG submission 203789) | Soil microbial communities from uranium-contaminated site in the Upper Colorado River Basin, Wyoming, United States - RVT100D185 | ecosystem: Environmental > Terrestrial > Soil > Contaminated >... | reverse complement strand
TTGGGCCTCGCGGCCTTCGACTTCTCGACGGGAACGCTGACGCTCACCGAGGCGGGAACGAAGAAGCGCGCCGCGATCCACCTGCTGAAGGGCGAACAGGCGCTCGCCGCGCTCAACGCCGGCGGGGTCGAGCCCCTCGTCTGCACGGCCGAGGAATTCAGCGCCGCGATCACGCGGGAGAACCACACGCTCAAGCGCGCGCTGACCGATCCGCACATCCTCTCCGGCATCGGGAATGCGTACTCGGACGAGATCCTGCACCGGGCGCGGCTCTCGCCCGTGAGGCAGACGCGGGCGCTCAGCGACGGCGAGCACGCGCGGCTCTACGAGGCGACGCGGGCGACGCTCTACGACTGGATCGTGCGGCTACGGCAGGCGGCGGGCGGCGACTTCCCGGAGGGCGTGACGGCCTTCAGGCCGGAGATGGCCGTCCACGGCCGCTACGGCAAGCCCTGCCCCGATTGCGGCGCCGCCGTCCAGCGCATCCGCCAGGCGGACAACGAGATCAACTACTGCGCGAAGTGCCAGACGGGCGGCAAGCTCCTTGCCGACCGCGCGCTCTCGCGACTGCTCCGCGCGGACTGGCCGCGCACGCTCGAAGAGATGGAGGAGCGGCGGGGAATTGCGCCCCGGAGTAAGATGGGCAGGCCCACACGGAGGGGGCATTCATGATCACAGCGGCCGAGTTCATCCACGGCGGGCTCAAGCAGCTCCACGGCAGTCTCGACAAGCAGCTCGACAACATCACGTCCGAGCAGCTGCACGCCATCCCAGCGGGCAACCCGAAGGCCAACACCATCGCGTGGGGGCTCTGGCACTACGCGCGCACCGAAGACAACGTCGTGCAGTACATCCTCCAGAACAAGAAGACGCCGATCTGGGTGGAGAGCGGCTACGCGGCGAAGACGGGCCTGCCGGAGACCGCGCAGGGTACGGGCATGCCGACGGCCGAGGCGCAGGCCCTCCGCATCAAGGACATCGGGGCCTTCAAGGAGTACATGGGCAAGGTCTGGGCCTCGACCGACGCGCTCATCGCGAAGAACGACCAGGCGCTGCTCGACCGCATGGTCACGATCAGGCCGGTCGGCGAGATGCACGCGATGCGCGCGCTCGGGCAGGTGTGCCTCACCCACGGCATGATCCACTTCGGCGAGATCGAGCTGGCGCGCACCCTCGTCGGCGCCGGGGCCGTCACCGCCGTCTAGCCGGCCAGGAATTCCTCCACGAGCGACACGACGCGCTCGGACCGCTCTTCCTGGGGGAAGTGGCCGGCGTCGTGGAAGCAGGCCGTCCGCTTGTGCGAGAAGACGGTCTGGAGGCGGTCCAGCTCCTCCTGGCGGAAGGCCTGGTCGTTCATGCCCCAGAGGATGAGCGCCGGGATGTCGCGGATCTTCTCGCGGCGGCGCCAGAGGGTGTCATACCACTCGCCGGCGCCGAGGAGCGCGCGGGCATAGGCGTGGGTGGCCACGCGCTCGGCGGCTGAGCCGAACGGGCCCGTGTACTGCGCCTGGATGTGGCGCGGGAAGCGCGCCTTGTCGGAGATGGCGTGCTTCATGATGACGCGCACCGAGAAGTTCAGCCGCAGGTAGAGGAAGCGGCCGAGCGCGCCGCCGAAGAGCCGGCCGAAGCGCTCGTAGTGCGGGTCGCCGCGCAAGGACCACATCCACGTGTTCAGCAGGACGAGCCGCTTGACGTTCGCCGGCTTCTCGATGGCGTACGAGACGCCGAACGGCCCGCCGAAGTCGTGGAGCACGAGCGTGACGTCGCGCAGGCCCAGCGCCTCGATCAGCCGCCGGAGATTTGCCGCCTGCTCGGCCGGCGCGTACGAGTAGCCCTGGGGCTTGTCGGAGAGGCCGAAGCCCAGATTATCCGGGGCGATGCAGCGGTACTGCGGTGAGAGCGCCTTGATCAGGTGGCGCCAGACGAAGGACCAGTCGGGCGTGCCGTGGACGAAGACGAGCGGCGGCCCCTGCCCCTCATCCGCGTAGTGCATGCGCCCCGCGGGCAGATCGAGCCAGCGCGGAGCGAAAGGATACTCGGCCCGGTCGACCCAGGCCGGGACGCTCATCTCAGGAGCCGAGCTGATCCGCGAGATCGAGGAAGTCGCGCGCCACCACGTCCCAGTCCTTCTCGGCCGTCAGGTCCTTGGTCTGGCCGGGGCCGTGCTCGGTGGGGCGCGTGATGAACATGGTCCTGAAGCCCAATGCTCGGGCCGCGGCGAGATCGCCGTTGTGCGCCGCGACCAGCGCGCATTCCTCCGGCCGAAGCCCGAGCAGGGCCGCGGTGCCGAGGTAGCAGCCGGGTTGAGGCTTGTAGTGGCGCGTCACTTCGGCGCCCAGGATCGCGTCCCACGGCAGTCCCGCGCGCTTGGCCATGTTGAGCATGAGCGCGACGTTGCCGTTGGACAGCGTGGCGAGGACGTGCTTGCGCTTGAGCCGCGTGAGGCCCGGCACGGCGTCGGGCCAGGGATCGAGGCGGTGCCAGGCGCGGTTGAATTCGTCGAGGTCGCGGGCCGACACGTCCTTGAAGCCGAACTCGACGGCGAGCTTGCCGAGGCTCTCGCGGTGGAGAACATCGAGCTTGGTCCACGCGCGCTTGCCGCTGCGCACTTCCTCCATGGCCGGCTGGTACATCGCCCGCCAGCGGTCGGCGAAGGCCGCCCAGTCCACGCGGAGCCCGGCCGGCGTCCCGAACGCCTCGCCTTCCCTGATGATGCTGGAGCGCCAGTCCACGACCGTGCCGAATACGTCGAAGCAGAGCGCCTTGACGGACGTGGAATCCATGCGCGCCATCAGTCGAGGGCGGGGCGCTTCTGCTGCCACGGCCGCGCCTTCTCGAAGGCGGCGGCGGCCTGAAGCACGGTGAGATCGGCGAAGCGGCGTCCGACGACCTGGAGACCGACGGGCAGGCCCGCCCTGGTGAAGCCCGCCGGAAGCGAGCAGGCGGGCTGGCCGGTGAAGTTGAAAGGATAGGAGAAGGACGCCCAGCCGATCCAGTCCCACGCGTGCTGGGGCCAGTGCTCGGGGTTCAGCCGGCCCAGCGGGAAGGCGGCGACCGAAACGGACGGCGTCAGCAGGAGGTCGTACTTCTCGAAGAGCGGGCGGACGGAGTCCCAGTGCGCCATCTTCCTGCCTCGCATGTCGATGTAGTCCGCGAGGCTCACGCGCAGGCCGTCCTCGATGCACGCTACGAAGCCCGGGTCCATCTTGTCGCGCCACTTGGGCAGGTACTGTGACCACGTGCCCGCGTAGTGCGCGGGCCACATCATGCGGATCATGTCGTGCGTGTCGGCGAAGTGCGTCTTGACTTCCTCGACCTTCGCGCCCACGTCCTTGAAGGCCCCGACTGCGCGCTTCACGAGCGCGGCCACCTCGGGGTCCACGGGCAGCCCGCCCAGGTCGGGACTCCACGCGACGCGAAGACCCCTCACGCCGCGGTTGAGCTTGCCCACGTAGTCGGCGGGCGCCGCATCGAGCGAGGTGCGGTCCCAGTCGTCGGGGCCCGCCATCACGCCGAGCATCAACGCGGCGTCCCCCACGGTGCGGGTCATGGGGCCGTTGTGAGTCGTGTAGTCGTTGTTCGACACGGGCCACTGCGGCACGCGGCCGTACGACGGCTTGTGGCCGAAGATGCCGCAGAAGGCCGAGGGCACGCGAATCGATCCCGCGCCGTCCGAGCCCTGGTGCAGAGGCCCGAGGCCCGCCGCGGCCGCCGCACCCGCGCCCGCGGAGGAACCACCGGTGTTCATCCGCAAGTCCCACGGGTTGTGAGTGTCGCCAGTGAGCGGGCAGCCGCTGAGCGCCTTCCAGCCGAACTCCGGCGTGGTCGTCTTGCCGATGAAGATCCCGCCCGCCTCCTTGAGCCGCCGCACGAAGGGCGCGTCCTCGTCGGGGACGCGGTCCGCGAAGATGTGCGAGCCGCTCATCGTGCGCACGCCCTTGGTGAAGGTCAGGTCCTTGATCGAGAACGGGATGCCGTGGATGGGCCCGAGCTTCTTCCGCTTCATCACCGCTTGCTCGGCCTCGCGCGCGACCTTCATCGCCGCATCCGCGGTGATGGTGCAGAAGGCGTTGAGCTTGGGGTTCAGCTTCTCGATGCGCGCCAGGACCGCCTTCGTCAGCTCGACGGGGGAGAGCTTCTTCGAGCGGATCAGCGGGAGAAGCTTGGTGGCCGGCGTGTAGCAGAGATCGGTCGGGCTCATGGTGCCTCCGGGCTCGTGGTCACTGACTGAATGGGGCGCATGGTAGCACAACGCGCTATGCTCTGAGGCCATGGGCCCCGCCGAGCGCGCCCACCCGGGCGCGGACATGGAACGCTTCGTCCGGGAGCAGATGGCCTTCGTGGGCCTGGCCGACGCCGACATCGAGACGATCCGCCGCACTGCGCCGCTCGTGCTCAAGCACGAGACGGCGATCATCGAAGCGCTCTACGATCATTTCCTGCGCTTTCCTGACACCGCGAAGTTCTTCGTGGGCGAAGACGGCGCGCCGGATCTTCCCAGGCTCGAGCGCCGCAAGCACAGCCTGGGACGGTGGCTCCGCGAGACGGCCGAGGTCTCGATGACCCACGGCTTCGTCTACTACCTCCTCGCCATCGCGCTCTCCCACAGCCATCGCGAGTACGGGCCGGGAGGCAAGATCCCGTCCGAGTTCATGGTGGGCGCGATGAGCCTGGCCCAGACGGCCGTCGCCGGCGTGCTCCGGGATGAGCTGGCCGATCCGCGCGAGGCCCTCGAGGCCTCCGTCGCGTGGAACAAGCTCCTGCTCGTGCACCTCAACGTCTTCCTCCTGGGCTACCTCCTGCCGCCGCGCGAGGCGCGCGATTGACAGGCCGCGGGCCTCGCGGCATAGTGGGCGCGTGACCAGGCCCGGGACGGTCGGCGAGCTCCACGCGAGCGGGTACAAGTCGAAGTCGGTCAAGCAGGAGCTTCGCGACAACCTCATCGTGCGCCTCAAGGCGGGCGCAACGCTCTTCCCCGGCATCGTCGGCTACGAGGACACCGTCCTGCCGCAGATCGAAAACGCCATCCTCTCCGGCCAGGACATCGTCTTCCTCGGCGAGCGGGGACAGGCCAAGACGAAGATCGCGCGCCTCATGGTGGGGCTTCTCGACGAAAACGTGCCGGCGCTCGCGGGCTGCGAGACCAACGACGACCCCTTCGCGCCGATCTCCCCCGCCGGGCGCCGGCTGATCGCCGAGCAGGGTGACCGCGCGCCGATCGCGTGGCTCCCGCGTGACCACCGCTACGGCGAGAAGCTCGCGACGCCCGACATCACGATCGCGGACCTCATCGGCGAAGTGGACCCGATCAAGGTCGCCGAGGGGCGCTACCTCTCCGACGAGCTGACGATCCACTACGGGCTCCTGCCGCGGACGAACCGCGGCGTCTTCGCCATCAACGAGCTGCCGGACCTGGCCGAGCGCATCCAGGTCGGTCTCCTCAACATCATGGAGGAGCGCGACGTCCAGATCCGCGGCTACAAGGTCCGCCTGCCGCTCGATCTCTTCGTCGTCGCCTCCGCCAATCCCGAGGACTATACCAACCGCGGGCGCATTATCACACCGCTCAAGGACCGCTTCGGCTCCCAGATCAGGACGCACTACCCCGCGAAGATCCAGCACGAGATCGATATCATGGAGACCGAGCGGACGCGCTTCGCGGCGGACGCGGTCGAGACGCGCGCGCCCGAGTACATGAAGCAGATCGTGGCGGAGCTGACGCACCTCGCGCGCCGGTCGTCCGAGATCAGCCAGCGCTCGGGCGTGTCCGTGCGCGTGAGCATCTGCAACTACGAGAACCTGCTGTCGAGCGCGCTCAAGCGGGCGATCCGGCTCGGCGAGCCCGTCGCCTGCCCGCGTGTGAGCGACCTCGACGCCATGATCGCTTCGACCTCCGGCAAGATCGAGCTGGAGACGGTGGGCGAGGCCAGCGAGGAAAAGATCCTGGGCAAGCTCGTGCAAAGGGCAGTGCTGAGCGTCTTCAACCGCGCCTTCACGGGGGCGGACCTCGACGAGGTCGTGGCGGCCTTCCAGGGCGGGCTCAAGGTGGACGTCTCGGACGTGATGCCGTCCGACGCTTACGTCCGACAGATCGGCGAGACGCGCCCGCTCCACGCCGCGTGCAAGAAGCTGGGCGCCAAGGAGCCCGCCGCGGTCGCCTCAGCGCTCGAGTTCGTCCTGGAAGGCCTTCACCTCTCGCGCAAGCTCAACAAGGACATGAAGGCGGGCCAGACCAGCTACCGCAGCTAGCGCCTCGGCCGGCTGTCGCGCTGACGGGAGTCGCCCTTCGTCCGGCATCACCGGGCGGGATTGACCCGGTCCAGGTCCACCTCGTCCTTTCGCAGAAAGCCCTTGCCGTCGTAACGGTCGTAGGGGAAGGGCGAGAACTTGGCGAACTTCTCGCGGAATCGCAACCCGACCGGCCGCGAATCAGGCGAAAATGCGAACTCCTCCGGATTTCCCTGGGCGACCTCTACCAGGTCATACTGCCTGCTTCCCAGCCCGATGATCTCGCCGGTGACAAGCTGGATCTCTTCGCTGACACCTGGCGCCCGGGAAGAGCACAACTCGAACTTGCGCTCGCCCGCGGCCAGCGCCCCTTTCTCGGCAGCCGTGGAGCCGGAGATCCCGATGGCACTGGTCGCCTTGTCGATGCATGCCTTGTCAATCGCCACCGGGTCAAAGCTGGCGAAGACGCCCAGATTCGGGACGATGGGCATGTCGCTGAAGCCCTGACAGTCACATCCAGGCGTGAGATCCAGAGCCAGGTTGATGAACGCGACCTTTCCCTTGCCCACCGCCTTGATGGCGCCGAGGCACGCATCGGCGATGGCGGCATTGGCGGCTTCCTGGTTGGGGTTGTGCACCTCCAGGACACCGCTACTCGTCATGGGACCCATGCAGGCGCGGCAGGCGGGGCAGTGCTCCTGATCCCATTCGATGGACTTGTCCCTGACGTGGACGAGGCCGTAAGGGCAGAGGTCTTCCAGCCATTTCCCGCCGTTTGCGCCATTGTGGGCCGCGAGCTTCTCCGGGTGAAGCGTCGCCGACCCGCTGAAGCCATAGCGCGGATGGCCGCCCATATGGACGTTGAATTTTCCCCGCTTGGACTGTGCGCCGATGCCGAGGTTCTTGATGGCTCCTCCGATGACGCCCATGACGTGGCCCTTGAAATGGGTCAACGTGATGAGGACGTCGGCGGCGGCGATGGCTGTGGCGATGAAAGCTTCCTTGAGAATGTACCCTTCCGGAAGGTCGACCCGGAAGTCGTCGGTGCCCATGAATCCATCGGCGCAGATGAACGGGCACCCCAGAACGGCGGGACTGTACCCGTTGCGTTCAGCCGTGGTGAGGAAGTCAAGCTCGGTGACGCGGCTGGCGTAGGGGTTGTACGGCAGCGTCGTGGTGTCGCACACGAAGGGCCTCCCGCCCAGGCTCTTGACCCGGTCCACCAGGGCCCGAGCGTACACGGGGCGCAGATAGCCGGTATTGTTCCACTCTCCGCAGTGGGTCTTGATAGCCACCACGTCCTTCGGCTTGATCAGCTTGTCGAAACCGGCCGCGTCGAACACGGCCAGCAGCTTGGGCACCAGGCCCGTCTCGAGCGATGCACTCCGGGCATTCATGTAGTACACGGTGGAAGTCATAGCCCCTCCTTTGTATGTAGCGTAGATAACACAAAACCCGTTCCCAGTCAGCTAGGCTTTCCGCGCGAGCGCGGCCGCGATCGCGTCCACGTCGTAGACGCAGCCGCCCCAGGTCCCGCCGCCCGCCTGCTGGAGCAGAGCCCAGAACCGCGTGTCCTCCGGCAGGTCCGTGTCCGGCGCCAGGTCGGGGCGGGGCGTCCGGCTCGCCAGCACGCGCGCGCCTTCCTCGGGCCCGAAGATCTTCTCGCCGTGGCCCACCAGATCCACGCTGCCCTCGAGGCGGTTCCCGTCCACTACGATGCGGATCAGATCGCCCTCCACGACGCGGCCGATGGGCCCGCCCGCCAGCGCCTCGGGCCCGACGTGGCCGATGCAGGCGCCCGTGGAGACGCCGGAGAAGCGCGCGTCCGTGACCACTGCGACTTCCTTGCCCCACGAAAGGTGCTTGAGCGCCGAGGTGATCTGGTAGATCTCCTCCATCCCCGCCCCGAGGGGGCCGCGGCAGATCAGGGCCAGGACGTCGCCCGGCCTGACGCGGCCCGGGCCCTGGCTCTTGATCGCCGCGATGGCGTCGCGCTCGCGCGTGAAGACGCGCGCGGGACCGGTCTTGCGGTAGACGCCGTCGGCGTCCACCACGGAGGGATCTATGGCGGTGCTCTTGATCACCGAACCCTCGGGCGCCAGGTTGCCGCGGGGGAAGGTGACGGTGCTCGTGAGTCCCGCCCTGCGGGCGCGCCCGGGGCTCATGATGACGTCGTCGGGGTCCACGCCGTCGGCGGCCCGCAGGCGCTCGCGCAGCACGCGCCGCCGCTCCGAACCCTCCCACCAGTCGAGCGCGCGGCGGAGCGTGTCGCCCGACACCGTCAGCGCGCTCTCGTCGAGCAGGCCCTCGCGGCGCAGGTGCAGCATCACCTCGGGGACTTCGCCGGCGAGGAAAACGCGCACGGTGGGGTGATTCATCGGCCCGTTGGGCAGCGCGTCCACCAGCCGGGGCACGCGACGATTGACTTCGTTCCAGTCCTCCACCGTCGGGCGCCGGAGTCCCGCGGCGTGCGCCGCCGCAGGCAGATGCAACAGGAGATTCGTCGAGCCGCCGAAGGCCGCGTGCACGGCCATCGCGTTGCGCACGGTCGCGTCCGTCACCAAGTCGCGCGTGGCGAGACCCCGGGCGTGGAGGCCGACCATCGCGCGCGCGGAGCGCCGGGCCATGTCGAGCCAGATGGGCTGTCCCGAGGGCACCAGCGCCGGGGGGCAGCGAGAGGCCGAGGGCCTCGCCCACCACCTGGGCTGTCGCCGCGGTGCCGAGGAACTGGCAGCCGCCGCCCGGGGACCCGCAGGCACGGCAGCCGAGGTCGCTCGCCTCCTCGAGGCTCAGCTCGCCCTGGGCGAAGTGGGCGCCGATGCTCTGCACCTTGCCCGCGTCCTCGCCGTCGGTCGGCGGCAGCGTCACGCCGCCGGGCACCAGCACGCAGGGCAGGCCCCGCATGGCCGAGAGCGCCAGCATCATGGCAGGCAGGCCCTTGTCGCAGGTGGCGATGCCGAGAACGCCCTTGCGCGTCGGCAAGGAGCGGATGAGCCGCCGGAAGATGATTGCCGCGTCGTTGCGGTAGGCGAGACTGTCCATCATGCCTGTCGTGCCCTGCGTGCGCCCGTCGCAGGGATCGGAGCAGAAGGCGGCGAAGGGCAGGCACTCGAGGCGCACCAGCTCCTCGGCCGCGGCCTGCATGAGGAGCCCGACCTCCCAGTGCCCGGTGTGGTAGCCGAGGGCGACGGGCCGGCCGTCGGCGGCGCGCACGCCCCCCTGTGTCGAGAGCATGAGGTACCGCGGGCGGCCCAGCTCGCGCGGGTTCCATCCCATGCCCGCGTTCTGCGTCAGCCCGAAGATGTCACCGCTCGGGCTGTCCCGGAGCATCTCGGCGGTGAGCGGCAGACTGCCGCGCGGCCCCGGCGCCGCGCACTTGACCTCCAGCACGTCGCTGCCCGACTCGACGATCTCGGCGAAGCCGAGAGCCTGCGCCTTCGTTCTCACGGGGTCCCGGCCGCGGCCGGACCGCGGCTGCGCTCGAACTGCGGCAACGCCAGGTCACCCCGCGTTTCGAAGACGACCCGGACGCGATCGCCGATCGTGAGGCTCTCCGGTTCGGGACCCAGCACATTGCCCATCATGCGGTAACCCTCGTCGAGATCCACGAGCGACCAGGCCGGGCGGAGACCGAGGTACTCGGCCACCACCGAGCTCGGCATCAGGTGGGGCTCGAGGAGGGAGTACGCGCAGATGATGCCGTCGACCTTGGCCTTGCCCAGGCCCGCGTCTGCCAGAGCCTCGCGGGCCGCGTCGGCGTGGAGCGAGAGCCAGCTCGAGCCGGGGATCTCACCAAATCGGGTACAGCCCACGCCCGTGAGCCGGGCCCGGTGCCCGGCGCTGCGGACCGTCATGTCGTCGCCTCAGGATGGCTCATGCCGTGTTCGATCTCCTCGCGCGTCCCGCCGCCTTCCGCCACACCGTAATCGATCGGCCGATCCGTCGGCAAGAGCAGAGAGGACCTGCTCGCCATGTGAGCCTGGCGCGAGGCGAGCGGTGTCAGTGCGCAGATATCATGAACCCCCTTTGTCAGTACTGGCCCGCCTCGCCCGAGAATCGTCCCCCGACGTCTGCCAGGAGCCGCCCAAGAGGGCGCATGGGGCGGGCTGGGGCGAGCCGGAACGCGGGCAACTTCGCGTGCCCCCTACACGGACATCTGGCGTCGTATCATGCTGAGCGGCCCTGCCACCGACCTTGACCGGGAACCCGGCAGCTCCTGACAAGGAGAGAC
>Ga0326597_10014162_pt1 | contig 10459 bp, 6 predicted proteins | sample RVTome_12_FD_203789 | JGI IMG/M metagenome (GOLD analysis project Ga0326597, IMG submission 203789) | Soil microbial communities from uranium-contaminated site in the Upper Colorado River Basin, Wyoming, United States - RVT100D185 | ecosystem: Environmental > Terrestrial > Soil > Contaminated >... | reverse complement strand
GGACTGCGTACGCGTCGCCGAGACGAGTGGCAGGCCCGTCAAGGACGTCCAGGCGGCCACCATTAAGGCGTTTCTGGATCGGAATTAGCAGTTAGCGTGCGTTTCTACCTCACGACCGCGATCGACTATGTCAACAGCCGGCCGCATCTCGGCACGGCGTACGAAAAAATCACCGCTGACGTGATTGCCCGTTACAAGCGTCTTGCAGGCTTCGAGACGCACTTCTTGATGGGCAACGATGAGCACTCGCAGAACGTCTACAAGCGCGCGCTCGAGCGAGGCCTCGAGCCGCACGCGTACTGCGACCAGATGGAGCAGGAGTTCCGCGCGGTCTGGAAGCAGCTCGACATTTCGTTTGACGACTTCATTCGAACCACCGAACCGCGCCACAAGGTGGCAGTGCAGCAGCTCGCGCAGCGCTGCTTCGACAAGGGCGACATCTATGAGGGGCAGTACGAAGGCTGGTACTGCGTGTCGTGCGAGGCGTTCAAGCAGGAGAAGGATCTGATCGGTGGCAAGTGCCCGCTCCATCCCACGCTGACGCCCGAGTGGATACGCGAGAAGAACTACTTTTTTCGACTGTCGAAATACCGCGACGCGTTGCTCGAGCATTTCCGCGCGGATCCCGATTTTCTCAGGCCTGACAACCGGCGGAACGAGATGCTGCGGCTGCTCGAGGGTGGGCTCGAGGACATCTCCGTCAGCCGGGCGGGTCAGCTGTGGGGCATTCCGTTGCCGTTCGCGCCCGAAAATGTCGTGTACGTCTGGTTTGACGCGCTCGTCAACTATGCGGCAGCGGTCGGATACGCCACAGACGCTGCGAGATTCGACAGAGAGTGGCCGGCGGACCTTCACATCGTCGGCAAGGACATTACGCGGTTTCACACCGTGGTCTGGCCGGCCATGCTGATGAGCGCCGGGATGGCGTTGCCGGCCCAGGTGTTCGGGCACGGATGGGTGAACTTCGGCGGACAGCGCATGAGCAAATCGCTCGGCACCAGCCTCGATCCCTCGGACGTGGCCGAACGGTTCGGGCCGGATCCGCTGCGCCTCTACCTGGTCAAGGAGATCGCGTACGGCGCCGACGGGGACTTCACGTGGGAACGATACGAGGAGCGCTATAACGTCGACCTGGCGAACAACCTGGGCAACCTCGTCAGTCGCCTCGCGGCCATGGCCGAGAAGTACCGCGGATCGCGTCTGGCGCCGGCGGGGAGCGGCGGTCGGCTAGCCCAGGTGGCCGATGCTGCCCTCACACGATATCGCGCGTCCATGGACGCGTTCGCGCTGCATGACGGCGTGGCGGCGGCGTTTCAGATCGTCGACGCCTCCAACGAATTCATCGCGGAGACGGCGCCGTGGGCCCTGGCGAAGAGCCCCGGGGACGCAATCCGCCTGGATGCGGTGCTCTTCGAGGTGGCTGAGGCACTGCGCGTCGCGGCGGTGCTGCTGCGGCCGATCATGCCAGCCTCGTCGGCCGAGATCCTGCAGCGCGTCGGAGAGACGACGGCGCCTGATGCGCTGCGTCTCGATCGTGACGGGCCATGGCGGGCAGATGGCGTGAGACACATCGTGAAAGGGGCGCCTTTGTGGCCCCGCGTGGAAGAGACCAAGATCGATGACGACGTGCGTAGGGCCGGTTCCGCGCAGGGGACCGGCCGGAAAGAGGAGATCAACGTGGAAGAGAAACCCAGTGGGGCGGCCCGCGCGCCCGATGCGCCCGCGACGACGCCTGCCGAGGATGGCCGTATTTCCATCGACGACTTCAAGCGCGTCGAGTTGCGCGTGGCCAAAGTGCTCGAGGCCGCGCCGGTTTCCAAGTCGAAGAAGCTGCTCAAGTTGACGGTCGACACCGGCACCGACCAGCGAACAATCGTGGCGGGCATCGCCGAGGCGTACCAGCCGGAGCAGCTCATCGGCCGGACCGTCGTGATCGTCGCGAACCTGCAGCCGGCGAAGCTGATGGGCGTCGAGTCGCAAGGCATGATCCTCGCCGCCGGCCCGGAAGGCGGTCTGCCGACACTCGTCGGGTTTGCCGACGCCGTCGCGCCGGGGACGCGGGTGCGGTAGCAACGACTCACGCCGGAGATCCCACGTCCAGGTTGGGCATAGGGTCCTGAGGAGTTGTGAAGCTGCGGAACTGACATGATCGACTCACATTGCCACCTCGCGGGCGAGGAGTTCGAGGCCGATCTGGCGGACGTGGTCCACCGGGCGGTGGCCGCGGGTATATCCGGCGCGCTCGTGATTGTCGGAGCCAATGATGAGAGGGAGTGTGCGCGCGCGCGCGAGGTCACTGGAATCTGGGCCGGCGTGCGGTTGTCCTTCGGTGTCCATCCACACGCGGCCGGGCAGTGTGCGGACGAGCACGGCTTGGCGGCGCGTCTTGTGCAGGAGCGGCTACAGGGTGCGGACCAGGCGCGGGCGATCGGCGAGATCGGCCTCGACTACCACTACGACTTCTGTCCGCGCGATGTCCAGCAGGCGGTGTTCCGCGAGCAGATTGACCTCGCACGACGCCTGCGCCTTCCGGTCGTCATCCACACGCGTGAGGCCGAGGAGGACACCTTTGGCATCCTGGCCGACGAGTCGGCCGGCGAGGTCGGTGGCGTGTTTCACTGCTTCACCGGGGACCGTGCGATGGCCAGACGGGCCCTCGACGCAGGGTTTCACATCTCATTCTCCGGTATCGTGACGTTTCCGCGCGCGGCGGAACTGCACGAGGTGGCGAAGATGGTGCCTGTCGATCGTCTGCTGATCGAGACAGACAGCCCGTTCCTTGCCCCAGTGCCGCACCGCGGTGCACGGAACGAGCCGGCGCACGTCGTGCGCGTTGCCGAGGCCGTCGCTCGACTGCGCGACACGACAATGGAGGCGGTTGGTCAGGCTGCTCAGGAAAACTTCGACCGGCTGTTCAACCCGTAACTGCTACTCCTGGCACGGATTAGCGCGTCACGCTCGTTGACACTCCGCTCGCGGATGTGGTCTGATCAACTCCGCGTGAACCCCACCGCGCAGAAACCTTCCGCATCCGCTCTGGCGGAGATGTTCGAGCCGATTCGCGACGACTTGCGCGAAGTCGAGCGCGAGTTCGCCCACCATGTGCAGTCGCAGGTGGATGTCATCCCGACCATCGGTAACTACGTCAAGGAAAGCGGTGGCAAGCGCATCAGGCCGGCAGTGCTCCTGATGGCAGCGCGCATGGCCGGCTACACGGGCGAGCGCGCCGTGCGCTATGCCTCGGTCATCGAGTTCATCCACACCGCCACCCTGGTGCACGACGACATCATCGACGAGTCCGAGCTGCGGCGTGGACGGGAAGCCGCGCATACGCGCTGGGGCAACCACGTCACGGTACTCTTCGGCGACTTCCTCTATCTCAAGTCGATGTCGCTCGCGCTGGAGCACGACAACCTGGAGATCATCCGCCTGCTGTGCGATGTCACCCTCCGGATCGTGGAGGGCGAGATCTATCAGCTCACGAAGAACGGGGTCGTCGAGCTCTCTGAAGAGGAGCACTTTGACATCGTGCGCCGCAAGACGGCGTACCTCTTTGCCGGATGCGCCAAGATCGGCGGCATGCTGGGGCCGACCACGATCGAGCAGCAGGACGCGCTCTGGGAATACGGCTTCAACATCGGCATGGCATTCCAGCTCGTGGACGACCTGCTGGACTTCACGGGGGAGGAAGGGGCGCTCGGGAAACCGGTCGGCGGCGACTTGCGTGAAGGCAAGATGACGCTGCCCGTCATTCACCTGCTCGCGCGCGGTGACGGCGCGGCAGAAGTCCTGATTCGCAAGATCGTGCGCGAGCGCGATGTCACACCTGACGAGTCGCGTGAGCTTCGGGCGCTGCTGGCCCAGGCGCGGTCCATCGACTACGCCCACGGCGCCGCCTCCGATTTCGTGGAGCGAGCCAAGCGCGCCCTCGCCGTGTTCCCGTCTGGCCCCGAGCGCGACGCACTGGTCTTTCTGCCGGACTACGTTCTCTCGCGCGACCGGTAATGCTGTACGTAAGTCGCACCTCGCTCGCCTCGGTGCGCGGCCGGACATCCACCACGGGGTGCTAGGGCGGGTCCTGTGACTCCCGCCGACCGGGTCCGCGAGCTCCGTCGCCTGATTCGGCGCCACGAAGAGCTCTACTACGTTCTGAGCGCCCCGGAAATCGCCGACGCCGAGTTCGACCTCCTGATGAGGGAACTCGGACGACTCGAGTCGGAACATCCCGATCTGGTTACCCTCGATTCGCCGACCCAGCGGGTGGGCGGGCGGGCGGTGTTCGGCTTCGCGACGGTCGACCACGCGGAGCCGATGCTGAGCCTTGATAACGCGTACTCAGACGCCGAACTACGCGCGTTTGACGAGCGCGTGCGGCGCGGCCTTGGCACAGACGTCGGGGACTCGGTCGCGTACGTCGCGGAGCTGAAGATCGACGGGCTGAGCGTTGCGCTGACCTACGAGTCAGGGACGCTCGTCCGAGGCGCGACCCGAGGCGACGGTACGCGCGGCGAGGACGTGACCTCCAACCTGCGCACCGTCCGTGCGATTCCGCTGCGCCTGCGCGAGGACGCGACGGACGACCAGGCCGGGCGGCGCCGGTCTGATGGTAGCCGCCTCGAGATCCGTGGCGAGGTCTTTCTCCCGAGGAAGGCATTCGAGCGGATCAACACGCAGCGGGAGGAGGCTGGCGACGCGCTGTTCGCCAACCCCCGAAACGTGGCGGCCGGCACCCTCCGAAACCTGGATCCGGCGCTCGTGGCGAGTCGCGGCCTGAGCGCGTGTTTCTACCAGCTCGTGAGCGACCCGGATGCTCCGTCCCAGCCGACGGACCTTCCGCCCCCCCCTCGCCTGTCCACCCACGGCGAAACGCTGGAGCAGCTGCGCGACTGGGGGTTGCCCGTCGAACCGCATTGGCGCCGGTGCGCCGGCATCGAGGAGCTCGTCGCCTTCTGTCGCGAGTGGGCGGAGAAGCGGCGTACGCTGGACTTTGACACCGACGGTGTGGTGATCAAGGTCGACCGGCTTGACGAACGGCGCCTCCTGGGCGTGACGAGCAAGAGTCCACGCTGGGCCATCGCATTCAAGTTTCCGGCGGAGCAGAGGACCACGATGCTCAAGAGGATCGAGGTCAACGTGGGACGCACTGGGGCCGTGACACCGTTTGCGGTGCTCGAGCCGGTATTCATCGCCGGCTCTACTGTCTCCATGGCCACGCTGCACAACGCCGACGACATCGCGCGCAAGGACATCCGAGAACGCGACTGGGTACTGGTTGAGAAAGCCGGAGACGTGATTCCGCGCGTGGTCGGACCAATACTCAGCCGCCGGCCGCCGGATGCCACCCCGTGGCAGATGCCGCCGAGCTGTCCCCGATGCGACGCGGCGCTTCAGCGGGCCGAAGGCGAGGTGGTCTGGCGCTGCGAGAACACCTCGTGCCCCGCCAGGCTGCAGCGCGGTCTGGAGCATTTCGCGTCACGGTCGGCGATGAACATCGAAGGGCTTGGCGAGTCGCTCATCGCACAGCTCATTGAACGTCGGATGATCACCGACTACGCGGACGTCTATGCCCTCACCGCTGACGCGCTCGCGACACTGACCAGCACCTCCACGCGAGGCGACGGCCGCGAGGTCCAGCGTCGCTTCGGCGAGAAGAACGCCGGAAAGGTCGTGGCTGAGATCGATCGGAGCCGGGCGAACGAGCTCTGGCGGCTAATCTATGGCCTGGGCATCCGGCACGTCGGGGCGCGAGCTGCGCAGGTGCTGGCGGATGCATTCGGATCGGTCGACGCTCTGTGCGCCGCGTCGGTTGAGCAGTTGGAGGGCACGCCGGAGATCGGTCCCGTCTTGGCGGAGTCGGTTCGACGCTGGATCGACGAACCGCGCAATCAGCAGCTCCTCGATCGACTTCGCGCGGCCGGCGTCCAGATCGACGTACCGGACATCCAGCGGCGGCAACGGAGCGTTGACGGACCGCTGGCCGGCCGGACATACGTGGTTACCGGGACGCTTGCGTCCATGACACGGGAGGAAGCCACCGCCGCCATCGAGCGTCTTGGCGGAACGGTGAAGGGGTCGGTCAGCCGGAAGGCGACCGCCGTGATTGTTGGAACAGACGCGGGGAGTAAGGCGGAACGGGCGCGTGAGCTGGGCGTCGCGATGCTGGACGAGGCGGCATTCCTCGCTCTGATCAACGAGCACGAACGTTGACGTCCTATAATGATTCGGCGATGACTCGGCGGTTCCTGGTCGTCACGGTCTCCCTGGCCGCGACGGTGGCTTTCCTGATCGGGGCGGTGGTGGCGGGTACGCAGACGCCCGCGCCCGTCATGTCTGCCACAACGATGTCTGGCGCGGCGCCTGGGTCGGCCCCCGCCCGTGTCCCTGCGAGTCTATCGGCGTCGGCCGCCGCGTTGGCCGGCAGCGTGTCGTTCGCCGACATCGCCGAACGTCTCAACCCTGCCGTCGTCAGCATCGACGCCACTTCGCGCGGCGGAGCGCGAGGACGTTCGGCTCGGCCCCCCGACAGTCCCGAGCCATTCCTGCGGCCCCCGCAGCGAGATCGCGACGGCCCGCGGCGCGGCGCTGGTACCGGCTTCGTGATCGACGCCGGCGGATTCATCCTGACCAACCACCACGTCATCGAAGGTGCCGACCGGATCATGGTCCAGCTGGCCGATGGCCGTACGCTGAGGGCGGAACGGATCGGCTCGGATCCCGATACCGATATTGCGCTCATCAAAGTCGAGTCGTCACGGGCGCTGCCGTTCGCCCCCCTCGGCGACTCCGACAGCCTCCGCGTTGGCGAGTGGGTGATCGCGATCGGCAACCCGCTCGCCTACGAGCACACCGTCACCGTGGGGGTAGTCAGCTTCATCGGTCGAAAGCTGTTCGATACCTCGCTCGATCGCTATATCCAGACCGACGCCGCCATCAATTTCGGCAACAGCGGCGGTCCGTTGATCAACACTAGCGGGGAGGTCATCGGCATCAACTCGGCCATCAGTTCCGAGGCTTCGAACATCGGGTTTGCCGTGCCGATCAACCAGGCGAGCGCCATCCTGCCGCAATTGCGCGAGAGCGGGCGGGTGTCCCGCGGCTACATCGGCGTCATGCTTCGCGACGTGGATCCCGATCTCCAACGTGCGCTGGGACTGCCGTCGGCTGAAGGGGCGCTCGTACAGGACATCACTCCCGGTTCTCCAGCCGCGCGCGCCGGCTTGCGCACCTACGACGTCATCGTCGCCATCGACGGCAAGGCGGTCGACGGAGACGACGCCCTCATTCAGATGATTGCGGCGCGGTCGCCGGGATCAGCCGCCACCGTTCAGCTCCTCAGGGACGGCAGCGCCATGAACGTCACGCTGAAACTCGCCGAGCGCCCGCAGCGCAATCGCCTGAACGGCGGCGATACCGGCGAGCCGCAGCCGACCGGCGAGCGCGGACCGCTGCTGGGTCTGTCGGTTCGCGAGATAGACGCTCGGTTCGCCGCGCGGTACACGCTGCCGGAAGGCACGCGCGGCGTCGTCGTGTCTCGGGTCGAGCCGCTGAGTCCTGCGTTCGACGCCGACATCGAGCGTGGCCACGTTGTGCTCGAGATCAATCGCCAGCCAGTCCGGGATATCGATGACTATCGCCGCCTGACCGGGAGCGCGAGCCCAGGTGACGTCCTCACTGTGTACCTCTACAAGCCCGAGCTCAATCAGCGGGCGCTCGAGACGCTCAAGATCGACGAACGTTGAAACCCCGCATTCTGGTCATTGACGACGAGGCGGCCATCCGAGATTCGTTGCGGATGATCCTGGAGTACGAGCACTACGGCTTCATGGGTGCCGCGTCAGGGCAGGAGGGCATCGCGCTCGTCCAGCACGATCGGCCAGACCTGGTGCTGCTGGATATCAAGATGCAGGGAATGGATGGCATGGAGGTCCTGCGAAAGCTCCACGCGCACGACGCCACGCTTCCGGTGGTGATGATCTCCGGTCATGGCACGACGAGCACGGCCGTGGAGGCAACCAAGTCCGGCGCCATCGACTTCCTGGACAAGCCGCTGAGCAGCGAGCGCGTGATCGTCACCGTGCAGAACGTGCTGAGGCAGCGCGACCTGAATCTGGAGAACCGCGAGCTCAAGGGCGCGATCGAGTCGAAGTACGAGATGGTCGGCGACAGCGCGCCGCTGCGCGCCGTGCTCGAATCCGTCAGACGTGCTGCACCAACCAACGCGACCGTGTTGCTGCTCGGCGAGAGCGGCGTCGGCAAGGAGCTTGTCGCCCGCACCGTGCATCGAAACAGCCCCCGCGCGGGCCAGAAGTTTATTCAGGTGAACTGCGCGGCTATTCCGGAGGAACTGATCGAGTCGGAACTCTTCGGCCACGAGAAAGGCTCCTTCACCGGCGCTACCGAGAAGCAGATCGGCAAGTTCGAGCAGGCGGACCAGGGGACGATCTTTCTGGACGAAGTGGGCGACATGAGCTCCAGGACGCAGGCCAAGGTCCTTCGAGTGCTCCAGGAGCAAGAAGTGGAGCGCCTTGGATCGGTCCGAACGATCACGGTGGACGTACGGATCATTGCCGCGACCAACACGAACCTGGAGGAGGCCATTCAGCGTGGCGAATTCCGGGAGGATCTGTATTTCCGCTTGAATGTCATTCCGATCGTGGTGCCGCCGTTGCGCGAGCGCCGCGACGACATTCCGCTCCTGGTCCGGCACTTCGCGAAGCGGATCAGTGTGGACCACAACCTCAGGCCGAGGCGATTCGATCCCAAGGCCATGGAGGCACTGAAGCGATATCACTGGCGCGGCAACATTCGCGAACTGCGCAACACGGTCGAACGGCTGATGATCATGACAACGGGCGAGACAGTGCAGTTCGAGGATCTCCAACCGGACATCCGCGGCGGCGCAGCCGCGAGTCCACCGGTTGGGGCCCCGTCTGGCGCGCCGGCGGAGATACCGTCCGGTGCGCCGTCGGCTGGAACGTTGCGAGAGTTCAAGGACACGGCGGAACGCGCGTATCTCGTGCAGAAGCTACGCGAGAGCGACTGGAACATCTCCAAGACGGCTGAGACTATCGATACGCCCCGGAGCAACCTCTACAAGAAGCTGGAGCAGTACGGGATCAAGCAGGACGTGGACGGCTAGGCCCGAATCCGATTCGGGAATGACCGCCTGCCGCCACGTTGCCCTCGTCCGCCGGCCGGCTCCCGCCTTCGCGCAGGGCGTTTCGACGTGACAGGCCGTCCGGCGGGACATCGACCTGCCTGGCGATCGTCCCTCGACAACGTAGACACTGCCACCTGACGGAGGAGGTGTCCATGCCGCGTCGGCTCGCCCACGGAAGCGCTGTAGAATCCCCATTTCCAATACCGCCATGCGAGACGCACTCGAAGTCAGGACGATGCGGCAGGTGACGCTGCGCATCGTGCCGTTCCTGATGGTCTGCTATTTCGTGTCCTTCCTGGACCGGGTCAACCTGGGCTTCGCCGCGCTCCAGATGGTCAGGGACCTTCAGTTCTCACCCACGGTGTTTGGCTTCGGCGGCGGAATCTTCTTTCTGTCGTACTTCCTCTGCGAAGTGCCGAGCAACCTGTTCCTGGAGAAGATAGGTGCCCGTCGCTGGATTGCCCGCATCATGATCGCGTGGGGCGTGCTGGCCGGCGGCATGGCGTTCGTGACGGGGCCCCAGTCGCTCTATCTGATGCGGTTCCTGCTGGGGGCGGCCCAGGCGGGATTCTTTCCCGGGGTCATTCTCTATCTCACCTATTGGTTTCCAGTCGAGTATCGCGCCCGAATCATCGGGGTGTTCATGGTGGCGATTCCGGTCTCGAGCTTTCTCGGATCGCCGATCTCGGCGGCGCTGCTCGAAACCGACGGGTGGCTCGGACTTCGCGGATGGCAGTGGATGTTCATCGTGGAGGCCGTTCCCGCTGTGCTGCTGGGGTTGGCGTGCCTGTTCGTCCTGAGCGACCGGCCTGCGGACGCGAGATGGCTTGGCGGTGACGAGCGCACGTGGCTGCTCGGAAAACTCCAGGTCGAGGCCCGGCGGAAGCGGCCGGTTGGGCACATGAGCCTGTGGCGGGTGTTGTTGAACAAACATGTGCTGGTGCTCAGCGTCGTGTTGGCGGGAAGCACCGCGGTGAGCAGCGGACTCCAGCTCTGGCAGCCGCAGATCATCCAATCCCACGGCCTCACGAACATGCAGACCGGGCTGCTCAACTCCATTCCGTTCGCTCTGGCGTCCGTGGTCATGATCTGGTGGGGGAGACGATCGGACCGAACCGGCGAGCGGATCTGGCATGCGTCGGCGCCGCTGCTGCTCACGGCGGTCAGCCTGGCGTCAGCGCTGATCTTCGACTCGCTTTTCTCCGTCATCGTCATCCTGTGTCTGGCGGTGATCGGTATTTATGCAGGCAAAGGCCCGGTATGGGCGGTGTCGACCGAGTGGCTATCGGCGGGCACGGC
>Ga0326597_10014161_pt1 | contig 10460 bp, 11 predicted proteins | sample RVTome_12_FD_203789 | JGI IMG/M metagenome (GOLD analysis project Ga0326597, IMG submission 203789) | Soil microbial communities from uranium-contaminated site in the Upper Colorado River Basin, Wyoming, United States - RVT100D185 | ecosystem: Environmental > Terrestrial > Soil > Contaminated >... | reverse complement strand
GGGGGAAGCGAAGTGGGGGGATTTGCGCAGGCACACGCAAGCCCCTCCGTGCGGCGCTTCGCGCGCGAGCTGGGCGTGGACCTCCCGCGCGTGAAGGGGACGGGACCCAAGGAGCGCGTAACCAAGGAAGACGTCCAGAACTACGTCAAGGGCGAGCTCGCGCGCCCGCGCGCCCCCGGAGGCGGGACAGGCCTCAACCTCCTGCCGCTGCCCCAGGTGGATTTCGCGAGGTTCGGGCCCGTCACCACGCAGCCGCTGTCACGCATCAGGAAGCTCTCGGGCGCGAATCTGCACCGCAACTGGGTCTCCATCCCGCACGTCACGCAGCACGACGAGGCCGACATCACCGAGCTCGAGGAATTTCGCAAGATCCAGACCGAGGAGGCGAAGAAACAGGGTATCCGCTTCACGATACTGTGCTTCCTGCTGAAGGCGGTGGTCGTGGCGCTGAAGCAGCACCCCGAATTCAACGCCTCGCTCTCGGCTGACGGCGAGAGCCTGGTGCTCAAGCAGTATTTCCATGTCGGCGTCGCGGTCGACACGCCCAACGGCCTGGTGGTGCCGGTGATCCGGGACGTGGACAAGAAGGGATTGATGGAGCTCGCAAAGGAGCTCGGCGAGGTGAGCGCGCGCATGCGCTCCGGCAAGATCCTGCCGGCCGACCTTCAGGGCGGTTGCTTCTCGATCTCGAGCCTGGGCGGACTCGGCGGCTCCTACTTCACGCCCATCATCAACGCGCCGGAGGTGGCGATCCTCGGCGTAGGCAGGTCGGCGTCGCGCCCGGTTTGGAACGGAAAGGAATTCACCCCGCGCATGATGTTGCCGCTGTCGGTGTCATACGACCACCGCGTGATCGACGGCGCGCAAGGCGCGCGCTTCATCTCGTTCCTCAGTGGCGTGCTCTCGGACATCCGCCGCCTGGTCCTGTGACGAGCGTGAAGCGCTTAAGCGTCGTGCAGTTTCCTCATCCCTCATCCCTCATTCCTCATCCCTCGGGCGGTTGATCCATGGCAACCGCCCCAATCGGCGTTCTCGGCGGCACGTTCGACCCGATTCATTACGGTCACCTGCGCCTGGCGGAGGAGCTTGGCGAGAAACTCCGCCTCGATGAGGTGCGCCTCGTTCCGAGCGGCACGCCGCCGCACCGCAGCGCGCCCGCTGTGACGGCCGATCACCGCGTCGCCATGACGCGATTGGCGGCGGCCGGCAACGCACGCTTCAAGGTCGACGAGCGCGAGGTGCGGCGCGTCGGGCCGGGCTACACCATCGACACGCTCCACGAGCTGCGTGCGGAAGCCGGCGGGACGCGCCCGCTGGTGCTGCTCCTCGGAGCGGATGCCTTCCTCGAACTCGCGACCTGGCACCGCTGGCAGGAAATCTTCGGGCTCGCGCACATCGCCATTGCCCACCGCCCGGGCGTAGCGGTCGAGCGCTGGACGGAGCGCATGCCCCAGCCGCTCGCGCGCGAGTACTCGGCCCGCCTCATGCGGCAGCCGCTGGCGATCCACCTCTCGCCGGCGGGCGGCATCGCAGTGGTCCCGTTCACGGCGCTCGATATCTCGGCGACCGCGATCCGTGACATGCTGCTGGCAGGCGCAAGCCCACGGTATTTGCTCCCCGGCGCGGTTCTCGACTATATTCGAGCCAACCGTCTGTATGAGAGCCTCTAGCACGGTGAAACACGCGTGCGTTGCTGCCAGAATTGGTGATGACGCGAAGCGAGGTGCAGCCAATATGTCGATATTGGCAAGCCGAGCGACAAAGTGTCCCGCGCAGGGCGGAGCAGGTTCCAAGCGTTTCGTGCTTGGATGGCGCGTCGTAGGGCGGAAGAGGGGCCCCTCTGGGGATCTGACCCCGGAGACGCGCATAGGGCCGGACACGACGCGCTCACGGCCGGTTCCACGGTCGCATCCCCGCAAGCGGGGCCCCTGCTCCACGTTCCACCGGCCCCCCGGAGCGGGACAGGAGAGCGCCGAAATGCGCGGTCCTCACACGCGCCTTCACGGTCGCATCCCCGGAAACCGGGGCCCCTGCTCAACGTTCCGGCGCGTCGCCGATTCTGGCTGCAACCCCTTGCGGGCTGGCACGAGTTTTGGCCCATGGCTTTGTCGCAAGTCCCTTGCTTAGTCGGTCTAAGCGGCGGGCCTTGCTTCGCGCCCTGAGCCAAAATCGTGCCAGCGCATCGCGCGTTTCACCGTGCTAGAGACTCTGGGATGAGGCTCGACAAGCTGGTCAAGGCCGCAGTCGCGGCGCTGGAAGACATCAAGGGGCGCGATATCGTGGTGCTGGACGTCAGGAAATTGACGTCGCTGTTCGACAAAGTTGTCCTCGCGAGCGCCGACTCAACCCGCCAGAGCAGGGCGCTTTCGCATCATCTCCAGGAGAAACTGAAGGCGCTCGGCGCGCGCATTCACGGAGTGGAAGGCGAGCGGGCGAGCGAATGGATACTGGTCGACCTCGGCCCGGTCATCGTTCATATCATGCTGCCTGCCGTGCGCAAGCACTACAATCTGGAAGAGCTGTGGGCGCCGGCGCCGCGGGCGAGGCGCCGACGCGCCAGCAGCTGACGGCATGAGGCTTCTCGTCGTGGCCGTCGGCCATCGCATGCCGCCATGGGTCAACGCCGGATTCGCCGAGTACGCAGGCCGCATGCCACGCGAGGCCCGCATTGAGTTGATTGCCCTCAAGCCTGCTGCGCGCGGCGCGCCCCTGCAGCGCATGCTGGAGGCGGAGGGCAAGCGCATTCTCGCGGCGGTGCCCGCGGACTGCATCAGAGTGGCGCTCGATGAGCGGGGTACCGCGCTCGGCACGATGGACCTGGCGCGACGCGTCGCACGCTGGCGGGAGGGGGGCCGCGACGTCGCTTTCATCGTGGGAGGCGCCGACGGGCTGGCCGAAAGCGTCAGGACAGCCGCGCATCTGGTATGGTCGCTCTCGCCGCTTACGCTGCCCCACGGCCTCGCGCGCGTGGTGCTCGCCGAGCAGCTCTATCGCGCGGTCTCGATATTGCACAATCATCCCTATCACCGCGAGTGAAAAGCAGGATTGAGCAATTAGGATTGAGGATTGAGCGCGATGCTGACCCGCGCTTTCCCTCGATCCTCAATCCTCGATCCTCAATCCTAGAATGAGCATCGGCGACAAGCGCATCTACCTCGCGTCCCGCAGCCCGCGGCGCAGGGAGCTCCTGAAGCAGATCGGCGTGCCATTCGAGCTGCTGCTGCTGCGCGAGGACCTGCGGCGCGGGGCGGACGTGGACGAGACGCCGTTGCCGGATGAATCGCCCGGGGTGTACGTGCTGAGGATAGCGGGCGCCAAGGTGAACGTGGCGGTGCGCCAGATCGCGTACCGGGGCCTGCCCCAGAAACCGGTGCTCGCGGCCGATACCACGGTGGTGTTCGACGACCGGATCATCGGCAAGCCGGAGAACGCGGAGGACGCCGCGCGCATGCTGCGCGCGCTGTCGGGCCGCGAGCACCAGGTGCTCACCGCGGTGGCGCTGGCGCTGAGGGAGCAGGTCGAGACGCAGATCTCGGTATCGAGCGTGTGGTTCAATGAGCTGACCGATACCGACATCCGCCGCTATGTCGAGACCGGCGAGCCGCTTGGCAAGGCCGGCGCCTACGCCATCCAGGGGCGCGCGGGGGCTTTCGTGACGCGGATCGCCGGAAGCTATTCCGGCATCGTGGGGCTGCCGCTCGTGGAAACCGCGGAGCTGCTGAAAAAGTTCGACATCCCCCTGTGGTGACCTCGCATGGCTGTCACTGAGGAAATCCTGGTCAACGTGACGCCGCAGGAGACGCGGGTGGCGGTGGTCGAGCAGGGCGTCACGCAGGAAGTTCACATCGAGCGCGCCTCCTCCCGCGGCCTGGTCGGCAATATCTACATGGGACGCGTGAGCCGCGTCCTGCCGGGGATGCAATCGGCGTTCATCGACATCGGCGGCGAGCGCGCTGCGTTCCTGCACGTTGCCGACATCCGGAGCGGCCGCGAGAACGGAGCCAGCGCGAGGCCGATCGAGCGGCTTCTTTCCGAGGGGCAGAACCTCCTGGTGCAGGTGGTGAAGGACCCGATCGGCACCAAGGGCGCGCGGCTGTCGACCCAGATCTCGATCGCCGGGCGTTTCCTGGTCTACCTGCCGCAGGAATCGCACATCGGAATCTCCCAGCGCATCGAGGACGAGGAAGAGCGCGCGCACCTGCGCGAGAAGCTGCAGCAGCTGTTGCCGGCGGAGGACAGGGGCGGCTACATCATTCGCACCGTGGCGGAATCCGCATCCGACAGGGAGCTGAAATCCGATGTCGATTACCTGCGCCGCCTGTGGAGCGGCATCCGGGACAATGCCGCCGCTGCCGCCCCGCTCACGATGCTGTACCGGGATCTCGACCTCGCCCTGCGCGTGCTGCGCGACTTCGTCCACGAGGAGACCGCGCGCATCCTGGTGGACTCGCGCGAGACCTGCCGCAAGATGCTCGAGTTCGGGCAAGACTTCACGCCCAGCGTCGCCGAGCGCGTCGAGCACTACAGCGGCGAGCGGCCGCTGTTCGATCTCTACGGGGTCGAGGACGAGATCGAGAAAGCGCTGGCCCGGCGCGTGGAACTGAAGAGCGGAGGCTACCTCGTCATCGACCAGACCGAGGCGCTCACCACCATCGATGTCAACACCGGCGGCTTCGTCACCGGGCGCAGCTTCGACGATACCATCTTCAAGACCAACCTCGAGGCGGCGCAGGTCATCGCGCGGCAGCTGAGGCTGCGGAACATCGGCGGCATCGTCATCATCGACTTCATCGACATGGACACGGAGGAGCACCAGAACGCCGTGCTCAACGAATTTCGCAAGGCGCTCGCCCGCGACCGCACGCACATGACGGTGAACGGCTTCACCGGGCTCGGGCTGGTGGAGATGACGCGCAAGCGCACGCGCGAGTCGCTCGCCCAGGTGCTGTGCGAGCCATGCGCGGTGTGCGACGGCCGCGCGCGGCTGAAGACGGCGCAGACCGTGTGCTATGCAATTCTGCGGGACCTCCTGCGCGAGGCGCGGCAGTTCAGCGCGCGCGAGTACCGCATCGTCGCCTCGCAGCCGGTGATCGACCTCTTTCTCGACGAGGAAGCACAGGGGCTCGCCATGCTCTCGGACTCCATCGGCAAGCCGGTGTCGCTGCAGGTCGAGACCGCCTACAGCCAGGAGCAGTACGACATCGTTCTCATGTAGAGGGCGTGATTCGTGATTCGTGAGTCGTGATTCGGCTCGCGACCAGCGCCTCTAACCGGGCGACGAGTTCGGGACCACCGGTGATCTCCACCACCTTGCGGCGGCTGGTGGCGCCGCGGCGGATGGCGATTGCGGATCTTGATACTTCGAGTGTCTTGCTCAGAAACTCGATCAGCTCGGCGTTTGCCTTGTTGTCGGCCGCGGGCGCGGCGATTCTGACCTTCAGCGCCTCGCCGTGGAGTCCTGCGATGTCGCTCCGCCGGGCATTGGGCTGCACGTGCAGCGTGAGCGAAAGCCGCCGCGCAGCCGCGTCGTAGTTGCACCAGGTCGAATCACGACCCACGACTCACGATCCACGCATTATTGGCATTAGAACATCCGGCCGACAGCCGACTCCAGCCAGGCGACCGGCAGCATCAGGAGCAGCTGGATGACCACCAGCGCGAACAGCGGCGACAGGTCGACATTGCCGATGGGCGGCACCCGCCGCTGGAACACGCGCAGAAAGGGGCGCGTCATGCTGTTCGCGAGCGGCATCAGCGGGCTATACGGGCCCACCCACGACAGCACGACCTGCACGATCACCGCGGCCATCACGATATAGAGGCCGATCTTCACCAGCAGGACCAGCGCCAGCAGCGCGGCCACGGCGAACGACTGCCCGGCCGCCGGCCCAAGCCCGTAGTCCTTGATCTGCAGCACGACGAGGATTTCCACCAGCTGTACCAGCCATGCCAGCGCCAGCGTTGCGAGATCGAGGCCCCACAGGCCCGGGATCAGGCGCCGCGCGGGCCTGACCATGAAGTCGGTCAACGCCTGCAGGAACTCGGAGAGCGGGTTGCGGTATGACGCGCGCGCCCACTGCAGGTAAAAGCGCAGCAGCAGCGCCACGACGAACAGGCCGAACACGGTGTTGACGAGGAAGATCAGCGCGTTGGAAAGCAAGCTTCAACCCCAGAATTAGCCGCCGATGAACGCCGATAGACGCCGATAAAACCGGATAACAGAGCCACGGATCTTTCGGAGGAAAAACGGATTAAGTGAAACGCTCGCAAATCCTGCGTTTCTCGCGCTAACAAGTGTAAGAGATATTTCGTATTCAACCTTATCGGCGTTCATCGGCGTCCATCGGCGGCTCAGTATTCAGTCTTTACCCAGCTCGTCGCCCAGCTCGCGCGAGCGCTCCGCGGCGGCCTTCACGGCCCGCACGATGGCATCCTTCACTCGGTCCGCGTCCATGGAGGCGAGTGCGCGCTCGGTGGTACCGCCCTTGGAGGTGACGCGGCTGCGCAGCGTCTCGGGCCGCTCGCCGGCCTGCGCGGCGAGCTTGACCGCGCCGGCGAAAGTCTCGAGCGCGAGCACCTGCGCGGCGTCCGCGGCGAGCCCCAGTTCGCGCGCGGCGCGCTCCAGCGCCTCGACGAAATAATAGACGTAAGCGGGGCCGCTGCCGGACACGGCGGTGACCGCGTCGAGGTCGTCTTCGCGCTCGAGCCACAGCGTCATGCCGACGGCGCGGAGTATCCTTTCCGCGGCCGCGCGCCCCGCGGCGTTCACGGTGCGGCCGGCATAGAGGCCGGAGACGCCGGCCAAAGCCAGCGCCGGCGTGTTGGGCATTACCCGCACGATGCGCGGGTAGCCGCCCAGCCAGCGCGAGAGGTCCTTTACCCGGACGCCGGCAGCGAGGGTGATCACGAGCTGAGCAGCGAGCAGGGGCTTCAACGCCCGCGCGACCTCGCGCAACTGCTGCGGCTTGACCGCCAGCACGATGCAGTCGCTTCTTGCAGCCCCGGCATCTAGCGCGGCGTGGACCGTCACCTTGAATTCACGCTTGAGCCGTTCGCGGGCGGACTGCGCGACCTCCACCACCCGGATTGCCCTGCGCGGCCAGCGCTTGCGGATCAACCCGCCGATGATCGCGCTCGCCATGTTGCCGCCGCCGATGAACGTGATGTTCATTAAATTAGCCGCCAAGACGCCAAGGACGCCAAGAAATACGGAACAATAATAAGAGCGGAAACAATTAAGGGCATTTAAAAACGGCTCGGGGGAAGGTTCTACTCACAATGAACCGAGGCCGAACCGGTATTCTTGCATCTTGGCGGATCCCCGTCTCTTTAATCCCATTTCGGGTACCTTGGCGCTCTTGGCGTCTTGGCGGCTAATTTATGCTCTTTTCCCGAAGATCGCCGTGCCGATGCGCACCATCGTCGCGCCTTCCATGATCGCCGCCTCGAAATCGTCCGACATGCCCATCGACAGCGTATCGAGCGCGTGACCACGCGCGGCAAGCCTGTCCTTCAGCTCGCGCAGCAGCGCGAAGCGCCGGCGCTGGAGCGACACGTCGGTGGTGGGCTCCGGTATCGCCATCAGCCCCCGCAATTTCAGCCGCGGCAGACGCGCGATGGCATCGGCAAGCTTCGCCTCCTCTCCGGGCGCAGCCCCGCTCTTGGCCGCCTCGCCGCTCACGTTCACCTGGATGCAGACATTGAGAGGAGGCGTGCCGTCCGGCCGGGCCGCGTTCAGCCGCTGCGCGATTTTCTCGCGGTCCACGCTGTGCACCCACTGGAAGTGTTCTGCTATGAGACGGGTCTTGTTGCTCTGGATCGGGCCGATGAAGTGCCATACCAGGGGGAGCGCCGCGAGAACCGTGATTTTTTCCACAGCCTCCTGCGCGTGATTCTCACCAAACGCCTTCTGGCCGGCCGCATATGCTTCGGCGATGTGCCCGGCCGGGAACGTCTTGCTGACCGCCACCAGCGCGATGTCGCCGGGATGCCGTCGCGCGGCCTGCGCCGCGCGCGCGATGCGGTCGCGGACTGCTTGCAAGTTAACGGCGATTAAGGCCATAATTTCGTGAGGCGTGAAGCGTGAGGTGTTAGGTGTAAAATCAAAAACTTAGCGTTCACTCCTCACCCCTTACGCCTGACGTCTCACGCTACTGGAGAATTATAAATGGACATCTCCGAACTGCTGGCATTCGTCGTCAAGAACAAGGCTTCCGACCTGCACCTGTCCTCGGGCCTGCCGCCGATGATCCGCGTGCACGGCGACGTGCGGCGCATCAACCTGCCCGCCATGGAGCACAAGGACGTGCACGCGATGGTGTACGACATCATGAACGACGGGCAGCGCAAGTTCTACGAGGAGAACCTCGAGTGCGACTTCTCGTTCGCGATCCCCAACCTCGCGCGCTTCCGCGTCAACGCCTTCGTGCAGCAGCGCGGCGCGGGCGCGGTGTTCCGCACCATTCCTTCCAAGGTGCTTTCGCTCGAGGACCTCAAGGCGCCGAAAATCTTCCAGGAAATCGCCGACAATCCGCGCGGCATCGTGCTGGTGACCGGGCCCACCGGTTCCGGCAAGTCCACGACGCTCGCGGCCATGGTCAACTACATCAACGAGAGCGAGCACGGCCACATTCTGACTGTCGAGGACCCGATCGAATTCGTGCACGAGGCCAAGAAGTGCCTGATCAACCAGCGCGAGGTGGGGCCCCACACGCTGTCCTTCGCCAACGCGCTGCGGAGCGCGTTGCGCGAAGACCCCGACGTGATCCTGGTGGGCGAGATGCGCGACCTGGAAACCATCCGGCTCGCGATGACCGCGGCCGAGACCGGCCACCTTGTGTTCGGGACGCTGCACACGAGCTCCGCCGCCAAGACCATCGACCGGATCATCGACGTGTTCCCGGCGGAGGAAAAGGAAATGGTGCGGGCGATGCTATCGGAGTCGTTGCGCGCCGTCATCTCGCAGACACTGTGCAAGACCAAGGATGGCTCCGGCCGCGTCGCCGCGCACGAGATCATGATCGGCACGCCCGCGATCAGGAACCTGATCCGAGAGTCCAAGGTGGCGCAAATGTACTCGGCGATCCAGACCGGCCAGGGCTTCGGCATGCAGACGCTCGACCAGAACCTGCAGGACCTGTGGAGGCGCAACGTCATCACGGTCGATGAGGCGCGCGGCAAGGCTGCGAACAAGGACAACTTCAAGTAAATCAGCTGCCAGCTGCCAGCTGCCAGCTGCCAGCTGTCAGCTAACAGCTAACAGCTAACAGCTAACAGCTAACAGCGACCGGCATAGGGCCCACTTCCGCTGACGGAGTCGAAATATGGAACGAGACCAGGCAGTCAAGTTCATGCACGACCTGTTGAGGGCGATGGTGGCGAAGAAGGCATCCGACCTCTTCATCACCTCCGGATTTCCCCCCGCGATCAAGCTCGACGGCAAGATGACACCGGTCGCCAATCAGCCGCTCACGCCGCAGCACACCATGGAGTTGACGCGGGCCATGATGAACGACAAGCAGGCGCAGGAGTTCGAGGCGACCAAGGAGTGCAACTTCGCGCTCAACCCGGGCGGCATCGGCCGCTTCCGCGTGAACGCGTTCGTGCAGCAGGGGCGGATCGGGATGGTGCTGCGGACCATCACGACGGCGATCCCGAGGTTCGAGGACCTCAACCTGCCGGCGGTGTTGAAGGACATCTGCATGACCAAGCGCGGGCTGATCATCCTGGTGGGCGGAACCGGTTGCGGAAAATCCACCTCGCTCGCGGCGATGGTCGGCTATCGCAACGAGAACAGCTACGGCCACGTCGTCACCATCGAGGACCCGATCGAGTTCACGCACGAGCACAAGAACTGCGTGATCACCCAGCGCGAGGTGGGGGTGGACACGGAAAACTGGTTCTCGGCGCTGAAGAACACCCTGCGTCAGGCGCCGGATGTGATCCTGATCGGCGAGATCCGCGACCGCGAGACCATGGACTACGCGGTAGCATTTTCCGAAACCGGCCACCTGTGCCTGTCGACGCTGCACGCCAACAGCGCCAACCAGGCCCTCGATCGCATCATCAACTTCTTCCCGGAGGACCGCAGGAGCCAGCTGCTGATGGATCTTTCGCTCAACATCCGGGCGCTGGTTTCGCAGCGCCTGATCCCGAAGAAGGACGGCAAGGGCCGGGTCGCGGCGGTCGAGGTGATGCTCAACTCGCCGCTCATCCAGGACCTGATCTTCAAGGGCGAGGTGCACGAGATCAAGGCCATCATGGCGAAATCGCGCGAGCTCGGCATGCAGACCTTCGACCAGCATCTGTTCGACCTTTACGAGCAGGGGCAGATCAGCTACGAGGACGCGCTGCGCAACGCTGATTCGGTCAACGAGCTGCGGCTGATGATCAAGCTTCACGGCAAGGAAGCCAAGGAGAAGGATCTGACGACGGGCATCGAGCATCTCAACATCGTCTGA